>Ga0247804_10001076_pt1 | contig 12698 bp, 14 predicted proteins | sample UWRJL029104C1_FD_181142 | JGI IMG/M metagenome (GOLD analysis project Ga0247804, IMG submission 181142) | Plant litter microbial communities from Arlington Agricultural Research Station in Wisconsin, United States - UWRJ-L029-104C-1 | ecosystem: Environmental > Terrestrial > Plant litter >...
TACAAGCCCGAACCTACCGGCAGCGGCCTCTGGACGGTGGGCTCGGCCCTGGTGCCGCTCTACAAAACCATGTCGCTGACCCTGAAGCCGGCCGCGCCGCCGGCCGACCCGCGCCGCTCGGCCATCTACAGCGTGGCGGCCAACGGCGGCCGCGCCTACGTGGGCGGCAAGTGGAACGACGACGGCAGCATCACGGCGGTGCTCAAGCAGTTTGGCTGGTTCCGCATCCTCACCGATACCACGGCGCCCAAGGGCAGCCTCATCGGGCGGCCGGGCGGGCAGCTGCTGTTCCAGGTGGGCGATGATATGTCGGGCCTGGCGAGCTACCGGCTGCTCATCGGCGGGCAGTTCCGGCTGCTGCGCTACGAGCATAAGAAAGCCACGCTCTTCACCGTGGCCGGCGATACGCTGGGGCCCAAGCTGCGCGGCCCGGCCGAATTGCGGCTGATGGACCAGGCGGGGAATGAGCGGGTGATTCCGCTGAGCTTGTAGGCTCGTAAGGAAGAGCAGAACGAAACTCCCCTCCTTGGAAAGGAGGGGATGTGAGCGCCGAAGAGGCGCGAACGGGGGTGGTTCGCCCGTCCGCGCCGGCAGAACGTCGCAGTAATATTTTTTCCCAGCGCCTAATTTTAAACCGAAAGCCCAACCGGCGCGAGCGGGCCAACCACCCCCGTTCAGCCTGCGGCTGAACATCCCCTCCTTTCCAAGGAGGGGAGTTTGTCGTTCTTCCACCTCACAAAAAAACCTTCATGACCCTCACCCCCGGCCAGCCCGCCCCCGACTTCTCCGCCCCCGACCAGGACGGCAACCTCATCAGCCTCCACGACCTGCGCGGCCACAAAGTAGCCCTCTACTTTTACCCCAAAGACGACACCCCGGGCTGCACCGCCCAGGCCTGCAACCTGCGCGACCACCACGAGGAGCTGACGGCCAAAAACATCAAAGTCATCGGCGTGAGCATCAACGACGGGCCCACGCACAAGAAATTCGCTCTCAAGTACGAGTTGCCTTTCCCGCTGCTCGTCGATACCGACAAAACCATCGCCCAGGCCTACGGCGTGTGGCAGGAAAAAAAGAACTACGGCAAAACCTACATGGGCACCGTGCGCACTACGTTTCTGATTGACGAGCAGGGTGTGATTGAGAAAATCATCAAGAAAGTGGATACCAAAGAGCACGCCGCGCAGCTGGCGTAATAATATAGTGGTTGTCGATATAGAGCTCCGCAACTCGCTCCCCGCATGCAGGGAGAGGGTTGCGGAGCTCCGCAGGACTGTCGCGGCACGCGGGAAAGACCTTGCGGAGCTCCGCCGGGCCGCTACAGTACGCCGGGAGAGCGTTGCGGAACTCTGCAGTCTCCTGCCGGAGCGCGGGAATCGGGTTGCGGAGCTCCGCAAGGCCTGTTTCGCCGCGGGGGAGGCCATTGCGGAGCTCCGCAAGGCGCCAGGTTAGGGCCGGGCAATAGGGATTCTTACCTTTGCCCATCTAACCCCCTCTCGCACCTTATATGCCCCAGCCCGCCGACCGCAGCACCGCCGAACTCCAACAAATAGCCGCCCAGGTGCGGCGCGACATCGTGCGCATGGTGCACGCCGTGAACTCGGGCCACCCGGGCGGCTCGCTCGGCTGCACCGATTTGCTGGTGGCGCTCTACTTTAAAGTGATGCAGCACAACCCCACCAGCTTCAGCCTGGACGGGGTAGGGGAGGACTTGTTTTTCCTCTCCAACGGCCACATTTCGCCGGTGTTCTACTCGGTGCTGGCCCGCGCCGGCTACTTCCCGGTGAGCGAGCTGAGCACCTTCCGCAAGCTCGACTCGCGCCTGCAGGGCCACCCCACCACCCACGAGGGCCTGCCGGGCGTGCGCATCGCCAGCGGCTCGCTGGGCCAGGGCCTGAGCGTAGCCTGTGGCGCCGCCCAGGCCAAAAAGCTCAACGGCGACGACCGCCGCGTGTTCGTGCTCATGGGCGACGGTGAGCTCGAAGAAGGCCAGATTTGGGAGGCGGCCATGTACGCCCCGCACCATAAAATCGACAACCTCATTGCCGTGGTGGACCGCAACGGCCAGCAAATCGACGGCCCCACCGCCGAAATCGGTGGCCTCGGCGACCTGCGCGCCAAGTTCGAAGCCTTCGGCTGGCACGTACTCGAAGCCGACGGCAACCAGTTCAGCACCCTGCTCCCGGCTCTGGAAGAAGCCGTGGCCGCCAGCGGCCAGGGCCGCCCCGTCATCATGCTCATGGATACCCAAATGGGCTACGGCGTCGATTTTATGATGGGCTCGCACAAGTGGCACGGCGTGGCGCCGAACGATGAGCAGCTGCAAAAGGCCCTGCAGCAGCTGCTGGTCGAAAACGCCAGCGACTACTAGTAGCGCACTTCAGCCCCCGGCCCCCTCTCCAAAAGAGAGGGGGAGCCTGACGTTGGTTTTACAGCTACAGAATACTGAATATGCTAAGTCGCCTTCTCCCTCCCCGGCCTCTCCTGAACACGATGTTAAGCAATCGGCAGGCTCCCCCTCTCTTTTGGAGAGGGGGCCGGGGGGTGAGGTGCGCCGTCTGGGCAGTATTGCTCTTCTTCGGCTTCCAAACGGCCCAGGCCCAGAACGCCCCGCCCGAAAAGCCCAAAGTCACCCGCATCCTGTTCCTGCTCGATGCCTCGGGCTCGATGATGGCGCCCTGGGAAGGCCAGCCCCGCTGGGAAGTGGCCAAGCGCATGCTGGGCAAAATGGTGGACTCCCTGAACTCGTACCCCAACCTGGAGCTGGGTTTGCGCGTGTACGGCCACCAGTTTCCGAACTCCGAGAAGAACTGCCAGGACTCGAAGCTCGAAGTGGCCTTCGCGCCCAAAAATGCCGGGGCCATCAAGAAAAAGCTCACCGAGCTCAGGGCCCAGGGCAACACCCCCATCACCTACTCGCTGATGGAGTCGGCCAACGACTTTCCGACCGACAAAACCTCGCGCAACGTGCTGCTGCTAATCACCGATGGCCTCGAATCCTGTAACATGGACCCCTGCGCCGCCTCCATCGCCCTGCAGCGCAAGCACGTTTTCCTCAAACCCTTCGTCATCGGCATCGGTGCCCAGCGCGACTTCGGCAAGCAGCTCGAATGCCTGGGCCAGTACTATAACGCCGCCGAGGTGAAAACCTTCCGCACGGTGATGAACGACGTCATCGCCAAAACGCTCTCCAAAACCACCGTGGCCGTGAACCTGACCGACGACGCCGGCCGCCCCGTCGAGTCGAACGTCAACATGACTTTCGTCAACAACGTCACCGAGCAGCCCGAGTACAACTACGTCCACTACCGCGACGCCCAGGGCAAGGCCGACGTGCTCGACATCGACGCCCTCCAGAGCTACGACCTGGAGATAAATACCGTGCCCCCGGTGCGCCAGAAGGACATCGCCATCAAGCCCGGCACGGCCAACGTGCTCACCTACAAAACCCCGCAGGGCACCATCTGGCTCAAGAATCCGCCCCTCACGCCCAACCCCTACGGCCCCACCATGCAGGCCGTGGTGCGCACGCCCGGCCGCGCCACCGTCACCTCGCTCACCTACGGCACCCGCCAGAAGTTGCTGGCCGGCAACTACGAAGTCGAAACCCTGACCCTGCCGCGCACCGTGCAGCGCCTCACCCTCAAGCAGGGCCAGGAACTGGCGGTCACCTACGACTCGCCCGGCACCCTCAACATCACCTCCGACCTCAAAGGCTTCGGCAGCATCTACCAGCTCAACGACGACGAGTCCCAAACCTGGATTTACAACCTGCCCGAAGCCAGCACCAAAATCAACCTGCCCATGCAGCCGGGGGCCTACCGCATAGTTTTCCGCAGCAAAAATGCCAACGGCAGCAAGTTTACGGCGGTGAAGAATTTCACCATTAGAAGCGGGCAGACGACGTCAGTCAGCATTTTCTAAGGGGTGAAAGAACAAAACTCCCCTCCTCAGAAGAGGAGGGGATGTGAGCGCCGAAGAGGCGCGAACGGGGGTGGTTGAAACGTCAGAACGAAACCCGAACGACGCAGTAATTTCAAAATGCCATGGAGCCCATCAACAACCTCCCGCATAAACAGGATGACCGCCGAAACCTCAGAAATAATCTAACCTCCGCCGAGGCCGTGCTCTGGAATAACCTAAAAAACGCGCAATTAGAAGGCCGCAAATTCCGCCGCCAACACAGCATCGGCGAATACATTTTAGATTTCTATTGCCCCGAAGAAAAACTAGCCGTGGAGCTGGATGGCGCCGGCCATTTCGACGTGGGCGGTAACCAGCACGATGATGCCCGCACCGCCTATTTAGCCCAATTTGGAATCGTAGTTTTGAGATTTGAAAACAAAATAGTTTGGTCGGCTTTGGATGGCATTTTACTGGAAATAAGCCGGCATTTTAAAGCGCGGTAATGCCCCAACCGGCGCGACCGGGCGAACCACCCCCGTCAAGCCTGCGGCTTGACATCCCCTCCTTTCCAAGGAGGGGAGTTTGACGTTCTAACACTCCTCACACCTCATGAAAGACTTCCCCTACACCGAATCGAAAGACACCCGCTCGGGCTTCGGCGCCGGCCTGCACGAGCTGGGCAAAACCAACCCCAACGTAGTCGCCCTCTGCGCCGACCTCATCGGCTCGCTCAAGATGGACGCCTTCAAAAAGGACTTCCCCGAGCGGTTCTTCCAGGTCGGCATCGCCGAGGCCAACATGATGGGCGTGGCCGCGGGCCTCACCATCGGCGGCAAGATTCCCTTCACCGGCACCTTCGCCAACTTCAGCACCGGCCGCGTCTACGACCAGATTCGCCAGAGCATCGCTTACTCCGATAAGAACGTCAAAATCTGCGCCTCCCACGCCGGCCTCACGCTGGGCGAAGACGGCGCCACCCACCAGATTCTCGAAGACCTGGGCTTGATGAAAATGCTGCCCGGCATGACCGTCATCAACCCCTGCGACTACAACCAGACTAAGGCCGCCACCATTGCCATCGCCGACCACCACGGCCCGGTGTACCTGCGCTTCGGTCGCCCCGTGGTGCCCAATTTCACCCCCGCCGACCAAACCTTTGAAATCGGCAAAGCCGTGCTGCTCAACGAAGGCACCGACGTGAGCATCTTCGCCACCGGCCACCTCGTGTGGAAGGCCATCCTGGCCGGCCACCTGCTGGCCGAGCAGGGCATCAGCGCCGAAATCATCAACATCCACACCATCAAACCCCTCGACGACGAAGCCATCCTGGCCTCAGTCCGCAAAACCCGTTGCGTGGTCACAGCCGAGGAACACCAGCGCCACGGCGGCCTCGGCGACAGCATCGCCCAGCTACTGGCCCGCCAGGAGCCCCTGCCCCTCGAAATGGTGGCCGTCAACGACTCCTTCGGCGAAAGCGGCACCCCCGACCAGCTCATGCAGAAATACGGCCTGACCGAAATGGACGTGGTGCGCGCCGTGAACGACGTGCTGAAGCGGAAGAAGTAGACAAATTAAACTCTTTCTTTCAACGACAAACCACCTGGTTACTTCCGGTAGCCAGGTGGTTTGTCGTTGAAAGAAAGAGTTTAATCTTCGTCTCGTACTTTGCCGAGCGGAATTATTTTCACGGTGTAAGCACCGATTGCCGGATTGCTTGTGTGGTTGCCGGTAATGAGTAGATAGTGATTGTCGATGTGGTCCATGTCCTGCCACCTTGCTTCATAGACAATGGGATAAGTATAGGGGTCAAGACTGCTTTCTGCTAGGCTTACAGTGCCAGCGTTGTTATACCCGTCAAACGTAATCCTCACTTTCGTTCGTTCGCTAACTAGTTTGTTTTTGGCGGTAGTAATATCTACGAGAGCATTGAAATGCGTATTCGAGAATCTATCTCGTAGATTATGAGTGCTTACAAAGTCACTCAGTGCTTGGGTATTTTCGTGCTCTTGATTTCTCATTTTCGGGTTGTTATAGTGAGGGCGGTTTTGCGCGCACAATATAACGAGGACAAAATAAAATGAGGTGAAGTGTTTGCATTAAACCTGCTTCACAGGTTGAAGTCTAGTTGCAGCACTAAATTTTTGTTGTCGGTTTGGAAGACCACGAAATCCTCGCCAAGTTTCAGCACCCTGCCAGCCGCAACCTGGCGTTCAACCAGCTCGTGCGCAAGTACCAGAGCAAGGTGTACTGGCACGTACGCAAGATGGTGGTGGACCACGACGACGCCGACGACCTCACCCAGGACGTGTTCGTGAAGGTGTGGAAGCACCTCGAGAATTTCCGTCAGGATGCTCAGCTCTTCACCTGGATTTACCGCATTGCCACCAACGAGTGCCTGAGCTTTCTGAGCAGCAAGCGCCGCAAATTCTTGCTGCCGCTCAACGACGTAGGCGCCGAGCTGGCCGCCAAAATCGAGGCTGACCCTGCCGTGGCCGGCGACGAAGTGGAGCTGAAGCTGCAGCAAGCCATCCTGCGCCTGCCCGACAAGCAGCGCCTCGTCTTCAACCTGCGCTACTACGACGAGATGCCCTACGAGCAGATGGCCGAAGTCACCGGCACCAGCGTGGGCGCCCTCAAGGCCAGCTACCACCACGCTGTGAAGAAGGTGGAAGAATACGTCACTCAACACAGTCAGGAATAAGCCCCGAAGTTTTTCCGCCGCCCGATTAAACGCGGCCCCCGCCTTTTCATCCAAGCATCATGAACAAGCCCTTTAAGCTCGACGAGCATCCGCGGCGGCCCCGCCCGCTGCTGAGCGAGCCCCCCGCCGGCTATTTCAACCAGTTGCCCACCCGCGTGATGGCCCGCCTGCCCCGCGCCGAAGCGCCTACCACCTCCGGCTGGGCCTGGCAGCAGCTGCTGCAGCTGCCCGCCAGCCTGCGCACCGCACTGGCTACCACGTTGCTGCTGGGTGGTTTTGCCGCCTCGTTCTGGCTGAGCAACCCGGCGCCGCCAGCCGCCGTGGCTTCGCTCGATGCGGTGCCCGAAAACCAGCTCGTGAACTACCTGCTGAACAGCGGTACCCGCGTTGAAAACACCGATTTGGCCGTGCTGGCCGCCGCTCATCCCGAACTGCCCGGCACCTTCCTGCACGCTTCGGATGAAGAGCTGACCGATGCGCTGGATGCCCAGCCAATCGACGAATCCGTTTATTTCTAATAGCTTCCACTATCCCCACCCAATGTCCCGTTTCCTTTCCATTTGCCGCTTTACTGCCGTGGCCGTGCTGCTGCTAGCCACCCCGCTGGCCCGCGCCCAGGGCGGCCAGCCCGGTCGCCCCGGCGGCCGCCTCACTCAAATCGAAAACGCGAAAATAGCCTTCATTACCAACCGCATTTCGCTCACCCAGGAGCAGGCTCAGAAATTCTGGCCCATCTACAACGAATTCTCGGCCCGCCGCCGCGAGTTGAACCGCAACAACCGCCTGCTGCGCCGCGATATCACGCCCGACATGACCGACGCGCAAATCCGCGACAACATTACCCAGTCTTTTACCGGCCGCCAGCAGGAGCTGAACCTCGAAAAAGAATACTTCGAGAAATTTCAGAAAGTCATCAGCCTGCGCCAGGTAGCCCAGCTGCTGAATGCCGAGCGGGATTTCACCAAAGAAGTCATTAAGCGCGTAGCCGCCCGGCGCGGCGGCACCTCTGTCGGGCTGGACGACTAACTTCCCCTTTCTCCTGAGCTATGAAATAAAGCAGCCGCTGCCCCCGCAGCGGCTGCTTTATTTTTGTTGATAATGTAGCGCGGACTTTGTAGTCCGCGAGTATGAACGTTCTGCCTCGCGGACTACAAAGTCCGCGCTACTTAATCCGAAAAATCCGTGGTTCAGACATCCCGCCAACTATTCCTCCGCCACCAGGCCCAAACCTCTGATTTCCCGTTGCTCCTGGAAATCGAGCGCGCCGAGGGCGTGTACATGTACGCCCCCGATGGCCGCCGCTACCTCGACCTCATTTCCGGCATCGGGGTGAGCAACGTGGGCCACCGCCACCCCAAGGTGCTGGCCGCCATCCAGGCCCAGCTCGATAAATACCTACACTTGATGGTGTACGGCGAGCTGGTGCAGGCCGCCCCCGCCCAACTGGCCGAGGCCCTGCACCAGACGCTGCCGCCGCAGCTTGATTCCGTGTATTTCACTAACTCCGGTGCCGAGGCCATCGAGGGCGCGCTGAAGCTGGCCAAGCGCCACACCGGCCGCACCGAGCTGATTTCCTTCGTCAATGCTTACCACGGCTCCACGCACGGCGCCATGTCCGTCACCGGCTCCGAGCATTTCAAAAACAGCTACCGCCCGCTGCTGCCCGACGTGCGCCATCTGCGCTACAATGAGCTGTCCGACCTGGAATTAATAACCGAGCGCACCGCTGCCGTAGTCGTCGAAACCGTGCAGGGCGAAGCCGGCGTGCGGGTGCCCGCGCCCGGCTACCTGACCGCCCTGCGCCAGCGCTGCACCGAAGTTGGCGCTTTATTGATTCTAGATGAAATTCAGTGCGGGTTCGGGCGCACCGGCAGCTTCTGGGCTTTCGAGCAGTTTGGCATCGAGCCCGATATTCTGGTTTGTGCCAAAGGCATGGGCGGCGGCATGCCCATTGGGGCCTTCATTGCGCCGCAGGAAGTGATGGCCGGTTTCAAATCCAACCCCATTCTGGGCCATTGCACCACTTTCGGCGGGCACCCGGTGAGCTGCGCGGCCTCGCTGGCTACGCTACGCGTTATTCAGGAGGAGAAACTAGCCGAGGGCGTGGCCGAAAAGGCGGCGCGGTTTCGGCGGCAACTGGTACATCCGACCATGCGCGAGGTGCGCGGCTGCGGGCTGCTGATGGCCGTGGAATTCGAGTCGTTTGAGGTGCTGAAGCCGATTATCGACTACGCGCTGGCCCACGAGGGGATTCTCACCGACTGGTTTTTATTCTGCGATAACTCGCTACGACTGGCGCCACCACTGACTATTTCGGAGGAGGAGATTGACGAGGCCTGCGCGGCGCTGCTGCGGGCGGTGACGGCTTGCGTGTAATTGCGTGTAATAAGGCTGTCATCCTGAGCAAAGCGAAGGACCTTATCGCGCCAGAACACATCGTTCTGACGTAATAAGGTCCTTCGCTTTGCTCAGGATGACAGTAAGCACAATGCTTACTTAATGCTGCGGAATCTCGTTGTAGTTCAGAAAGCTCAGGCTTTCTTCCTTGATGCGGTCCTGCGACAGGCCGTCTTTCACGCCCTGCGAGATTTTGCGCACCAGTACGCCCACAATGGCTTTGCGGAAGCCCAGCTTCTCGGCCATCATGATGCAGAAGTCCATTTCCGTTTCGTCCACGATGCCGTCGGCCAGCATCATGTTGATGAGGTCGAAAATCTGGTCGAAGCGTTCGGAGTCGTTGGTAGGCAAGTGCGAGTCAGCGGTTTTGCTGCCGCTCACCAGGGCTTGCACGTCGGCGGCGCTGATGCCGTTTTTCTTGCCCACGGCGAGGATGAAGTTCATCTCCCGGGCGTCGATGTGGCCGTCAGCTTTGGCAAGAGCGGCCAGATTGGCCAGGTGGCTCTTGATTTTCTTGGTCTGCTCATTCTCGAAAAAACCAAACATGGCACGGTGGGATTAAGGGGTGAGGATTAAGGATGACGGCCTTGCGCCGATTGGGCGGTAAGGTACAGGAAAATTCGGCTTTCCCGCATGTTCTATCTACGAAAACGGGTAAAAAAAAGATAAAGCCCGACCGAAGATTGTTGCGCTGGTAGGATTAGGTTTATTCAGCAGAAAAGCCCCAACTTTGCGAGGTTTGAACCGCATTCAGGCAGCCGAACAAGGCTTTAGATTTTGACGATGAAGAGAATTGCAGTTTTTACCAGTGGCGGCGACGCGCCGGGCATGAATGCCGCCATTCGGGCGGTGGTGCGCACGGCCACTTATCACGGCATTGAGGTGTACGGCATCATGCGCGGCTACAGCGGCATGATTAAGGGCGAGTTCGTGAAGCTGGATTCGGCCTCGGTGTCGAATACGGTGCAGAAGGGTGGCACGATTCTGAAATCGGCCCGCAGCCAGAAATTCATGACCAAGGAAGGCCGCAAAGAGGCGTTCGACCAGCTCGTGAACCACGGCATCGAGGGCCTGGTGGCCATCGGTGGCAACGGCACCTTCACCGGCGCCATGATTTTCGAGGAAGAGTTCGGCATCCCGACCGTGGGCGCGCCGGGCACCATCGACAACGACCTCTACGGCACCGACTACACCATCGGCTACGACACGGCCGTGAACACGGCCCTGGAGGCCGTGGACAAAATCCGCGACACCGCCGACTCGCACGACCGCTGCTTCTTCATCGAAGTGATGGGCCGCGACTCGGGCTACATTGCCATCCCCTGCGCCATCGGCGGCGGGGCCGAAATCGTGATGGTGCCCGAAACGCAGATGAGCGAAGAAGCCGTTATCGAAACGCTGCAAAACGGCTGGAAACGCTCCAAAACCTCGTTTATCGTCATCGTGGCCGAGGGCGAAAAGGAGGGCAACGCCCACCACGTAGCCGCCTCGGTGAAGGCCGCCATCCCGCAGCTCGACACCCGCGTGACCATCATCGGCCACATTCAGCGCGGTGGCTCGCCCACGGCGGCCGACCGCCTGCTGGGCTCCCAAATCGGTATCGCCGCCGTAGAGGGCCTCATGAACGGCATGCGCAACGTGATGGCCGGCATCGTGGACCGCAAGCTGGTATACACGCCGTTCAGCGACACGATTTACAAGAAAAAGCCCATCAACCAGAGCTTTATGCGGATGGTGGAAATCCTGAGCGTGTAGCGCGAAATTTCCAGTTCAGCGCGACGGAACGTGTCCCCCGAATTTCTAATTTGGGGGACACATGCTTATAGCTCAACCCACTCATACCCCGCATCGCGCCGCAGCCAGGTAAGCTGGCGCTTGGCGTAGTGCCGCGTATTGCGCTGGAGCAAACGCACGGCTTCGGCCCAGTCGTATTCGCCGTCGAGGTAGCCGAAAATTTCCTGGTAACCCACCGTTTGCAGCGCGTGGTGATGCCGGTAGGGCAGCACGCTTTTCACCTCATTGAGCAGGCCGGCGGCCAGCATGTGCTCCACGCGCAGATTGATACGCTGGTAGAGTTCCTCCCGCTCGCGGCTGAGGGCCACTTTCACCACGCGGAAAGGGCGCTTATCCGTATCGGCAAACACTTGCTTGTGGTAGCTGGAAAAAGGCCGGCCCGTGCCTCGCGTGATTTCCAGCGCCCGCACCACGCGCTGGTGGTTTTGCCGGTCGATGCGGGCGTGGGTGACGGGGTCGGTTTCGGCCAGCTCGGCGACGAGGGCGGGCAGGCCCAGCGTGGCTAACTCCTCTAATAATTGGGCGCGGACTTCGGGCGGCACGCTGGGCAACTCGTCCAGGCCGTCGGTGACGGCTTGCAGGTAAAGGCCCGAGCCGCCGGTGAGGATGACGACCTGGTGTTCCTTAAATAACTCATCCAGCAAGGCCAGCGCGTCGGTGGCGAAACGTCCGGCGCTGTAATCTTCGCGGATGCTGTGACTGTCGATGAAGTGGTGCGGCACGCCCTGCATTTCCTCGGGCGCAGGTTTGGCGGTGCCGATGCTCAACTCCCGAAAAAACTGGCGCGAGTCGGCCGACACGATTTCGGTGCCGAGCTGCTGGGCCAGTTGCACGCAGAGGGTGGTTTTGCCCACGGCGGTGGGGCCGGCAATGGTGAGCAGCACTGGGCGCGGGTCAGCAGGGGTGGGGGCCAGCTGATTAAGAATAGCCTGGGGAAGCAGAGGCGGGGTAATCATTCCAGAGCTTGTAGTATAAAACCGCTCTAGGGGCCGAGCGAAAGTATAAAAAGGTTATGGTCGGTGATGAGTTAGTAGTTTGTCATACAGACCAATCAGCACTTTTTCCTCGTGCTGCCAGCTTAGCTGCGGGCGGGCCCGGCGGCAATTTTCCGCCAGATAATGGTAGCGGGCAGGCTCGTCGCGCAGCAGGCGGTTGAGGGCGGCGGCGAGGGTAGCGGGTTGCAGGTCGGGGACGAGTTCGGCCACGTCGAACTGGTCGTTGAGGGCGCGGTACTCGGGGAAATCGATGAGGACTTGTGGGATGCCCGCGTGCACGTAGTCGAAGAATTTATTGGCCAGCGAGTAGTAGTAGCTCAGGCCGATGTTTTCGAGCAGCATAATGCCCAGGCTGGCCTGCCGCGTGACTTCGCGCAGTGCCTCCGGCAGCACGTAGCCCCGAAACTCTACCTGACCTGAAGCCAGCAAGCCCAGCCGCTCGGCCCGGGCACGCAGGTCGGCCGAAAGGTCGCCCTCGCCACAGATGACCAGGCGGCCCGCCACCTGCGGCATGGCGTCGAGCAGGGCTTCGAGGCCACGGCCTACGTTGAGGGCGCCCTGATAGAGGATGTAGCCGCCGGGCGGCGCGGCGGTGGGGGCGGGCGGCAGTTGCTCGTCGCGCAGGCGGCTCACGTTGCGCACCACGGCGAAGGGGCGGCCGTAGCGCTGCTCGAATACCTGCGCCAGCGCCGGGCCCACGGTGTAGGCCAGCTGGGCGCGGGGCACGATGAAGCGCTCGACCCAGCGCCAGACGCGCTGCACGGCGGGGCGGGCCACTACCTCGGGCACTTCGGTGAAAAGCTCGTGGGCGTCGTACACCAGCGGCTGGCCGCTGAGGCGCGTGCGCAGCCACACGGGTAGCGCCGTGTCGAGGTCGATGGCGCACCAGGCGGTGGCTTTTTGGC
>Ga0247804_10001077_pt1 | contig 12698 bp, 6 predicted proteins | sample UWRJL029104C1_FD_181142 | JGI IMG/M metagenome (GOLD analysis project Ga0247804, IMG submission 181142) | Plant litter microbial communities from Arlington Agricultural Research Station in Wisconsin, United States - UWRJ-L029-104C-1 | ecosystem: Environmental > Terrestrial > Plant litter >...
CATCCATTAGAGAGGACTCTTGAAACAATCCAGATGTCTATTGAGATGATGTCTGCCCGAGCTCCTTCAAGCAGGCGCAACAGACGCAGCTTCTCGGGCGCACTAAGCGGTGATGCAGATGACGAAGATGACGATCTAGAAGTACCACGACGATCGTTGAGTCCGCGAAGAGACAAGAAGATGGACAAGATCAGATCCATAATTACTGAAGCTTTGGCTACACACCAGTCTAGGCCACAAACCGCTTCATCGCTCCCAGCATCGCCATTGCCAGACTCCCGCCATGTATTAACGGTACTTGAGGAAATGAAGGAACAATTTGGCCAGTCTATGCGTCTTGATCTTCGTGGAGAAGATCTCCGAAATATCGTCGAGGAAGCTGTGCAAGCTCGCATGCCCACACCAAAACCTGATGAGCCGATCCTTTCCGGAACAGAGCTTCGCAGAATTCTCGACGAAGCGATCGAGAGTGGTCGTCCAGTTGCTCCGGAAGTTAATGAGTCTGTCCTATTGAAGGGTGATCTTCGTAGCATCATCGAGGAAGTAATAGAGAAGCGCATACCTCCACCACCCACAGTTGACGAAGTAGCCATTGCCAAGGCGGCGGAAACCCAGTCACAGATCACACAGCTTCAGAACAAGCTTCAGCTGGCAGAGGCTTCAATCGATCAAGAGGTTCAGGCCCGCCGTGCTGTTGAAGACCGATTGTCAGAAAATCAACGCTTACTAAGAATCTCGACGGAAGAAGAGATGAGACTAAGAGAGGCCATGGATGAGCGCGAGAGTAAGATCCGGGAAATTGTTGATGCCAGTGATGCAAAGGTAAGACACGCAGAGGACCACCGGGCCAAGGCTTCCATGCGCATCGCACTTCTGGAGGCCAACCAGGACAACTCTCAGAAAAGCAATCTCGACTTAACCAACAAACTCAGCATACTGGACGCCGAACTCCGTGAGTCACAAAAGGAAGCTCAACGCTGGCAGATCGAGGCCGAGCGAGCTTTGGAAGCAGCCCGAAGACATAGTGAGGATGCCGAGCAAGCCAATGAGACCAACAAGGATCTAAGAAAGTCCATTGATAGCCTGAGGACCCAGATGGAGGAAAGTATCCGAGTCCGTGAGGGCATGAGGGGGATGTTAACTAGCCTGCAGGAGGATATGGCTCATGCCGCTCGAACCATCACCCAAGAGAACGCTCAGCGCGCCAAGAAGGAGGCCGAACTGGTTGCCAGACAAGAGGTGCTCGATGCCAGACTCCAGGCGGAAGCCAGAACACGGGAACGCCTAGAAATGGAAATTGAGAGACTGGAAAACGGTGAACGTGAGGGTATGCGTGCTGTCTCCGAATCAAAGCGACTAGAGCAGCTAGTTCTTGAGTTACGGCAGGAGAGTCACATTGCACAGAAAGATTCAATGAGGTTTCAACGCGAGTTTGAGGAAGCTAGAGAGAGTGGCCTGGCTGAAGTGCAACGCACAAGAAACTACATGCAGGCCGAAGTTGAAGCAGCAAACAATCAAGTTAATGTTGTTAGAGATGATCTGGAAGGCCAACTTTCTCGTATGCGTAATGAGCTTGATCAGGTCAGGCTTGACTCTGACACTGCTCGTGAAAAGCATGAAATGCTTTTGGAGTCAGCTGAGGTAGCAAAGCAATCGGTAGCAGATGAACTGAGACGAAAGCATGCAAATGAAGTCGAGGATATCCAGACGAAGCATGATCGCGAGATCGGCAACATTCTTGAAGATGCCCAGCGCCAAGAACAGCACCTTTTAGAACGATTATCACTATCATCCTCTAAAACCGAGCATCTTCAGGATCGTGTTTCTCATCTGGAAGAGAAATTGGAGATTGCAAAATCAGCTGCTAATGCTGCTGTTGCAGCAGCAAAAGGTGTTCGATCTAACAGCGTCGTGCAAGCGGCCCCAGTTCACCAAAGCGTCTCTAAATTAGAATTGCCTGAAAAGATATCTCCACAAGCCCTGCGGGAGTCTATCATGGTTCTCCAAGAGCAGCTCCAAGATCGTGAACAGAGCATTGAAAAGCTTGAATCAAAGGTTGCATCACTCGATCCTGATGCTGGCACTAAAATCCAGAAGCGCGATGATGAGATTATGTGGCTGCGAGAGTTGCTTGCAGTGCGTAAGAGTGATCTTACAGACATCGTAGCCGCCCTCGAGTCCGGGAACTATGACCCAGAGCGAGTCAAGGATGCAGCAATTCGTCTCCGGGCTAACCTTCAGATGGAGGAGCAGGAACGTGAGCGTGCCATGAACGGCGGCTCGTCAATCAATCTGCCTAATATTGCTGCCTCACTCCGGGACGCTGCTTCTCCACGTGTCGCTCAAGCAGTTGGGCCGTTGGCTGCAGCGTGGGGCAATTGGCGTAAGGGCCGAACAGATTCAACATTGTCCGAGGCCGTCGGATCAACCCCATCACGCAACAACAGTCCTTCTGGATCGTTTCTAAATGGCCTCATGACTCCTCCCGCCAGCCAGGTGCGAACTCCTCCTGCAGGACAAGCAAGTACTGGGCAGCGCTTCTCTTCTGCCCAACTTGCCAACAGACCACGAAACATGACCCCACGAGCTCGTGAGAAGCAACCAATGCGAGGCAGCCCAAGAAAGCCAGTCGATGCAGCGGCCCCTCCAAGCACTCCGCCCATGATGAGAAAGAGCAGCTACGATAACGATGCTCGTGCAGAGGACTTTTCTGATGCTGGATTCTACGACGATGACGAAAGCGCAATTGACGAAAGCATATATGGAGGCAAACTTCGGTGACACTAACTACGTTATGGGCACATAACTATATTTCATTTGTAAAGAGACAGAAGCATATTGAAACAAGAAAGGGAAAGGAGATGATTGAGAAATTTGCACATACAATAGCGACGGACATAGATTGATACCCAGCAGTGGCCGAAATATTGAGCCCAATTTCATTTGTTTATAGCATAGCAGAGAGCAAGTAGGATACCCTGCAATTTTTTTGTCCTTCGTTTAGTTTTGTAAGTACATAGTTAGGTACGAAATTAATTCATCAAATTACCAGTCTAAACACGATGCCTTTACTGGAACTGAGAATGGTTTCTACAATTCAGAATATATGTTGAACAGTAGTATTCGACTTGTTTTTCTCGTTTACGGGTACTTCCAACAAAACTCTGAGAATCCTGTCTTCACATTCAACAGTTGCTCGGTATTGTACGCCTATGTCTCCTTGGATCAAGAACCTTAACTTGTCAAAAATAGGAGTCCAGTGCCATCTGAAAGCCATTCCCTGCGATTGAAATAAATCTCACTAAAACTGCTAACCAGAAAACTGCATCAACCGAATCCCAAATGTTGATGCATGTACCGTACGCAGCAAAAGAGTTACTGTCTACTTATGTAAATCCGTCAATTTTCTACACTGCGTTGTCATCTCCATCAGGTGTAAATCATGTCTGCTGAGACTGTGTGTATTTTTTTTTCTTGCCGAATTTTACACTTTCATGTTGGCAAGGCACGAAAAGCTGGTTTTGTATAAATATCAAGCGACTGAGCACTGCGGTGGGAACGTTATTGGAAGAATTTAAAGCAACAGATAGTTTAAATATGGCTGGTCATATTCAACCTATGGCAGAAATGGTATCATAAATGCATGCAGTAAATAACAAATAGGGTATTTGTAAAAAGGAAATTCCCATCCTCGATACTCCGAAGCCATAAAATCGGTCGTCCCTCTCCATATTAACATTAATGTATCGCGTTTCACCCGTCACCACCCTATCTCACTTGCTCTTGTTGGCCTTCTAAACGTGAGCGCGTCCAGTCCACACACTGCGGGTATTGCGATGCTTGAACCAATAGATCACCATGCCCACCGCACTGATCAGCCACAAAAGTGCGTTGACCAGATCTACCCATACTGCGTTCTTCATTCTCTTGATCCCATTGTTACCCTCGGCGTTCTCCTTGATATACATGCTGCCGAACAATCCAAACAGAGCAATCCACAAAATGAACAGGATCAGGTCCCAGACGAAAAGGAGAGGGATCCTGACGGTGAACGGGATGATGTATAGGAGTGCTGTAAAGGCTGAAAGCGCGGCGGTAACTTCAGCGAAAACCTGTGGTTGTTAGCATGGAGTGAACGAGAAAAGATTTAGGGGGGGTAGGAATTACCCATTTTCCGTCAGAGTATTTCCCTTGCTTGTTGGCAGCGGAAAGATCTACGCCATAGAGACCGCAGACTGCGAGCGCGAGAACGAGCTGGATGAAGCGGAATGCGCTGTGGATCATCGCGCCAATCGTGAACTGGAGAGCATCCTTGAGACCCATCTTGAAGTTCTGGCGACTTCTACGGGGGAATTTGAGTAGAAGGTGGTGGTCTGAATGTCGTTGGTGATTGAGTCTTTCTAGTGTTGGTGCTGGTTGATCGCGAGGTGGGTGGAAAAAGAGCAGACCTTGTCGTCGCGGACCGTCCCCCTTATACTATTTACCGCGGGCGCCATCCTCCTGGTATGATGATGGAGTGGCCTAATCACCGTACAGCGTATGATGTTCACCCATCCAATCACTCGAGGTACAAATTCTGTTAGCGTCGCGATAGCGTTGCAATAGCGTTGCATAAGTGTGGTTAAAATCAAGATCCATCGATGACCTCATTGCCAAGAATGCTGGTCGAACTTGTGGCTTGGCTCATTAGACGATAGATTCATTGGACTTAGTTGATATCGACTCAGGTCTATAATCTGACTTTTGCACTTGTCCAAATAATATCATTGACAGACATTCCGATTATCCATGCAGACGGATGAGAATAAGACTACTTAATAGATTAAATAAAAAGTAAAATAGTAGGACGTGTAGAGTAGTAAATTTAAGTGACAGTGGAGAGAGTCTTGAATTGGGGAAAAGTGGAATAACTCGATTGTGGAAAGAGGAAAATAGCAAATGGCTCTGTGATAAGGCAACCTCAATAATTGGAGTCTCACAGTAAATAAAACTCCTTTCCTTGCCTTCTAGTTATCTTCCGTTGCATAGGTGTATGTGGTGCAGATTAGAGTACAATCACTTGACAAATTAAGCGAATAGAAAGGGGCTATACCAGATCAGCCCTATAAAATAGAGCTTCATCTCTCAATTCACCTCTATAATATACTAGAATCAAGTTTCTTGTAGAAAGCTTTCAACTTTGCATACCACAGGCAAGTATTAGTTAGTTCCACCCAAAACACTTCCATAAAATCCGTGTACTGCATGCTGTCACAATTTCATATACCAGAAAGTCTCCGCAACTTCTCCGGCTTGACAAACAATGTCCACCAATTCGAATCATCTTTCTTGGTCCACGTGGCTATATAATTATTGACTTATCCACCAAAGCTTCCAGCTACCCATCATCGACTCTTCCTCACACATCACATCATATGTGCAACACCAAACTCAAATAACCCCTTACTAAATGCAATTGATCTCCATTATCGCTTTCACAGCCACCATGGCTGGCGTCTTTGCAACTCTTATAGCGGATACTCAAGATATTAGCTGTAAGTGGATATACACCGTGCTAATTCTCAGCATCCTTTCCTCTCGCCGAAATACAATGGTACAAAATTTGCTGACAATCTGGAATGAATTAGAAATTCGGGCTTTGGCGCAAAGCTCCACTATCCAAGCTGCTACAAAGCTGGTGGCCAACTCAACTGTGCCAGCTAGTATGTTCAAAGTCTTAAATTATTTGGGTCTTGCTCGAGAAAGACAATTAATAAACAAATGTAATCACAGCGTGCTATAATTGCGGATCTGCCTACCGAGGTTATTACTACTCCAGCCCTTATCCGTATTGCTACTATCTCGGAAATCCACTCATCTGCCTCTGTGGTTCTTCGAAGTAAGAGTTTCGGAAGTTTTCTCCAAAAGTTCGAGACAGGGGGTGATGTCGAAATTACGCTTTTAAGTACTGGCGGTATTGACAGCTGTATGACTGTCTTTAGCTTAGGTTGTCATGTTTCTTTGTATCTACTCAATTTATACGCTTGTTGGAACTGAGCAGTGGGAGATAAAGCTCGCCAAAGGAAACATTAGAACAACATTCGTGCACGACTAAATGTCCCATCTATTTATTGCGTAGACACGTGATAAAGAATAATTAATTGGCGGCAAGTAATTGTGAAGAAATAATAAAATGTCACTGCCGTGAAATAATAGGCTTGCTTTTATAGTGCAATATGACTGTTGTTTTCCTTTAGTTATTGCCTGGCTTGAGAGGAGTATCCTGCTTTTTGTGTGTACCTTACAGCTCAGGTAAAAATGGCAACCAATTAAATTTTACCAGCATTTAAACCAATTGATGATTCCTTGAGTTCCCCTTGTCAGGACTTGAGAGCTATATTCGCATTTAGGAAATTGTTGTCATCAAAAAATGGGGGATGCGGGGTACTGAGATACAATAATGGGTCCAAAGTCGGGGTATGAAATGCGCGAGGTTGAAGACCGGTGAACTTTCCAAAAGCGGGAATCGAAGAATTTTCCCGGCCGAGGACTTGGTTTTGTGCTTAGCAGTATATATGGCAGTGAGATCCCACGGTGAGCTCTCTCGGAGTCAGTATGCAAAAGTCCGCCTGTCAAGTATTTTATCCCGTGCTTCCCTTTGCATCTAGTCGTCATGTTGCTCCCATTCTTGGTCGCGACAATCCTGGCGCTCGCTTCGTTTGTTATTGCCAGTGAGACGGTCAAGGATTTTACCAAGCATGTAAATCTTTTCATTGGGACCGAGGGTCCAGTGCCTGGATCAGCTTACAGTGCTGGGAATGTCTTTCCAGGCGCGTCACTCCCATTTGGAGCTGTGAAAGTAGGAATTGATACTACGAGGTAGGTAGTCCGCCAATGAGTAGAACTGAAACGTACCCTAGATAATTGTGAATTGGGACGCTACTAATTCTGGTAGATGGAATATATCATTCGCAGCCAATGCAGGCTACACTCCAGATGGCAATGTGCATCACGATGCTCCACGAAAGTGGAACCGGAGGAGCTCCAACATATGGTCTTATTCCACAAATGCCACTTACTTCGCTTGATGGTGTGAATCTCCTGGACAACATTACCTACATGCAACCGCGTGTAGTTGCGGATGTGGCCAATGTGGGGTATTACAAAACCCAGCTTCAGAATGGTGTTACAGCAGAAATAAGTGCAAGTATGCATGCAGGAATCATGAAGTACCAGTATCCTCAAAATGACAGTCTCCATGTTTTGGTAGATATAAGCCATTTTATTCCATCGGCTGGGAAAAAAGAACAATTCTATTCCAATGGAGAGATCGAGCGTAGTGAGGATGGTAGCTGGTATTCGGGCTATGGCGTTTACAGAGAAGGATGGGGATGGGGTGAGCTTCAATTGTTGTCAATTAGTATTCAGAGTACTGATATTGAAATTAGGTGGTGACTATCGTGTATATTTCTGTGGCCACTTCGACACTATCCCAGTAAAAGCCCAACTCTTCTCTGGGAGAGCAACAGATCCTTACTGGCCTAACAATACAGATGTTAAAGCTACTCTGACAGATCAGACTTTTCTCCGAGGCGGTACTGTGGGATATCAGTACGCTAATCGGATTGGCGCTCTCTTTGAATTCCCGTCAAATGTCTCGACAGTTACGTCCAAAGTTGGCGTTTCTTGGATATCAACTGACAAAGCTTGTCAATTCCTCGATGAAATTCCAAACTGGGACATAGATGGTACCGTAAAAGCAGCAGAAGAGCAGTGGAACTCCGAGGTGCTATCGAAGATTGACGTGACATCCAAAAATGAGACACAGTTAGAAATGTTTTACACGGGACTGTATCACTCGCATCTACTTCCGTCGGACCGCACGGGTGAGAATCCGTACTGGGAGTCAGACGAACCTTACTATGATGACTTTTATACTCTCTGGGACACTTTTCGTTGCTTGCACGCCCTCACGACTCTAATATTGCCAAATCGTCAAATTGGAATTGTGCGAGCGCTGATTGACATCTGGCGATTTGAAAGATTCATGCCAGATGGACGAAGTCACAATAATAATGGGAGAGTCCAAGGAGGCTCAAATGCAGACAATGTCCTTGCTGATGCATACGTCAAAGGGTTACAGGGAGGTATTAATTGGACGGATGGATATCTCGCTATGAAAACCAATGCTGAGTTACAACCCTATAATAACTTTGACTTTGAAGACCCTAGCGGAAGCACCAAGGAAGGAAGAGGAGGGCTTCAGGACTGGCTAAAGTATGGCTATGTAACAACCACCCGTGGAAGATGTCTTAGCAAGACCGTCGATTATTCCATGAATGATTTCTCGCTTTCGCAAGTAGCGAAGGGCGAAGCACCACAAGATGTAGGGTTGTATTTGAATCGTTCTAGGTAAGCTGGCCATTTCTTGGAATCTCTTTGGCAATGGACTCTTCTAATCATCAGCAGCGGATGGCAAAAAACATGGGCAGCCAACATCACGTCCCTTAATTTCACTGGTTTCCTGGCACCAACACTTGCGAATGGAAGCTTTCAGGCTTACGACCCGCTGAGCTGTGGTGACTGCGACTGGAAAGCCATTAGTTATGAGGGCGTACCCTGGGAATACTCTTTCGGCTTCCCGTTCGACATGAAAACCCTTATTTCATTAATGGGAGGTTCGAAGACATTTGAGTCAAGACTTGACACAATGTTCATTCCAGGCCTCACACAATCCAACCAAGGTAAAATCCCAAGATCGTAAATGTCATGCATATAAACTAACGACCGAAAGGCGGTAACAGTGCCGGTACCACAATATTCAATCCAGGCAATGAACCCAGTTTTTTGACGCCATTTTTGTACAATTACCTTCCACAAAAACAGCACAAGTCAGTCAAACAGTCGCGTGAGATCGTAGATCAGTATTACAACAATGGACGATCTGGGATCCCTGGTAATGATGATGCAGGGTCCATGAGCAGTTGGCTCGTATGGAATCTGATTGGATTGTATCCAGTTGTAACTCAGCCAATATATCTAGTACTGGCGCCCCGATTTGAAGAAACTGTCATGAAGCTTGGAGATGATGGTGGTGTTCTGAAAATCAAAGCGAGTGGGTTAGACGAAGGGAACTTTGTTCAGAGTCTAAAAGTCAATGGGCGGCCATGGACGAAGAGCTGGATCAGCCACGAAGACTTAGTCGGCTTGAATGGCCAAGGAGGGTTGTTAGAGTTTGAAATGGGTCCAGAAGAATATAAGTGGGATACGGGAGATGTTCCACCAAGCCCTGGGTCTCTAGGGGAAGTGAAAACATAGATCAAGTTACTCTAAAATATATTTAGACAGACCTACTGGAACAGCACTTCTTTTTTTCCCCTTCTTTTTTTTTAAAAAGAAGAAGAGCTATCATATTAGAATTCAGAAGCTCAATTGGACGTAGTGGGTGCGTATTAACGGCCTTGCAACGTATATAAAACTAATATGTTTGTTTTTAAACAAACCTAAGAATAAGCTTCCAGATAAATATACATATGTTCCAAAGCCAGATTCTGTTATTGCCACGGCTTCTAGATCAGGTCTGTCCTATCATGTTACATTAGATCACACGTTCGCCCACCTCTATAGCACAGAGTCTATACACTGGTTAGTTATCAGCCCTAGTTTCTGTTCAGGAATGATAGGTGGCATGTTAGGCCCACTTTCCCCGGTCCTTTGATCTCTAGTGTGTAGCCAATCTCGTGCAATTGTTCTGGGAGCTCGAGCCAGCTAAGCTGCTTTAGCTTGTGTGTGTCCTTCTTGAATGTATTCCCGAAATCGTGCTTGGCGAGGTGTATCATTCTTCCAGCGTGGCGTTATTCTTTTCGGAACACAAATCATGGGGATAGAGTATACGAATTAAATACGGTAGAAGTTGTAAACAAGGATGCGACATATCAGGTAAAAGCAGCGTGAAGTAAACTCTCACCGTCTTACAGGGGGTTGATACTGATTACTTCCGACCTTTCCATACCTACCAATCCTGAATAGTGTTAAACGAACCTGGAGCCTGAGCCGCGAGGCCCCCGTGACTGGAGCTTGTGATGAAAGGCTTCTTCTTCCCTGCGTATTAAACATGTCTTGCCAAACACTCCGATTTTTTACAACACCACCTGCTATCTTTCTACATTTACAATATGAGTAGAGCTTCGAATACCAACAGCACCCAGAGTGTTGACAGCGCCCTTGAGGATGAACAAGTAGCTGCCGTAGCAAAGATTGCTGCCGAATTACAAGCTCAATTCCCCGACCAGAAGATAAATACTGCTTGGTTAACACCCGCGATGCAATTTAGACCAAATGTTCAGGTAAGCAAAGCCCTCTAAATGCTTGTTATTTCCTGATGTATTATAGGCACGACTTGGTGATGAAACTCTCGAAAAGCTTAACGTCTGCGCAAAGCGAGTGATTGATGGAAATTTTGAGGAATCTCTCGTTGAAGAGGCACTTCGGCAAGGTAGAGAATACCTAGTTGGACACAATGATTTGTTGGAGCAGTATGAGGCAATTTTCAGCAATCGCGAACGGTGGGCTGAAATGAGTAAAATCACCAAAAGCAGGGAGGAAGGTAAGAAGGAGTGCTAAAGAAAAGCATATAACTTTCCGCTAATGGGGGAGCCTATCTTCGATGTTCGATAACTCCAATAATTTCACATTCCTGAATTATCTAAATCTCACACGCACATATGCGCACTCCAATATGCTCTTTAGGATTAAATAGTTTGTTATATCCTTCCTCTCCCTGAACACAGGATACGGTTGTGAAATCGGTTCTAGAAATGAGATTTCAAGGTATTTATGTGTCTCTGCGGTTCTTTTTTACAGTATACCTAAGGTAAGTAGTATGGCGAGATCACGCTGCCAAGCGCGGTTTCTGCCTTTAAACATTTCCAATTACTTGACCCGTGGTCATACTTTGGTGGAGCTTACCTCCTAAAGCGGTCCTGGAAACATTTTGAGGAAGATGGTTTAGCTCTGCTAGGAAATAACCCAATAGCCAGGCTTCCTGTATTATAATTTCTTGGTACCTGCTTGAATGTGGTGAGGTCGGAAATCGAATGATATGGGTTTTATTACTGTTGGTTTTAATGCAGGTGACTATGAGAGCTGAGTCAATTAAACGAGTTGTGACTTTAACCATATGCAGTTGGTGTGTCTGAAGCCATTGATTACAGAGCTGATTGGGTTTATATTGGTCTGATGCAGTTGGTATTTTTTTCGGATACATTGATATGAGAGCTTACTGGGCTTGTATTGATTTCATTGCAGTTAGCAAGACCAAAATGTAGTGACAATGATTTTATAGAAGCCCAGAATAGTCGTATTGCATAAAGTCTGGCAGCATGCTTACTTTTAGCCTTGAATTGATATCTGTCACAGAGCATTATTCCGTTGGTAGCGCGTGGAACATTCCTAAGCTTTTATATGCTTAACAAAGCAGCTGCCTAGACAAACCTGAAATCTCCAACGGTGTAAAGGAGCCAGCTTCGACCTGAAGCTTGACCGTTTTTACTTTTCAAAGCTCCCAAGAATTACACTGTACTGGTAATTTTCCACTTGAATTATATAATCTTCAATATAATTTCGTAAGAACGTGGACTTGATTATTGACGCAGAAGTCATCACTTTGGGATTTAGGGAATTCGCGTATAAAAACTCAATCAAAGATTCAAGCAGTAATAATCGCAGTAGAATTTCACGCCTTCTTTAAATTCAGCTTAGCGAGAGAATATTGGACAATGACCCATTGGACTTCTATAATGATGTTGTTGGTTTCACTTCAGCTAAGCGGTAAGTCTTGTAGAAGTAATAGTAGCGATGAATGGTCTGTAAACTTATTATTGTACAGCCCTGTTAATAATGGTGGACATGCCGATCATACGCGGGGAAAAGCATTTCTGTCCCGCTGCGTAGTGGCGGGGCGACTTTACCACACTATATTATAATGGAAACGACTAGAGTAAAGTGCTTTTTTATTGTTGGTATATTGATTGACTCTGCTCATGTGATTAGGTCACGTATTCCGCTTGAGCTTCAAACAGTATATTATCACCACCCCGTATATAGTTAATACAATCAACGATTATCACCGAATATAATTAGCATTTACGTGATATACGTGGTGCCCCGTATTCAAAGTGAATGGACACCTATGTTTTCTTATAATGATTATAAAGTATTTTTTAGAATACTTATTTTCCTAAGGCAAAAAGGTGGTTAATTTTGGCTTCTGAGGCTATTATAAACTATATATACTTCTTATACCTTACTCTAGGCCTTAATAAAGCAAAAATTATATCGGGATATCCTTTCTAAATTATCCAGCTGTAGATGTCATTTACAATGAGATCGTACTCTACAAGTCAAATATTGATAGGCAGGCGCGCCAAGAGTGATACTTGCACGCGAGCCGAAGGTAGCTAAACCTACGCGTATCGCAGATTAAAGTTCACAAAAGTCCCTAATAACCCAATTCTTCTCTCAATATTCTACGACAAGATGAGGCCATATAATATCACTTCAACTTTTAGCAAGGTACTATTCCCTTCCTCAAACCTGTCTTCCAGGCCATCCATCAACTAACCTGTACCAGATTCTTGGCCTGCAAGGAGTCTTGAAGAACAACATCGCCCAGTTCCGAGCCATGTCCTCTAATCCAGCACCATCAATGGACCGCGATG
>Ga0247804_10001081_pt1 | contig 12683 bp, 14 predicted proteins | sample UWRJL029104C1_FD_181142 | JGI IMG/M metagenome (GOLD analysis project Ga0247804, IMG submission 181142) | Plant litter microbial communities from Arlington Agricultural Research Station in Wisconsin, United States - UWRJ-L029-104C-1 | ecosystem: Environmental > Terrestrial > Plant litter >...
CGCAAGGGCGGCTACCAGACCACGACAGTGCCCATCCAGTCCTTCGGTCTCGGAGAGAACACGACGGGGGAGCGGCAGTGAGGCTCGCACTCGTTCTCGGCGAGGCGGCCAACGGCCTTCGCCGCAACATCTCGATGGTGATCTCGGTCATCCTCGTCACATTCATCTCCCTCACCTTCGTCGGCGCCGCAGTGCTGCTGCAGCTGCAGATCGTGCAGATGAAGGACTACTGGTACGACAGGGCACAGGTTGCGGTGTTTCTCTGCACGGCGACGGAGAACACCGAGGAGTGCCCCCAGCAGGAGGCGACTCCGGAGCAGATTGACACCGTCGAGGCGCAGCTGAACTCGGAGTCGCTCGACCCCTTCGTCGACAAATACGAGTTCGAGTCGCACGACCAGGCCTACGCGAACTTCCAGGAGCAGTTCTCCGACAGCGCCTACGCAGGATTCGTCACACCGGAGTTCCTCAATGAGAGCTTCCGGGTGAACCTCGTGAATCCCGACGATGCGGATGTCATCATCGAGAGTCTGTCGGGCATGCCAGGCGTCGAGAGCGTGGTTGACCAGCGCAGCTACCTCGACCAGATCTTCGCTGTGCTCAACGCCGCCAGCTACACGGCGATCGGTCTCGCCGTGCTCATGCTCATCGCGGCGGTGCTGCTCATCGCCACAACTATTCGTCTCAGCGCCTTCTCCCGACGGCGGGAGATCGGGATCATGCGGCTGGTCGGGGCATCCAATCGGTTCATCCAGACGCCGTTCGTGCTCGAGGGCGTGTTCGCCGCACTCATCGGGTCTCTTCTCGCCGGCGGCGCGATCGTCGCGATCGTGCAGTTCTTCGTCAAGGGCTACCTCGCCACGACGCTGCCGTTGCAGACGTCGCTCGTCGGGCTCGACGACGCCGTGCTCGTGGTGCCCATCCTCATCGTGCTCGGCGGCATCCTCGCGGCGGCATCCGCCGGATTCGCCATCAACCGGTACCTCAAGGTCTGATTCGGTTTAGACTGAACGGCTGCGCTCGCGAGGGGCGCACCGACCAGGAGTGACCAATGCCACGCGAGAAGGGCCAGAAGGTTGTCGCAAGCAACCGCAAGGCTCGCCACGATTACACGATCGAGGACACCTACGAAGCAGGCCTCGTGCTCACGGGCACCGAGGTCAAGTCGCTGCGCGCCGGCCGCGCCTCGCTCGTCGACGGCTACGGTTTCATCGACGGGGGAGAAGCATGGCTCGACGCCGTGCATATCCCCGAGTTCAACCAGGGCTCGTGGAACAACCACCCGCCCCGTCGCAAGCGCAAGATGCTGCTGCACAAGGCCCAGATCCTCAAGATCCACAACAAGGTAAAAGAGGGCGGATACACCCTCGTGCCCCTGAGCATCTACTTCAGTGACGGCAACGCGAAGGTCGAGCTCGCGGTCGCCAAGGGCAAGCGCGAGTACGACAAGCGCCAGACCCTGCGGGAGCGCCAGGACAAGCGCGAGGCCGACCGTGCAATGGGAGCGCGCCGCAACCTCGGCGACTAGGCGCTACGGGGCAGGCGGCAGCGTCTCGTCGTCGTCGCCGTCGATCTTGCTGGCGATGAAGTCCTTCGCCTCGCCCGCCCTGGCGACGATGAACTCTGCTGCGTCCTCCGACTTGTCTTTGACGAACTCCGCGGCTCCTTCGACGGCGTCCTTCGCGTGCTCGAAGCCGTCGGCGATGCTCTCCGCCGCCTCGTTGAAAGCGCCCATCGGATCCTCCTGTTGTGTGCCCTGACCGAAGCCTAGAGGGATGGCTGTTAACGCCGGGTGAACATTTCCGAGAGCTACGACGCGAGGAAGCGCGCATCGACGGAGGCGGCGACCTCGATCTGCTGAGGCTTGAGGGCGAGGGTGCCACCGCCGGACGACGCGTCCATCTTCATCGCCATGCGGGGCTCCACGCCGGTCGGCGGTGCTGCGCTGTCGCCGAGCATGCCGGGATCGGCGACGGCGGTCGCGGTGACGGAGCCGAGGCCGATCGACTGGGCGTAGATGGTGGCCTTGGCAACGGCATCCTTGACCGCGCGGGATCGCGCCTCGGTTGCCGCTGTCGCCCGTCGCGCCTCGCTCAGCGACCAGTCGATGCCGCTGATGCTCGCGCCATCGACGGCGACGACGGACTCGATCCATGGCGAGAGCTCGTCGAAACGGGAGAAGCGCACCGTGAGGTCGAGGCTCGCATGGTGCACGAGGTCGAGCTGCTCGCCCGTGTTGCTCCACGGGCGCTGCGACGAGACACGGATTGTGTCAGCAGACCAGCGTGTGATCGGGCCGGCGTCGGGATCGTGGAGGGCGGGGATGGTGGCCTGCACAGCATCCGCCGCGCTGGTTGCAGCGGCGAATACCGCGTCTCGCTTCGGGCCGTCGGCGCTGATGGTGACCGTGACGGTCGCCCTCTCTGCCGGGTACCAGGCCGAGTGGTGTCCCTGAACGGTGATGACGGTCTCTGGCATGGCGCCTCCTTTCGTCCTAGAATAGAGGGCTGCCTTTCGGGGCGGACTTGGCAACTCAACAGCGCGCGACAACGACCAGCTGTGACCATCGACAACGGTGGCGCGGTAGGCATGGGGATGATCGGTTTCGACATTGCCTGCAAAACTGCGAGAAGCGGGTCGAGGATGCAGGGTTATCTCGTTAACGCAGCCTGCAAACAATAAGTGCCGATTCCAAGCGCACTGACTTCGCTCTTGCTGCCTAGCAGCAACTAGCACATGAAGTCCGTCAGTCCGGGGATGCTCTCTACCCGGTGCCTGGCGTTATCTAGAGAGATTGCTTCGTAGCTACGCCTTAGGGCTGCGAGGGACTTTTACTATGGCTGGGCTCGTCGGTTTGGGTGCTTGTGGCAAATTCCGGAGCCGAGCAGAACGCTTTCACAAGCTACGCCCGTAGAAGGCGCAGAATTACAGCAGTGGACCGGGGTTCAATTCCCCGCATCTCCACCATTGGCCGGGTGTCGCGCGTTGTTGGGATGCACTGGTGGGATCTGCCCGAGCAGGTACCCGCTGCGGCTTCTCAGTCGCGCGCGCCGAGCTCCTTGGACTTCGGGTTGACCACGCCGTCGACGATGCTGCGGATGGCGAACTCGGTTGCGGCTCCGAGGTCGACCGCGGTCGGATCGAGCAGCCATTGCACTTGCAAGCCATCCATGACGGCGAGGATGGATGCCGCACCATACTCGATGGCCTTCTCGTCGGTGACGCCCTCGTCCGCGCACATCACGTGGAAGGCCTCGCCGACCTCTGCCCGCAGTGTGCGGTAGCGAATTTCGAAGAACTCGCGCGCCGGGTGGTCATCGGTGACCGACTCGGATGACAGCACCGCATAGGCCTGCACGATGCCGGGTCGCTGCATGTTCAGCTTCGCGGTCTTCACGAGGTGCATGAAGAGCTCGATGCCGCCGGGGATGTGCTTGCCCTCGAGCTCGGCGACGTCGCTCTCGTCGCGGTAGCGAAGCACCTCGAGCAGCAGCTGGTCCTTCGATCCGAAGTGGTGCAGGATGCCGGCGTGGGTCATGTCGACCTGCTCGGCGATCTCGGTCAGCGGGCCATTCTTGTAGCCCTTGCTGCCGAAGGTGGCCAGCGCCGCCTTGAGGATGTCCTCGCGGCGCTGCAGGGTGCCCTCGCGCCGACGCGGTTCTCGTCGCACCGGAATCATAGGAGGACTATATCGGCTGGCAATTCCGGCGAAAGCGACGGGCCCGCCTCTAACTGACAGACCGGTAAGTTGATTGCAGCGACGAACTACAGCGAGGAGCACGATGACTTCTGTGTCACCGGGGGCCGCTTTGCCCACGGACCTGCCTGGCCTGATCGAGGCTGCGCGCTCGCTGCCGATCGAAGACCGAGTGCGACTGCTGACAGGCGAGTCCGTGTGGAAGCTGCACGGCATCCCCTCCATCGGACTTCGCCAGGTCGCCGTCTCTGACGGCCCCGCTGGTGTTCGCGGTCTCGGTGAGATCCGTGGTGAGACCTCCGCGCTGTTCCCCGCGCCAAGCGCCCTCGGCGCCACGTGGGACGCGGAGCTCGCCGATCTCGTCGGCCGGGCGTTCGCACAGGAGGCGCGCGAGCGCGGAGTGGATGTCGTGCTCGCGCCCCAGGTCAACATCCAGCGGACCCCGGTCGGCGGCCGCCACTTCGAGTGCTACTCGGAAGACCCGCATCTGACCGCCGAGATCGGCACGTCGGTGATCCGCGGGCTGCAGTCACAGGGGGTCGCCGCGAGCGTGAAGCACTACATCGCCAACGACTCGGAGACCGACCGCACCGTCTACATCGCGCGGGTCACGCCACAGGTGCTGCGAGAGGTCTACCTCGCACCGTTCGAGCACGCCGTCGTCGAGGGAAACGCGTGGACCGTGATGGCTGCCTACAACCAGGTCGATGATGGCTCAGAGGTCGCGCAGATGACCGACCACAGAGGCCTTGTCGTCGACCTGCTGAAAGACGAGCTCGGCTTCGACGGCGTCGTGATCAGCGACTGGATGGCGACCAAGGAGACCGTCGGCGCCGCCGTCGGTGGCCTCGACCTTGTCATGCCCGGCCCCGGCGGACCATGGGAGCAGAACCTCCTCGACGCGGTGCTCGACGGCCGCGTGCCAGAGAGTGTCATCGACGACAAGGTCGCCCGCATCCTGCTGCTCGCGTCGCGGGTTGGAGCCCTCGGCAGCGAGCCGCGTGCGCTCGGAGCACACATCGACACCCGCGAGCTCATCCTTCGCACCGCGGTACAGTCGACGGTCGTGCTGAAGCGCGACGAGTCGAACCCCGTCTGGGATCGCCCGGCGCCGTCGAGCATCGGCCTCATTGGCCAGAATGCCGTCGCCCTTCACGTGCTCGGCGGGGGAAGCTCTACGGTGCACCCGGAGCACATCGTGACGCCGGCGGAGGGTTTCGCCGCACGCTTCCCAGCTGCGGCTGTCGGCCTTGAGCGCGGCGGCAACACCCGCCTGCTCGCCCCCGCCCTCGAGGTCTCGCCAATCGAGATCGAGCTGTTCGCCGAGGACGGCACGCTCGTCTCCCGCGAGACCCACACGGAATGGGATGGATGGCTGCGCGACATCGCCGACGGGGTGCACTCCGCGCGCCTCGTCACAGTTGCCCTGCTCACCGAGCCCGGCGAGCACCGCGTCTCGATCGGAACCGTCGGCGGCCACCGGGTGACCATTGACGGCCAGCTCGCCTCGGAGGACGAGGTACCCGCCGGTGTCGAGGTGCTGCTCGACTCGACGATCAACCACCCCGTTGGCGCCGAGGTCGCCGTGCAGATCGACGAGCCGCGCAACGTGCGCATCGAGTCGACCCACCTCGTCACCCGCATGGGCGGCTACGGCGCGATCGTGCGCGCCGCCTACCGGCACCGCGCTCCGGAGGTCTCGACCGACGAGGAGATCGCGGCAGCCGTCGAGCTCGCACGCGCGAGCGAGCTGACGGTGGTGATCGTCGGCACCAACGAGGAGGTCGAGTCGGAGGGCTGGGACCGCACCACCCTCCGCCTGCCAGGTCGTCAGGACGATCTGGTCGAGGCGGTGCTCGCAGCGGACCCCGACGCGGTGGTGATCGTCAATGCTGGCGCCCCCGTCATCCTTCCGTGGTTGGAGAAGGCGCGCACCGTGCTCTGGTGCTGGTTCCCGGGTCAGGAGGCGGGGCACGCGCTCGCTGCCATCGTCGCCGGAGACCAGGAGCCGGCCGGCCGGCTGCCGTGGACCCTGCCCGCCCGCGAGGAGGACGTGCCTGTCGCCCACGCCGTGCCGGTGGACGGCATCATCCATTACTCCGAAGGCGTGCACACCGGATACCGGGCGTGGGAGCGCGACGGCCTCGAACCGGCGCGCCCCTTCGGCTTCGGCCTCGGCTGGACCACCTGGAGCTACGACGCGGTCTCCGTGCCCCGAGTCGCTGCCGACGGCAGCCTCGAGGTGGATGTGACAATCACCAACAGCGGCGCGCGCGCCGGTCGAGAGACGGTGCAGCTCTACCTCTCGCCGCCGACGCTCGCCGAGGGCGCCCCCGATCGTCCCGTTCGATGGCTCGGCGGCTTCGGTGCCGTCGAGGTGCCGGCCGGGCAGACCAGCACGATCACCATCGTCGTTCCCCGTCGTCGTCTCGAGACATGGGACGAGGCACGTGGTCGATGGACCCGACCGGGCGGCGAGTACCTCGTCTCGGTCGGGAGGTCGATTCGAGACCGTCGAGTGGTCACCGCGGTCCACCTCGAGGAGTACTGACGCAGCCATACGTCAGGAGAAGTAGCGGAGCCACACGTAGCCCCACGCCATGATCAGGCTCAGCACCGTGACGATGATTCCATACTTGGTGAACTGCCAGAACGAGATGTGGTGCCCCGACTTGGCCGCCATGCCGATCGCGACGACGTTGGCGCTCGCGGCGACCGCCGTGCCGTTGCCGCCGAAGTCGGCACCGAGGGCGAATGCCCACCACAGTGCCTGGCCGGTGGCAGCATCCGGCACCTCGGCCACGAGGCCCTCCACGACGGGCGCCATCGTCGCCACGTACGGGATGTTGTCGAAGAACGCCCCGAGCACGCCAGACCCGAACAGCAGGGCCGTGGCCGCGCCGAAGTAGTTGTCGCCGAAGGCCCCGATGACCCAGGTGCCGATGACCTCGATGACACCGGTGTTGACGAGCCCGGCGACCATGACGAAGAGGCCCATGAAGAAGACCAGGGTTGTCCACTCCACCTCGCGCAGCGAGTCCGTCACCTCTGTTCTCGAGACGAGGAGCATGACGCCGGCTCCCACGAGCGCGACGATCGACGGCTCGACATGCAGCACCGAGTGCAGGGCGAATCCGACGATGACGCCGGCGAGCACGATCATCGAGCGGATGAGCAGCGCGGGGTTGGTGATCGCCCGGCGCTCGTTGAGCGCCATGACGTTCGCGACGTGCTCCGGGTGGTACTCGAAGGACTTACGGAACAGCACACGGGTGAAGAAGACGAAGGCGACGAAGATGACGACGACGATCGGCGCCATGTGCACGAGGAAGTCGTTGAAGGTGAGGCCGGCCCGGCTGCCGATGATGATGTTCGGCGGATCGCCGATGAGGGTGGCGGCGCCGCCGATGTTCGCCGCGAGCACCTCGGCGATGATGTACGGCTGCGGTGGGATGCGCAGCCGGCTCGTCACGACGATGGTCACCGGCACGATGAGCATGATCGTCGTGACGTTGTCGAGGAAGGGCGAGGCGATGGCCGTGATGACCATGAGCATGACCATGAGCCGGAATGGCTTGCCCTTCGACTTCTTGGCCGCCCAGATTCCGAGGTAGTCGAAGGCCCCGGTCTGCTTGATGACGCCGACGATGATCATCATGCCGAACAGCAGGAAGATGACATTCCAGTCGATGCCGGCGTGCTCTGAGTAGAAGACGCCGGCGCCGGGAATCAGCCCGAGCACGGCCATCGCGCCAGCGGCAATGAGCACCACCTTGACCTTGTTGGCCTTCTCTGTGGCGATGAAGAAGAACGCGACGAGGAAGATTCCGAGGGCGAGGATGCCGGTCACGGTGGGGTTCCGATGGTCGTCGGGGCAGAAACTGGGCGCACGGGAGCGTCCTTTCGAGCTGGAAGTGGCAGAGAGGGCAGGGGAGCGGCTACTCCTCCAGGCCCGCGATCGCGAGGCTGGTGAGCAGGTACTCGAGGGTCACGGCACCGAGCAGCGTGCCGTCGGTCTCGACGACCGCAACCAGCGGGCTGTGGGTTCTGGCCATGAGCGCGGCGATCTGCAGCAGGTTGGCATCGGCGGCGATCGTCACGGGGGCGATGGGCTTGAGAGGAAGGCAGTCGGCCACCCGCAGGTGGCTCAGCTCGAGCCAGAAGGTGTCGGCATAGTCCTCGTCGACCGCCCGGGCGAGGCCGGGGTCGGACTGGTACGCGGCGGGAACAGCGAGGCGAAGCACCTGGCTGCCCGGGAGCACGAGGGCGGGCCGGGAGTCCGCGTCGACCACGATGAGGCCTGGCAGTCGACCGAGTGCCATGACCTGCACTGCTCGCGCGACCGAATCGTGCACCGTGATCGTCGGTACGCTCACGGCGATGTCTCGTGCTTGCATGGATCCGTCCCTGTAGTCCTGGTGGTTGACCGGTTCGAGCAGTGTCATCGTGCCCTCCCGGTGATCTCGGCGAAACGGCGTTCGAGCTCGGCCATGCGGTCGGGTATCGGCCGAGAGTGCAGCAGGTCGGCGACCACGTCTGCCTCGTCGCGTTCGAGGGCGACCGTAGTCACCGGCTCATCGTCACTGCCATATACAGACAGCTGGATGCCCGACTCCTCGACGAGCAGCCGAAACTGCTGGCCGTCTCTGGTGCTCAGATCGTGCATGACGCCGACTCCCGGCACGGTGATGTGGGTGACCTGCATGGGCTGACCTCCGTTTCGTGGTGGTAGTTCCAGCGTCGTCGACCCGCGGAATCGCCGCCATTGGGCCCAGCACCCATCTCTGCTCTGCGCACCCCGTCAGGGATGGGTGCTGCGCCCTATAGACACGGGAGCGCGCCCGCGCGACGCTGGGTGTATGCGTGATCGGAACGAGGACGATGTGAGCTCGACGCGCGCAGGGGCGGGCCGCCGCCCCATCCGGTCGCTGTTCCGGCGCCTCTTCCTCATCAACGGACTGCTCTTCGCCATCGGAACGCTGCTGCTGGCGGTATCGCCCGCCACGATCTCGTCGCCCGTGCTGCTGACGGAGATCCCGATCCTGCTCATCGGCCTCGGGCTGATCCTCGCGGCCAACGCGATGCTGGTGCGTGCGAGCCTGTCGCCGCTCGACTCGCTGGCCAGCGTCATGCAGCGGGTCGACCTCGTGCAGGCGGGGGATCGGGTGACGGAGCAGGGCAACGGCGACCTGCAGCACGTCATCCACAGCTTCAACGACATGCTCGACCGGCTTGAGACGGAGCGCAGCACGAGCAACGCGCACGCCCTTGCGGCCCAGGAGGGGGAGCGCGCCCGCATCGCCCGGGAGCTGCACGACCAGATCGGGCAGAGCCTCACCGTCGCCCTGCTCGGGCTCAAGCGCGTGGTCGACAGCGTGCCGGCGGAACTGCGCGAGGACGCGGTTCTCGCACAGGATGCCGTGCGGGCCAGTCTCGACGAGGTGCGCCAGGTCGCCCACCGCCTGCGCCCCGGCGTGCTGGAGGATCTCGGCCTTCACAGCGCACTGCGCTCCCTCGGTGCGGAGTTCTCCCGGTCGAGCGGTGTGCTGGTCGAGGTCGAGATCGACCCGGAGCTGCCCGAGCTCGGAGGCGACGTCGAGCTGGTGCTCTACCGCGTCGCGCAGGAGGGCCTCACCAATGTCGCCCGGCACGCACGGGCCAGCCTCGCACAGCTCGCGCTCGCGGTGACACCGAAGGGGCTCACCCTTCGCATCAGCGACGACGGGGCAGGCGGGGTGGCCGACGAGGGCGCGGGAATCCGCGGGATGCGCGAGCGCGCCCTGCTCATCGGCGCGCGGCTCACTGTTGCTGAGCGGGCTGGCGGCGGAACAGACGTGACGCTCGTGGTGCCGGCGGGGGCGCTGCGATGACGGCCACGCGCATCCTGCTCGCCGACGACCACGCGCTCGTGCGGCGCGGGCTGCGGCTCATCCTCGATGCGGAGCCCGACCTGACCGTTGTCGGGGAGGCATCGGACGGCGAGGAGGCGGTCGCCGCGATCGCCGATGGCGGCATCGACCTCGTCGTGCTCGACATCGCGATGCCGCGGATGACGGGGCTGCAGGCGGCGCGCGAGATCGCGCGTCGCTCCCCGGAGGTGCGCATCCTCTTCCTGTCGATGTACGACAACGAGCAGTACTTCTTCGAGGCGCTGCGGGCGGGGGCATCCGGCTACGTGCTGAAGTCGGTCGCCGACCGCGACCTCATCGAGGCGTGTCGAGCGGCGATGCGTGGGGAGTCGTTCCTCTACCCGGGGGCGGTGACGGCGCTGGTGCGGGACTACCTGCAGAGGGACCGTGCGGGCGACAGGCTGCCGGAGACGATCCTGACGCCGAGGGAGGAGCAGATCACCAAGCTCATCGCCGAGGGCAACTCGGCCAAGGACATCGCCGAGGCCCTCGTGATCAGCGTCAAGACCGTCGACCGGCACCGCGCGAACATCCTGCAGAAGCTCGGACTCAAGGATCGCCTCGACATCACGCGGTTCGCGATCAGAACGGGACTGGTCGAGCCCTAGTCCTCGTTCGCTGCGACGAAGTCGATCAGCTGCTCGACCCGGCCGAGCAGTGACGGCTCCAGGTCGGCGTAGGTGCTGACCCGGGAGAGGATGCGCTGCCAGGCGGCCGCGATGTCGGCCTGGCCGGCGTGCGGCCAGCCGAGCGCCTCGCAGACGCCGTGCTTCCACTCCGTGCCGCGGGGGATGACCGGCCAGGCGGCAATCCCGAGACGGGCGGGCTTGACGGCCTGCCAGACATCGATGAACGGATGCCCGACCACGAGCGCGAACCGACCATAGGGCCCTGCCGCGACGGCCTCGGCGATGCGGCTCTCCTTCGAGCCGGCGACGAGGTGGTCGACGAGCACCCCGACGCGTCGATCCTGCGCGGGACGGAACTCCGCGAGCACCTGCTCGAGGTGGTCGATGCCCTCGAGGTACTCGACGACGACGCCCTCTCGACGAAGGTCGGAGCCCCACACCTTCTCGACGAGCTCAGCGTCGTGGCGTCCCTCGACGAAGATGCGGCTCGCCCTCGCGACGCGGGCGCGCTCTTGTTCGCCCGCCAGGGATCCGGACGCAGTGCGCAGTAGTCCTGTCGGCTTCGTCCGCGGGGCGCGCAGCGCGACCGCGACCCCGTCGACGAGGAACCCGGGCCCGAGGGGGAACATGCGCCGACGGCCGGCGCGATCCTCCAGCTCGACGAGTCGCCCCTCGATGCGCACGACGGCACCGCAGAAGTCGGTTGCCGTCTCCTCGACGACCAGGTCGTTCATGGCCTCGACGATGGGCACCGGGGCGGGCTTCGCGCGCGAGTTGAAGCCCGCGAGCACGTCGGATCCGTAGCGGTCGTCTGAAGTCACCGGTCGAGGCTAACAACCCGGCGGGGTGGAGCCACGACGGCTCGCGGAGGAGCGCGCTAGACAATAGTGTGTGACACACAGTATGCTCGAATTATGATTGACGACGACGTGCTCGCCACGCACCGCCAGGAGCTCCGACGCGGTTCCGTCGTGCTCGCGTGCCTCCTGGTGCTCCGCACGCCGGACTACGGCTACGCCCTGCTCGAGGCGCTCGACGCCAAGGGCTTCGCGGTCGACGCGAACACGCTCTACCCCTTGCTTCGCCGGCTCGAGTCGCAGGGGCTCCTCACGAGCGAGTGGAACACCGACGAGTCCCGGCCCCGCAAGTTCTACCGCACGAGCGACGACGGATCCGCCGCCGCCGACCTCCTCATCCGCGACTGGCAGCAGCTCCAGGACGCCTTCGCAGCCCTTAAGGACGAGTCATGACACCCACCCTCACCGACCGCTACGTCGCGGCAACCCTCCGCCGGCTTCCCGCTCGCCAGCGCCCCGATATCGACACGGAGCTGCGAGCTCTCATCGCTGATGCGGTCGACGGTCGAGAGGAGGCAGGTGTGCCGGCCGCGGACGCCGAGGTGCAGGCGCTCACCGAGCTCGGTGATCCTGTTCGCCTCGCCGCGAGCTACGCCGACCGGCCGCTGCACCTCATCGGCCCGGCCCTCTTCGTCGACTACACCCGCCTGATGATCGTGGCCCTCTCGACGGTCGTGCCGCTCGTGCTCGTCGGCGTCGCCTTCGTCGGCGTACAGGCGGGTGACGGCATCCTTGCCACGACGCGTGACGCCGGGCTGGCGGCTCTTGTTGCCGCCTTCCACATCCTGTTCTGGTCGACTGCGCTCTTCGCAGTGATCGAGCGCCTCCCCGCGCTGCGCGCCCGTCGAACCCAGCAGTGGAGCCCGCTCGCCCGAGCGGCACTGCCAGAGCGCGGTCTCGACCCGGTGACGATCATCGCCGGAACCTCGGTCGCTGCGGTGATCGCCGCTGCTCTGGTGATCCTGCAGACCGTCGGGCCTGTGTTCGACGCGGGCGGTGCCCCGATCGGCCCCATCGAGCCCTCGCTCTGGAACTCGGGCGCGCTGCTGCTCGTGTGGTTCCTCGCCGTTGCGAGCATCGGCACCGCGTTTGCCGGGCACTACACCGGCTGGGGCTATCCGCAGGCGATCGCGAACGCGGTGCTCAATGTGCTCTTCGCGGTGCCGGTCATCGTGCTCACGCTCTCTGGCTCCTTTCTCAACCCCGACTTCTTCGCCGCCTCCGGGTGGCCCGATGGCGTCGGCGTCGTCGGCTGGGTCATCGTCATCGTGATCGGGCTGCTCAGCTTCACCGACTTCGTCGACGGCTTCGCCCGCGCTCGCCGCACCCGCTAGAACCGCTCCGAACCACCACCCCAGAAAAGGACAAGCCATGAAGGCTCTGCTTCAGCATGCCTACGGAACGCCCGACGTACTCGAGCTCGGCGACATCGACGCTCCAATCCCCGGCGAGGGCGAGGTGCTCGTGCGGGTTCGCGCGGCATCGCTCAACGCCGCCGACTGGCTGATCATGACCGGGCGCCCGTACATCGCGCGGCTGGCCTTCGGCATCTCGCGACCGAAGCATCCCGTGAGGGGACGGGATATCGCCG
>Ga0247804_10001084_pt1 | contig 12677 bp, 11 predicted proteins | sample UWRJL029104C1_FD_181142 | JGI IMG/M metagenome (GOLD analysis project Ga0247804, IMG submission 181142) | Plant litter microbial communities from Arlington Agricultural Research Station in Wisconsin, United States - UWRJ-L029-104C-1 | ecosystem: Environmental > Terrestrial > Plant litter >...
CTCCCCCGAGGCGGTGTTCGTTGCGCCCCGATTTCCGACTACTGGTCTCGTGCGGCACTGGCGCAATGAGCTGTTCCTCGACCGCACCGAGCCCGACTGGCGGGCGTCCGTCATCGACGCGCTCGTACTCGTCGGTCGAACGGGATCGACGGAGCAGTTCATCGCGTGCGCGGAGAGCGCGCTCCACGAACGGACGATGTCGCTCGCAGCACTCCCGACGTTTCGAGCCGCGCTCCCGCAACGGCTTCGGCGATATGTCGACGGCCTGCGCAGCGATTCGGGATCGGGACTCGAAAGCATCGCACGACTGCGATTCGTCACACTTGGCTGTCGCGTCGAGATCCAGGTCGAGATTCCCGGTATCGCCCCGAGCGGTCGCGATGGAGCCGTTGACTTTCTTCTCGATGGATGGCTCGTCATCGAGATCGACGGAGACGAATATCACGATCCGGTCGCAGACCGCATCCGCAATTCGATCCTCGTCAGACTGGGGTACCGCTGGCACCGTTTCGGCTACCACCAGGTGCTCGGGGACTGGGATGCCGTCGAAGCGACAGTCCGTGAGCTTCTGCGGTACCCGCCTGCGAGGATGCCGCGCGCTCATCTCGGATGAATGGTCACGCTCACGCGAGAAAGTCCGTTCTCACAACTCATTCGGAAGAAAGTTCCGAGGTGGTGCCGGGTGCCGGGAGTGGGGCTACCGCTCCTTGCCGGCGGCGATGAGCTCCTCGCGCACGACCCGCCGCAGCACCTTGCCGATGAGGGAGCGCGGCAGGTCGTCCACGACGCTGAACCGCTTCGGCACCTTGTACGCGGAGAGGATCGACCGGCAGTGCTCGCGGAGGCCTTCGGCGTCGAGCGTCGCACCGTCCTCGAGCACGACCACGGCCACGACATCCTCGCCGCCACCGGCGTTCGGCACCCCGACGACCGCGGCGTCCGCGATCGACGGATGGGAGAGCAGGGCGTGCTCGACCTCGCTCGGTGCGACGTTGAATCCGCCCGTGATGATGACCTCTTTGATGCGGTCGACGATCGTCACGAAGCCGTCCTCCGAGACGGAGACGATGTCGCCGGTGCGCAGCCAGCCGTCGCGGGTGAGCACGGCGGCGGTCTCGTCCGGTCGGTTCCAGTAGCCGCTGAACACCTGCGGGCCGCGCACGAGCAGCTCGCCCTCCTCGTTGAACCCGAGATCGACGGCGGGGTTCTCGGGATCGGTCACCCGGATCTCGGTGCTCGGGAACGGTACGCCGACGGTCCCGGGCCGCCGCGACGGCCCCATCGGGTTGCCGACGACCACCGGTGACGACTCGGTCATCCCGTACCCCTCGACGAGCAGGCCGTCGGTCGCGTTCTCCCAGAGCTCGACCGTCGAGAGCGGCAGGCTCATCGCCCCCGAGATGGCGAACCGGATGCCGCGGAGGCTGATGTTGCGTGCCGCTGCCGCCTTCGCGAGCCGGGCGTAGATGGGTGGCACGGCGGGCAGGAACGTCGCTGGCGTGCGACGCATCGCGCTCAGCACGAGTCCCTCGTCGAACTTCGGGAAGAGCACGAGCCGTGCCCCGAGGCTCATCGCGAACGTGAGGCACAGCGTGAGCCCGTAGGCGTGGAACATCGGCAGCACGCCGTAGACGACCTCGCGACCCTTGCGCATCCCGGGCACCCAGGCCTCGCCCTGACGTGCGTTGGCCCGCAGGTTGGCGTGGGTCAGGATGGCGCCCTTCGGCGCACCGGTCGTGCCGCTCGTGTACTGCAGCACCGCGGTGTCGCGCAGGCGCGGTCGGTGGTGGGATGCGGCGATCGGCGAGGTCGATGCGAGCGAGGACCAGTCGACGGCTCCACGCACCTGGCCACCGGTGGTGAGCGCGGCGCGGGCGGTGCGCGCCTTGGCGATCGGGAGCCGCAGCGTCATGCGGGTGCGCAGCGGCATGGCGCGGGTCACATCCACCGAGATCACCGTGGAGACGCCCATGGCTCCGGGGAAGTCGAGCACGGATGCGGCGACCTTGTCCCACACGATCGCCACCTTGGCCTCGTGGTCCTCGAACTGGTGGCGCAGCTCGCGTTCCGTGTAGAGCGGGTTGTGCTCGACGACGATCGCGCCGAGACGCAGCACGGCGTAGAAGGCGACGATGTGCTGCGGGCAGTTGGGCAGCACGAGTGCGACGCGGTCGCCGGCCTTGACGCCGCGCTTGCGCAGCGCATTCGCGTAGCGCGCGACCTGGTCGCCGAGTTCACCGTAGGTCGTGGTGCCGCCGAAGAAATCGAGGGCGACGCGACGCCGGTATCGCGCGACCGAGGCGTCGAGCATGTCGACGAGCGACTCGGTGGGAGGCACGATGGTGCGGGGCACCTGCGGGGCGTAGCTCGAAAGCCAGGGCTTGCTCGCGAATACAGACATGGACACCATTGTCCCCTCCCGATCCCCCAGGTGCTGGTAGTTAGCCGAGCGCCGCCGGGATGCCGGAGTCCATGAGCAGACGGCCACCGAAGAAGACGGCGATCATGAGGACGACGCCGAGCAGCGCGACCCAGAAGCCCACCCGGCGCCGGAGCACGAGCACGATGGACCAGACCGCGGTGATGAGCGCGACCACCGGGGGGCCGAAGGTGCACAGGCCCTGCCCGAGCTGCACGCGGAAGTTGTCGCAGTCGCCGTCCCCGCACGCGGTGTTGATCACCCCGAATCCGATCGAGGAGATCGCGAAGGCGATTGCAAGAGCGATCATCACGATGATGAACAGCCCGGTGAGCAGGAAGTCCCAGCTGCGCGGGGAACCCTTGCGCTCGCTCTCGGTCATGCCAGGTGCGGTCATGCGGCGGTCCCCAGTTCCTCGATGATGGCTGCGACGAAGGCGTCGATGTCGCCCTCGGTGGTGTCGAACGCGGTCATCCAGCGCACCTCGCCCGTTGCGGGATCCCAGTCGTAGAACCTGAACCGCTCGCGCAGCCTGTCGGCGACGCCGGGCGGGAGGGTCGCGAAGACCGCGTTCGCCTGGGTTGCACGGGTGAACGCGAGCCCGGAGATGGAACCGTCGGCGATGCCGGCCTCGAGCGACGAGCGCAGTCGGGCCGCCATCGCATTGGAGTGGGATGCCGAGCGCAGGTAGAGGTCGTCGCTCAGGAGCGCGATGAACTGGGCCGACACGAACCGCATCTTCGAGGCGAGCTGCATCGACAGCTTGCGCAGGTACACGAGTCCCTCGGACACCGCGGGGTTGAGCACGACGACGGCCTCGCCGTAGAGCAGGCCGTTCTTGGTGCCGCCGAAGCTCAGGATGTCGACCCCGGCATCCGTCGTGAAGTCGCGGAACGGAACGCCGAGGGCCGCGGCCGCGTTGGAGATGCGCGCGCCGTCGAGATGCACGGCCATGCCGAGCGAGTGGGCGTGGTCGCTGATCGCGCGGATCTCCGCTGGTGTGTAGAGCGTGCCGAGCTCGGTGGTCTGCGTGATGCTGACCGCGAGGGGCTGGGCGCGGTGCTCGTCGCCGTATCCCCACGCCTCCTGGTCGATGAGCGCTGGGGTGAGCTTGCCGTCGGGGGTGTCGACCGTCAGCAGCTTGAGGCCGCTGATCCGTTCGGGGGCGCCGTTCTCGTCGGTGTGGATGTGGGCGGTCTTCGTGGCGACGACGGCACCCCAGCGCGGCAGCAGCGACGTGAGCGCGGTCACGTTCGCACCCGTGCCGTTGAACACGGGGAAGGCCTCCGCCTGCTCGCCGAAGTGCGAGCGCATGACCTCCTGCAGCCTGGCCGTGTAGACATCCTCGCCGTACGCGATCTGATGGCCGCCGTTCGCCTCGGCGATCGCGGCGAGCACTTCTGGATGGGCGCCGGCGTAGTTGTCACTCGCAAAGCCGCGGGAGGAGACGTCGTGGAGTTGGGTCACGGCACCAGTCTCCCACTACTGGGGTCTGCCCCGGCGAGTAGGGCCGTCGTTACACTGCAGCGTGCACCTCACCCCCACCGAATCCCGCCTGCTCTCCGCGCTCGACGAGCAGGTGCTGGTCGACAGCCTCGTCGCCCTCGTGCGCGTGCCGAGCGTCACCGGCACGGACGCCGAGTCGGAGGTGCAGCACACGCAGGCGGCCGAGCTGCTCGAGTACGGCTACGACGTCGACGCGTGGAAACTCGATCTGGAGGAGCTCTGGGCGCATCCGCTGTTCCCAGGCGCCGAGGCGGTGCGGGCCGAGGGGTACGGGGTCGTCGGCACGACGGGACCCGGGATGCCGGGACTCGTGCTGCAGGGACACGTCGATGTCGTGCCGATCGGCGACGTGCACAAGTGGCAGGACGACGACCCGTTCAGCGGTCGCATCACCGGAGGCACCCTGCACGGGCGCGGTGCGTGCGACATGAAGGCCGGGCTCGCGGCGAACATGGCGGTGGCACGCACGATCGCCGCCGCCGGGGTGACGCTCGAACGACCACTCGCCGTGCACACCGTCGTGAGCGAGGAGGACGGCGGGCTCGGCGCGTTCGCGACGATGCTGCGCGGGCACACCGGGGAGGCTGCCGTGCTGTCGGAGCCGACGAGCGGTCGCATCGTCACCGCGAACGCGGGCGCGCTCACCTTCGAGCTGCGAGTGCCGGGCCGGGCCGCGCACGGCAGCACCCGGCTCGAGGGCATGAACGCGATCGACGCCTTCCTGCCGCTGTACGCGGCGATCGCCGATCTCGAGCGCGAACGCAACGCGGTGCGGGAGGCGATCTTCGCGGGCTCCGAGCTGCCGTACCCGATCTCGATCGGGCACCTCACCGCGGGCGACTGGGCGAGCAGTGTGCCCGACCTCCTGATCGCGCACGGGCGGATGGGGGTGCGGCTCGACGAGGACCCAGCCGAGACGCGCTCGGCCTTCGAGCGGACGATCCGGGATGCGGCATCCCGCGACCCCTGGCTGCGGGACAACCCGCCGACCGTCACCTGGCCGGGCGGCCAGTTCGCGAGCGGGCGGATCCGGGAGGACCACCCGTTCATCGACGAGGTGTCGCGGGCGATCACCGACCTCTCCGGCGGCGAGCCGCCAGTGCGCGGTGCGGCACCGTACGGCAGCGACCTCCGCCTGTACTCGGGCCTCGGCGGCATCCCGACCCTGCACTACGGTCCCGGCGACGTGCGGTTCGCCCACGCCCCGCGCGAGCAGGTCGACATCGCCGAGCTCATCACCGTCACCCGTGGTCTGCTGCTGCTCGCAGCGCGACGCTGTGGTGCGCACGGCTGAGCGTGCGCACCACAGCGGATCCCGCTAGGACTGCTTGACGAGCGCGTCCTTGAGCTTGACCGGGGCACCCATCCTCAGCAGCCCGTTCGCGTAGATGCGGGAGCCGAGTGCGGTGAAGACGAGCGTCGAGGCGAGCAGGATCGCGAGGGAGGCGAGGGGCTCCCACCACTCCGCGGTGCCGAGGAAGACCCGGATCGGCATCGCGATCGGCGCCGAGAACGGCACGTACGACATGATCCCCAGCACGAAGTCGTTCTCGAAGAAGAAGATGACCATGAAGAACGGGATCATGATGAGCATCATGATCGGCGTCGTCACGGTGCCCATGTCCTCCTGCCGCGAGACGAGCGCTGCGGATGCCGCGAAGAGCGCGGCGAGCAGTACGAAGCCGAACGCGAAGAACACGACGAACCAGACGAGCGCCGGACCGATGTCGGCGAGCAGGATGTTCTGCCCGGTTGCGAGCAGGCCGACCCCCGCGAGGAGGGCGATCAGTGCGATCTGCCCGAAGGCCAGGAGGCTGTTGCCGAGGATCTTCCCGGAGAGCAGCACCCGCACGGGCAGGGTCGCCATGAGGATCTCGACGATCCTGGTCTGCTTCTCCTCGACGACGCTCTGCGCGATGGTGAGTCCGAAGGTCAACGCCGACATGTAGAAGATGAATGCGAACCCGAACGCGACGAGGTACAGGAGTCCGGGGTTCTGGGTCGCCGGTTCGAGGACCTCGACCTCCGGTGCCACACTGAGGGCCCCGACCACGGACGAAGGCGTGCCCTCCAGACCGATCACGGTGAGTCCCGTCGCCGATTCGGCGGAGTCGCTCGGCACGATCGCGGCTTCGACGTCCTCGGAGCGCACGAGCTCCTCGGCTTCCGCCCTGGTCTCCACTGCGGTGACCTCGAACATCTCGGTGGACTCGACGACCTCGACGGCGGACCCGACGGCGGCGACCGTCGGAAGCGAGGGGTTGGCGCTGATCAGGCTGCCGATGACGACCGAGGCGAGCACCGCGAGCAGGGTGATGAGGGTGGAGATCACGAACGACTTGCTGCGCAGTTTCGTCATGATCTCGCGCTCGGCGACGAGCCACGTGCCGCGGGCGAAGTTGGGGGTGGTGGAGCCGGTCACTGGATGACCTCCTTGAAGATCTGGGAGAGCGAGGGGGTGATGGGGGCGAACCGGAGCACTGGGCCCGCGGCGATCGCGCGTTGCAGCACGCGCTGCGCGGTGGTGAGCTCGTCGACATCGAAGAGGGCGTACCCGCCGTCGAACTGCACGACGGTGACACCCGGTTCCGCGCGCAGCCAGCCGGCGTCGCCGTCGAGCAGCAGTTCGAAGCGCGGCTCGGAGTGCTGCTCGCGCAGGCCCTCCCGCGAGCCGCTCGCACGGATCCGTCCGTCGGCGATCACGATGAGGTCGTCGCACAGCCGCTCGACGATGTCGAGCTGGTGGGATGAGAAGAGCACCGGTGCCCCGCCCGCCGCGTAGTCCTTGACGACGGATGACACGGTCTCGACCGCGATCGGGTCGAGGCCGGAGAAGGGCTCGTCGAGCACGAGCACCTCGGGTTCGTGCACGAGCGCAGCGGCGATCTGCGCGCGCTGCTGGTTGCCGAGCGAGAGGCTCTCGACGGTGTCGTCGAGGCGCTCGCCGAGGCCGAGGCGTTCGAGGAGGGTCGTCGCGCTCTCCTTGGCCTGGGCCGTCGACATCCCGTGCAGGCGTCCGAGGTACACGATCTGCTCCAGCACCTTCATCTTCGGGTACAGCCCGCGCTCCTCCGGCATGTAGCCGATGCGGGTCCGGTCGGCGGCGGTGATGGGCGCACCGTTCAGCGCGACTGCGCCGCTCGTCGGGGTCAGCACACCGAGAATCACCCGCATCGTCGTCGTCTTGCCGGCGCCGTTGCCGCCGACGAACCCGGTCATCCGCCCTGGGCGCACCTGGAACGTGACGTCGTCGAGCACCTTCCGGTCGCCGAACGATCTGCTGACTGCCTGAACCTCGAGCATGGAGCCTCCCTGTTGTTGGTTCAACGCTAGGTCGCGGCGCCCGCCAGCGGCTCCCCCGTTGGAGGGTTTGTCAGTCTCCCCCGCGCGGGGGAGCGCCACCGCCGCGGACGGCGAAACCGTGCTCGTACGCGTACACGACGGCATGGATGCGGTCGCGCACGCCGAGCTTCGCGAGGAGGTTCGAGACGTGCGTCTTCACGGTCGCCTCGCCGACGTAGAGCTCGGAGGCGATCTCCCCGTTCGACATCCCTCTCGCGATAAGGGCGAGCACCTCGGCCTCGCGGTCGGTCAGACCGGGCAGCTCGGCGCGGGGTGCTGGCGGTGCTGCGGCCTCGTTGCTGAACTGCTCGATGACCCGGCGCGTCACGGCCGGCGAGAGCAGGGCGTCGCCGCGCGCGAGCACCGCGACGGCCTCGACGAGGTCCTCGGGGCTCGCGGTCTTGAGCAGGAACCCGCTCGCACCGGCGGCGAGGGCCTCGAACAGGTAGTCGTCGCGGTCGAAGGTCGTCAGGACGAGCACTCGCGCCTGGATGCCGCCATCGGCGACGATCGCGCGGGTCGCCTGCAGTCCATCCATGCCGGGCATCTGCACGTCCATGCAGATCACGTCGGGGTCGAGCTCTGCCGCCAGACGGATCGCGGCGGCGCCGTCGGCGGCCTCCCCGACGACCTCGATGCCGGGTTCGCTCTGCAGGATGATGCGGAACCCGGCCCGAACGAGCTCCTGGTCGTCGACGAGCAGCACACGCGTCATGCGCCAGCCCCGGCAGACTCCTCGGCCGAGAGTGCCGTGACGTCGGGTAGGACCGCGCGCACGAGGTAGCCGCCGCGGGGCCGCGGTCCGAACTCGATCGCCCCGCCCACGGCGGCGACCCGCTCGAGCATGCCGCGCTGGCCGTGGCCGACCTCGGCGCTGCCCCGGCCCGAGCCGGTGTCGGCGACCTCGAGTTCGACACTGTCGCCGAGGTAGCGCAGCCGCACGTCGACGGTCACCTCGGGGCCGCCGTGTTTGCGGGCGTTGGTGAGCGCCTCCTGGGCGAGCCGATAGAGCGTGAAGCCGAGCACCGAGGTGACCGGCCGTGGTGTGCCGACGATCGTGAGCGTCGCGGGTGCCCCCGATGCCGAGCTCGCGTCGATGAGTTCCGGCAGCTGCTCGACGCCGCGGGTCGACGAGCTCGTGCTCGCAGCATCCACCACGCCGAGGTGATCGCCGGGCTTGCGCAGCGTGCCGAGCATGCGGTGCAGCTCGTCGACGGCGCTGCGCGCGCTGTGCTCGATCGTGGAGAGGGATGCAGCGGCCTGCACGGGGTCCGTCGACAGCACCCGCCGCGCGGCGCCGGCCTGCACCCCCATGAGCGAGACGTGGTGGGCGACGACGTCGTGCAGTTCGCGGGCGATCTGGATGCGGTCGAGCGCGACAGCCTGCGCGGCGGTGCGCTCCCGTTCCGCGGCGAGTTCGGCGGTCTTCGCCTCGAGGTCGGCCCGGCTTCTCGCCGCGGCGTACGCCGAGTCGCCGAAGTAGTACGCGCCCCCGAAGTAGAGCGCGTTCGTGAGCAGGCTGATGAGCGACCAGGATGCGAGCTGTGAGAAGACGCCGGAGCGGGACAGGCCCGGCAGCAGTTCGACATCGTTCGCGGCGGTGACGAGGCTCACCGCGATCCAGACGAACATCGCGATGATGATGCCGACGCGCACCAGGATGGCGGTACGACGGTGCCGGCTCCACGCCCCGACGCTGTAGATCGCGATGAACAGCGCGATGTTCGTGAAGAGGTACTCGGCCACCCCGAACTGCTGGCCGACGAAGTAGGCGACCGAGGCGATGACGGCGACGACCGCGGGGAATCGGCGCCGCAGGGCGAGCGGGAGCGTCAACGCGGCGATGGTGGTGACGGTCAACCAGAGCGGGGCCGCCTCGTACACTCCCAGTCGATGGTGCAGCATCGCCGACAGGGCGGTGCCCACGGCGAGCAGGAGTGCACCGAATGCGTCCCGCTTGAACGCGCGCGCTCCCGGGCCGGGGCGGATCCACTCGACGGTCATGCCCCAACGCTAACCGAGCGTCGGCGGGCAGTACCTCCGTCGAGCGGGGGAACCGGGCCGGGTTACGCTTCGCGACGCTCTGGAGCCGGCACCTGCGTTGGGCGCTGCCCACGCTTGCGCATGATGCGCCAGATCGCAACACCCGCCGCGACGAGCACCAGCGCGTCGTCGCCGAAACCGAGTGGCCCGGCGAGCAGTTCGGGGATGAGATCGATGGGCGAAGCGCCGTAGAGCAGAGCTCCAGCGCCGATGAGCACTGACTTCAAGACGGGGTTCATGATTGCAGCGTACGTCGGATCACTGGGCAGTGGCAGTGATCCCGGCAGTCGATTCGATCACGGTCGCCATCTTCTTCGAGAGCGCCTCGTAGAACATCGAGAGCGGGAACTCGTCGTCGAGCACGGCATCCGTGTAGCCCTTCGGGGGTCCGGCGAGCACCTCGTCGGGGAGACCGCGCGCCCAGACCGACGCGGGATGCGGCGTGAGCGTGCCGCGCACGAGCTCGTAGGCCGCGAGCCAGTGTGCGGTCTTGGGCCGGTCGATGGACTTCCAGTACAGGTCCTCGATCGCCTGGCCGAGGGCGACGACGACATCCGGAACCTCGTCCCAGTCGATCGTGAGGCTCGTGTCGGTCCAGTGCAGCACGTGGTGCTGGTGCATCCACGCGAAGAGCAGCTGCCCGCCGGCACCGTCGTAGTTGCGCACCCGCGAGCCCGAGATCGCGAACCGGAAGATGCGGTCGAAGATCACCGCGTACTGCACGAGCTTGGCGTGCTCGCGAATCGCCTCCTGCGTCGGCGTGATCTCGGCTGGCTCGATCGCCGAGAGTTCGCGATCGAGCCGGACCGCCTCACGGAAGGCCGTGAGGTCGCATCGGAGTTCCTCGAGCGAGTAGAGGAAGAACGGCATCCGCTGCTTGATCATGAACGGATCGAAGGGCAGGTCGCCGCGCATGTGGGTGCGGTCGTGGATGAGGTCCCACATCACGAAGGTCTCCTCCGTGAGCGCCTGGTCGTCGAGCAGGCGCGCGGCGTCCTCCGGCAGTTCGAGCCTGGTGATCGTCGCGGCCTCGCGCACGACGCGACGGAAGCGCGCGGCCTCGCGATCGGCGAAGATCGCGCCCCAGGTGAAGGTCGGAATGGCGCGCATCGCCACGGTCTCCGGGAACAGCACCGCCGAGTTCGTGTCGTAGCCGTCGGTGAAGTCGAGGAACCTGATCGGCACGAAGAGCGCGTTCGAGTAGTCGCCGGACTCGAGCGCGCCGATGAACTCCGGCCAGACGACCTCGATGAGCACGGCCTCGACGAGCCGGTCGGTGCTGCCGTTCTGCGTGTACATGGGAAACACCACGAGATGGCGCAGGCCGTCGACGCGGTGCTGCTGCGGCTGGAAGGCCTGCAGCGAGTCGAGGAAGTCGGGCACGCCGAAGCCGTCGCGGCTCCACCGCTCGAAGTCGACGACGAGCGCGCGCAGGTAGGCGTCGTCGTGCGGGAACAGCGCGACCAATTGCAGGATCGACGAGGTGATGGTGGCCACGTGCTCGCGCGCCTGCGGGTGCGCGGCGGCATCCGGGATGCTGCCGTCCTGCACTTGGGAGACACGGAGGGAGTGGGCGGCGGCCTTGAGGGCGAGCCAGGCCGGGCTGGCCGCGACATCCTCGACGACCTCGGGTTCTCCGACGATGGACTGCGTGTGCGTTGCGGTTGACGTGGTCATGGGTACCCTACGATCCGGTGAGAATGGGCGTTCAATCGAGGCTATCCGGCGAATCGCGGCGTTTGGTTGCGATGGACGCGGGAAAGCTGCGCGAGGGCGGGGGTACGCGCTCGCAACGGGCGGTGGACGGCCATCCCTCGAGAGCGCGGCAGAATGAGGGGATGGGTGCTGTGCTGGTGGGGTTCGCGATCATCGGCGCGATCATCCTCATCGGATACATCACGGGCCGCTCGGGCATCCTCGGAGAGCACGGTCCGGTCGTGCTCAGCCGCATCGTCTTCTTCGTGCTCGCGCCGTGCCTGCTCTTCACGGTGCTCGCGGACTCGGACGTGACAACGCTCTTCTCGTCGCTGCTCGCTGTTTCGGCGCTCGCGGCGGCCGTGTCGATCCTGCTCTTCGCCGGTATCGCGCTGTTCGTGCTGCGCCGCAAGCTCCCGGAGACGATCATCGGCGCGATGGCCGCCGGCAATGTCAACTCCAACAACATCGGCATCCCGGTGGCGGTCTATGTGCTCGGCGATCCCGCATACGCGGCCCCCGTCATCCTGTTCCAACTGCTGCTGCTCGCCCCGATCGGCCTCACGCTGCTCGACGTCACGACCTCCGGTCGGGCATCGGTGGCCCGCACCCTGCTCCGGCCCGTCACGAACCCGCTCATCATCGGGTCGTTCCTCGGCACGGTGCTCGCCGTCACGGGCGTCGAACTGCCCGACGCCGTGATGGAGCCGTTCCGACTCATCGGCGCCGCCGCCGTGCCGATCGTGCTCATCGCGTTCGGGATGTCGCTGCACGGCAGCCGCGTACTCGCCCCAGGCACCGACCGGACGTCCGTGCTCATCGCGTCGGCGATCAAGCTCGCGATCATGCCGCTCGTCGCGTTCCTCGTCGGCAGGTTCGCGTTCGGCCTGGACGGCGAACTGTTGTTCGCGGTCGTCGTGCTCGCCGCCCTGCCGACCGCGCAGAACATCTTCGTCTACGCCCAGCGCTACGACAGGGGTGTCACGCTCGCGCGCGACACCGTGCTCATCACGACGATCGCGGCGGTGCCCGTGCTCGTCGGGGTCGCGGCGCTCCTCGCCTAGTCGACCGGACCGAACGAGTTGGCGACCTCGGCCATCTCCATCTCTCCGGTTGCCTGGATGAGCTCGAGCAGCGCGGGGTCCAGTCCGGGAGCGAATTCCTCCAGCCGCTCCGGCGCGATCATCGACGGCACTCCCTGCGGTGCCTGTTCGCTCGCGTCGAGGTCGGTGCCGTCCTTCGACGGCGACGCCCCCTGGAAGATGCGGCCCGCCTCCGACTGGCCTGCGAGATCGAACGTGTACTGCTTGCTCTGCAGCCCGAGATCGACGAGACGCTTCACCTCCGGGAACTGCTCGGCGTTGGTCTTCGGGATGGGGAGCGCAACCTTCCAGTCGACCCCGAGCGTCTCGAGTGCCTTCGCGTATGCGTTCTCATGCGCTTGGTCGCGCACGATGAGGTAGGAGATCGTCGACCGCGCGGTCTGGTTGTCGGTCATCTCGTACAGGCGGCACTTCTGCAGTCGTCCGGTCGACTCGAGCATGAGGTTGTACAGCAGGTCGAGCACGAGGTTGCCCGAGTTGTAGACCCAGCTGCCGCTCCAAGGATTACCGGCGGCGTCGACCGGCAGAGCCCCCTGCGCGCCCACAAGGTAGTGGTGGATGTTCCCCCC
>Ga0247804_10001085_pt1 | contig 12671 bp, 10 predicted proteins | sample UWRJL029104C1_FD_181142 | JGI IMG/M metagenome (GOLD analysis project Ga0247804, IMG submission 181142) | Plant litter microbial communities from Arlington Agricultural Research Station in Wisconsin, United States - UWRJ-L029-104C-1 | ecosystem: Environmental > Terrestrial > Plant litter >...
CATCTCACAGTCGGCATAGTCCATGAAATTCTGAACGTTAGACAGAATCGGGCGGCCGCCGGTATCGGAGCAGGGCGAGTAGGTAACGTTGCACGGCCCCAGCGTAGCTTGCGAGTAGCCCGACGTATTAGGCGTGTCGGTAATGCCGTCGTCGATACCGCAGTTGCTGGCCAGGCCAGGAGTGTTGGTGCCGCCCCAAGTGTGCGGCAGGCCGAAGTAGTGGCCGATTTCGTGGGTGAGCGAGCGGCGGCACAGGTTGGCGGTGCAGCGCGTGTTGGGGCCAAACTGCGAGCTACGCAGTACAATACCGTCGTTGGCCGGGCAGGTGGCTGCCCCGCCGAAAGTGTAGCCGCCCGCACCGCTGGCAATGTCGTCCACAATCCAGATGTTGAGGTACTTGGTGCGGTCCCAATACACCACGTCGGTTACGGCAGCGGTGCCAAAATCCGACTCGCGCGTGTAGTGCCGGGTGATGCCTGTGGTGCAGTTGCCGTTGGGGTCGAGCTTCGCCAGCCGGAACTGGAAGCCCACGTTGGCAATCCGAGCCTGAAACGATGCGGCAATACTGGCCGTATCGGCATTCCGCTTGCTGAAGTCGATGTTGATAACATCCATCGCATCATTGATTTGACGGTCGGTAATGTTGCTGGCCGGGTCGGTGTAGAGTACGTGGATAACCACTGGTACCGTCACGTCGGGTAATACGCGCAGCTGCTCGTTCGTGCTGCTGTGAGCCAGCTGGTCGGCTTGGCGTAGCAGGTCGTAGTATGCGCGCTCAGCCTCGGGGTGAGCCAGGAAGTACTGGCGCTGCTGATTGTCGAAGTCGCACAGACGCGGACCATCGCCAGTTTGGGCCAGGGCCACCGGGGCCGAACCCAGTAAGCCCAACGCAGCCATGGCCAGAGTGGGTAACAGTTTTTTAAACATGAAAAAGGAGGAGGGTGAGGGGAATAATGGACGGCCCGGCCCGGCAATGCCAGGACTTGCCGCCCCTAAAGATACAATCGCCGCGACTTTCAAGGGATTAAGATTACATGAAAACCGTTGGTTGAGCTAACTACTGCACCACCAGCTTGGTGGTTATACGTTTATTGTTGATTACAACCTGCACCAAGTACAAGCCGGCTGGCAGAGGGTTGCACGGCAGTAGCAGGTGCTGTGCGCCCGCGCCGTAGCGAGTTGCCGGGGTGCTGGACATCAGGCGGCCCAGCGCGTCATGCAGCTCCACTTGCACCGTGGCCGCAGCAGGTAAGGTCAGGTGCACTGCCGTTTCGGCCGTGCCCGGATTGGGGGAAAGGTAGACGCCGTAGCGGGTAGCTTCAGCCGGCTGCGTGGCGGTGGGCAGTGTGCCCACGCGCACGTGGTCGAGGTAAATGGTATTGCCCCGGCGGCTGGTCAGTTGAAAGCGGACCTGGAAGCGCGAGCCGATGTCGCTGGCGGGCACGGTCACGCTCAGGGGCTGCCAGTCGTTGATGCTGCTAGGGGAGTAGTTCAGCGAGCGCAGGGTGTCCAGCGTATTCAGAAACACGGCACCGTAGGAAGCCCGGGTCAGCCAGGTTACACCACAGTCGGTGCTGAACTGAACCGACAGGTTATCAACGGCCGAGGTCGGGCGCAGCGCATAAGCGCGGTCGAAAATCACCACCGGCGGGTTGGCAGCGCTGAAGCCGCTCAGGTCGATATTGGGCGAAGTTAGCCAGGTGATAGTGTTGTTAGGTAGCTGGTTACTGCGCACGGCCACGCAGGCCAGTCCATCGCTGGGCACCAGGCGGCCGGCAATGGCCGGCATCCGCTGCCAGCGCGCCAGGCCCAAGGTCGAAGTCGAAGTTGATTCCCAGTTGCGCAGGTCGCCGACCGGGAAATTATTCGGGAATGACTGACTTTCAAACGACTCTACCACCGGGGTGCTCAAGCCGCTGTTGGCCCCGATTACCTGCACCAGCTGCGGAATCGTGAGCGTACCACTCAGGCCGTTGTTCGTTATTATGGTCAGGGTAGCATCATAAACCCCACTGGTGGCATACGTTACCGTCGGTTGGCGGTTCGTGGAAGTAGCGGGCGAGCCGCCCGGAAAGCTCCAACTGAAGGTCGTGTTTGCCGCCGTCAGGTCGGCGTTGTAAGAATACTCGGTAAAGGTGACGGTGCCGCCCTCGCAAATTCGCGTTACTGAAGGGCGGAAGGCTACCACCGCAGGGCAGGGGCTGGCCACGTAGCCGTCGTTGGTGCCCGTGGCCAGCAGATTGGCTGGCGAAGTAAGCTGGTCGCGGCAGGGCAGCTGCAACGAGCTGCGCATCACGCTCCGCTGGTCGGTGGTGAACATGCAGCTGCAACCAGAGTAGTCCATGTAATTCTGGACGTTGGACAGAATGGGGCGGCCGCCAGCATCGCTGCAGGGCGAGAAAGTCAGGTCGCAGCCACCCAGGATGCCGATGGTGTTGGGCGTGTCCGTAATACCGTCATCGATACCGCAGTTGCTGGCCAGGCCGGGGGTATTGGAGCCTCCCCAGGTGTGCGGCAGGCCAAAGAAGTGGCCGATTTCGTGAGTGAGTGAGCGCATCGAGAAATTGCCGCTGTTGCTCTGTCCGATGCTGCCAAACTGCGCCGCCCGGATAACGATGCCGTCGCCGGCACCGCCCGTGCAGGGCAAGTAAGCGTAGCCGCCCGCGCCGTTGGCGTTGGTCGTAATCCAGATGTTGAGGTAGCGGCCCTGGTCCCAGGTAATGAGCGACTTCACCCGGTCGTCGCCGATGTTGGTATCCGTCGAGTAGGTGCGGGTGATGCCCGTGGTGCAGTTGCCGTTGGGGTCGAGCTTGGCCAGGCGAAACCGGAAGCCCACGTTGGCGTAGCGCATCCGGAAGGGCGCAATCACGTTCAGGGTATCGGGGTTACGCTTGCTGAAATCTTCGTTGATAATCCGCAGGGCATCATTTACCTGTGCATCCGTAATATTATCGGCTCCGCCGGTGTGGATGATGTGCATCACCACGGGCACTGTCACGTCGGGCTGGGCCAGCAGCCGTGCCTGCTCCATCGGGCTCAGATGGGTGGCGGCCCGCAGAAATTCCTGGTAGCGCGCCTCCGAGCCCGGCTCCCGCCGAAAGGCCGCCTGCTGCACACTGTCGAAAGCACAGCGGAAGCCCACGCGATGCTCGGGATAAGAGCGGCTTGCGGATGGGGAGGCATACTGAGCCAGCGCGCTGAGCGATAACAGGCTTAGAGAGAAGGTAAGTAAGCGTCGGAGCATGAAGGAATGGTAAGCTTTGGCTGGCTGCGGTGATAGTTGGGTAGAGGGTATTTGGTTTTAGGTATTCGGATAAGTAACCAAACACTCACTGCTTACCACAAAAAAGCAAGATTATACTGGCAACCCGTCGGCGAATCCAAAACGTTCCAGTTCATTACGAGCTTCGCCAGCCCTCGGCCCCGCGCAGGGGCACGAAGCGGAATGCCTCGAACTCCTCACGCACAAACGCCTCGGGCCCTTCACGGGTGATGCGCAGCATCTGCTGCAATTGCGCATCGCCCACTGGAATAACGAGTTGCCCGCCGATACGCAGCTGCCGCAGCAGTGCCGGTGGCAGGCCCGGCGCCCCGGCCGTCACCAGAATCCGGTCGTACGGGGCGTGGGCGGGCAGGCCCAGCGAGCCGTCGCCGCAGTGCAGCCCGGCCCCACTCAGGCCCAGCGCGGCCTGCCGCTGCCGGGTGCGCTCAAACAGCACCGAACTCAGCTCAATGCTTTGAATATGAGAAGTAAGGCGCAGTAGTACCGCGCACTGATAACCCGAGCCGGTGCCTACTTCCAATACCCGGTGTGTGGGTTCAATATTCAGCAGCTGAGTCTGAAAAGCAACTGTATAGGGCTGCGAAATGGTCTGACCCTCACCGATGGGAAAAGCCTTGTCCTGGTAAGCGTGAGCTTCGAAGGCGGGGTCGAAAAAAAGGTGGCGCGGCACCTCCGCAATAGCCGTCAGCACCCGCTCGTCGTGAATGCCTTTCTGGCGCAGCTCGCGTACCAGGGCCCGGCGTTGGCCCCGGTGCCGGTAGCTGTCTTCAAGTGATGGGGGAACAGATGGAGCAGGGGAAGGAACCGCCATTCGGCTGTGTGTGCGAGGAATGCGGACTAAATATCCGGCGTGAAATTTGACAACCGCCCGGGGCCCTACCTTTGCGCCTCGCGGCCCAGTAGCTACCCATGCCGCGAAAATAACACGCCGCCCGCCGTTTTGCAGCTGATTCGCCGTTTTCAGTACCTCAAGCTCGTTGCCGCCGATTTTCTGGCGGGACTATTGGCGTGGTTCTGCTTTTTTCTGCTTCGCAAGTACCTGCTTGATGAACTGACTGGCTATCAATTTACTGAAGGTGTTTTGTTTGAGCTGACGGGCTCAGCCGTATTCATTGCCACTTTCTGGACGGCGCTTTACGCCCTGCTTGGCGAATACCGGGATATTTACCGCAAATCGCGCCTGGCCGAAATTATCCGGCTGGGCCGGGTATCGGTATTGGGTGCCGTCGTCATCTTCTTCGCTCTGTTGCTCGATGACCAGGGGGTGAGCAACTATAAGGCTTATTATAAGACCTTTACGGCTTATTTCATCGTCCATTTCATCATCACGGCTGTTCTGCGCACCGTTGCTGTGAGCAGCGTACAGCGCCTTATTCGGCGCGGCCGTATTTTCTTTCCCACGCTGCTGGTGGGCTCTAATGCGCTGGCCCTCGAGACGTTTCGTGAACTGCAGCGCACTGGTCGGCACCTGGGGCTACGGCTGGTTGGCTTTGCCCCGGTCGGCGAAACCATCGACCCCGAGCTGGCCGCTACGCTAGCCGAGCAAAGCTCTTATCGCGACCTGCCCGCGTTGGTGCAAACCCTAAAGCTGGAGCAGGTAGTTATTGCCATTGAGCCCAGCGAACACCGTCTTATTCAAGATATTCTGACTTTGCTGGATGGCGTGCCCGTGCGCATCAGCATTCTACCCGACCTTTACCAGATGCTGCTGGGCTCGGTGAAGGTGAACCACCTGTTTGGCACGCCGCTCATCGAAATAAAGCAGGACCTGTTGCCCGTGTGGCAGGTGATGGTCAAGCGCTTGATTGATATTGGCGGCTCGGCCCTGTTTCTGGTGCTGGCCTGGCCGGTGTATGCCTTCACGGCCATCATGGTAAAGTTGTCGTCGCCCGGCCCGGTATTTTACCGGCAGGAGCGTATCGGGCGGCATGGTGAGCCTTTCCGCATCATCAAATTCCGCTCGATGTTTATGGATGCGGAGAAAATGGGCCCGGCCCTAAGCTCCGACCACGACCCGCGCATTACGCGCTGGGGCCGCTTTATGCGCAAAGTGCGCCTCGATGAACTGCCGCAGTTCTGGAATGTGCTCAAGGGCGAAATGAGCATCGTCGGCCCCCGCCCGGAGCGACAGTTTTTCATCGACAAAATCGTGCAGATAGCACCCCACTACCGTCACCTGCACCGCGTGCGGCCAGGGCTAACTTCTTTGGGACAAGTGAAATATGGCTACGCCGAAACGGTAGCGCAAATGGTGGAGCGGCTCAAGTTTGACATTCTCTATATCGAGAATATGAGCCTGGCAATGGACTTTCGGGTATTGCTCTATACGCTGAAAATCATCGTGGAAGGACGAGGGAAATAGCTTCAATGAGCAATTGACAATGAGTAATGGACAATTGTCGCGGGATATGGCTCTTTGTTCATTGTCGATTGCTCATTGAAGTAGGTCGTACCTTTGCAGCTGCCGGCCGGAACCTTTCAAGCTCCGGGTGAATTGCACAACCATAATGAACACTGAGACAACGAAAGGACGCGTCCTCGTCGCCATGAGCGGGGGTATTGACAGTAGTGTAGCCGCCGTGCTGCTGCATGAGCAAGGCTACGAAGTAGTGGGCATGACCATGAAAACCTGGGACTATGCCTCGGCGGGCGGCTCGAAAAAAGAAACCGGCTGCTGCTCGCTCGACAGCATCAATGATGCCCGCGAAATTGCGGTGCAACTAGGCTTCCCGCACTACATCATCGATATCCGCGACGAGTTTGGCGATTTCGTCATCAACAACTTCACCGACGAATACCTGGCCGGGCGCACGCCTAATCCCTGCGTGCTATGCAACACCCATATTAAGTGGGATGCTCTGCTGCGCCGCGCCGACCAGCTTGGCTGCCAGTACATCGCCACCGGCCACTATGCCAATGTGCGTCAAGAAGATGGGCGCTATGTGGTCAGCAAAGGCCTCGACGAAAACAAGGACCAGAGCTATGCCCTGTGGGGTGTGAGCCAGGAAAGCCTGAGCCGCACGATGTTTCCCTTGGGCGGCATGCGCAAAACCGAAATCTACGACGAGGCGCGGCGCCGCGGCTTCACCGAGCTAGTGAACAAGCCCGAGAGCTACGAAATTTGCTTCATTCCTGACAACGACTACCGTAGCTTTCTGCGGCGGCGCGTGCCGGGCCTGGAGGCCCGCGTGACGGGTGGCAATTTCGTGACCAAAACCGGCCGTGTCATTGGCAAGCACGAGGGCTACCCTTTTTACACCATCGGGCAGCGCAAAGGGCTGGGCGTAGCCCTCGGCTACCCGGCTTTCGTGCTTGAAATCAGGCCCGATACCAACGAAGTGGTGCTCGGTAACTACGACGAGCTGGCCAGCACCTTCACGGTGGTAAGCCAGCTGAACCCCGGCAAACATGCCACCCTGGAAGGGCGCGGCCTGGTGCCCGCCGTGGTGAAAGTGCGTTATAATCATGACGGTTCGGCGGCCTTCCTGGAGCAGGTGGGTGAGGAAGTGCGCGTGTATTTCGAGGAGGCGGTGCACGCCATCACGCCGGGCCAGGCGGCCGTGTTCTACGATGGGCGCGATGTGCTGGGTGGTGGCTGGATTAAACGTCACATAATCGGTGAAATTCCCGTACCTTTTGCGACTGTAGCCGGGCAGCCGGCATAATAGAACCAGCCTATTGGCGTTGTTTTTATTTTCGACTTATGAACACGTTGTCGCGTTTTGGGAAATTGGCAGGGGGCGGGCTGTTGCTCGCCACTGCCTTGCTGGCTTGTAATAAGGAGCAGGAATTTGTGCCCCCTATTGATTCTGGTAAGGATTACTATCCGCTGGTCATCAACACGCAGCGCACCTACGCCGTGGTCGATACGGCCTGGAGCGCCGGCCGGGCTACCGTTACGAGCTTCCAGCTGCGCGAGTCACTCGTCGATACGTTTCGCAATGCCAGCGGGGAAAAGTCTTACCGCGTGGTGCGGTCGCGGCGCAACCTGCCTACCGATGCCTGGGTTAATGACAGCGTATACACGCTGACTTCTACGAACGAAACAGTTACGCTGCTGCGTGATAATCGCCGTACGGCGGAGCTGATTTTTCCGGTACGCGACAACCAGGGCTGGAATCAGTTCATCTACGATGGTAGCCGGCCTGATTCCAGTATTGACATTAACCGGCGTTACCACCGTGTAGGCCAGCCGCTGACCCTGGCCCCTCGCGGCTTGCCTACCAAGTCCTATCCGAAAACCCTTATCACGCTTAACGAAGGGAGCGCGGCCGACGAAAACCTGTACTACCTGACTCAAAAGCAGCAGGTATATGCCAAGGAAATAGGCCCGGTGATGCGTCGCTCACGGATTTACAACTTCTTCACCGACGACCCGAATTACACCCCATCGCCAGACTATATCTTCCGCGGAAATTCCCGGTATGAGCTGCTGATTGAGTATGGCCCGCTGTAAGCAACCTGTCGGCCCGGCCGCCCTTCTATTTCGAATGAAACCAACTTTATTGCTTGCTCTTCCCCTAGCTTTGCTGCTGGGTCTGTCTGCTCGCCCGGCCGCTGCGCAAGGGGTAGTGCGCCGTCACCTTGTGTATTTCCGCGACAAGGCCAACTCGCCCTACGCCGTCAGCCGGCCGCAGGAGTTTTTGTCGGCCCGGGCGCTGGCGCGGCGCTCCCGGCAAAATATCGCCGTAGTGGCCCGCGACCTGCCCGTAAACCCCCGCTACGTGGCCGAGGTGCGCGGCGTGGCAGGCGTGCGGCTGCTCTACACCTCGCGCTGGTTCAACGGCGCCGTGGTATCCTGCGACTCCACCGCATTGCGGGCCATTGCGGCCCTGCCCAGCGTGCGCCAGGCCCAGACGCTGAGCAAAAATCCTAAGCCCTATCGTGGCGGCACGCCCACACCCGCTGCCAACACCGCCAACCGTACCGCTGGCACCCGGGCCCAATATGGCCCCGCTTACAAGCAGGATGACCTGATTGGGGCTGTGGCGATGCACGACGCCGGTTTCCGGGGCGAGGGCATGCAGATTGCCGTGTTCGATGCCGGTTTTCCAGGGGTGGACCAGATTCCGGCCCTGTCACCGCTGTTTGCGGAGAACCGGGTGCTGGGCACCCGCAACTTCGTGGACGGCAATAAGAACGTTTACCTGCGCAACAATCACGGTACCAACTGCCTTTCAACTATTGCGGGCAACCGTGAGGGCTTTTACGTCGGTACCGCACCGAAGGCCTCATTCTACCTCTGCATCACCGAAGATGCCAACTCGGAACACCCGATAGAGGAAGCCAACTGGCTGGCCGCCGCCGAGTATGCCGACTCCGTCGGGGTCGATATCATCAGCTCCTCGCTGGGCTATTCGGATTTCGACGACCCTTCGCCCGCCTATACGTATGCCGATATGAACGGCCGCACGGCCATTTCGACCCGGGCGGCAGTCATTGCCGCCCGCGTGGGAATGCTGGTGGTGAATGCGGCGGGTAATGAAGGCAATGCCTCCTGGCGCTACATCACGGCTCCCTCCGATGCCGATTCCATTATGACCGTAGGCGCCGTTGATTCGATGGTGCGGCGGGCATCGTTCAGCTCGTTTGGGCCGACGGCTGACGGGCGCATCAAACCCACGCTGGTGTCGATGGGGCTGAATTCGGCCGTGCTCAATACGGTGGGCAATGTGGTACGCGGTTCGGGTACTTCGTTTGCCTGCCCCATTCTGGCGGGCATGATTGCCGGGCTGTGGCAAGCCAACCCCACCCTCACGGCGCAGCAAATCATTCTGGCGCTACGCAGCACTTCGTCGCAAGCCGGTAACCCGGACAACAGTCTGGGATATGGTCTGCCGAACTTCGGCTCCGCGAATACTTTCGCCAAAACGCTGCCTCCGCCCACGCCCGAGCCCGGCGACACGCCGCTGGCCGTATATCCGAACCCTACCGATGATGGCATGCTGCAGCTGTCGGTGCCGCTGAGCTTGCGCGGGCAGGCTTTGCAAGTACGCATCATTGATTCGCACGGGCGGCTGGTGGCTACCCGCGAGCTGCCCACCGCTGCTGCTGTGGAGCAGCTACCACTGCCAGGTATTGCCAAAGGGTTGTACGTCTGTCAGATAATTCATGGTAAAGACAAACAATCGGTCCAGTTCGTGCGGAAGTAGTCAGGCTGATTTCTGATGTAAAAAAGGGCGACCGCAAGGCGCCCTTTTTTTATTGACTTGCTAGTGGTTTTAGTTTGGATTTGCTATTTATTTTGGCTAATTTTAAGCCGTCAATCACTCACTAAAATTTTTGTCAGAACCATGCTGCAAATGATGACCACCAAGCGCATCGGGCGCCGCCAGTTTCACTTCACCGTTAGCGGCAGCACTTTCCACGAAACGGTGGCCGAGTATGAGCGCCTGAGCTTTGCCGACGTGCCCGCCTGCGGCATATGCGGCTCCGATAACCTCGACCTGACCAGCCGCGTGGCCCAGGGCAAATTCAAGTACACGTCGGTGAAGTGCCGCGACTGCCGCGCCGACGTCACCTTCGGCAAGCGCGAAGACGACGACCAGACGGTGTTCCTGCGCAAAAAAGACGGCGGTCTGGCTGGCGAACTCGACTGGCGTCCGTTTGATAAGAACGACAAGTAACCAGTTGTCATGCTGAACGCAGTAAGGCATCCTATCAGGTTAAAACGATTGATCTACCGCATCGTTCTAACCTGATAGGATGCCTTACTGCGTTCAGCATGACAAGGAGTAGCCGTTCTTTGCAGCATAAAATAAGCTGTTCGCCTCCGCGGAATCAGCTTAAATGGAGTTTAGCAGAATTAATCAGCCTAAAATCTGAAATTTATGTTTACCGGCATTGTCGAAGGCCTCGGCACCATCCAGGAGGTGCGCACCGAAGGCACCAATTACCATTTCACCGTCGCCTCGCCCTTCGCGCACGAGTTGAAAATCGACCAGAGCGTGGCCCACGATGGCGTGTGCCTGACCGTGGTGGCCGTGGACGGCATGGCCGGCACCCATGTGGTGACGGCCATTCACGAAACCATCCTCAAAACCAACCTAGCCAGCTGGCAGCCCGGCCGCCGCGTGAACCTGGAGCGGTGCCTGGCCGCCAACGGCCGCTTCGACGGCCACATCGTGCAGGGCCACGTCGATTTGACGGCCCGTTGCGTGAGCGTGCAGGACGAAAACGGCTCCTGGCTCTACCGCTTTCAGCATGAGGCCGGGCCGGGCCGCGTGACGGTCGAGAAAGGGTCCATCTGTGTGAACGGCACCAGCCTGACCTGCTTCGACAGCACCGACGACGGCTTCACGGTGGCCATCATTCCCTATACCCACGAGCACACCAACTTCCACCAGCTGCAGGCCGGCGACACGGTGAACCTGGAGTTCGACATCGTGGGCAAGTACGTGGCGAAGCTGCTGGGGCGGTAAGAGGTTATGCTTAGGAAGGGAATCCTGCTGTTAGTGCTTCTCGGCCTCGTAGCAGCTGGTTTGTGGGCGCGGCAGCCGCCTGTAGGCGGCGATGCGCAGATGGTGGCCTACGAAGTGGATGTGCAGACGCAGCAGTTGGAGCTATATTGGAAAGACGACCAAGGGCGGCTGCTGAGTAGCATCCAGCGGCTGAAAGACTGGCTGCATGGCCAGGGCCGGCGGCTGGTATTTGCGGCTAATGCGGGCATGTTCAATCCGCGGCATGAGGCACAAGGGCTTTTTGTGCAAGATTTTAGATTAATTGTGCCACTAGATACGGAAGCGGGCCGGGGCAATTTTTACCTGCGGCCCAATGGCGTGTTCTACACTACCGCTGACGGTCAGGCGGGGGTGTGTAAGACGGAACAGTTTGCTGCCAAAAGGGTCAAATTGGCTACCCAATCGGGGCCGATGCTGGTGATTGATGGGCAGGTACACCCGGCTTTTAGTCGCAACTCCGCCAACCTGAATATCCGCAATGGGGTCGGTATTTTACCTAACGGGCATGTGCTTTTTGTGATGTCGAAGGGTAAAATCAGCTTTCATACCTTCGCCAGCTATTTTGCTGCCCGGGGCTGCCGGAATGCGCTGTACCTCGACGGAGGGATTTCGCGCACGTATTGCCCTGCTGCCGGGTGGGTGCAGACGGATGGAGATTTTGGCGTGATGGTGGGGGTGACGGAACCGGTGGCTACGACGCCTGCTGCCAAGTGAAAACTACCGCCGAAAGCTGTTTCCGGCCGTCAGGCGCCGAAAAGCCACGGCTGCGCCCCAGCCCAGCAGGCCGCCCACCAGGCCGCCGCCCAGCACGTCGGTGAGGTAGTGGGCCCCGAGGTAAATGCGGCTGTAGCAGAGCAATACCGCCCAGACGAAGGCCGTAATTTTAACCCAGCGCTGCTGCGCCGGCAATACCAGGGTCAGAAATACAGCCAGCGCTATCGAATTTGCCGCGTGCGAGGAGAGGAAGCCAAACTGCCCGCCGCAGCCCCACGGTGTGTAGAGCAGCGAAGCCAGGTCGGGCTCGTGGCAGGGGCGAGGGCGGGCAAAGTAGGGCTTGAATAAGCCGCTGGTGATGCGGTCGGCCAGGGCAATGGCGGCGATGAGCAAGGCCAGCAGCAGTACCGCCCGGCGTCGAAACCAGTAAACCAAGCCCCCGATAAGCAGCGCGTAGAGCGGAAACCATACCTCGCGGTCGGAGGCGAATACCATGAGCGTATCGAGAGCGGGGGAGTGGGCTCCGTTGATGGCCAGGGACACGCGGCGGTCCAAATCCTGCAGGAAGGGATTGAAATTAATAATTAATAATGAACAATTAATAATTGGCATGGCGGCTCGTTAAGTTGCGCTTTGTGCGGCTGAAACTTCAAGCTCCAGCTTTTAATTACCAATTATTAATTAATCAAACCCACTCCACGCCCTTGCGCAGCCAGCCCAGCGTGACGGCCTCGGGGGAGCCCGCTTCCGGGGCGGGCGGATTGTAGGCCCAGCCGGTGCGGGGCGGCAGGCTCATCAGAATGCTTTCGGTGCGGCCGCCGGTTTCGAGACCGAAGCGGGTGCCGCGGTCGAAGGCCAGGTTGAACTCGGCGTAGCGGGCGCGGCGTAGAGTTTGCCAGGCTTCTTCGGCGGGGCCGAAGGGCAGGGCGTGGTTTTCCTGCATCAATTGGGCGTAGAAGGGGCCGAAAAGCTCGGCTACGTCGCGCATGAAGGCGAACAATTCTTCGGCGCTGCCGTCCTTGCCCACGGTGAGGCGGTCGAAGAAAATGCCGCCGACGCCGCGGGTTTCCTGGCGATGCGGGAGGTAGAAGTAGTCGTCGGCCCAGCGGGTGAAACGGGGGTAGTACGCGGGGTCGTGCTGGTCGCACACGGCCTTGAGGGCCTGGTGGAAGCGCTGGGCCTGCGCCTCGTCCACGTAGATGGGCGTCAGGTCG
>Ga0247804_10001086_pt1 | contig 12667 bp, 8 predicted proteins | sample UWRJL029104C1_FD_181142 | JGI IMG/M metagenome (GOLD analysis project Ga0247804, IMG submission 181142) | Plant litter microbial communities from Arlington Agricultural Research Station in Wisconsin, United States - UWRJ-L029-104C-1 | ecosystem: Environmental > Terrestrial > Plant litter >...
TGCTTCCTTCTCATTATAAATTTAATAAAACAAATCTAAAGGACTGAAGCGCAGCGGAACAGAGATATTTGTAATAGAAGTTAATGCTTCAAAGATTTCTCCACAAGGTCGAAATGACGCAGCTTACAATACCGTCCTCTCTTTTTTTTAAATTTAATTTGGAATTATGCTAAACCTAGAATACGACTGAAGCGCAGCGGAACGGAAAGATCTTTGTAATATAAGCTAATCAAAGAATTCCAGCACCTCGTTTCGTGTCCCCACGAAACGAAACAATAATGGTTAGTGGAGACACGAACCATGGCATGGAGAAAAGTCTTCATTGCGAGGAGGAACGACAAAGCAATCTTAATGCTCACGCTAGTAGCGATTGTTGTAAGATTGCTTCGTCGGCTGAATAAGCCTTCTCGCAAAGAGGATAACAGGAAAAAGTTCGTCATCCGATAGCTATCGAATGACGAGAATAAGCGCCTAATTCCCTAACTAATCCTCGAAAACCAGTGTAAAACCATCGTTGCCTTTTAAGCGTAAACTCAATCTTCCATCAGGTCCTACTTTTATCTCTTTAGATTTTAAATTAACCTCCTCAGATCCTTCCGAAAAAATCAGCGTTGCCTTTTTATTCGCTAAGAACGCTAAATTGAGCGATAAATCTCTTTGGTTATTTACGCCGTTAATGCCCGAAACATACCATTTCTTACCGCTTCTTCTCGCTACGACATAAAATTCTCCCGGGTAACCATCAATAAACCGGGTATCATCCCAGCTTACCGGCAGTTCCTTCAGGAAAGTTTTAGCAAACTCGGGTACCTTCGACATGCCGGCCGGTGTTTCAGCGAAGTGCTGGATGCCGGAAAGGAAAACAACAGAAGTGGCCAGTTCAAAAGCGGGTGTAGTTACTCGTTTTATTTTAGGAATTTTGTCCAATACCATTGGCGTAAAATCCATTGGATCGAATGCGTTACGCACCATTGCACTCATCACGGAATGTGAAGGGGCTTTATCTGCTGCATTTTGTCCAAAAGAAATCATTTCGTATCCAAAGACAGCCTCAGTGGTCATCAAATTAGGATAGGTTCTTTGTAATCCCCTTGGCAGCGTTGCACCGTGAAAATTGACTAATATTTCATAATTGGCAGCGTCTTCCAAAATATCCTGGTAATAATTTATCATCGATTGTCCGTCTCCACCGAAAAAATCTACTTTGATGCCCTTTATGCCCATCTCTTTCAAGCGGGTGAATTCCTCGACACGTCCCTTATGAGTCAATAACTTATCCCTTGGTGTAAATTTTACGGTATTCCAGTTTCCGGCAGAATTATACCAAAGCAGAAGACCAACATTTTTCTCTTTCGCATATCTGGCAAGTACGGCTATAGAATCGTAACCGATCGTCTTATCCCAATTGGCATCAATCAGACTGTATTGCCAGTTCATACTGGCCGCATAATCAACATATTTTTTCTGTACAGGATATATCGTTGCTTCATCTTTTTCCAGCACCCAGCTCCATGCAGATTTACCGGGTTTAATAAATCCCTTATCCATTGGCATCGCTGGTTTAGCCAAATCCGTTCCCAATGTTGATTCGCAAATTGTTTTTAAATCACCGATGGCAATAATTCTCCACGGAGTTCTCCAAGGCAGGCTCGATTCAGGAAGCAGTGCAGCACCCGGAATACCTTCGGCTGGCTGAGGGAAGTTAACCAGATACTCATTATTAACTGACTTTTGAGCTAGGGAAGTTCCACAATACGTACGCCCAAGATCTGCTTCAGTTAAGAGCATCCAGTTCTTACCCAGTTTAAACAAAGCCGGATATACCCAGCCATTTGAACTGCCAGATGGCGTTCCGACCGGGATATCCATATTATAATGGGCCTCATAAGATGGATTAGTGTGTTCAAAACCCGTTTGTGCATCCGCCTTCGGCTGCATCCAGGCCCTTGTTCCATCTAAAAAACGAAAACTAGTCGACTCTTTTGTTATTCTTTTTAAATCTTTATTTTGTTCCGGAAACTCGTACCTGAATGCCACCCCATCATTAGAAACATTAAAAATGATGTTCATCCGGTTTCCTTTAGAGCTTTTAAATTCTAAAACAGCCTGGCTGGCTTTGTAGGAAATCGAACTTTTTTTGGCGTTGACCATTTTATAGTCCTGCGTTACCAAAGTCGGTTTTGAAATTTTGATTAAAGTAAGTCCTTTTGAAAAATCATCATCCTCCCGGATAAGTCCAAGTTTCGAATCAGAAAGTACCTGCTCACCATTGCAGGAAACTGCGTAGATTAATTTTTTTGGACTGCATACCAACTCGATTTTTTTATCGGGACTAAATATGCTGTAGCGGTCTGTTTGCGCAATAGATGCCTTTGCACACATGACCAGACCGATTAGGCCAATTAATATTTTCATTGCTTTAATTTTGTTTGAATGTGCTGTTCAAGAGCTGGTTATTTATTATCAACATTCTTAACCAGGCGTATATAATAAATTGCACTCGATGTATTTCCTTTAGAGGTCAGAATTCGAAGCCTTATATTTTTCTTTCCTGAAATCATCTCTCGGGGTATGGCATATTCCTCAGTTTTGAATTCGGATGCATTCCACCTTTCCGAATTATCTACGGTCAGCAGTTTTTTATCATCAATATAAATGTCAAAAATTTTCTTTCCCCATTCTGCGCCCCAGTATTTAAGTGAAATACTAAGATCAGTTTCTCCTGTTGTTTCAAGAAGATAGCTGAACTGGCCGCCATTGCTCGCCGATCGCCAGAACTGGTCTGCGAAAGTACCGGTTTGGGAAGCGGTTTGAATAAGCTGGTGGTCTACCTCCGGCTGTTGTTCACCTGGTGCCACAAAATCCACCGTTCTTCTCGCAAGTAAAAGTTTTCCTCTTTCCAACGTTTGCAGGGAATCCAGATAATTCTTGTATTGTCCCTGATTTAAAGTCATCCAGTACATCATATACCTGGAATCATGGATTTTATAAAATGGTTCAAGTTCTAACTTAGCCGGATTAACAATCTGAAGATTGGCAAAACTGAACTGCATCGGCTTGTCTTTTTCAGGTACTACACTCGAGATAACCTGGTCTGCTCCATTGGCTATTAATATTGGTGCCTTATCGATTGCAAGTTTTTCACCACTGGCAATATGTCCCCAGCGGCTCTGATCTGCTACAAGACCTTTCAGATCCTGAGTCCCGGTTTTCGCGGCAAGCAATATCGGCCCGCGAAGGATTGCGCTGTAAACCGGCAGATTTGGCAATTGTTCCAGGCTCGTATGCATAGGCAGTTCAATTTCCACAACATCGCCTTTCTTCCAGCGCCTTTTTATTCCAACATATGATGAGGCATCTGCTTCGCTTTTTACTTCTTTATTGTTGACCTGCATTTTTAGCTGCCCTGGTTTTACCCATGCTGGATATCTTACCATAAGCGTAAAGTCTGCATTCCCTTTTTCAATCTCGATTATTGTTTTTTCAGAATCTGGAAAAGAAGTTTTTTGTATGATTTTAATGCCTTTTTTCTGCCAGTCAAGTTGCGAAGCTATAAACAAATTCAAAAACAGCGAATCTTTGCTATGGGTATAAATTACCTGCCCCAGCTTACCATAATTTTCCATTCCACTCCCTACGCAGCACCACATCGCTTTGTTTGAAGCCGAATATACACGATAATGTTCTGGCCGCAAGGGCGTAAAATAAACATAGCCACCATGCACTGGATGCTGAGCTGACAAAATATGGTTGAACAAACCTTTCTCGTAGAAGTCCATGTATTTTCCAAGCGGCTGATCACGGAAAAGCCCCTCAGACAGCTTTAGCATGTTATAGGTATTGCAACTCTCAGGTCCTTCTACATCATTTATGAAGTCCGATGAAGATGAAGGACTTGGAAAAAATTCCCTCCGGCTGTTACCACCCAAAGCAACTGTTCTGTTCTGGGTAACCGTTTCCCAGAAAAACAGACCTGCCTGCTTGTAATTATCTGCATGACTTAATGCGCCTATGCGTTGAAATCCAACCGCTTTGGGTACCTGGGTATTTGCATGTTTATTGTTCAGGTTATCTTCCCTGTGCGACATCGGATCAAGTAGCTGATTATGAGAAAAGCGCATAGCAGCGTTCAAATATTTTTTATTTCCGGTCATCTGGTAAGCGTCTGCAAGAACTTCGTTCATTCCACCCTGTTCCGTGCCCAGCATGGATTGCATTTGCTTGTCAGACAATTTAGATGTGATCTCAAGGCTCCAGTCGCAGAAACCTATAAACATTTTTTTGGCATCCTCATTGGATGAATACAGCCAGGCGTCGCGCAGGCCTGCAAACATCTTATGAACATTGTACCATGGCACCCAGGCTTTACCAAATGCTTTAAAATCACCTGTTTTAAAGGTTGACCAGATTTCTGCACTGTTAGGCACGCCTCCAACATAACCAATTGCCCAACCCGGATGATTTACGGCATTTGCAAGCTGACAAGCTTTAAGTTCCTTAATCATATAATCCAGTCTTTTCTTACATTCCCCATCTCCGGTTGAGGCATAAGTCATTGAAAGTGCAGAAAGATAATGACCTCCCACATGGCCGTCTAAACCGTCCCAGTTTTCATAAGAACTTTTTTTCGGCTTCAGGCCAGCCTGCTTAAGGTAAGGCGCCAGCAATCTGTCAACGTCATAATCAAGCAGGGTTTTTACATTCAGGTCCTGAGCGTGTTTAAATGGCCCATCCAAAAGACGGACGGCCTGAAGCGGAAATTCATTGGCGTATAGCCTATCTTGACCATTCGACGTAGCGGCCCAACCGAGTAAAAGAAAGGAAACGGAAAAGATACGTCTTGTGGCAACAGACCACCGATTTGATTTTATAATCATATTTGTATGTTAACGATTTTATTTTTTATATAGCGTGTAGATTTTACCTGCACTAGTTTTGATATCATAAAGCTGAGTTACGGGCAAATCAAGCGTTTCCGTCGGCGCCAGTTTGGAAACCAATGGCTTAGGGACATCTGTAACCTGAAAAAATGGATTTTGATTTTCACCCGTAGCATTTTTGATGTTAAGTGCCGAAGAACTTAGGGCATTGGGCACCCTGATCCGCAAATTGCCGCCCAGATTTGATTTAATAATTAGCTTGGTGATTATGCCATTTGCCCATTCTAATCTGACAATCTCAAACCCACCTTTTGCTTTGAGTCCGGAAACATACCCATTCTGCTTCCATACATCCGGAATTGCAGGCAGGAGTTGAATGGCACCATGTTCCGACTGCACAAGCATTTCTGATATACCGGAGGTACATCCAAAATTACCGTCAATCTGGAATGGCGGATGTGCATCGAAAAGGTTATTGTAAGTACCGCCACCGCCTTTATTCACGCCCACCGGGCTTATCTGGTTCTGGATAAGTTTGTAAGCATGGTTGCCATCAAGCAACCTCGCCCACCAGTTTACTTTCCAGCCCATGCTCCATCCAGTAGAAATGTCTCCACGCTGTATGAGTGTTTTTCTGGCAGCAGAATAAAGTTCAGGAGTTTGATAAGGAGATATTTGAGCCGATGGAAATAGTCCATACAAATGCGATATGTGCCGGTGATTATCTTTCGGATCGTCGATGTCATCCATCCATTCCTGCAACTGCCCGTACTGACCGATTTGCATGGGTGGAAGTTGCACACGCATCTTTTTCAAGGTGTCTAGAAACACTTTGTCTTTACCCAGGATTCCTCCTGCTCTGATTACCGAGCTAAAAACATCATAAACGATTTGATTGCTCATTGTCGTTCCCGCATCAAGTGAGGAGCCCTGATGTGCTGCCGGGGCATTTTCGGGAGACATGTCCGGATTAATGACCAGATAGCCCCTACGGGGATCTTTCACCAGGAAATCGACGTAAAACAGTGCAGCACCCTTTAAAACAGGATAGGCACCCCGAAGAAATTCAATGTCTCCGCTATATAGATAATGTTCCCAAAGATGCTGACTCGCCCAGCCCCCACCGTGATTCCATGTACCCCAGAATGCGCCATCTACAGCACCGGTAGCCCGCCAGATGTCGGTGTTGTGGTGTGCCATCCAGCCTCTGGCACCGTACATATCATGAGCAGTTTGTTTTCCCGTTTCGCTTAGTTCTTTAACCATTTTTAAAAAAGGCTCATGCAATTCAGCAAGATTGGTTTTCTCTGCCGGCCAGTAATTCATTTCCGCGTTAATATTGATGGTGTACTTGCTATCCCAGGCCGGATTCAGTTTATTATTCCATATGCCTTGAAGGTTAGCAGGCTGGCCGCCTGGCTGCGAACTGGATATCAGCAAATACCTTCCATATTGAAAATATAAAGCAGCAAACTGGGGATCATTGACCGAATTGAAATTTTTAAGCCTGGCATCGGTGGGTACATCTTCAAAATTTCCCTTGCCAAGGAATAAATCCACACGGTTAAAATATTTATGATAAATAGAACGGTGAGCAGAAAAAATAGCCTCAAAATTTTTCCGCATTGCTTTGCTCAGCATTTCCTGGGCTTTTAAATTTTCATTTCCGCTGAGGTCGTTATAATTGATAAAGTTTGTGGCAACAGCTAAATAAATTGTTACCGCATCGGCTTTCTCTACAACAATTGAATTTTCAGTACTTGAGGTCTTGCCACCCGTACTCTTAATGTTTGCAATTCCTTTAAACTTCACCATTCCAGGCACACCTTCATGACTTGTTGAGGTTCCGGCGATTTCTAGCTGACTTCCTTGTTTAGCCGTTATCTTTGCGCTGGGTTGAGGGGAAGCAAAGGAACAACTGAAAGTCAGGGATGCCGGCTTACTGGAACGAAGCTCAATTGCGATGACTCCGTCTGCCAGCGATGCAAGAACACGCCTGGTATAAACAACATCTTTTACTTTATAACTGGTGGTTGTTATTGCATTGCTGATGTCAAGCTCCCTGTAAAAGTCGGTATAGGCTTCATGGCCCGGAAATTTTAAATTTAACTCTCCAATTGGCTGAAAAATCTGTCCCTGTGATTTTTTGCTGATGATAACTTTATTTGCGAGAACTTCCGCTTGCTTTTGTTTACCCTGAAAAATGAGGTCTCGAACACGGGTTAATGAATCTAATGCCAGCGGGTTATCGTTTCTGTTCGGACTGCCACTCCATAAGGTATGCTCATTGATCTGAATGGTTTCTTTAACCACATTTCCATAAACCATTGCCCCAAGGCGTCCGTTCCCGATTGGCAATGCATTTTCCCACACCGATCCGGAAGGCGTATTGTACCACAATTTTAATTTTTGCTTTTGTTGAGCCGTTCCTGTGAAAACAACATTTACAAGCAGGAACAGCCACACTAGATTTTTCATGGAAATTATTTCGTCGTATAAATTTAATGCAGATAACTAGTTAGCAGAGTATTTCTGAAATGATGACTGATCGACAGGTTTAAATAACAACTGGCTAAACAGGTACAAATCATTCTTCCAAACCTTAAAATCATGTACACCAGGTTCGATATAATAGATATGTGAAACTTTGTTGCTAGCTAAGTAGTCATGCGTACGTTGAGAGAAACTAAGCAAACCATCTTTATCGCCACAAGAAATCCAAAGTAATTTCAGCTTTGCTTTGGCTTTATCCGCATCCGGCAGCAATTCTTCAGGTTTTTTTGTATTAGGCGCAGATGAAAATCCTCCAACCCAGGCAAAAGTATCCAGGTTACCCAATCCAAAATTCAATGATTGTCCCCCTCCCATAGATAATCCTGCTACAGCACGGTGTTCCCTGTCTTTATAAACCGGGTAATTTTGTTCAATATATGGAATGAGATCAAGAAGTAAATCTTTTTCGAAACTAGCAAAGGCGGCGACTTTATCTGCCGCCATAACATTCCCTCCAGCACGGTCATCCTTCATCGCCCTACCGTTTGGCATGACCACCAACATGGGCTCAATTTTTCCCAAAGCATAAAGGTTGTCGAAAATTACCTGCGGCTTTCCACCGTTAATCCATTCATTCTCGTCGCCTCCAATTCCATGTAACAAGTATAAAACAGGATACTTTTTGGTTTTTACATATCCGGGAGGAAAGTAAATCGTTGCTTTTCTTGTTGCACCTACTGAATTAGATGCGTATTGTATCGTATCTATTTTTCCATGGGGAATTGCAGGTTGACTGATGTCAAAACCGGCAGCTGCAGTGGGAATTTGATTTTGTGCAACAAGGCTGGTTTGAATGCAAAGCATTGCTGATAGGATAAGGATTAATGGTTTCATATTATCTGGTTAGTGGTGATTGGCAGGTGTAAATTACTATTCACCTGAAATTAATTGTCATTACAAAACTAAGTGCATAGCTTAGCTTGAAGATGGAACCATTGATTATATTGATGGAAAAAATGTTCAAAACAGCCTTTTTCAGAAAAAAATCGATAAATATTTAAAAATCTTTAATGAACTTCGGTTATAAGTAATCAGTAAGAGGTTTGCTTGCCACATAACTCTATTGAAAACATAAATGTAAATATATTATTAAAGCCAGGAAAAAAATTAAAACGTGCAACATTTTCAGCAATCGATTGCACGATAAATATGCAACAAATGCGTATCATTAATTTTTTAATGGAATTTGCCTAAAACCAAATATGAAATACACAATAAACGAGCTGGAAAATATTGCCTCTCAAATCAGAAGAGACATCGTGAGAATGGTTCACGGATGTCAATCAGGTCACCCCGGAGCATCGCTCGGCTGCACAGATTTTTTTACCGCCTTGTATTTTGAAGTACTGAACCACAAAACGGATTTTACAATGGCCGGCGACGGGGAAGATTTGTTTTTTTTATCAAACGGACACATTTCTCCGGTTTGGTATAGCACCCTGGCGCACGCAGGCTATTTCGATAAAAGTGAACTAGCAACTTTCCGTAAGTTAGAGTCAAGATTACAGGGCCACCCAACTACTCACGAGGGCTTGCCTGGTATTCGCATTGCTTCAGGCTCTTTAGGCCAGGGCTTATCAGTTGCCATTGGGGCAGCCTTAGCTAAAAAGTTAAATGGCGATGAATCTTACATCTTCGCATTGCTTGGCGATGGAGAATTACAAGAAGGACAAAACTGGGAAGCTGCAATGTTTGCCCCTTTCAACAAGATTGATCACTTAATTGCCACAATCGACTATAACGGACAACAAATTGATGGTCCGACAAGTAAAGTACTTTCTTTAGACAATTTACAGGCAAAATTCGAAGCTTTCGGATGGCTTGTGATTAATACAGATGGTAATAATATGCAAGCTATCGTGGAAGGCTTACACTATGCTAAAACGTTAACCGGAAAAGGCAAGCCTATCCTAAACCTGATGAGTACTGAAATGGGGGCTGGTGTGGATTATATGATGGGTTCTCACAAATGGCATGGTACCGCACCTAACGATGAGCAATTAGCTACGGCATTGGCACAATTACCAGAAACTTTAGGGGATTATTAACCCCCTACCCTCCAGAAAGGGAATAAAAAACTTAAATTTTACACTAATAAATAAAGCCCCTTTAGGGGTTTTGGGAAAATAAGACCGTGAAAAAATACACATATACAGAAAAAAAAGATACCCGTTCAGGTTTTGGTGCCGGTTTACATGAAGCCGGTAAAAAGAATGAAAACGTGGTTGCTTTGTGTGCCGATTTAGTTGGTTCATTAAAAATGGATGCTTTTATTAAAGATTTTCCAGATCGTTTTACACAGGTTGGTATTGCGGAAGCAAACATGATTGGTATCGCTGCAGGTATGACCATCGGCGGAAAAATTCCTTTCACGGGTACTTTTGCCAACTTCTCTACAGGCCGGGTTTACGATCAGATTCGCCAATCGGTAGCCTATTCAAATAAGAATGTCAAAATCTGTGCTTCGCACGCTGGCTTAACTTTAGGTGAAGATGGCGCAACGCACCAGATTTTAGAAGATATCGGTTTAATGAAAATGTTGCCAGGCATGGTGGTTATCAATCCTTGTGATTACAACCAGACAAAAGCCGCAACTTTAGCAATTGCAGAATACGAAGGTCCTGTTTACTTACGTTTCGGTCGCCCGGTTATTCCTGTATTTACCGACCCTGATCAAAAATTTGAAATCGGAAAAGCCTGGATGGTTAACGAAGGTACAGATGTGACCATCATTGCAACCGGACACATGGTCTGGAAAGCGATTGAAGCTGGCGAAAAATTAGCAGAATTAGGTATTGACGCTGAAATCATTAACATCCATACAATAAAACCTTTGGATGATGAAGCCATCTTAAAATCAGTTAAGAAGACTGGTTGCGTGGTTACCTGCGAAGAGCACAATAAATTCGGCGGATTAGGTGAAAGCGTTGCCCGTTTATTAACAACAGAATTGCCAACGCCACAGGAATTTGTTGCAACAAATGATACTTTTGGCGAAAGTGGAACACCGGATCAATTAATGTCTAAATACGGTTTAGATGCTGTAAACATTGTTGAGGCTGTTCAGAAAGTGATTGACAGAAAAACCTCATGAAATGATTCACCTCTTCAATTATAGTATGATGATCCATTCAAAACACCCAATTAACTGCTGATATATGAAAATGATCCAAACGATGCGCTGGTACGGACCGGATGATATTGTTAAATTAGCCCATATTCGTCAGGCAGGCTGCAGTGGCATTGTAACTGCGCTGCATCATATTCCAGTAGGTGACAAATGGTCTGTTGAAGAAATCCTGACCCGTAAGGCGGTAATTGAATCCAGCGGATTGACCTGGGAAGTTGTCGAAAGTCTTCCAGTACACGAGGACATTAAAAAAAGACAGGGCAATTATCAGTTGTGGATTGAAAATTATAAAACGAGCCTGAAAAATCTTGCAGATTGCGGGATTAAAGTGATCACTTATAATTTCATGCCGGTATTAGACTGGATGCGGACGGATTTGAGCTACAAAACTGGCAGCGGCGCACTTGCTTTGAGATTTGAAAAAGCTGCATTTATTGCTTTTGACCTGTTTCTTTTGCAACGGCCGGGTGCAACCGCCGATTACACAGCGCAAGAGCAGGAAGATGCTCAAAGTCATTTTGATAGCTTAAACGGTAGCGAACGCAATACTTTATTGAGTAATTGTCTTCAGGGATTACCGGGAAGCAAAGACCATTTTACAAAAGAGCAGGTGCTCTCTTTGCTAGAAGGGTACAAAAATGTTTCAGCTGAAGTGCTTAGAAGCAATTTGATCGGTTTTCTAAAGGAAATCACCCCGGTTTCAGATGAGAATGGCCTTCAGCTTGCGATACACCCTGATGATCCGCCATATCCGATTTTAGGTCTGCCTAGAATTATGAGTACCGAAGAAGATGCTGTTAAAATACTAAGTGCAGTCCCCACTCCCTCCAATGGACTATGTTTTTGCAGCGGCTCTTTCGGGGCGCGGCCTGATAACGATTTAAATGGAATGATTGAAAGACTGGGCAACAAAATACACTTCCTTCATCTCAGAAGTGTACATCGGGAAGGAAATGGCAATTTTTATGAAGCCAATCATTTAGAGGGAAATGCGGACATGCCTGCTCTGGTCACCTCTATTGTAAAGCTGATGGCTTCCGAAAATCGATCGATACCGATGCGGCCGGATCATGGTCACCAGATGCTCGATGATTTACACAAAACCCCATACCCTGGCTATTCAGCCATCGGGCGGCTTAAAGGACTTGCCGAATTGCGGGGACTCGAACTGGGAATCAGCGAAACTTTAAAAGCATTGACAAATTAATGAATTGACAGCAACTTTAAGTAATAGATTACTTCTTAAAGAATTACAATACAAAAAAGAGGGTATTTTTCCTCGAAAGCCAAATATAATTATGAAAAAAATACTTTACATATTCCTGCTGTGCTTCACATCTCAGGCCATTGCTCAGATAAAATTTACTAATCCTATTCTTGCCGGCTTCTATCCGGATCCGAGTATAACAAAAGTAGGTTCCGACTACTACCTCGTTAATTCTACTTTTTCTTATTTTCCTGGCATCCCTGTTTTTCATAGCAAGGATTTAAAAAACTGGAAACAAATTGGAAATGTGATCGAAAGAAATACACAGATGACTTTTCTGGGTGATGGAACCTCACGCGGTTTATTTGCACCGTCCATTAATTACCATAAGGGAACCTTTTATATGACTTGTACCAACATAGATAAGGGCGGAAATTTTGTAATGACCGCTAAAAATCCTGCAGGCCCATGGAGTGATCCGGTATGGCTTCGTGACGTAAAAGGAATAGACCCATCTTTATTTTTCGACAAGGATAAAGCCTACATCGTTTACAATAGCGATGCCCCAGATAATAAACCTCTTTACAGTGGCCACCGTACCATCCGTACGTACGAATTCGATCCTGCAACATTAAAAGTTAACGGAGAAGAACATTTACTTGTAAATGGTGGTGTAGATATCTCTAAAAAACCAGTATGGATTGAAGGACCACATATTTTTAAACGCGAAGATTGGTATTACATATGCGCTGCTGAAGGTGGAACAAGTGTTAATCATTCTCAGGTTATCCTAAGGAGCAAATCAGCCACTGGTCCATATGTTCCTTACGAAAACAATCCAATCCTTACGCAACGGGATCTGGATCCAAAACGTGCTAATCCCATAACCTCAACCGG
>Ga0247804_10001089_pt1 | contig 12645 bp, 13 predicted proteins | sample UWRJL029104C1_FD_181142 | JGI IMG/M metagenome (GOLD analysis project Ga0247804, IMG submission 181142) | Plant litter microbial communities from Arlington Agricultural Research Station in Wisconsin, United States - UWRJ-L029-104C-1 | ecosystem: Environmental > Terrestrial > Plant litter >...
CAGCAGCACCGCCACGCGGTCGCCCGGGCCCACGCCCTGCCGCAGCAGCCCCTCGGCCAGCTGCCGGGTTTCGTGCCACAGCTGCGCCCAGGTGTAGGCCTGCCCGTGCTCGGGAAAGCAAAAGGCCCGCGCCTGAGCCGTGTGCGTAGCGCGTTGCAGCAGCATGGCCGGCACGGTGTTCGGGGAGAAGGCAAGAGGGCCGGTCATGAGCGCGTAGTTTGTTTTTGCAGAAGTCAATTCTTACAAAAATACGCCCGCGGCCCGCATCGGCCGGACCGGCGGGCCTGGGTTGCGCTTCACGGTACCTGCACCCACAGTCGTCTCCCAAAAAAGAAAGCCCCTCCTGCGAGGGGCTTTCTTCGATTGTTACCAGGGGCTGATACCGGTTTCCGGCGCGTTATCATCGCTGAAAAACTGGCTGGTGGGCCCATCCGGTCCCAGCAGGGCGGCCTTCACCACGCGGGCGGCCGCATCGGGCACGGTGCCGGGGCCGTTGTGGTGGTTGAAGTCGGTGGCGGTGTAGCCGGGGTCCACGGCGTTCACCTTGAAGGGCGTGTCGCGCAGCTCGTAGGCCAGCACGATGGTGTAGGCATTGAGGGCGGCCTTGGAGGGCACGTAAGCGGCGCCCTTCACGGGGTAGTATTTCCAGGTCGGGTCGTTGTGCAAAGTCAGCGAGCCCAGGCCCGAGGTGACGTTGACAATGCGCGGCGCCGACGAGAGCCGCAGCAGGTCAATAAAGGCCTGGGTGACTTCGATGACGCCGAAGACGTTCGTTTCGAACACTTCTCTAATAGTGTCGACGGTTGTGCCCAGCGCCGGCTGCGGCATACCCCCACTGATGCCGGCGTTGTTGATGAGCACGTCGAGAACGGGTGTTTTCCGGCCCAAGGCCACGCGGGCGGCGGCAATGGAGGCGGCATCGGTCACGTCAATTTGCAGGGGCTCGACCTGCGTTAAGCCTTCGGCGTGGAGCTGGGCCACGGCCTGCTGGCCCCTGGTCAGGTCGCGGCTGCCCAGGTACACGTAGTAGCCCTGCTGGAGTAGCTGGCGGGCAGTTTCGAAGCCAATGCTTTTGTTGGCGCCGGTAATGAGTGCGGTTTTCATCGGTAATTGTTGGTGGCTTGATTAACAGCACAAAATTACCGGGCCTGGTGGGGCCTACTGGCGTCCATTCAGCGGTATTACTGGTACATTTTACGGGTATTGCTGCGGTACTGGGCGGGCGTGCTGCCGGTTTCGCGTTTGAAGAAGCGGTTGAAATACGAGGCGTCCGAAAAGCCCAGGTCGAAGGCAATTTCCTTGAGCGGCTGCTGGGTGTAGAGCAGCAGGCGGCGGGCCTCCAGCACCAGCCTATCGTGCAGGTGCTTGATGGCGGGCTTGCCGCTCTGGGCCTTCACCACCTCGCTCAGGTGCCCGGCCGAGAGGTGCAGCTGCGCCGCATAGTTGCCCACCTCATGCAGCTCGCGGAAGTGCTTTTCCACCCGCGCCTGGTAGGCGTGCAGCAGCCGCTGGTCGGCCGAGGGCTCGGCCCCCGTGTACTGCTCCTGATACAGCCGGCTCAGGTAGGTGAGCAGCACCGTGAGGTAGGCCGTGAGCAGGCGGGGCTGCCACTCGCTGGGGCGGCTTTGCTCGGCTTCGAGCTTGGCCAGCAGGTCTTCCACCACGGCCGCATCGGCCGCGGTCAGGTGCAGCTCGTGCCCCTGGTGCGGGTTCTGGATGAGCGGCAGGCTGCGTAAATCGGCATTCGGCTGCAAGGCCAGAAACTCATTGGTAAACGCGAAGTGCGTGCCCCAGAAGGGCGTGGCCTCTTCCTTCACCAGCATCTGGGCCGGGCCCGAGAAGTAAAAGGTGTTGTCGGGGTGTTCGTAGGCCTTCCCATCGGCCCAGTGCCGGCCCTGGTTGTGCCGCACAAACACCATGAGGTAGTAGTCCTTGCGGTGCGGCAGCAGCAAATCCGCCTCGTACGTCAGCCCGCCCTCCGACCGCGTGATGGTAAACCAGTTGTTGCCGCTCGCCTCGTCGCGCTTGAACGCATGGACCGGCACCGGCGGCGTACTGCTGAGCATATTCATGGGCCAAAACTACAGTAGCGCGGACTTTGTAGTCCGCGAGTGGTCGGAATCGTCCTGACTCGCGGACTGCAAAGTCCGCGCTACTGCAACGCTGCTGCTACCTTTGAATTTCGCAAACCCGCCCGCCGCATGAAAGCAACCTCCCTCGAAGAGTTTTACCAGCAAATGACCACCGGCACCGGGGCCGAGCTGCATACGCTGCTGCCCAATGGCATCCAGCAGGAAGTGGGCCACTTCAACGTTTTCGACCTCACCGAGCTGCTGCGCAACAGCGCCGGCAAGAGCCTGGAAATGCCCTACGACCGCCGGGCTTACTACAAAATCAGCCTCATCAGCGGCCGCAACCGCGCCGAGTATGCCGACAAAGTCATCGACATCGAGCGCCACGCCCTGCTCTTCGCCTCGCCCCAGATACCCTACAACTGGCTGCCGCAGGACAGCCCGCAAACCGCCCAGTTCTGCATCTTCACCGCCGAATTTCTGCTGCCCTCCAAGAGCGGCGTGGTGGTCGATGAGCTGCCCATCTTCCAGCCCGGCGGCTACCCCGTCTTCACCCTCACCGACGAGCAGGCCGCCGAAATCCGCGGCATCTTCACCAAGATGCAGCGCGAGCTCGCCGCCGACTACGCCTACAAGTATGACCTGCTGCGCACCTACGTACTGGAGCTCATTCACCTGGGCCAGAAGCTGCAACCCGCCACCGCCCTGCACCCGGCCCACAATGCCTCGGCCCGCGTTACCTCGCTGTTCATCGAGCTGCTGGAGCGCCAGTTTCCTATCGAAACGCCCGGGCAGCGCCTGCGCCTGCGCACCGCCCGCGACTACGCCGACCGCCTGGCCGTGCACGTCAACCACCTCAACAAGGTGCTGCGCGAAACCACCGGCCGCACCACCACCGAGCTCATCGGCGGCCGCGTGGTGCAGGAGGCCCAGGTGCTGCTCCGCCAAACCAACTGGACGGTGTCGGAAATCGCCGACAGCCTCGGCTTTGCCGAAGTGGCGCACTTTTCCAACTTCTTCAAGCGCCAGACGGCCATGGCGCCGGGGGCGTTCCGGCAGTAGCGCGCCAGTAGCGCGGACTTTGTAGTCCGCGAGTGCGAACGTTCAGACTCGCGGACTACAAAGTCCGCGCTACGGCGTGCTGTGATTTGAATTTCGCAAAAACCGGATTGCCGGGCGCAAACACCACGCCCCTCCGCCGCCGGACCTTTGCATCATTCAATCACCCTCCTATTTCAGTCTCGCACATGAGCACTTCCAAAATCGCCCTCGTCACCGGCGGCAGCCGCGGCCTCGGCAAAAACATGGCCCTCGCCCTCGCCAAAAAGGGCATCAACGTCGTCCTCACCTACCACAGCCAGCAGGCCGAAGCCCAGAGCGTGGTAGCCGAAATCGCAGCCCTCGGTGCCCAGGCCGCCGCCCTGCAGCTCGATGCCTCGACCAGCGCCGGCTTCGCCGATTTCTTCACCCGCCTGGGCAGCATCCTGCGCGACACCTTCGGCGCCGACCACTTCGACTTCCTCGTCAACAACGCCGGCACCGGCATCTACGCCCCCTTCGCCGACACCACCGAGGCGCAGTTCGACGACATGGTGAACATTCACCTGAAAGGCGTGTATTTCCTGACCCAAAAAGCCCTGCCGCTGCTCAACGACGGCGGCCGCATCATCAACATTTCCTCGGGGCTGGTGCGCTTCTCGGGCGCCGGCTACTCGGCCTACGCCACGATGAAAGGCGGTATCGACACCCTCACCCGCTACATGGCCCAGGAGCTGGGCAGCCGCCAAATCGCGGCCAACGTGGTAGCCCCCGGCGCCATCGAAACCGACTTCGGCGGCGGCATGGTGCGCGACAACGCTCAGGTAAACCAGCACCTGGCCAGCCTCACCGCCTTGGGTCGCGTGGGTTTGCCCGACGACATCGGCGGCGTCGTAGCCTTCCTCTGCACCCCTGAAGCCGGCTGGATTAACGGCCAGCGCATCGAGGTATCGGGCGGCATTCACCTGTAGGCGCGGTTACGGTTCGTACCGCTCCCGTACCCGAAAAAGCCCCTGTCGCAGTCCGCGGCGGGGGCTTTTTCATTAAAGCCATTCAGCTGGGAAATGATTTCTCTCAAGTGGCCGCTTGATATTCGTCAAGTAAGCACCGGAGAAGCTGCCCCACCTTTGTGGTCATCCTCAATGCCCGTTCACTACAGCGGGCATCCACTTCTTCCCCCCCCCTATTTTCAGCGCAATGGCGTACTCTACCTCCACTCCCGCCGGGCAGGTTGTCCAGAACATTCTCAACGATTTGCCCGCGCTGCTGGCCGTTGCCGTGGTCGATATCAGCTCGGGCATGAGCCTGGCCTCGCACTCCAACTCCTCCATCAACCCCGACACGGCCGCCGCCTACAACACAGAGGTCGTCAAGCAGAAGCAGAAAGCCATTTCGGCCCTCAAGCTACAGGGCGAAACCATCGACGACATCCTCATCACCCTCACCAACCAGCTGCACCTGCTCAAGGTGGCCAACGATGGCAAGAAATTCATCTACCTCGTGGTGAACCCGCGCGATACCAATCTGGCCATTGCCCGCGAAGTGGTGCGCAGCCAAACCGACCTGCTGAAGTAGTCAGCCCGGTTGCTGCGAAAACGCAAAAAGCCCCGATACTTAAGCAGTATCGGGGCTTTTTGCTGCGTTGTCAGCGGGGCTGACTACTTCACGCGCACCGCAATTTCGACGCGGCGGTTTTCCTTGCGCCCCTCGGCCGTGGCGTTGGTAGCCGCCGGCTGCTGTTCGCCGAAGCTCTCGGTGCTGAGCTTATCGGCCGGCATTTTGCCGGTTTCGACGAGGTAGGTTTTCACCGCCTCGGCGCGCTGCTTGGCCAGCTCGTAGTTATAAGCGGCATCGCCGCGCGCGTCGGCAAAGCCCATCACGCGCACGTCGTGCCCGGCAAAGCGCTGGTTGACGGAGCCCGCAATTTCCTGGATGGCCGCCGCCGCGCTGGGCTTGATGGTGGCCTTGTCGGTGTCGAAAAGAATGCTCTCATCCACCGAGTACACCTGGTACGAGCTGTCGCTCTGCACGGTGATGCCGGTGGTTTTGATTTCGGGCAGCTTCACGTCGGCCAGCCGCTCGCGGGTCAGCACGAAGGCGTTTTCGGCGGCCGCACCGGCCGAGCGGCCGTCGCGGTACACCACGGCGGTGTCGGCGGTGGCTTCCTGGGGCTGGTCCTTGTCCTCGGGTTTCTTGAGGTCGTTGCAGCTGGCGAAGGCGAAAGTAGCGGCGGCCAGCAGTGGGAGAATGGCGTTTTTCATGATGTTTTTGGGTTGAGAAAGGATGTGGGGGCGCTTTACGGGCCGGGGTGACGAAGGTTGAGAAATAGCCGCTCAATAATAATACGGAGTTGCCGCACCCCGTTTGAATTACGTAACTTCGCCCCATGCCCCAGCCCCTCAGCCTCGAAGCCTTTTACCAGCAGAAAATCCACTGGCTGCCCGACAACCTCCGACAGGATATCGGCCATTTCAACGTCTTCCGGCTCGACGATTTCGTGGGGCCCCGGGCCTGCACCCTGCCTTACAGCCGCAAGGATTTCTACAAAATCACCCTCGTCAGCGGCCGCAGCAACTACCACTACGCCAACCGCAGCGTCGAAGTGCGCGGCCACGCCCTGCTGTTCGCCAACCCGCTGGTGCCCTACGAATGGGAGCCGCTCGACGACCAGCAGACCGGCTACTTCTGCATTTTCACCGAGGCGTTTTTGCAGCGTCACCTGCCCGGCGGCCCGCAGGAGCTGGACATGTTTCGGCCCGGCGGCCAGCCGCTCTACTCCCTCACCGAGGCCCAGGCCGCCCAGATGCGGCTGCTCTTCGAGAAGATGGCCGAGGAGCTAAACTCCACCTACACCCACAAATACGACCTGCTGCGGGCCTACACCCTGGAGCTGGTGCATAGTACGCTCAAGCTGCAGCCCGCCGCCAGCATCGGGCACGACGGCACGGCCGCCACCCGCCTGGCCGCCCTCTTCACCGAGCTGCTGGAGCGCCAGTTTCCCATCGAAGCACCCGGGCAGCGCGTGAAGCTGCGCGCCGCCCAGGATTTTGCCGGGCAGCTCGCCGTGCACGTCAACCACCTCAACCGCGCCCTGAAGGAAGTGACGGGCAAAACCACCTCGCAGCTCATCCAGGGCCGGCTGGTGCAGGAGGGCCACGCCCTGCTCAAGCACACCAACTGGCAGGTGGCCGAAATCAGCCACTGCCTGGGCTTCGAGGAGCCGGCGCATTTCAGCACGTTTTTCCGCAAGCACACCGGCACGGCGCCCTCGGCGGTGCGGGCAGTTTGATTTTCGCAAGTATTGGTTTGAATCGGGCTGGCTGAAGGCAGATTTGGGAGCGGAATTTTGCATTGTCAAACAACGCATGATTTTATGCTTCCTCTCCCCTCCCAGTTTCAGCGCGCCCCACCGGGCCCGGGCTGACGGCATCAACGGACTTCTGGGGCGGGGCGAAGATTATTCTTTCGTTACCGGTACGGCAAAACGCGGCTGGCTGCGTCTATATCCCTGTCGTACCTCAAAAAGCCCCTACCATGATGCTCTATTTGTTCGGCCAATTGGCCCTGAGTGATTCCCTTTATCCCAACCAAGACTTTTCTGATGACGACTTCCAAAACCTGGTTCGTAACCGGGGCCTCGCAGGGCCTGGGCCTGACGCTCGTGCACGAGTTGTTAGCCGCCGGCTACAACGTGGCCGCCACCTCCCGCAAGCTCGCCGAGCTACAACAGGCCGTCCCGGCCACTAACGGCCGCTTCCTCCCCCTGCAAATGGACCTCGGCGACGAACCCAGCGTGCGCCAGGCCATTGCCCAAACCATCGCCACCTTCGGCCGCCTCGACGTGGTGGTGAATAACGCCGGCTACGGCCAAATCGGCGCCCTCGAAGAGTTGAGCGACGCCGAAGCCCGCCGCAACTTCGATATCAACGTGTTCGGGCTGCTGCACGTGCTGCGGCACGCCACCCCGCAGCTGCGGCAGCAGGGCGCCGGCCGGGTGTTCAACATCGCCTCCGTGGGCGGCTACACCGGCAACTTCCCCGGCTGGGGCATCTACTGCGCCACCAAGTTTGCCGTGGCCGGCCTCACCGAGTCGTACGCGGCCGAGGTGCAGGAATTCGGCGTACAGGCCACGGTGGTGTACCCTGGCTATTTCCGCACCAATTTCCTGACCAGCGGCTCGCTGGGCACCCCGCAGCACCCGCTGCCCGCCTACCAGTCGGTGCGCGACTCGCAACAAGCTCACGAAGAGCAAATCAACGGCCATCAGCCCGGCGACCCCGCCAAAGCCGCCGCCGTGCTCATGCAGGCCGCCGAAGCCGCGCAGCAACCGTTGCACCTGTTCCTGGGCGCCGATGCCCACGGCATGGCCGAGCAGAAAATCGCTGCCGTGCAGCAGGATATGCAGCAGTGGCACAGTGTAGCGGCCGCTACGGATTTGGCTACATTGTAAGCCGTTTTGTCAAAAAGAAACGCCCGCCACTGAATCCAGCGGCGGGCGTTTTAGCGCTCTAAAAGAGCCGATTACTGCCCCAGCACCATCGCAAAAATCAGCGGCGCCACAATTGTCGCATCGCTCTCGATGATGAATTTAGGCGTGTTTTCGCCCAGCTTGCCCCAAGTAATTTTTTCGTTCGGCACGGCGCCGGAGTACGAGCCGTAGGAAGTCGTCGAGTCCGAAATCTGGCAGAAGTAGCCCCACAGCGGCACGCCGGTGCGGCCCAGGTCCTGGTGCAGCATGGGCACCACGCAGATGGGGAAGTCGCCGGCAATGCCGCCGCCAATCTGAAAGAAGCCGATGGTGCTTTCGTCGGTAGCAGTTTTGGTGTACCACTCGGCCAGGAAAATCATGTACTCAATGCCCGTGCGCACGGTGTGCACATTCTTGATGTCGCCCGAAATAACGTGCCCGGCGAAGATGTTCCCCAGCGTCGAGTCTTCCCAACCGGGGCAGATGATGGGCAGGTTTTTCTCGGCCGCCGCCAGCATCCACGAGTCTTTGGGGTCAATCTGGTAGTATTGCTCCAGCTCGCCCGACTTCAGAATCTGGTAGAAAAACTCGTGCGGGAAGTATTGCTCGCCCGCCTTGTCGGCCTTCTCCCAGAACTTCAGCACCGAGTGCTCCAGCCGGCGCATGGCCTCGTGCTCGGGAATACAGGTATCGGTCACGCGGTTCATGTGGCGCTCTAGCAGGGCCTGCTCGTCGGCGGGCGTCAGGTCGCGGTAGTTGGGCACGCGCTCGTAGAAGTCGTGCGCCACGAGGTTGAAGATATCCTCCTCCAGATTGGCCCCGGTACAGCTGATAATCTGCACCTTGTCCTGACGAATCAACTCGGCCAGCTGGATGCCCATTTCGGCGGTGCTCATCGCCCCAGCCAGGGTAATCATCATTTTGCCGCCGTCGGCGAGGTGCTTGTTGTAGCCTTCGGCCGCGTCGATGAGGGCAGCGGCGTTGAAGTGGCGGTAATGGTGCTTAAGGAAGTTGGTGATTTGCATAGTAGTGTCATTCTGAGCACAGCGAAGAATCTTATCACGTCCGCGCCGCAGGAAGGTTATGTTTAAAGCCGAAAAACGCCGCCGTGACAAGATGCTTCGTTCCTCAGCATGACAGTTTAGCTCGGCTGCTCAACCATCAGGTTATGATTGGTATAAATGCAAATATCGGCTGCGATGTGCAGTCCCTCCTCCACCATCTGGCGGGCGGTGAGGTGCGGTGCGTGCTTCTTGAGGGCCAGCGCGGCGGCCTGGGCATACATGGCGCCCGAGCCGATGGCCGCCACATCGGAGTCCGGCTCCAGTACGTCGCCGGTGCCGCTGAGGATGAGCAGCTCATCCTTGTCGCAGACTACCATCATGGCTTCCAGCTTGCGCAGGTATTGGTCTTTGCGCCAGTCCTTGGCCAGCTCGATGGCGGCCCGCTTCAGGTTGTGGCCGTAGGCATTCAGCTTCTCCTCGAAGCGGTCGAGCAGCATAAACGCATCGGCCGTGGAGCCGGCAAAGCCGGTCACGACTTTGCCGTCGTTGAGCTTGCGCACTTTGCGCACGTTGCTCTTGGCTACGTGTTTGTCCATCGTAGCCTGCCCGTCGGCCCCGAGGGCGATTTCGCCGTTGTGGCGAATGCCGAGGACGGTAGTGGAGCGGATTCTGGTCATTGCAGTTTGGTTAGAAAACGGTCATCCTGAGCGAAGCGAAGGACCTTATCACGGCAGCAAGCTTCTTGAACGATTCCGTCCAATCGTGATAAGGTCCTTCGCTTCGCTCAGGATGACAACAATTTATCAATTACCTCAGATGAGCATCCGCATTGGGTCTTCGAGCAGGCTTTTCAGCGTTTGCAGGAAGGCGGCTCCGGTAGCGCCGTCCACCACGCGGTGGTCGCAGCTCAACGTCACCTTCATCACGTTGCCGATGACGATTTGGCCGTCTTTCACGATGGGGGTTTGCTTGATGCCGCCCACGGCCAGGATGCAGGCATCCGGCGGGTTGATGATGGCCGTGAACTCCTCAATGCCGAACATACCCAGGTTGCTGATGGTGAAGGTGCTACCCTCCCACTCGGCGGGCTGCAGCTTCTTGCTCTTGGCCTTGCCGGCCAGCTCTTTCACCTCGGTGGCAATTTGGGCCAGGCCTTTCTGGTCGGCCGTGCGGATAACCGGCACCAGCAACCCTTCGTCCACCGCCACGGCCACGCCGATGTTGATGACCTTGTTCTGCCGAATCCGGTCGCCGAGCCACGAGGAGTTTACCACCGGATGCTGACGCAGGGCCACGGCCGAAGCCTTCACCACCATATCGTTAAACGACAGCTTCACCGGCGACAGCTCGTTGAGCTTCACGCGGGCGTCCATCGCACGGTCCATGTTGATTTCCATCGTGAGATAGAAATGCGGGGCCGTGAACAAGCTTTCGGACAGGCGCTTGGCAATCACCTTGCGCATCTGCGACACCGGCGTGTCGGTATAAGTGCCCTCGGCAGACGCCGGAGCCGGCGCGGCAGCCGGAGCAGCGGCTTTGGCCGGCGCGGCAGCCGGAGCAGCCTGGGCCGAAGCGGCTTGCGGAGCGGGCGCGGCGCCAGCTTTGAACTCCGCCACGTCGCGCTGCACGATGCGGCCGTTGTCGCCGCTGCCCTTCACCTGGGCTAGGTCGATGCCTTTTTCCTTGGCAATGCTCTTGGCCAGCGGCGAGGCCAGGATGCGGCCCCCGGGAGCGGCAGCAGCCGGCGCTTCGGCCGCTGCGGGAGCAGCTTGCGCGGCCGGCGCGGCTTCGCCTTGCGGCGCGGCGGCCGGGGCGGCTGCGGGTGCCGCGCCACCACCGCCGAGCAGGGCCTGCACGTCGGCACCTTCCTCGCCGATGATGGCCAGGATACCGTCCACGGCTACCGCTTCACCTTCCTTGGGGCCGGTGTAGAGCAGGGTGCCGTCTTCGTAATTTTCCAGCTCCATCGTGGCCTTGTCGGTTTCGACTTCGGCCAGGATGTCACCCGATTTCACCTTGTCGCCCACCTTTTTCAGCCAGGCGGCAATGGTGCCTTCGGTCATCGTGTCGCTCATTTTGGGCATGCGTACCACGGTGGCTTTCTTGCCATTGGCAGGTGCAACCGGGGCGGCGGGTGCAGCGGCCGGAGCTGGCGCGGCTTCTTTCGGAGCTTCGGCGACGGGGGCTTCGGCCTTGGGAGCCTCGGGGGCGGGCGTTTCCGCTTTGGGGGCTTCAGCGGCGGGGGCCGGGGCCGCCGCCGGAGCGGCACCGTTGCCGTTCAGCAGGGCCGAAATGTCTTCGCCTTCCTGGCCCACGATGGCCAGCACGCCATCCACGGGCACAGCTTCGCCTTCTTTGGGGCCGATGTGGAGCAGGGTGCCGTCCTCGTAATTTTCGAGCTCCATGGTGGCTTTATCGGTCTCGACTTCGGCCAGAATGTCGCCGGATTTCACTTTGTCGCCCACCTTCTTGAGCCAGGCCGCGATAACCCCCTCGGTCATCGTGTCGCTCATCTTGGGCATTTTTATGATTTCGGCCATGGGAATTAGGTCGCGCTAGGAAGAGTAATTTAAATTGGGCCAAAATTAGGCTTAAAATTTGGGCAGACAATTCCCCATAGCGTATAAATGTGCGCTACAGGGCGTAATTCAGCCCGCCACTTGCAGATGCGATACGTCCAAAAAGTTGCGAATGGTGAACATCGAGCCCGTGAACTCCAGCTTGTACAAACACAAGTTACTGTGCTCGAAGCCATCCATGCAGCTCAGGGGGTAGCCCAGCAGTTGGCACAGCATCACTCGCAGGGCGCGGCCGTGCATACAAACGAGCACGGTTTGCTCGTCGTTCCGGCTTTTTAGCAATTCGATGAAGGGGCGCTGGCGGGCAGCTACCTCGTCGGGGCTCTCGCCGCCTTCGAGGTGGGCGGCCGTGTTGCCGGCGGCCCACTGGCCCAGTACGTGGCGATATTCAGCATCTTCCTCCATCGTAATGCGGGTGCCCTCGCGCACGCCCCAGCTGATTTCGTTGAGGCCGGCGTGCGACTCGTGCGGCAGCCCCAGCTCCAGGAAGCGGCGCACCGATTCGTGGGTGCGGCGCAGCGTGGAGGTGTACACCTTATCAAAAGGGATGTGGCCGTAGGCGGCAAAAAACTGCTCGGCCTGGTGGCGGCCCGTGTCGTTGAGGCTCGAATCGACGCCGCTGCCCTGCACGATGCCGCGCACGTTGAAATCGGTCTGGCCGTGGCGAAGGAAAAAGATGGTCCGGGCGCTCACTTTTGCGGTAGTTTTGCGAAACGATTTCCAAAGTTGGCTGTCAATTACCCGTTGTTCGTTGCGTGAGGAAAATTTGTTCCGGCAAATTTTCGCCATTGCTCAGCCTGACAACTGACAACCAACCACTAGCACCTATTTAAATGACCCTCGACGATATCAAAGCCTGGGTAAGCAAGCGCCCCACGCTGGCCGACGCCCTCGGCATGGAGCTGGTGGCCTTCACCGACGACTACCTTGAAGCCCGCATGCCCGTGGACGGCCGCACCCACCAGCCGATGGGCCTGCTGCACGGCGGCGCCTCCGTGGCCCTGGCCGAAACCCTGGGCAGCATCGGCGCCGCCACCCGTATCGACCCGACGAAACAGGCTTGCGTAGGTCTGGAAATCAACGCCAACCACCTCAAAGGCGTGCGCGATGGCTGGGTGCGCGGCCGGGCCACGCCGCTGCACGTGGGCCGCAGCACGCAGGTGTGGGAAATCCGCATCACCCACGAAGAAACCGGCGCGCTGGTGTGCATCAGCCGGATTACGATGGCGGTGATTGACATTAAGTAAGGCGGCCAAAAACATCTGCATGACGACACCCGAACTGTCAGCTGCCACCCGCCGGCTTTGCGCCTGGGCCCTGCACGGCGGCCGGCCACTGGCGCTGTGGCGCCCGGCCGGCCAGGCCCCGCACCTGCTCGTAAGCCGCTCGCTGGAAGCCGCCTACACGGGCCTGCCCCCGGCGCTGGAGCCGGAAGCGCCGGCGGGATTCGCCTTTTTCCCGTTCCGCGACTCGGCCCACAACCC
>Ga0247804_10001090_pt1 | contig 12644 bp, 9 predicted proteins | sample UWRJL029104C1_FD_181142 | JGI IMG/M metagenome (GOLD analysis project Ga0247804, IMG submission 181142) | Plant litter microbial communities from Arlington Agricultural Research Station in Wisconsin, United States - UWRJ-L029-104C-1 | ecosystem: Environmental > Terrestrial > Plant litter >...
AAAGATTCTGGTCACATCTTTTTCCTCGAAGCCAATACCGGTATCTTTTATTGTAAAATGAAAGTGCAGGTTGTTAAGTTGTTTCTTGCAGGAAACCCGGAGATTAATCTCCCCTTTCAGCGTAAATTTAACCGCATTACCCAACAGGTTAAACAGAATTTGTTTCAATCGGAACGCATCGCCTTTTACAAACTCTACATCGTCCAAATCCAAATCAGTAACCAACTGTAGTGATTTTTGCTCTGCAAGCGGACGAACAACTGAAGTCACTTCATCTAAAATTTTCCGGACATCGAAAACCTGGTCGTTAAAGCTGAACTCACCGGAAATTATCCTGTTGTAATCCAGCACTTCATTTACAATTTGAAGTAAGTGGATGGATGATTGGTAAATCGCGTCAATATCTTTTTTCTTAGGATTATCCTGCTGGGAAATCAATTCTGCATAACCTAAAATAGATTGCAGCGGCGTCCTGATTTCATGACTCATATTAGATAAGAAGCGCTGTTTCGCCTTTCCGTGATATTCAGCCTCATCTTTGGCCTGTTCTAATTCTTTACGATACCTGTTACTCTTCGTTATATCTGTTAAGATCAAATACAGAAGAATCACGGTAAGTAAAAAGAACGCAATGATAATCGTTGTTATCTGGGTAATACCGTCATTAACTACTTCTTTTGCCTGGATACCATTAAGATCAACCTGGGCAACAGCCTGCCCCTCAACTTCCCTTAGAATTTGTAAAATCTGGTTTGTTAAAGCGTTACTTGCTGTAGATAAATCGGCCTCACGTTTTAAAAACTTCTGACTTTTCTGACGTTGCTCCAGTTCAATATTTTTCAGGGAACCCGTCATGCTTTTCATGATACTGTCTTCAGCCCTGGCGTTTAAAGTATCGCGCTTTACCTTAAATTCTTCGTTAATAATTTTATACACATCCGCTTTCTTTTTACCAAAAAGCTTACTCAAAAAGCCTCTCGATTTTTCTTCTTCCTCCGGCGCAACGGTTGTGGTAGATGTAGTGGTTTCAGTAGTTAAAACAGCGCTGTCTGTCTGACGTGCACGGGTAGCCACGAGCTTATTTAACTTTTTAACTTCATTTGAAAAAGATTTGGTGTTTACCAAAGTCTCGCGAACCTGAAGATAAGAAACGAACTGTTTATCACGTTCTACCAGTAAATTGCGTATCGAACTGATTCTTGCAAGTTGCAGGGAATCGCCTTTATAAAGTTTGCGAAGTGTATCTAAACTCGACCTTAATTTCCTTGATTCCTTTAAGAAACTCGAATTGCCCTGCTGGTTAAAGGCTTCATCACGTTGTAGCTGGTCGAGCCTCGCAATTTTATGCGATAAATCGTTAACAATTCTCAACCTGTCATTCGGCGCAGAAATCTCTTCAACAGTATTCAGCATCCGCGTAAAAGCAAATTTGCTAATGCCCCAAGCCATAAGCAAAGCGAAACAAGCGAATAAAAATCCGATGATTACTTTACTTTTTACTGCCCTGAAGAAACGTTTCTGAATTTCAACTGCCATTAACTTTGAATTGTGCCTCTACATTAGAACGAATATTTTTCGGAAAAGACATGTTTGACTAATAGGTACAAATAACATACCAAGGAGTTCTATTTAAAAATGCAGATTTTCAATTGCTTTGAAACAGGCAGGAACAGACGCAGGTTTAAGAATTATCTGTGTCCATCCTTCTTATCTGTGGTAAATTCTTTAATTTTAACCAAGCCAGAATTTATGAACCGCATCGACCGCCTTTTCGGGATTTTAACACTACTTCAGTCCAGAAAATACATTACTGCGGATAAAATTTCTGAGCGGTTCAACATCAGCGTACGTACGGTTTACCGCGATGTTAAAGCTTTGCAGGAGCAGGGCATTCCCGTTGGTTTCGAACAGCCGAAAGGGTATTTCTTGGTTCAAGGCTATTTCCTACCGCCTGTTTCCTTTAATATGGATGAAGCCAATGCATTACTTTTAGTGGAAAGTTTGGTTAATGGCTTTGCAGATAATTCCATACGTTCACACTATTCAGCGGCACTTACCAAAGTTAAAGCGGTATTGAAAACCAGTCAGAAAGAGAAGCTGGAAACTATGAACCAACACATCAAGCTGCAGATTCCTGAACGCTTAAGTTTCAATTACGAATACCTGTCACTCATACAGCTTGCAATTTCTGATAAAAAAATGATTGAGCTGGAATATAAAAATGCTAAAGACGAATCGAGTAAACACGAAGTTGAACCCATCGGTTTAATATTCTATGCATTTAGCTGGCATTTAATTGGCTGGTGTCATTTTCGAAACCAATACCGCGATTTTAATTTAACCAGGATCATCTGCTTAAAAATGCTTGATAAAGCATTCATAAAAACAGAACACATGCCGCTAAGCGATTATATGAGCATGTTGCCTGTTAATTTTTAGTCTGGATAAGTAATCATCAAATTATTTCTACGTGCATAATTAAGGAAATCAGTTGTCATTCTGAGCCCATTGAAGTACAACTACTTTTTTTATCTGTAAAGGTCTTCGACAAGCTCAGACTGACATTGATGCTTAAACAACAACGTTAGCAATTCTTAAAATTATTTCAAATAATATTTATTTTTTTTCACACTGCCATAGGGTTGTCACTCGTCCCTGTTTCCTTTGTACAACAAACCGAAAAACAATGAGCTTAGCAGACTTACTATTAATGGAATTAAATACACTGGAAAAAACAAAACAAAGAAATATGGACATTACGAAAGCATTATTGAAAGAATTCGAATCAGAGTTCAACACGACGAAAAAATTTATGGCGCTGGTACCTGTTGATAAATTCGACTGGGCACCGCATGAAAAAAGCATGAAAATGAAATCGCTGGCTAGCCATATCGCAGAATTACCAGGTTGGGTAAGTTTGGCATTTACAACTGATGGCTTAGATTTTGCAACGGCTCCTTATGAAGAAAAAAAGGTTGAAAGCAATGAAGATTTGTTGAAACTTTTAACGGAAAGCTATGAAAGCGGAAAAGCTGAGTTAGAAAAAGCGGATATACAAGATTTCAATAGGCAGTGGATATTACGAAACGGTGAACAAATTTTAGGCGATTTGACAAAATACGAGATGATGCGGATTGCTTTCAGCCAGACAATCCATCACAGGGCACAGCTTGGCGTTTATTTAAGGTTATTAAATATTCCAATCCCTGGAAGTTACGGCCCAAGCGCCGACGACCAGAGCTTTTAATTATTTTAACACAGAAAAACTGTTTAACCACAGAGTACACAAAGAAACACAGAGTTAGACGAATAACATTCTGTGTTCCTCCGTGAAAACTTTGTGTCCTCTGTGGTAAATTTCTTTAAGCACCTTCTGTTTGATCCAGCATTTAATTCCGTAAAATTGCAGGATGAATAACAATGCTGCAACCCGTTTAAACAAATTTATCAGCGAAAGCGGATTGTGTTCCCGCCGCGAAGCGGATAGATTTATTGAAAAAGGAACTGTTTTCATCAACGGTAAACGTGCAAAAATCGGCGATCAGGTTTTACCTGGCGACAGGGTGATGGTTAATGGCCATAACATCGAACCGAAAGAGGCATCAAATTTCATATTGTTGGCCTTCAATAAACCAGTTGGAATTACGAGCACGACAGAATCTAACGTTAAGGATAACATTGTAGATTATGTTAATCACAGTGAACGCATCTTTCCAATCGGCCGTTTGGATAAAGATTCTTCAGGATTAATCTTCCTCACCAACAATGGCGATATTGTCAACAAAATTCTAAGAGCCGGCAACAAGCATGAAAAAGAATATGTGGTTACGGTTAATAAACCAGTTACGGAAGATTTCATTTTTGAAATGAGTGATGGTGTACCTATTTTAGGTGTCAATACCCGAAAATGTAAGGTACGCCAGATTGGGCCCTTTATATTCAATATCATTTTAATTCAAGGCTTAAACAGGCAAATCCGTAGAATGTGCGAACATTTTGGCTATGAAGTAACCAAATTGGAACGCACCAGGATAATGAACATAAGTTTGAAAGGGATTCCAACCGGAGAATTTAGAGAACTTACCGAAGAGGAGTTGAATAGCATCATGAAAAGTGTCGAAAAATCTTCATCAGAGGCGGCATCAAAACCAAAAAACACTAAAAAGAAAACCAACTCCTGGGAAGAAATTCCGGAACTTAAACAAGAGCAGCCTAAAAAGTCATTCAAGCCAGCATCAAAACCCAGTCATAAATCGGGTACCAAGAAATCTTCAGGAAATTCATCAGCAAAACCTGCTGGTAAAAATAGTTCATCAAACAGAAATGCAAGGCCGGCGAAAGGAAAGCCGGCAGGTAAATCAAACGGCAGACAAAAAGGAAGATAAGCCAATAAATTGTAAAAATCTGAATTCCAAACCTTTACTTTATGCTTTGGCCTTTCAGCTTAAAGGCTTTTTAAGTATCTTTGCAGCAAATGGTAACAGCAAAAAAAACCGATATCCGCTCATTAGAATTGCCTCAGCTGCAACAGCATTTAACTGCGATGCAACAGCCTGCCTTTAGGGCAAAGCAAATTTACCAGTGGCTTTGGGAAAAATCTGCAACTCATTTTGATGAGATGAGCAATCTTTCTAAAGATTTGCGCAAAGCATTGGATGAAAGTTTCACGATTAATGCTGTTCAGGTTAATAACTCTCAGTTCAGTAACGACCATACCATTAAAAATACGTTTCGCCTTGCGGATGGAAATATCGTAGAGGGCGTTTTGATTCCTTTGGAAGATCGGATGACGGCTTGCGTAAGCTCGCAGGTTGGCTGCAGTTTAACCTGCAAATTCTGTGCAACTGGTTATATGGACCGTAAACGAAATCTAAATGCCGATGAAATTTACGACCAGGTGGTGTTAATTGATAAACAAGCTAAGCAAAATTACAATAACCCATTAACCAATATCGTGTATATGGGTATGGGGGAACCGCTTTTGAACTATGCAAATGTGATGAAATCAATCGAGCGCATAACTGCTCCGGACGGTTTGAATATGAGCTATAAGCGCATCACAGTTTCAACGGCAGGAATAGCCAAAATGATTAAAAAACTTGGCGATGATGGTGCAAAATTCAATCTTGCACTCTCCCTACACGCTGCCGACGACAAAAAACGGAATGAGATAATGCCAATTAACGAGGCCAACTCATTAAAGGCTTTAGCCGATGCTTTGAAATATTATTTTGCCAAGACCAAAAATCCTGTAACCTACGAATACATTGTTTTCAATCATTTTAACGATGAAATTTCTGATGCTATGGATTTGGCAAAGTTCTGCAAACACATTCCATGTAAGGTTAACCTTATCGAATACAACCCGATTTCTTTTGCCGATTTCACCAATGCAGAAGGCGATAAAATCGATGCTTTTTCCAACTATTTGAAAAGTCAAGGTATTAATACCAATATCCGCCGTAGCCGAGGTAAAGATATAGATGCCGCATGCGGACAGTTAGCCGTAAAAGAAGAAGCAGGTGCCTAGCTGCTGAGCAATTGGCAACCTTTATAGTAACCCCTGATTTTGAAATTCCTGATAAAGGCATTATATTTATATAGATAAATTTTCGGCGCAGCTCTTAATTCAAACCTTCTGGCCAAATTTTTTATCCAATATACTTAACACTCTATCATTATGGAAATCCTAAAATCCAAAAAATCCTGGCTACAGCAATGGGGTTCTGATTTGATCGGATTACTATTTCCTAATCTATGCAATGCCTGTGGAATTATTTTGTTTCAAAGCGAGCATTTAATTTGTACAAAATGCCTGTTTGATTTACCATTTACAGATTATCACATTCATGCGGAAAATCGGGTTGCCAAACAGCTTTGGGGAAGAACACCATTCCACTCAGCAATGGCCCTTCTATATTTCAGGAAAGGTGCTAAAGTCCAAAACCTGATTCATAATTTAAAATACAATAACAAAACCGATGTTGGGATACTGCTTGGCAACCTGTTAGGCGAACGGCTAAAGGATAGTCCACTTTACCAAAATATAGATCTGATTATTCCAGTTCCTTTGCACCATAAAAAACTACGTTCAAGGGGTTACAATCAAAGTGCCTTTATTGCAGCAGGTACTGCTGAACAATCGGGTGTCAATTTTGATGAGGCCATCTTAACACGGAATAGGGCTACTGAAACCCAAACGAAAAAAAGCCGATATAATCGTTATGAAAATATGCGAGGTGTTTTTGAAGTACCCAAGCCCGAATTTATTAAAGGCAAGCACATTTTACTTATCGACGATGTAATTACAACTGGTGCAACCCTCGAAGCATGTGCCAGCGTTTTGCTGAATAACGGCGCTTCTAAAATCAGCATCGCGGCACTGGCATTCGCAGAATAATTTCACCATATTTGATTATGCGGCATCCGGTTTTCAGTTTTATTGTTTTAATTATATTCCTTTCCGCCTGCCGCAAAGACGAGCGTATCACGACGGATGCTGATGCAAAACTTACACTATCTAAAAACAGCGTTCTGTTCGATACCGTTTTTACCTCTATCGGCTCTACGGTACAAAAAGTGAAACTTTTAAATAAAAATGGCAACGCATTAAATATTTCACAAATAAAACTTTCGGGGAGCAACAGTTCTCCATTCAGTATAAACATTAATGGTCAGCAAGTTTATTCTAAAGATAATCTGATATTAAATGGCAACGATTCATTAACTATTTTTGTTAAAGTAACCATTAATCCTGACGCCAAAAGTAGCACCTTTTTAGTCCAGGATTCCATAATCATCACTTCAAACGGCAATAAACAATTTATCCCGCTTCTGGCTTACGCCCGCAATGCAATCTTTTTGAATAACTCAAAAATCAATGCCAATACCGTGTGGACAAAAAGTTTGCCTTACATAATAAACGGCTCCCTCGACATAACAAATGGATCCACTTTATCCATTCAACCAGGAACAAGAATTTATTTTCATAAGGATGCAGCGATGAATGTAGAGGGTATCCTAACTGCAAATGGTACCTTTAATGAACCAATAGAATTTTGTAGCGACAGGTTAGAAACTCAATATGATAATGAGCCCGGCCAATGGAAAGGGATTTATATCAAACAATCAGGAATTGGCATTATAAAAAATTCTATAATTAAGAATGCATCGGTCGCAATAACTTCTGATTCGCTATCCCCAAATGTTAATCCCAAATTAATCTTAGCCAATACGATTATCAAGAACATGCAGGTTGCCGGATACATGGGTTACCATTCAGAATTAATGGCTTTTAACAACTTATTTTATAATTGCGGAAATTATTTAGTTTATGCAATCGGCGGAGGAAATTATAATTTTAAACATAATACCTTTGCAGGATATAACCCTGATTTTCCACGTAAGGCTGCCGCTTTAACATTTTCCGATTATTTAAATACAAAAGTTTACAATAAGTTAAAACTCGATTTAAACAATAACATAATATGGGGAAGTTTAGCAAACGAATTGGCGATACAGGATAAATCAACGGCTTCTTCGCAATATAATTTAACCAGTAACCTGATTAAAACAACCAATACAAATTATAATATCGGAAATATAATTGATACCGATCCGTTGTTTGCTTCAGCAAATCGTGGAGATTTTACACTTTCCAACAACAGCCCGGCGATAAAAAAAGGCATTGACTTAAGTAACGATCAGTATTTCAATATTTACCTTAATAAAGATTTAAAAAATAACCAGAGATTCTTCCCCTCATCTTTAGGTTGTTATGAGTATTAATTTTTTTCAAATTATTTAAAACATTTTGCATTCCACTGCGTTTATAAATGTGAGAGCGTTAATTTAGATGGTAAGGGTCGATATTTCTTCAAAGGATATCGGCCCTTTACTTTAGACCAAGATTTCAGGATTGGACCAAGATTTCAGGATTGAAGGATTTTCAAGATTGAAGTTTGAAAAAACTATTAAAGGGAAATAATCAAAGGACTTGTCAAAGCTATTGAATACAAAAAAGCAGCTACAAATAAATGAAGCTGCTTCCTATCATTTGATATTATTTACATACGGGATTAAGATCTACTCATAAAATCTTCATAAGCTAAAGCAATTCCTTCTGGCAATTCTATTTTGTTTTTCCAGCCTAGATTGTGAAGTTTACTTACATCCATTAATTTGCGTGGTGTACCGTCTGGTTTACTAGCATCAAAAACCAACTCTCCTTTAAAACCTAAAACATCTTTAATTAAAAGTGCTAAATCTTTAATGGTTAAATCGTGGCCTACACCAATATTAATAAGATTTGGTTCATTATAATTTTCCATTAGGAAGTAACAGGCATCCGCTAAATCATCGGCAAAAAGAAACTCACGCATTGGAGAACCCGAACCCCAAACAGTCACTTGCTTTTCATTGTTAACCTTTGCTTCGTGTACTTTACGAATCAAAGCTGGCAATACGTGCGAGTTTTGTGGATGATAATTATCATTATAGCCATACAAATTTGTTGGCATAACTGATATGAAATTGCAGCCGTATTGGTCACGGTAAGCATCACACATTTTTATACCTGCAATTTTTGCTATAGCATAAGGTTCATTAGTTTCTTCCAATGTGCCTGTTAAAAGATATTCTTCCTTAAGGGGTTGTGGTGCCAATTTTGGGTAAATGCAGCTGGATCCCAAAAACATTAGTTTTTTAACACCAGTTAAGTAGGCATTATGAATAACGTTGTTTTGTATTGCTAAATTTTCAAAAAGGAAATCTGCACGATAGGTATTATTGGCAACGATACCACCGACTTTTGCAGCAGCCAGAAAAACATAATCAGGCTTTTCTGCTGCAAAGAAATCACTAACCGCCTGCTGATTACGAAGATCTAATTCCGCTGAAGTTTTAGTTATAATATTAGTATAACCTTCCTTTTGCAATTTGCGATAAATAGCTGAACCTACCATGCCACGATGACCCGCAACATATATTTTAGAATTTTTTTCCAAAGTAACTAAATAAAATTTCAGCAAAAATACAACCTATTGTTAATAAAACCGAGCTAAAAATAGGCAGAAAATAAATAGCATCAGTTTTTAAGCATTACGGTTTTAGAGCGAAATTAAAAAGAGCGCTAAAGCAAACAAGGCAACTATAAATTTATAGTTGCCTTGTTTGCTATGTAGACTGTTTGGACTTACTTTATTTATAAAGTGGAAAAGCACTTACCAGTTTTATAACTTCTGCTTTTACCGCATTAAGGTTTGCTTCGTCTTCCGGATTTGTTAAAACCTGATCAATTAAATCAACAATTTTTTCCATTTCTGCTTCTTTCAAGCCACGCGTTGTAATTGCTGCCGTACCAACACGAATACCCGAAGTTACGAATGGTGATTTATCATCAAACGGTACCATGTTCTTATTCACAGTAATTTCTGCTTTCTCTAATGCGTTTTCGGCAACTTTACCTGTTATATTTTTATTGCGAAGGTCGATTAACATTAAATGGTTATCTGTTCCACCTGAAATTATTCCGTAACCCTTAGCTACAAACGCTTTCGCCATTGCCTGTGCATTTGCTGCAACCTGTTTAATGTAAATGCCATACTCGTCGCTTAAAGCTTCACCGAAAGCAATCGCTTTAGCTGCAATAATATGTTCTAACGGACCACCTTGTGTGCCTGGGAAAACCGCCATGTCGAGCAAATTGCTCATCATGCGTGGCTCACCTTTTGGTGTTTTTAAACCCCATGGATTTTCAAAATCCTGCCCCATCATAATCATACCACCGCGAGGACCACGTAAAGTTTTATGTGTTGTCGTCGTTACGATATGGCAATATGGAAGTGGGTTTGCTAACAAACCTTTAGCTATTAAGCCTGCAGGGTGAGAAATATCAGCAAGTACCAATGCACCAACTTTATCAGCTACCGAACGGATAAAAGCATAATCCCATTCTCTGGAATAAGCAGAAGCACCACAGATGATCAATTTTGGCTTTTCTGCAAGCGCAACCTCCTCCAGTTTTTTGTAATCAATTAAGCCGGTTTCTTTATCTACACCGTAAAAAAATGGCTGATATAATTTGCCTGAGAAATTTACCGGAGAACCATGGGTTAAGTGACCGCCATGTGAAAGATCGAAACCTAAAATTTTATCGCCCGGCTGAATAACAGCTAACATTACTGCTGCATTAGCCTGAGCACCAGAGTGTGGCTGTACGTTAACCCATGCAGCACCAAACAGTTCTTTAGCCCTGTCAATCGCAATTTGTTCCACAACATCTACAACCTGGCAACCACCATAATAGCGTTTTCCAGGTAAGCCTTCTGCATACTTATTGGTAAGTACTGAGCCAGCGGCCTCCATAACCTGCTTGCTTACAAAGTTTTCCGATGCAATAAGCTCTAAACCGTGCTCCTGGCGGTTTAACTCCTTATCAATAAGTTCAAAAATTTGGCTGTCGCGTTTCATCCTTAATGGGGTTTGTTATTTTTCTTGCAAAAGTAAGAAATTAGAAATTAATTAAGACGGTGTTAAGCAGTTGCTTTTACATTAAAGTTATTAAAACCGCTGCCAATGCTTATCTCAACGATTTGTTGTTGCAACATTTCCAGAATAGCCAGAAAATTATAAACAAAATGAACCTTATTTTCTGAATTTAAAAGCACCATATTAAAATCAATTTGTTCATTAATCGCCAAAAGATTCGCAATAAAGTGTTTTTGTTGCTCGATTGTGTAAGGATATTGTACAACAGTATGTTTTACCTCCTGGCTACGGACGTCATATTTCTGAATGGTTTTGTGATAAACCATCAATAGTTTATATAAATCAAGTGAAAGCAGTTCGTCCTGGTGCGAAGAAGATTCAGCAGCTAGAGTTAAATCATATTCGATATTACCCCTTCGCTCCTGCTGCATCCTTCCTTCTTCCAAAACTTTTAATGCTTCTGCAGCAGATTTGAATTGTTTGTATGCGATAAGCCTGGCGATTAAATCCTGTTCAGGATCGAGTTCATTTCCCGATTCATCAAGCACTATTCTCGGTAAAAGCATTTTAGATTTAATGCGCATCAGTGTGGCCGCAACTAAAATAAATTCACTTGCAACTTCTACGTTTAGTGCCAGCAGTTGATGAATGTAAGCAAGGAAATCATTCGTAATTTTCGCAATTTCAATGTCCTGGATGTTGAGCTCGCCTCGTTCAATAAAAAACAACAACAAATCGAAAGGACCTTCGAAAACCGGAAGCTTGATCTCAAAATTTTCTTCTTGCATCTATAAACAAAAATAACAAATTATTAAATGCGATTTACTGGTAATACATCAATATAGATGATATTCTACAGGTTTAATAATATTGATGGTTTTAAACAAAGCCGCCGATTGCGTTATTGCAAGTTTTTTTCTTAAATATTAGAACAAAAATACGTTTCTTTGTATCTTGTTTATCATCCAAAACCGAATGCAAGTAAAAGCTGGCCCCCTATTATCTAAAATTAACTATCCCGCTGATTTAAAGCAATACAGCGAGGCTGACTTAGAGCAGATAAGCCAGGAATTACGTCAATACATTATTGATGTAGTAAGTGTAAATGGAGGCCACTTTGGTGCAAGCTTAGGGGTGGTTGAATTAACTGTTGCATTGCATTATGCACTTAATACGCCTTATGACAAGCTGGTTTGGGATGTAGGCCACCAGGCTTACGGCCATAAAATATTAACCGGTCGCCGCGAACTTTTCCATACCAACCGTATTTACAAGGGCATTAGTGGTTTTCCAAAAATCAGCGAAAGTGAATACGATACCTTTGGTGTTGGCCACTCTTCCACTTCTATTTCTGCGGCCTTAGGAATGGCTGTAGCCTCTCAAATTAAGGGGGAAACAGACAGACAGCACGTGGCCGTAATTGGTGATGGCGCAATGACAGCCGGATTGGCTTTTGAAGGCTTAAACCACGCGGGTATTGAAAATAGTAACGTTCTGGTAATCCTGAATGATAACTGTATGTCTATTGATCCGAATGTTGGTGCATTAAAAGAATATCTAACCAGTATTACCACCTCAAAATCATACAATCGCTTTCGCGATGATATATCGAATGTTCTAACAGGCCTTTCTAAATTAGGACCAAACGCACATAAGTACGTTAAAAAGATTGAAAAAAGTATAAAAGGAACTTTACTTAAACAAAGTAATTTATTCGAATCGCTCAACTTCAGGTATTTCGGACCGGTTGATGGCCATGATGTTAAACGTTTAGCCGCAATTATAAAGGATCTGAAGGATATCCCAGGCCCTAAGCTGTTGCACTGTGTTACTGTAAAGGGTAAAGGATTTGCATTAGCAGAAAAAGACCAGACCAAATGGCATGCGCCGGGTTTATTTGATAAAATTACAGGCGAAATCAAGAAAAGTGTTCCTGATAAGCCTCAACCCCCTAAATACCAGGACGTTTTTGGCCACACCATGGTCGAACTTGCCGAAGCAAATGATAAAATTGTAGGGATTACGCCGGCTATGCCTTCGGGCTCATCATTAAACATCATGATGAAAGCCATGCCAACACGTGCATTTGACGTAGGCATTGCAGAACAACATGCTGTTACTTTTTCAGCCGGATTGGCCGCACAAGGATTAGTTCC
>Ga0247804_10001091_pt1 | contig 12642 bp, 9 predicted proteins | sample UWRJL029104C1_FD_181142 | JGI IMG/M metagenome (GOLD analysis project Ga0247804, IMG submission 181142) | Plant litter microbial communities from Arlington Agricultural Research Station in Wisconsin, United States - UWRJ-L029-104C-1 | ecosystem: Environmental > Terrestrial > Plant litter >...
GGTTGCCTTTGTAGCCGCCGCCGTAGCTGCTGCCACCGCCGCGGTTGAAGCCGCCACCGCCTTCGCGGCCACCTTTGTAGCCACCGCCGTAGCCACCTTCGCGACGCTCACCGCCACCGAAGGAACGGCGCTCGCCGCCCCGGTCGCCGCCGAAACCGCCCGGGCCACCGCCACCGCGGTTAAAGCCTTCGGCTTTGGCCTCGCCTTCCTGCACCGGCGTGGCGATGCTGAAGCTCACCGGCCGGCCCTGAATGCTGGTACGACCCAGCTGAGCCACAATTTCTTCGGCAAATTCCGAAGGCACTTCCACGAAGCTAAACTTGTCGTAGAGCGCGATGTCGCCTACTTTGGCACCTTGCAGGTTAGTCGATTCCGAAATCAGGTCCACGATATCGCGGGGGTGAACCCGGTCCTTTTTGCCCATAGTGATGAAGAGACGGGTGAAGCCGGCGCGGGCTGTACCGGCCGCCTTGCTGGCGTCTAGGCTCTGTTGCGCGCTTTTCTCCTCCTTCATCGTCATTTTCAGCAGCGCAGCGGCGATGTCGAGCGAAGTGATTTCCTCGCCTTGGTCGAGCAGGCGCTGCACGCGGCCCACGTATTTCTCCAGGTTACCCTTCTCCACGATTTCCTTGATTTGGTTCAGGAACAGCGTGGTTTTCACCTCCGATACGTCGGCAAACGACGGCACCTGCTCCAGTTTAATCTGGGCTTTGGTGAAGCGCATGATGTCGCGCAGCTTGTAGATGTCGCGGCCACTCACGAAGGTGAAGGCGCGGCCACTCTTGCCGGCGCGGCCCGTGCGGCCAATGCGGTGCACGTAGTATTCCTCGTCGGCCGGCAGGTCGTAGTTGAATACGGCCTCCACGTTGTCGACGTCGATACCGCGGGCGGCTACGTCGGTGGCTACCAGCACTTCCAGCGTGCCTTTGCGGAATTTATCGAGCGTGTTCTGGCGCTGCTGCTGGCCCATGTCGCCGTGCAGGCCTTCGGCGAAATAGCCTTTGGCTTGCAGGTCGGCCACGATTTCGTCCACCATACGCTTGGTGTTAGCGAAAACGATGGTCGACTTCAGGTTGTACATGTCGAGCACGCGGGTCAGCACGTCCTTTTTCTGCGGACCGCGCACCTCGAAGTAGCACTGCTCGATGTTGGTCACCGTCATCGTCTGGTGGTTCACCTTCACTACCTGCGGGTCGCGCTGGTATTTCTTGGTGAGCTCCATGATGGGCTTGCTCATCGTGGCCGAGAAGAACACCGTCTGGCGGTTCTCGGGCATCTTGCTGAGCACGTACTCAATGTCTTCGCGGAAGCCCATGTCGAGCATTTCGTCGGCTTCATCGAGGATGATTTTGGTGGCTTTATCGAGCTTCAGCGTGCCGCGCTCGATATGGTCCATCACCCGGCCAGGCGTGCCGATTACGATTTGCACGCCGCGCTCAAGGGCGCGGAACTGCCGGTCGTAGCTGCTGCCGCCGTAAATCGGCACCACGGCCAGACCGCGCTTGTATTTGCCCAGCTTCTGGATTTCACCGGATACCTGCACTGCCAGTTCGCGGGTGGGGCAGAGCACCAGTACTTGTACGTCGCGGCTGTCGCCATCTACGCCTTCGATGGCGGGGATGGAGAAGGCCGCCGTTTTGCCAGTACCCGTTTGGGCCTGACCAATAACATCTTTGCCAGCGAGCAGGGCCGGAATAGCGGCGGCCTGAATGGCCGAGGCTTCTTCGTAGCCCATCTCGGTGATGGCACGTTGTACTTCCTCGGAGAGGTTCAGCTCGTCGAAACGAACCACAATTTTTTCAGCTTCCATGAATGTGGAATAGGAATGGGGAAAGAGACTACGCTCTGAAAACAGCCGAATCAGCGACGTTTCCCCACCTTCTACCTTCGACAAACAGGCGGGAAAAAACAACCGGGCAACTACCGGACAAACTACGCGGCCAACGTGTTAGTACTTCCTTTTTCTAAGGGTGACTACGTGGCCATTCTCAAACGCGGGTGCAAAGGTACGGAAAATAAACGGCGAAAGCAAAGCCGCTTGAACGAACGTCATCCTGAGCGTAGCGAAAGGACCTCGCCCACGCCGGGCGCAACAGTAATTTCTTTTCGCTTGAACGATTAGAGTTACTACCACAGAGAAGCGGGCGAGGTCCTTTCGCTGCGCTCAGGATGACGTTCGTTTTATTTCACCAAACGGCACAAAAAAAGCCCACCGAAACCGGCAGGCTTTTGTCTTGAAAGCAAGGCAGATACTAAATCAGCGTCACTTTTACAGCATTCGGGCCTTTTTTGCCCTGTGCTACTTCGTATTGCACACGGTCGTTTTCACGAACGGAGCTCACTTGCAAATCGCTGATGTGAACGAAAATGTCTTCGCCAGTTTCGTCGTTTTTGATGAAGCCAAAACCTTTGGTTTCATTAAAGAATTTTACCTTTCCGGTAGCCATGATGGTTGGTTGTGGAATTTCCCTAAGCTTATGGGCCACCGCGGCTTGCTTCCCTAGGTTGCGTCAAAGATAGGCATAATTTCCAAACGACAAAGTCAAACGTCTTTTTTTTCGGCTGCCGACCTTTGCATTTCCTCCTCTCCTACTGCCATGCCCGTGCCCGCCGACCCTGCTTTTTCCTACAGCCACGAATTCAAGGTACCCGAAGCGGCCATCGATGCGCTGGGCCACGCCAACAACGTGGAATACCTGCGCTGGGTGCAGGAGGTGGCCGGGGCGCACTGGACCAGCGTGTGCCCGCCGGATGAGCGCGAAAAGTACGTCTGGGTGGTGCGCGAGCACCATATTAAGTACCGCCATTCGGCCTACGCGGGCGAATTGCTGCGGGCCACCACCTGGGTGGGCGACACCCACGGCGCCACGTCGGTGCGCCACACCCGCCTCACGCGCACCGCCGATGGGGTGCTGCTGTGCGAGGCCGAAACCACCTGGGTGCTGCTCGACCCGAGGAGCGGGCGGCCGGTGCGGGTGGAGGCGGACGTGCTGGGGTGGCTGCAAAGTGCTCCTATTTCGTAGTTATCCTTGACCATTTACACCCAAACCGTAATGGCGTTTGGTGTCAAGATTAATTTTTAATCTTATCACACAATTACCTCCATCCATTACCAAGCGTGCGTGTTTTTTCCAACGTTCATCAGAGCATATTTCCTTGCAATAGCCATTTATCCATACCAATTTTTGACCTTGCTCATTCAGCGCACAGAAGTATTGTACATTATAGTTTGACAGCTGAATTACGTTTGGCTTTCTGTAATAATCGTCAATAGACTGTTCAAGCAGACGTTTGACTTCAATTAACTCTGCGTGGCTTAATGGTGCATCTTGCTTTGCATCCTCAGCATCTCTCATCGCTTGCAACTCTTCTACAGGCAGAATAACAAAGCCACCCAACTTAACTGGTTTTGTCCTTATATTAGGTTTAAGCACCTGTTGAGCATGAGATATATTTGCACTATAGCAAAGTGCCAGCATGGTCAGAAACCGGAGTTGGGTTATAGCGGAGCCCATGTGCGAGTTGTTTTTAAAAATCAATACAATATAAAGCATAAGTCAATTAATGCCTCCCTCCTTCCGCATCTACTCTTCCTCCGCCGGCTCGGGCAAAACGTACCAGCTGACCAAGGAATACCTACTCCTGGCCCTGGGCTCCGACGACCCGGCGTATTTCAAGCGCATCCTGGCCATCACGTTTACCAACGATGCGGCGGGGGAAATGAAGGAGCGCATCGTGGGGGCGCTGCGGCGCTTTGCCTATCCTGAAGAAAACGCTAAACCAGATACGCTACTCAATGAAGTAGCCACGGAACTGGGGTTGAGCGCCGGGGAAGTGCGGCGGCGGGCGGCCGCCACGTTCCGGCTGGTGCTGTACCACTACGCTGATTTTGCGGTGAGTACGATTGACTCGTTCGTACAGCGGATTGTGACGGCCTTCACGCGGGAGCTGGGGCTGCCGGCCACGTTTGAGGTGGAATTGGATACGGACAGCGTGCTGCAAACGGCCGTGGCGGCGTTGCTCGATAAGGTGAACCGCGACCCTAACAGCGTGCTGCTGTCGCAGACGCTGGCGGAGTATGCGCTGGGACAAGCCGACGAGGGCAAAAGCTGGAGCCGGCTGCCGGAGGAGCTGGTGGGCTTCGGGCGGGCCTTGTTTAATGAGACAGTGCAGGAGGCGGTGACGCAATTGGGGCTGCTGTCACTAGCCGATTTCCGGCGATTAGACAAGGAAATCCGGGCGCGACGGGCGGAGATTGAGACGGCGTTTGTGCAGGCGAAGGAACTGGGGACGAGTATCCTGGAAGACGCGGGCGTGAGCGTTGATGATTTATATTACGGCAAAAGCGGCATCGGGAATTACGTGCAGAAGGGGGTGGCTTTATTGCAGCCCGACGCGGGGCCGAACAGCTACGTGCGCAAGACCCTGGACGAGGATAAATGGTACGGCGGCAAAATAAAAACGCCCGCCGATAAGGCGCGGGTAGATGCGGTGGCGGCGCCGCTGCGCAGCCTGGTGGAAACGCTGGATACTTTGCGCAGCACGTACGGGGCCGATTATATTCTGCTCAGCGCCATGCAGCCGTATTTATTTCACGCCTCGCTGCTGAGTGAATTAAACAAGGTAGTGGAGCAAATCAGCCGTGAGCGGAACGTAGTGCTGATTTCGGAATTTAATAGACGTATTGCCAGCATTGTGCTGACCGAGCCGGTGCCGTTTATTTATGAGCGGCTGGGGGAGAAATTCCAGCATCTGCTGATTGACGAGTTTCAGGACACCTCGGTGCTGCAGTGGAATAATTTGCTGCCGTTGGTGGAAAATACCATTGCCAACGGCCACTCCAGCCTGGCGGTGGGCGATGCCAAGCAGGCCATCTACCGCTGGCGGGGGGGCGAGATGGAGCAGATTCTGCGGCTGCACCAGCGCAATACCGAGGCGCTGGTGCAGCGCAGCCGCGAGCCGGAAATGCGCGAATTGTTGCGCGGGCGCTACGAGGCGCTGGAGCATGCGCTGGAGCCCCGGGCGCTGCAGATTAATTACCGCTCGGCGCGGGAAATAATTAATTTCAACAACGCTTTTTTCACGCAGCTCAGCGAGCGGCACGCGGAGTTGGAACTGGTGCGCGGGATTTACGACGACCACTTCGGGCAGGAAGTACCGGCGGGGCAATCCACGGCGCAGCAGGGGCACGTGGAGGTTTTATTTACCCAGAAAGATGCGCCGGCCTTGCGCTACGATACGGCAGCGGGCGCTTATACCACCGAGCCGCTGCCCGGGCACCTGCCCGAAGCGCTGCTAACGTATGACGAAAGCACCTGTTACCTGGCTTTGCAATTAATTGAGCAGGCGGTGCAGGATGGCTATAAATTAGCCGACATTGCCGTGCTGTGCCGCACGCGCAATGCCAGTAAAACCCTCGCCAAATTCCTGAAAGAGCGGGGCTACGAAATTATTTCGGCGGATTCGCTGGCGCTGGAATTTGCGGAGGTGGTGAATTTGGTGGTCAGTGTTTTTCGGGTGCTGCACCAGCCGGCCGATACGCTGGCGCGGGCCGAGGCGCTGCTGCTGCTGGATAAGGTGGTGCGGCACCTGAGTCCGACGCCGGCGCGGGCCCGGCACATTGCGGAGCTGGCGAATGATAAGCTGGCCACGCCGTTTTTCGATGAGCTGCGGGCGCTGGGCTACGACGTGCAGGAGGAAGACACCGGCAACCTGGGCCTCTACGAGCTGGCCGAGCGGCTGCTCACGCTCTTCGGGCTGCTGGGGCGCAATGGGGAGAGCGAGTACCTGTTTCGCTTTCTGGATTTGACGCTGGAGTACAGCCTGAAATTTGGGAATAACCTGGGCAATTTTCTTACTCACTGGGACGAGCGCAAGGGCCGCATCAGCATCAACGCGCCGGGGGGGCGCGAGGCCATTACCATCACCACCGTGCATAAGGCCAAGGGCCTGGCCTACGGGGTGGTCATCGTGCCCTTTGCCGACTGGAGCCTGGAGCCGCACCGGGGCACGCTGCTCTGGGGGCACCTGCCGGCCGATGAAAAGCCCTTCCCGCAGATGCCGGAGGTGGCGGTGGTGAGCCTCAGCAAGGCCATGCAGCAGACGCCCCTGGCGGCCCAGTATGATGAGGAACGGGAGAAGACATTCCTGGAAGGCCTGAACACGCTGTACGTGGCCTTTACCCGCCCGCGGCACCGCCTCTACGTGCTCAGCAAGCGACCGGAGGAGAAGAAAAAAGCGGCGGCCGATGGCGAAATCGGCGCGCCCACCACGGCCGCCCGCAACGTAGCCGACCTGCTGGCGGGCTACCTCCAGGCCCAGGGCCAGTGGCAGGAGGAACAGGTTTCGTTCGTCATCTCGCAAGGCAGCCCAGCCGCCCAAACACCCAATACCCAACCCCTAACCCCTAACACCTACCAACTCACCAACCTCCAGGCCGCGCCCTGGGACGACCGGCTGAAGCTGCGCCGGCACGCTACCACGCTCTTCGATTTTGACGAGCAGAAACGCCAAACCGAGTGGAACCGCAAGCTGCACTACGGCCTGCGCCGCCTGCTCACGGCGGCCGATGCCAGCCGGGTGGCCGGGCAGCTGGTGGCCGAGGGCATCATCGGGCAGCGCGAGCGGGTGGAGCTGATTGACGCCCTCACGACGGTGGCCACCGACCCGCGCCTGACGCCTTACTTCGCCGAGCACCTGAGCGTGGAAACGGAGCGCGAAATATTGGTGGGCGGCGTGCGCCTGCGCACCTACAAGCCCGACCGCATCGTGCTGGAGCCCTCCCTTGAAGAACACCACCGCATGGGCGGCCGCGTGACGCTATTAGATTTTAAATTGCCCCCGCCGCACGAGCAGCACCGCCGCCAATTGCGCAATTACGCCACGCTGTTTGAGCAGCTGGGCTATGCCGAGGTGCGCGGGCTTATTTATTATTTTAATTCGGGCGAGGTGGTAGAGGTGTAAATCTGGCGCGGGTCGTTACTTATTTCTCACTTTTCAGGCTATGAATCCCACCACTCGCTGCTTATTTGCCAGTAGCCTGGTAGGGCTGCTGTTTATTTGTGCTTTTCAGGCGGCACTGCCGCAGGAAAGCCAGACGTATGTGCAGACGGTGCTGGCGGACAAAGCCCTGCTGCCGGCTGAGAGAAAGCAGGACTACCTCGGCTACAATTTTGCGCCGCTGTGGCTGCAAACGCACCACAGTGCCGTATTTGGCATTATCGGCGCCAGGTATCAGCGGCTGCACATGAAGCTGCTGACGGCCACGAAGGACCCGACAGCGCCGGGCCGCTACCGGATAGCCGGCAAATCGAAAGTAAATAATACAGTGTGCTCGTTTAGCGGGACGCTGACAATCCGCAACGTGCGCGAGTGGAAAGTGAAGTCGACCCGCTGCGACGAAACGGTGTCGCCGGCGCGGAAGGAAGGGATTTTACTGGCTGACTACCGCCTGGCCGAGGATAGCACGCAGCACGAGGCGGGCGTATTTACGGGCGTGGTGCAGACGAACTGGTACGTCGATAAAAAAGGGCGCCTGCTGTATGATGACATTGTTGATTTCGGGGATGGGTTTTGCAACAATCAATTTGTGGGCATCTGGACCAGCTACCGGAATAACAAGACGCTGCGCTGCAACTGGGGCGACCACCGGGTACCGAATGCCGGGGCGTTTGACCTTGGAGCCGGGGAATTCAGCCCTGACCCTAAATACGCGGCTAATGGCTGGCAACAATATATCTCGGCCTGGACCAGCGACCCGCAGAGCAAAGCCGCGCAGCAGCGCGAGGAAAAACCGTGGTGGTAATACCGATTCTATGCGAAAATTATTGACCCTGGTATTAATTATAATCCTTGCCATTGTAATTGGCGGGCTATACGGCATCATCCACGACCAGTTGACCTACACGGTTTCGTCGGAATACTATACCAAGTTTAAATTCTATCAGTTTGGGTTGGCGGAGGAGGGCAACGAAGCGCACCTGCCCAACCCGCGCCTGGCAGCGGCGCTGGTGGGCATCATGGCTACGTGGTGGATGGGGGCCTTTATTGGCTTCGTGCTGGGCCTGGTGGGTTGGTGGCATGCCACCTGGCGCGCCATGCTACGGCATACGCTGGTGGCATTCCTGCTCACCACAGGCACGGCGTTGCTGACGGGGCTGGTGGGCTTGGCCTACGGCTGGCTGGTACTCGGGACGCAGGAGCGGGCGGCTTTTACGGCCTGGTTTATTCCGGAAAATGTACTTGATTTCCGGAACTATGTAGCCGTGGGCTCGATGCATAATTTCAGCTACCTCGGCGGCGTGCTGGGGCTGATAATCGGGGTGATTTATACGCTGAAACGGCGACGTGCTATCACGGCCGCCTGATTGCGCACCACCTGATTGCGCAACAGCCGTAGCGGCAGGCATTACCCCATCCGAAAAATGCTCATCGGCCCTCGTCACCTCGTGCCGGGTGGAGTTGAGCAGCGCAACTGCCCTCGTCACCGCGCGCTGGGGTGCGATGAGCAGCGCATCGGGGGCCGGCACCTGGGGCCGGGTGGAGTTGAGCCGCGCAACTGCCTTCGTTACCTGGTACCGGGAGGAGTTGAGCCGCGCAGGGCCTAAGGGCAAGCGGGGCAGCCAGGTGCGGCGCAGGGATTTGGCTATTTGTGGTTTTTTATGCAATTTGGCGCCGCCGCTGGGGAGCGGCGCCTTTCTTTTCACCATTAACCTTTTACGACATGGCCGAACAACCCAACTCTGCCCCCGCCGCCGGCGCTGCCGACGACGAAAAACCTATCAACCCGAAGCTGCTCATCCCCAAAAACGATGGGGCGCTGGTGGAAGTAGCCCGCCTCGTGAGCGAAGCCTGGGGACTGGAAACCTGGTTTACGCTGCGCTGGAAAACGCAGGCCGAGTTTGCTACGCTCTACAACACGTTTGCGGCCAGCATTACCGACAAGCGGAGTGCCACCACCACCCGCACCCCGCAAAGCCAGCGTCTGCAGGAGCTCGACGATGAGATGGACGAGGGCCTGCGGTTTCTGAAAAAATACATTGACGAGGACAGCGGCTACAACAAAGCAAAAATGGATGCCCGCCTGCCCGGTTTCGGCCTGGTGCCGCGCACGAGCCGGGGTTTCGGCCTGAGCAACGACCGCGACGAGCGCCGCGACGCCCTGCGCGACCTGCTGCTGCCGGCCGTGAAAAAGGCGGCCTTCAAAAACCGCCCCTACGGCACCGAGTTCTGGCAAACCCGCTACGACGAGTACAAAAACCTGCTCGAAACCGCCGGCGGCCTGGCCGGCAAGGTGACGAAATCGGTGAGTAAAAAAGACGAAGCGAAGAAGGAGTTGCGCCGGGTGCTGCAGGCGGTGGTGTATGCCCTGCGGGCCAATTTCCCGGATACCTACGTGGCCGAACTGCGGGCCTGGGGATTCCGGAAGGTGAGTTATTGATTTGTTGGGTTGGATTAGATACAGCAAGCCCCGCCGGCGTAGTGCCGGCGGGGCTTGTTTGCGTAAAGGGGCGGGGCTATTTCGTCAGCCAGCCGTTGGCGGCCAGCCAGTTTTGCAGGCGGTCCATCCACTGGTCCCTGGTGCTGGGGTTGACCATGCCGAAGCCGTGGCCGCCCCGGGGGTAGAGGTGCATTTCGGTGGGCACTTTGTGATGGAGGCAGGCCTGGTAGAACGCCAGACTATTCTGCACCGGCACGAGGTCGTCGTCCTGGGCATGCACGAGGAAAGTGGGCGGCGTCTGGCGGGTCACCTGCCGGTCGGCCGAGTAGCGGATTTCCTGGGCGGCGGTGCGCTTGTCGCCCAGCAGGTTCTGGCGCGAGCCGCCGTGCGTGATGCTATCCGCAAAGCTGATAACGGGGTAAATAAGCATCAGAAACGCCGGCCGCACCGACCCGGGCCCCGGCTGCTCCCCCACCGGCGGCGCAAACAGCGTGCCCGCCGTGGCCGCCAGGTGCCCCCCGGCCGAAAAGCCCAGCAGGCCGATACGCTCGGGGTTTACGCCCCACTCGGCCGCCCGCTGGCGCACCAGCCGCAGGGCCTGCTGGGCGTCGAGCAGCGGCGCGGTGCTGGGGTCGGGCTGGGCGGCGGGGTTGGGCAGGCGGTACTTCAGCACGAAGGCCGTCACGCCCATCTCGTTGAAGCGCCGGGCCACGTCGTGCCCCTCGTGGTCCATGGCCAGAATGCCGTAGCCCCCACCGGGGCAGACGATGACGGCCGTGCCGGTGGCCGTGGCCTTCGGCGCCCGGTAAATGGTGAGCGTAGGCATGGTGACGTTGGACAGATGCACCCGGCCATTGGGCTGCGGCAGGCGGGTTTCGGCCACCTTATTGGGCCTGGAATTGGGAACCGGGCCAGGGTACAGCGGCACCTCCGGCGCCTGGGCCAGCGCCGGGCCGGCCAGCATCGCCAGCAGGCCGAAGGCAAGGAGCAGCGTTTGCATCAAAGCTAATCTGAGTGAAGATGACAAAGCTACTAGTCCCGGCAACGAAGCGCGCAGACCGAATCCATTACTTCGGATTAATTCCTGCGATAATCCAATTAATTCCATCCCCAGACCGGGGGCATCTCCGGAAACACCCGCGCAACGTCAGGGCTAAATCACTGACTCCCTCCCCCGTGCATCCATAGTCCCCACCCTATTCTCCTGACACCCCCAAAATTGAACTATTCCGCACCAGCCGGCGTCTGGTTAGTCATGCGAATGACCACTCTGATTGCCCTCGCCGCCTTCGTTGGCAGCACCGGCACCACCCTGGCTCAGAACACGCCGGAAGAAAACAATCTCAACGTTGAGGCTCCGTTCGTGCGCAATATCCGCGCTGACCGCCCCGGGCAGACCGTTACGGCGCAGGTGCTGCGCCCCGGCCGCCTGCAGCTGGAGCTGGGCACGCAGCGCCTCTCGCCCGCCAGCGGCGTGGGCATTGGCAGCAGCGGTGCCTTGTTGCGAATTGGCTTTTTCAACAGTATGGAGCTGCGCGTATCGCAGCCTTACTTCAGCCGCCGCACGGTAACCACTACTGAAGGCGGCCTGCAGCAAGCAGGCGGCTGGGCCCCGGCCACCGTGGGCGCCAAGTTCATGATTTCATCCAATTACGACACCCGCTTTCAGGCCGCCATTCTGGCCGAGACGGCCGTGCCGGGCACCGGCAGCCCGGCGCTGCGGGCGAGTAGCTTCACTCCCAGCGCCCGCCTGCTGCTCAGCCAGCAGCTCGGCGAGCGGTTCGGGCTCGAAGGCAACTTCGGCTTCGGCCAGCGCGGCATCACCACCGCCGACATCAAGCAGGGCCAGTACCTCGGCACCCTGGCCCTCAACGGCGCCATCGGCCAGAAAACCGGCTTCTTCGTGGAGGCTTACGGCGCGGGCCGCACCGACCTCACCACCGGCACCACGGCCGGGCTCTACTTCCGCCCCGTGCCCGCCGTGCGCCTCGACGTGAATGCGGGCCGCGTGCTGGGTGGCCCGGCCGCCGGCAGCAGCACCGTGGGCGCCGGGCTGGTGTTCAAAGTGGGCAAATAACCGCCCCGGAGCGGTACTAAACGAGCCCCGGAACCGTTAGAGCCGCGTATTTTCGTCCGCTTATTTTTTGTGTCTTTCAAATGCAAGAGCGTTCGGGCGTAAAAGCCCGAACGCTCTTTTTTTTATTAGGTAGCTGGTGGGCTGGCAGTGCCCCGCAGAGGCTTTCTACAACCGCTTTTTGGTCGTTGGCCTCTCTTTTCCTGCCGTTGGCGTACTTTTTCAGCTAAAGAGACTTTGCTTTTTTGTATGTTTGTGTTGTGTCGCGTGGCTGGGGCCGTCGAATATGACATGTTTATGCTATACCAACCCCCAGTTGTGCGCCGTACTTTTGTGCGGTTCTTCACTCACCTCCTTCGCCCGTCATTTTTTCCGACTCCCGGTTATGAAACACCTTTCCTCTGCGCTGGCCATGCTGGGCCTGATGCTGGGCGGCTACAAAGCCCAAGCCCAGGACTTTTATAATTCCGGAGCTGCCATCACGCTAACCGGCGGAGCCTCTATCTACATCCCGGGCAACCTCACCAACGATTCCGGTGGGTCCATCACCACCAATGGCAGCACTATTCAGGTAGGCGGTAACGTTGTGAACCAGGGCGGTTCGACAATGAACCTGGGCACCGCAGGCACCTGGGACGTGAAGGGCAACGTGACCAACACGGCCACCATCACGCCCGGCACCGGCACGCTGCAGCTCACCGGCACCGCCACCCAGGCCCTGAGCGCCAACGGCGGCCAGGTATATAACCTCACGGTGAACAACACGGCCGGCACCCCGCTCGTGAACGTGACCACCAACGTGACGGTAAACAACCAACTGACCCTCACCAACGGCATGGTGCGCACCACCGCCGCCACCAAAGTGGCGCTGCCCAACGGCGCCACCGTCACGGGTGAGCAGAGCGGCCGCTACGTAGCCGGCAACCTGGAGGTGACCCGCAACTCCCTGAGCGGTGCCACGCCGGTAGCCTTCCCCAACGGCGCCACCATCACCCCGAACAACAACCTGGGCAACGTAGTGGTAACCCGCACCGCCGGCCTGAACTCGTCGAATGTGAGCTTTGGCGTGAACCCGACCGACAACACCAAGAAAGGCATCGACCAGATTTGGACCATTGCGCCGGCCACG
>Ga0247804_10001092_pt1 | contig 12640 bp, 10 predicted proteins | sample UWRJL029104C1_FD_181142 | JGI IMG/M metagenome (GOLD analysis project Ga0247804, IMG submission 181142) | Plant litter microbial communities from Arlington Agricultural Research Station in Wisconsin, United States - UWRJ-L029-104C-1 | ecosystem: Environmental > Terrestrial > Plant litter >...
GTGGACTCATTGTACTATTCATGCGAGGGCTGCGAGGGACACTTGTTCCTCTCGTAGGGCGTCGTCCATTAAGCATGCTCTTCAGTTCCTCCGACTTGCGCTCTAGCTGCTGTTCAACTTCGGCCTTCTGGGCTGTTAATTCGTCGATCCGGTTGAGCTGCTCTCTCAACGTAGATGTCGTATTAATCTTGTGAATCTCAAGGATGTTATTGCTAGCATAGACCTTGATTTTATCAAATTTTTCCTGTAGTTCAGCCACTTCGTTTGCAGCAGCTGTAGCTGCGTTGGATGCCGTCTGATAGTTCTCCTGCATATAATTAACAGTTCCTTGCGTATTCTCCAAACGTCTCTGTAAAGCAGCGTTTTCTTCCTTTGCGGCAACGAGATCGGTCTTTAGCTTTTCAAACTCGGCGACAGCAGGAATCGAGGAGTTAGCCAGAGCTGCACTGGCGTTAAGTAGATTCGTATCAACAAGTACCTTTGCCTCCCGAAGCTTGGATAGATCTTCTGCCAATCGGTCGGCTTTCTGTTTGGCGATTCTTTCCCGTTCAAGGGCTACTTTCATGTTGTGTTGTGCCTCGCCCCTATCATTAAGGGCTTCCTGATACCTTGGAAGGATTCGCTGGTTGCTCAGTTCAAAGTCTGCAATCTGTGCATCAAGTTTTTGCTTTTCGTTGTGCCAAGCCTGCTCAGAGGCTTCCTTTTTCTGCAGCTCGAATTCTAAGTGTTTGACCTTCTTCATCAAGGATGATAGTAGATCCTCATCTTCAACATCGTTGTTCGTCTCTGTTGTGAGTTTGCCATTTAGGGAACTGGACACGGGCTCAAGCGTACTAGCTTTTACATCGTCACGCTGCTCACCATCAGCCGGGGAAAGTCGTGGTCGCTTTGAGGACTCGGAAACGTCATCCGGCGCCTATCTATAATTAGCGCTACAATAAAATAGAAGCACAAGGAATTTTAACACTTACGAAAGGTCTCTTAGAACCATGTCTAGGACTTTCAGATCGTGACGAGGTATTATGGGTTTGGGTGGTCGAGTCAGACAAATCTTGAGCTCCCACTTCCATTTCTTCTTGTGAGGACTCGAAATCAAAGTCGACCAACTCCTCAATGAAAGGTATTGGTAGAAGGGGCCAAGGCTGCTTCCCGCCGGCCAATAGATACTTTGCGACAGCTTTGCCAGCTTCATCTGGACCGAGGTAATCTAGCGGTAATATGCCAGCCTTTTCTTCGAGCTGTTTTGCCAGAATCAAAAGTGATATCAAGCGATCCATATCTTTGAGATTCTTCTCTATGCATAGCTCAAGATGTTCGGCCGAATAAGAAACCGTGAGATAAAGAAGAGGTACCGACATGACTGAGTCACTAGGCCTCAATGTCCCAAGCGGGCTTTGGCGGTCAAAGCTTGAGTCAAACGCAATTACAAGATCGGCGGATGGTACTGTGACCTTGGCCATATCAAAGTCTGTTGGGACCAGACTAATCTCCAGAGAACTTGTTCCAGGATTAAAACTCCCAGGTTGATCAAGGCGCTTGAATCGGAAATCTTTATATCGTAATATGGATTCCATGATTTGCATCATCTTCCCAGGTTGAACTAGAATTGCGATATGGGTATCATTCGACCATAACTCACTCAGTAAGTCAACAACGAAGATGCATTTCGTACTGCAATTCGTGGAGAATTTAGCGACCCAAGTGTCTGACATCTGCTCCTGCGTAGCGGAGTGTTCCTCGACTAGCCACTGATGACTGCAGCAAAGCTTCATGCGATCTATAAGAGACTTCATCTCGTGGACGAGGTCCGTTTCGATAGAATTCTCATTGAGAAATCTACGTATTTTCCGGTTATTGTTCTTAATATCGGTGAGTATCACGGAACGGACGATTCCAACCATCGGCAATGGTACTACATATTCGTTAGGTCCCAGTGAGAGGACTTGTGACTTCTGTTCAACGATCGGCTCGTCATCAAACTCGACTTCACCGGAGTCTATCTCAATTGAAGGTTTGGGTGACGGCACGATTTGTGAGATGAGTACCGATCTATCTCCAGCTTCATCTCGAGGTGGAAGCATCTGGTTTAAGACTACAGGGCCTGGTGAAGCTGGTGGTGGTGTTGGCGTATAAATCGAGGATGCTCTTCTCTCGGCCTGCGCGGCAGCTGCTTTTGCTCTGGCTTGCAGGAGAAGGTTGGTAACACTCATGTTCTCCATGATCTTCGGTATCGCTGGATGACGGAGGGATGACTGTTGACGTAAGAGAGAAGCTGTGGGGATATTGTGTTCTGCTTGTTCTATACTTGGTAGAATAGCTGGACTAGGGGAAAGGTACAATTGTTCAGCTGTATGTTTGTACTGTCAGTTACTGGTCAAAAATGAAGTGAGGATCACGTGGCAATAGGGTCTTCTATAATGAGGTCCTTTACAGTATCATACCTTCTGATATTTGGATAATCTGAGATGGTGCCAGTTGACTCTCGATCGAGGACGGTGGTGGAAGAGGTTCTTGTGTGATCCCCAAGCCTTCCACGAGGTGTCCTGATAAAAATTCTGAGTTTGTGCTCGATGGTTGCGAGACAATCTGTGCTGCTTGCCAAGTAGATTCAACCTGAGAATTGGATTTCTGAGTCTGGACGATCGAGTTTGAATGATATGTCGTGAGATCTAATGCTTGAGAGTCGAGCACTTCAACGAACACCTTCTGGGAAGTGCCCGTGTCGTATTGCGGATTAATGCTACTATATCTTGTTAGCGCGACTGTCTGGAAGTGAAGAATGTTGTAGAATTGTATAACAAGTGATAAGTAACTGTAAAGCACTAAGGGGACGACATGGGGCTTGGAGCATTTGGGTTCGGGCGCTACTAAGCGAGCCGAGCGATGCCGAATTAGGTGACGAGTTACTTCATCATAGAAAGTTGATCGAAATAATCCATCAACTACTCAGAAGACACGGCCAAAACTGCAAATTGTTTAGAGGGGTGGTTCATGGAGACTTAGATAGAATAGATCTTCCGGTGGGGAGCCACGAGAATTTGGGGCTTGTCTTGTAAATTGGATACGGCAGAGAAAATGTTGTGAGAAGGAACTCATGCTCACTTATCAATGATTAAATTGGAGTCGGCTTGGTCCAGTTGCGAATGCGAATGTAACGATTGATGACCAGAGTCTGAGCCTGTGTCTTTTGTTCTGTTTGCCTGCGATGAACAATCGACGTTTTGCAAAGACGACTGGATGTTTGGAGATCCTAGCGGTTGCGTTTCTTCAATAACTCTATTTGATTGTCCGCAACTATTGCGTCTGGCTTCCTGAGAACGTACGCTCTCAGCCGGTGATTGTGAATGATGTCCACTTGAACCTCCTGCCAAAGCCCCACGTTGACTATCTAGCGTGTGCGTAGAGATGGATTCCGCACCAACTTCGGGAGAAGAACAATGTGGATGTCCACTATGTCTAGTCTGTACAGATGGTAGTGTATGAGAGTGTTCTAGGAGCGAGCGATCAGATTCTGTTTGTATCGCAGTGCTCAACTCCGCAGTTGTAACTGCTTCTGTCGACGAAGAATGTTCTACAGGTTCGTATGATAAAGAGCCTAGTAATTCCTGCGAGTCGGGGATTATGACCGGCGTATCTTCGTCCCAGATAAAAGGTTTTCTGGGGGTATTCTTAGGAATGTGAGATATGGTCGGGGTACTAGCAGTCGGCTGAGACGAGAGTAAGGGCTGCGATGATTGTGAAGATTCTAGAAGAATCTTCGCGTAGGCGTCACGATCAAAACTGTCTCCTAGATGAGGTAGCTCTACAAGCACCCGCACTCCCTCCCCAGTTCTATCTTCGTCGTCTTCGTAGCTATCTTTGATTTCGCGTTCCTTGCCTATCACTAAATCTGATACTTGGGAGTCTGATTGGAGCTTTGCAGACTTGGTTATCCCAGCTCGCTGAGGTCTTTTAGAAGGTCTTTGATGTGGACTTCCGTTTGTTCGTAAGGAAGCTCTGGTTTGGTTGGCAGGACGTACAGGCTGACTGTCTGGTTCTGTCGAGGATGGTGGAACTTCGCTTCCTGAGGCGGTAGCTACGTCCCTTTCCTCCTGGGTTTCTTTCCTATCTCTCCTCTTTTCTTCCGCTGCCCTCCTCTTCTCTTCGGTTGCTGTTGTTTTCCTTTTTCTCTTGCTCTTTTCTCTTCCAAATGTCAGATTCCAGTCATCTATCGCGTCTTGGGTAACGTATTCAGCAGGCTCCTAAACAAAGTAGAAATTAATATTCGCCATCGCTACCAATAGATGATACCTACCCAAGAATTCTCGTAAGACTTTCCAGTGCTAGGGTGATCCTCCCAATCAATCAGATAGTATCGTTTGCCGTCCTTTTTCTTCTCGTCTACTATGCGCTTGACAGCCCAATATTCGGCTTCCTGGGCGGGCTCTGCTGCACGTTTGCGCTTCTTCTTTGGAGTTGAAGCGGCTACTCGTTGATCAGCTACAAAAATCCGCCCTTGATGGCTGTTTGCGAGGACGCGTTCAACTGGTTCCATTGATGTAATTATTAAGAGTTTGGTGTGCCATGTCGAATGAATTTAAGGAAACAAGTTGGGATCAGGTAAGTAAGGCCGATTAAAATCCGAGTGGTCGGTACCTGCCTATTTGCTCTTCAAAGCGAGGCAGGTAGACCGAATTAGTGAATAGAATGATAAAACGGCGGGATGGAGGTGTTGAAGATAAGTCGTCTGGGGTAGTGAATGTGACGAGACGCGTTGGGGGGCATGCCCCGCTAAACTTAACCTTACAGAAAAGACCCTGAAGTTTTGAGCCTCAAAACCTTAATTATAACTTGACATCCACGAGTTAAGAAAGGTAGCGAAGGAGCCTATCCCCTCTAGAAAAATATCTTCTTCGAAACACCAGCAATCTGCCTATGGTCCTTTGGGAGAAATCAAATGTCCGCCTGCTGTGGAATCGATGCGTTCATAGCTTCCACAAGATCGAGTGGTCACAAGGCAAGATCACAATATCGCCCAATTAAACTTATTGCGACGTAGAGCTTATAGTAAGCTGCTAAGCTCCGTCCTTGAAAAGATGTGTTTTACATCAAGCTACTCGACCAACGCGGTCTATGTATCTCACGAAGTCTCAACTTAGGTTTAGAAAAACTTCTTATGAATTGTTTCGTAGTTGTTCTGTCATCAATCGTTACATTCTCTATAAGACTAAGTGGAGCTGCCTCCCACCATCTAATATATATACAGTTCTTAGGTCCGGTATGTGATATATGACTGTGCGGATCCTCGCACCCAAGGCGCTTCTCATAAAATCTAAGCGTCGTAGACATTAGGCCTTCAATTCCAGAGCCTCTAGCAAATATCTGCCGCAATCGGTTCCAAAGTCTCCATTACCACGCTGACCCTCTTACAACCTGTACCAGTATGTTGGCTGGTACCCATCTCGATACCCCAAACTGTTTGATCCTCATTACCACAGACCAAGAAACCACCATCTCCTCCATCGTCAGGAACGAAACTCAGCTCTCGGCTGGTTTTATTAGCGGTGTACGTTCCCGTTACCCAGGTACTCAATTTCATAGTCTCAGTTGGATCTGCACTAAAGATATTGAAGCCAAAGTCGTACGTGATGAGCCTGGACAAGAAGTCAGTATAGCTGCCTTAAACCACAATAGTCTCACTGTCGAGCGAAGTGCAAGACTTGCGTCAAAGACGACGAACGTAAAGGGAGATCTCGGAGAGAATGTTTTCAGTTCCAGTCAAAGAGCAAATTGCCTCTAGAATAATAGATCATGGGAACAGTAAAAATCTAATCATCACTCACTGATAAGGTGGTTTCTGAGTTCGTCCCATGTACGAAGTATTGAAGCCCGTGGCATACAGATGAGTCGTATCATTGCGGTAGAAGCGAGCAGTGGTATCTGCTGCTATAGGCTCGGCTAGTGCTAGATATGTTGATTGCCCTGACGATATAATGTTGAGACCTGTGTAATTATGGCCAGGAGTTGAGATCTTGAGCGCAAAGATTTCAGGGCATGAAGCGTTGCGTGGTAAAATAGGAGAAGCCTCTGCGAGGGTCGACAATAGGAGCACTCCGACAGAAATAATGTTCATCATCTTGTGTAATGCTAATATCAGGCCTGCTTGGGAGGACGGCCAATTAATATCGGAAGTGAAGATGGAGGATATTTGCAGCTATTACGGGACTGTATGTATATATAAACATGGTACTTTCCTCACCTCATGCTTGTCTATCGCGGCGGAGTACCGAGTGTCTGCCGGCTCTCCCTCTAATCCCTGCAATACGAGACTCGAAATCAACTACTTATTTCTAGTGCTGTTAAATGCGTCATGATCGCCAGTAGACCGTGGCAAACTTGCCTTGGGCCGTAAATACGGTAATGTGATCGTGTTTGACGTACTGGACAGTATACCTTTGCATGTCCACAATCTAGACTCTTGCCGTAAGCTATCCCATTCAAACGGATCTAACGCGCCAACGGCGTCTGGTTGACGGGAAGCTATATATAGCTGACCACCATGTTTCTTTAACTTCTTAGGCGTAGATTCCAGGATCAAGCTGCCAAACTGTCAGATGTCACGAACTATGCCAATGCTGGTAGTGAAATGCACTAGCGCTTTTGTAACGGTCAACGCCCTGTGGCACCACGACAACAATTGGCAGAAACCAAAACCCAAAAATGTTACAGTGGAATCACTATCATATTTCTGCAATAAATGGATACAGAGCTTTGGTTATTATACTGACGCTTTCATAAAGTTTGCGAATTGAGTGGCCCCGTTATGATGCAGCCACACGAGTACACTTAGAAAGACCTACTATATTCTATTCTCTGTTCTACATCATTAGAGACAACTGCTGCACGTATCTTCGAAGAACACTAATCGCCCTGGGAATTCTCATGGAAAATATAGGCAATGAAGTTCAACGGGTAAAACAGTCGCGGTACCCTTCCATTTTGCCTGGTGAAGATGTACAGTACAGTACCTTGAGCGCAGTCAAGGTGGGCGTTCGCGTTTTAAATCCACAATTTCATGTTTCCTAGATCGAATTGCTCCACAATCCCTCCCATTTCTTCCTTGCCTAAGCCTAAGTTGAAGTTAAATATCATAGTATTAGTGACTAAAGCTGGGTGGTCTATTTATTTGTTTGGGAAATGATAGTCATAGCTAGAATGACGGCTTTGAGAAAGAAGGGCCTAAGGGGCCTAAGATATAGAAGTCTAGCATGTTAGAAGTTCTGATACAAGCAAAACTCTTTGTATTCGCTCCTTTTGGTGGCTGCCACTAGTAATATACCATGAACATCTCATTAATATTCGTGAAAGGCTCACAGTAACAAAATTCCTCAATTAACATCAAAGTAACCACAGTGCACCTTAGATACATAAGGTTAATGCGAAAGAAACATCAAACTCCTGAATAAGTTTCCCTCAGTAGTATACCTTCAGACACCAAACACTTTCTCAAGCTCCAAAATTCTCCTTGCTGCATCGCCAAAGGTTTCCTCCGCGGACCTTGGGACCAAGCCCAGTTTCTCATTCCACTCTTTTACATCACCAAGCTTAGCAATTGGTGTATCCTCCTCATTGTCTTTCGGTAGGCGCCCCTTCACCTCTGGGACAGTTTTGAGCGCATTTACAGCGAGTTGGGTGCTGTAAGGCGCACCGCCAACAATGAAGCGCTGGTTGAACACCGCAGGTGTGGTAAGACTCTTCACATGAGCCAGTGCTAGGTCACGAACATCAATCTGTCACCATTAGCATGCTGGAATGAACAAGAGTAAAACTAATGAAAGTAGTCGAAACCCGTGATCAGAGCTTGTTATTGTGCCATTCCTTGATGCATCAACAAACCGCTCGAAAAGAGTAGCAAGACTTCTGATACATGTTGCTAGACTCTTTTAATAGTTTGACTATTAAGCCTTTGGTACTTTCGAGCTGAGTTGCACTCTTTTTAAAGTGTTCACGAACTCTGCAGTCCAGGGCTGGATCGAGAAAACGAAAGGGAACGAACATAGCTAGGAAACGAAGTAGGTGGCGTGACTTCATTCGTGCCATTAAACAAAGTATAAAAAGTATCAGTCGAGTAGTTCATCTTTTTCAAACTTTTCACAGGCTGAATTGGTGGGCCAAAAATCAAAGCTGGTAGCAAGACGGAGATACTGTAGGAAGGGTTCTCTTCTTTATAGTATTTCCAAATAGCCTTTTCGGATTCAGCTTTGGCGACACAATATGAGATGTATGGATGCTGAGCTTTGATCGCATCCTCAATCGATAGCTATAATTATTAGCTTGTTGATCATGCTACCAAGGATTGTGAATTACGGGTAGCCAGGCTGCACTGTCATAAACACGCTTCCCAACATCTTCGCCAGTTGTAATGGCATTGATGGATCCCGTAACTACGATCGCTTTCACGTTCTTTCCAAACTTTGTTGCCGACTTCAGAAGCTCTAAGCCCCTGTGCTTAACTCCATTAGCCTCTCACTCTATCAACTAAGGTAGTAGAACTCGCCCATTCACAGACGGCGCCAAAAAGTCTTTTTCGAAATCACTCAGGCGAGAATCGTCCAGCAGTGGAGCGGCTGTATGAATTACAAAATCAAAGTCATTGTTCTGAAAAGCTGTATCCCAGGTCCCAGGTACAGTATAGTCGGCCACAGTTACAAAATCAAGCTTGCCTTGCCATTCTGGATGTATATCAAGTATCTCCTGGCCTTTAGCGGCACTACGTACCGATCCTATGACAGTGTGACCCTCGGTAATTAGCCGATCAATGATATGTGCGGCAACGAAACCGTTAGCTCCTGTAAGCAGGGTTTTGGGCATGTTGTCAAGGGTAGATGTGTTCGAACTTTCTAATATCGGGATGTGGGAAAATATACTCTGATCGAAGACAAATATCAGTGAATGGAGTGAAATTCGGTCAGAAACACAGAGGGCATATCACCGTGGGGGGCACTGCTTATATACATGGCTCTAGATACGCTAATGCCTTGAGGAAGTACAAAATATCAATATATTTTCAGTAACCATCAACATGTTCTTCTCTACCTTGAAGGCGATGCTTGAAAACTGCAAGCGGCATTAGTCAGAGTCTTGCATGCTCCACCAACACAGAAATGCTTCGCGGGTGCATCACAAGTGATCTCCTATTTGCTAACATATCAATGCGGCTGAATTTACTGATAAGTTGAAAGTGCCAAGCCTGCACAAGTTGCAAGGTAGCATTTACCTAAACCGTCAGTAAGTTACAAGCCAAAGCTGAGCAGCCAATGGAAATTTAAAGGATTCCATATCACTTCATGCTGTATATCTGCTTTATTGTGACGCCTTCCAATGCTTTTATTTGTACATACGCCGTTGCTACTGACCCCCGGTGATAAGCCAATAGACTCATGACCCAATGTAAGTCATCAGGACGCCTTCCCAGCCCCTTTGCTAGTAGCCCCAGTCTTATTAGCATTTGCCCTACCAAGTTTTGCCATAGCGACTGAATCCAAACTTCGATACCATTCCTTCATTGCGATGATATGATTCTTCTCTCTATCATCGTACTCGACTGGCGGGCCCCTCATCTCAGCTTTATCCTGCCCATCCTTAAAAACTGCCCAGCTGCAAGCCTCATTCTTTTCTGATCGCAGGATGAACCCCCTGTCTTTAGATGCATGTACAACAAAATTTCGAAGCAGAATACCATCTCCGGCGTGTACAATGGGTAAAGCTTCCTGATATGGTCGTGAAATCTGGATCTCTGTCACACCACTTGGCGCAATCGATGCATCTGTAATATTGAACGTTGTGTGCCAGTGGCCCAGTCCACTGGCTGATTGATGATTCTTGTCAGGAGTGCTCGTTGTTGCAATAGCAAGGACGTCAAGCTTTTTGTTCAGGTGGTATCTCAATAATTTGAGGGCTGTGTAATCGACAAGTTCCGTTCGCAAATTTCGAAACAAACGTAGCTTCAAATCAACAATCGGTTCTCTGCGGCGCAAATCATAAGTCTGCTTCGAATGTGAGTCCAAGGCAGACATTGCCATTTCTATACTTGCATCATGCCCCGTGGTAGGTGTATCTCGATCATCTATGATGGGGGATGACAGTTCATTATTATCATCAACATCTTCAGCTTCGGGGGATTTGAGAGAATTGAGAGACATGGTCTGGTTTGAGACATCACTCGATTCGAGAGTAGGCTCGATCGGCTTCCCAATTCTTTGACTCCTTCTGGGGCTTGTCCGAGTTTTTCCTTCAGGTTTTGCAGAGACTAGGACACTGGCTTTGTTTTTGGGCGTTCTTGGTGGTTCCAAAACATTAGCAACGACTTGCGCCGTTTCGTCCGCCAATTCTGGCAAGGCCGGGCTTTTTTCATTTGACTCGGGAGGCGCTACTTGTCCAGCTTCTTCTTTACTCACACGTTCATCTGAGAACTTCTGAGCATTTTTTGAATTGGTTTCAGAACTTTCCACTTCGTTAACCTGAGTATCTGCTGGAGTGAGAAGATGTGTATCGTTTTCTCTTTTTAGATCTTTGATAAGATGCTCTGAATGTGAAGCTACTTCATGCTCTTGAGCCATGCTGTCGTTCGAACCATCCGACCCAAACGTGTCTGACATGGCTTTAGGTGGAGGAGGCGCTCGACTTGAGGATGGAGTCTCTAAATTTTCTCCAACTTGGGAAAAGTTGTGGTTCACCAAATTGTCCATAGCTATGTGAGTCTCTTCTGTACCATCTTCAGCCACAAAAGTTGGTTCTATTGTGTTATTAGCAGCCACTAGCTCGGTCTCAAGCTTGTGTTGCGAGTCTTTCTCAACCTCCGTGTCCACCTTTGGTAAGACAGCTGATTCTTGTGTGGGTTTAACATTCTCTTCGGTCTCCTTTCGCTTATCATCTTGAACTTTTTCTGTATGCAATCCTGACTGGTGTATATCTACGATATCAGTAGTTATAACTACATCAGGTGATCCCACTTCCGTGCCTGGCCTGACTTGAACAGATTCAACAGGGGCTTCAGAAGAAGAATATTTGGCTCCTCTAATGTTGCGTTCTTCCTCATTTGCTAGAAGTAGATCAGTCTTTTCGGTATTTTCGATGTTTTCGCGAGTAGTAGTAGTAAATGCTTTCCCTCTGCTGTGGACAGTTTCTTCGCTTCTAATCACAGAGTCATGGATAGAGCTTTTGAGAACTTCCACATATGGTACATCTTCAGAGGTATCGTCCATGGCGATTGAGTCAATTGAAGTCTCGGGCTCCTTCACAACAGGCAACACAGATAGCTTTTGCTGGACGGAAAGCGAAGAATTCGGAATCTCAGATGTCGTGGCATGCAGTCCAGAGAGCCTAGAGATGTCTGTTACAAATTGTTAGCAATTGTGATAACTAAATAGAAGGGAATTATTGTTAATCGCCAGAGCACAAATCGACAGAATGAGAGGACCCATTATACGAAAAGTTGTTCCGTTCATCTGGATAGAGTCTAGAATCATACCTTTATCTTCAGCAATGAGTTGCTCGCTCTCACTCAAAATGTCACTCTCAGAGACTTTCAATTGCTCCGATTCCCCATCAGACTCCTCAGATTCAACCACATCCTCATCCTCTTCTTCATATTGCTCAGTTGAGGGGCTCTCAAGGTGAGAGATTGTATGGTCTATTGCTTTATCTGCTACTTCATCTTCGTCGTCGGATATCAAATCGACAAAAACAGGAGCGGTCGCTACAGGACGTCTAGTTACGAACTCATCATCCTCAGGGTGTTCTTCATCATAGCTTCCTTCAGCTTCCTCATCGTAACCACTCGCATCCTCCTCGTCGTAGCTACCCACTTCCTCTTCCTCGTCAAATATTTCTTCAGCATCCGAGGAGTTATCGATGGGATTTATATCAACTTGATCATTACTTTCGCCATCAGCATCTGAGTTTTCTACAGACTCTTCTTGATCCGCACCAAGAGACACAACGCCTCTTGATAAATGGCGACTTCGGATTTCATCTTCTTCTCTCTGGAACTCGTCTTCCTCTGAGCCTTCCTCTGAACGCTCATATCGCCCATCGTTGTCTTGGCCCATTATTTCGTCCTCGTATCGAGCGACTTTTACCCGGTTGTCGTTTTCGTACTCTCTATCATCGTCTACATCCGATTCCTCTTCGTGACCGCCCAGGTTTTCAATATCCCTATCGCTCTCTGTCAGATCTATAACTGCAGATTGTGCGCTATGTGAACGTGACATAGCATTTGATTCGTTCGCGGATAATTGCTTGAGGGCTTCTTCCCCTGTGTTTGGAAGTTGCGGGTATGAGAGGCTTGTAAAGCTGGGGCTCTGCTCGTGTTCATGCTCATCGCCAAGTTCTGGGTATAGCAACTGAGATGGTTGCCCACTTGACATCGAAAAATCATGCCCTTCAACCCTATGACTGACTAGATCAGGGTATTGTGATTGTGCTTGTGGATGTGAAATCCCTTGAAATTCGCTGCTCTCAAAGTGCGCGTCTTCGTCATCTTCGGCCACGTATTCCCGTCCAATCTTATCGTTATATTTGTGCACTGATAGATTGTACGGGTCCATATTTTGAGATGAGGAATTCGGTTGTTCTGTTTGCATATTGACACTGGACCAGC
>Ga0247804_10001094_pt1 | contig 12631 bp, 7 predicted proteins | sample UWRJL029104C1_FD_181142 | JGI IMG/M metagenome (GOLD analysis project Ga0247804, IMG submission 181142) | Plant litter microbial communities from Arlington Agricultural Research Station in Wisconsin, United States - UWRJ-L029-104C-1 | ecosystem: Environmental > Terrestrial > Plant litter >...
GCCCATCGCCACGGCCAACCAGCTCAGCTCGGGCCAGTCGGTGGATGATTATCCTGACGATGAGTTCTTTTCGTCGTCGAATAACCTGTCGAACCCCGTGCTGACCATCGACAACGAGGTGCGCAACGACCGCCGCCGCCTGTTCAACGTCAGCGCCAACGCTTCTTACAACTTCACCAAGAACCTGTCGTTCCGCAGCACCGTCGGCCTCGACAATACTAACAACCGCCTCGAAGCCTTCTACGGCCAGTATTCGCCCAACGTGCGGACGGTCAGCAACCTGCCTTACCTCATCCTGAACCAGGGCCAGGCCGTGACGCTCAATCATTCCAACGTGCTGTCGTACACCTTCAAAACCGGTGAGCACACTTTCGACGGCGTACTCGGCGAGGAAACCTACCAGCGCCGCAATACTTTCCTGAACACGACCAGCTACTACCTGCCCAAAACCATCACGTTCGACCGGGCGGTGGACAACATCGGCCAGCGTGACCCCAGCGCCCCCACCACGCCCCAGCCCGCCCCCCAAACCGGCGTGACGGAGGACTCGCGGCTGCTGTCCGGCTTTGCTCGCCTCAACTACAACTACGCTGGCAAATACCTGTTTACGGCTACCTTCCGCGCCGATGGCTCGTCGAAGTTCAAGGGCAGCAACAAGGTAGGTTACTTCCCGGCGGCTTCGGCGGCCTGGCGCTTCTCGCAGGAGAAATTCATGGAGCCGCTGGCGGCTACCATCACCGAAGGCAAGCTGCGCCTGAGCTACGGTCTGTCGGGCAACAACCGCATTTCCGACTTCCTGTACGACCCGCTGTTTGGCTCGGGAAATACCCTGAGCTCCAATCCGGTGAATACGTACTACGCGCTGAATGAAAACCCGGTGCCCGGCATCGCCGCCATCTCGCTGGCCAACCCTAAGCTGAAATGGGAAACCACGGCCTCGACCAACGTGGGCATCGACCTGGGCTTGTTCAACAACCGGGTGCAGTTTACGGCCGACGTGTACTACAACCGCACCACCGACCTGCTGCTGAACCTGGCTATCCCGTCCACCACCGGCTACACCTCGCAGCTCATCAACATCGGCGAAACCACCAACCGCGGCCTGGAGCTGCAGCTGAATGGCCAGGTTATCCAGACCCCGGATTTCTCCTGGACGGCCAGCACCAACTTCTCCTTCAACCGCAACCGCGTGGAAAGCCTGGGCGACGACCCCGCCCTGCCCATCCAGTACTCGGGCTGGGCCAGCACGGCCATCAGCGGCGACTACTACGTGGCCGTGGGCCAGCCCGTGGGGCTGATGTACGGCTACGTGACTGACGGCTTCTACACCGCCGACGACTTCTCGGGCTACGACGCCGGCACCAGCCAGTGGACGCTGCGCACCGACAAGCCGGGCCTGGTGAGCGACCGTTTGGTGACCGGCTTCAGCGCGGCTGGCGCCGAGGTGACGCCCGGCACCATCAAGCTCAAGGATATCAACGGCGACGGCGTGGTAAACACCGACGACCGCCAGGTAATCGGCAACGCCAACCCCAAATTCACCGGCGGCCTCAACCAGCAGTTTTCCTACAAGGGTTTTGACGCCAGTATCTTCCTGAACTGGGTGGTGGGCAACGACATCTACAACGCCAACAAAATCGAGCTGACGTCTTACCTCGCCAACGGCCAGCTGGCCAACGGCCTCGACCTGATGAAAGGCCGCTACCGCCAGATTGACGAAAACGGTGCCCTCATCACCGACCTCGAAACCTCGCAGCGCGTGAACCAGAACGCCACCATCTGGACGCCCACCCGCCAGCTGTTCCTGCACTCCTGGGCCATTGAGGACGGCTCGTTCCTGCGCATCAACAACGTGACGTTCGGCTACACCCTGCCGAAGTCGCTCACGCAGTACGCCAAGCTGCAATCGGCCCGCTTCTACGTGACGCTCAACAACCTCTACACGTTCACCAACTACTCGGGCTACGACCCGGAGGTAAACTCCCGCCGCAGCACCTCGCTCACGCCGGGCGTCGACTACGCCGCTTATCCGCGCAGCCGGGCCTACCTGTTCGGCGTGAACCTGACTTTCTAATCCTTGCTAACATCCCACCCGCGATGAAAAATCTAATTCGCCCGACGCTGTTTGCGCTAGGTTTGGCCGGCTTCACCAGCCTGGTATCCTGCAAGGATTACCTCGACGTGGAGCCCACCGCCATTGTCAACTCCGAAACCGTGTTCAGCACCGTCAGCGGGGCCTACAATGCCGTCATCGGGGCCTACGCGCCGATGGCCGGCGACGTGGCCTACGGCAGCCGCATCAGCACCTACTTCCCCTACGATTCGGAGGATTTTCTGAACTCGCCCACCGGCACCGATGCCGGCGACGGCCGCCGCGGCATTGCCCGCTACGTCGCCAACACCAACAACGTGGACGTGCGCAACGCCTGGAACGCCCTGTACCGCGGCATCGAGCGCGCCAACGTGTGCATCAAGTACATCCCTGGCATGAGCCAGTATAGCGGCGGCGGCACCGACCAGGCCGCCGTGCAGCGCCTCTACGGCGAAGCGCTGACCCTGCGCGCTCAGTATTACTTCGAGTTGGTGCGCAACTGGGGCGACGTGCCTGCGCCCTACGAGCCTACCGTGACCGGCCAGGACTTTAACCTGCCGCGCACGAAGCGCAACGCCATCCTCGACCGCATGCTTGCGGACCTGGAAACCGCCGAGGCGCTGGTGCCCTGGCGCTCGGCCGCCACCGGCGACGAGCGCATCACCAAAGGCGCCGTGAAGGCCCTGCGTGCCCGCCTGGCGTTGTACCGCGCCAGCTTCTACTTCGACCCCGAAACCGACCGGATGCAGCAGGCCAGCGACCGCAACGACTTCTATGAAATCGTGCGCACCGAGTGCCGCGAGCTGATGGCTAATCGTAGCGAGCACGACCTCAACACCCGTTTCGAGGAGCCCTTCCGGGCCATCTGCGAGTACCGCGAGGATGCCAAGCACGAGGTGATTTTCCAGGTGGCGATGGGCGGCACGGCCACGCCGTCGGCCACTGACAGCAAGCTCGGCTACGCCACCGGCCCGCGCGTGACGGCCATTTCGGCCGCCTACGGCTCCACCACCCAGGGCTCGATAGTGGCCACGCCCACCTATTTCTACGCCTTCGACTCGACCGACACCCGTCGCGATATCACCCTGGCGCCGTACAGCATCGACGCCGGACCCAAGCGCCTGCACACCAACTCGGTGGCCGTATATGACGGTAAGTTCCGCCGCGAGTGGAGCAGCAACGCCGCCCTGCGCAGCAGCGCCGCCCAGGGCCTGGGCTTCAACTGGCCGCTCATCCGCTTCTCCGACGTGCTGCTGATGTTTGCCGAGGCCGACAACGAGCTCAGCAACGGCCCGAGCACCGAGGCCACGAATGCCCTGTCCGAAGTGCGCCGCCGGGGCTACGGCGCCGCCACGCCGCCCGCTGTGGCGGGTGATTACCAAGGTTTCCGCGAAGCCGTGATGAAAGAGCGGCTGCTGGAATTCGGCGGCGAAGGCATCCGGAAGTACGACCTTATCCGCTGGAACCGCCTGGGCAGCACCTTCCAGACTATCAAGAGCACGCTGAACGTGTGGACGGCCAACCTGAACACGCAGTACGCGCAGTACATCTACTACGTGACGCCCACGACCTACGGCCCGCTGCAGCTTATCAACTCCTACTACAAGCCCTCGGACACGTCGGCCCCCATCACCGGCGTCACGCGGGTGAACTGGATAAGCTCGTCCATCTCGCCCGAGCGCATCAACGACATCGCCTCCGGCTTCACCGAGCAGCACCAGCTGCTGCCCATCCCGGCCGAGTCCATCAACCTGAACCCTAACCTGAAGCAGAACCCCGGCTATTAGGTAATGATTAATGGTTAGTGATTAATGGTTAATAGCCAGTCATTAACCAGGATATTATATCACTAACCATTAGTCACTGATATTATGCAAGCTCCTGCTCTGTCTTTCTTTAGCTCCTCCTCCAGCCAGCGCTGGGAATCGGTGGGCCAGGGCGTGCGCCGCCAGGTGCTGACGCACGACGACCAACTGATGCTGGTGAAGGTGGCGTTTGAGCGCGGCGGCATCGGCAGCCGGCACCGGCACTTCCAAACCCAGCTGACTTACGTCGAAAGCGGCGTGTTCACGGTGAGCGTGGGCGACGAGAAGCGGGTGGTGGCCGCCGGCGACACGTTCCTGATTCCGTCGGACGTGTGGCACGGGGTGGAGTGCATCGAGGCGGGCGTGCTGCTGGACGTGTTCAGCCCGCCCCGGCCCGAGTTTTTGTAAAGAGTGTGAAGCGTTTGGGAGGTATACAATGAAAATGATGCTGCAGCTATTCTGCCTGTTGGTAGGAGTGGGTAAGGTGGGACTTAGCACTGCTCAGGCCCAACAGGTGACGGTAGCACTGGATGGTTCGGCGCAGTTCCGGACCATCCAGGCAGCCATCAATAGCCTCCCCGCTGAGGCTGCCCGGCCGCGCACGGTGTACATCAAAAACGGCAACTACCGCGAGAAAGTAAGTATTGATAATAAAAGCAAAATCATCCTCAAAGGCCAGAGTGAGAAGGGCGTACTCCTGACCCTGGCACTGGCCCGCGAAGCCTGGCGCTGCGACCCGGCCGCCAACAACGACGACTGGGGCGTGGCCACGATGAACCTGCGCAACAGCCCTGACATCACCCTCGAAAACCTGACGGTGGTGAATTCCTACGGCTTCGAAGCCGCCGATAACGCCACCATTGCCTGCCCCACCGAGCCCGGCGGGACGAAAACCATCAGCAAAACCAGTCACCAGATGGCCCTGCGCACCTTTCCCGGCACCGTGCGCCTCGTGGCGCGGCACTGCACCTTCCGGGCGCTGGGCGGCGACACGGTGAGCCCCTGGGACACCGAGAACGGGCAGTACTACTTCAAGGACTGCACGATGGAAGGCGGCGTGGACTTTTACTGCCCCCGCGGCTGGGCCTACGCCGAAAACTGCCGCTTCGAGTGCCACAGCACGAGTGCCGCCATCTGGCACGACGGCTCGGGCAGCAAGGACGCCAAAACGGTGCTCAAAAACTGCACCTTCGTGGGCGACGACGGCTTCAAGCTGGGCCGCTTCCACCGCGAGGCCCAGTTTTACCTGCTGAACTGCCGCTTCCCCAAAAACATGGCCGACAGCGACATTTACTACGCGCAGTCGGGCCCCGGCGCCCGGCTCTGGGGCCGCCGCGTGTACTACGCCAACTGCCACCGCGCCGGCGGCGACTACGCCTGGCACCGCGACAACCTGGCCACCGCCGCCGGCGCCCCCAAAGCCAGCGCCATCACCGCCGAATGGACTTTCGGCGGCCGCTGGAACCCGCTGACCGGCAAGGTGCGGGAAGTGCTGGCGGATGTGGTGAAGGATTCCATCGCCGAGAAAATGCTGGTGTACCAGCGGGCCGTAGGCGGCTGGCCCAAAGCCGTGAACGACGAAAAAGTAAACTACGACCACAAGCTGAGCGCCGCCCAGCGCGCCGCCACCCTCGCCGATAAGCAGCGCAAGGACGCCACCATCGACAACAAAGCCACCACGCGCGAAATCGAATACTTGGCGCAGGCTTTCCAGCGCACCAGCAACCCGGCTTACCGGCAGGCTGCCGAAAACGGCGTCCGCTACCTGCTGAAAATGCAGTACCGCAACGGCGGCTTCCCGCAGTATTATCCCGATTCGAGCAATTACCGCCACCAGATTACCTACAACGATGACGCCATGGTGCGCGCCCTGCATCTGTTGCGCGAAGTAGCTCAGCAGCATGGCGCCTACGCCAGCCTCGATTTTGGCCTCGTGGCCCCGGCCAAGGCGGCGGTAGCGCTTGGCATCGGCTGCATCCTGCGCACGCAGTACCGGCAGAAGGGCGTCCTCACCGCCTGGTGCGCCCAGCACGACGAGAAAACGCTGTTGCCGGCCAAGGCCCGCGCTTTCGAGCTAGCCTCGCTCTCGGGCATGGAGACGGTGGGCATCCTGCGCTTCCTGATGGAAGTGGAGCAGCCTTCGGCCGACATTCAGCAGGCCATAAATGCCGCCGTGGCCTGGCTCGAAAAGGTGAAAATAAGCGGCTACGACGTGCGCGACGTGCCTGACACCAAGCAGCCTCGCGGCTTCGACCGGGTGATGGTGCCCGAGGCTGGTGCCACCATCTGGGCCCGCTTCTACGACCTCGATACCAACCAGCCGATTTACGTGGGCCGCGACGGCGAAAAGCACACCAAACTGGCTGATATCGAAGTGGAGCGCCGCACCGGCTACGCCTACCTCGGCACCTGGCCCGCCAAGCTGCTGGCCAGGGAATACCCCGCCTGGCAAAAGCGCGTAAACGCGCCCGCTCCTAAGTAAAAATCCTATCCGTGTTCTGATTATGGCACTGCTGAATAAAGAAATAGCTTTGGCCCAACCGGCCGTCACGCCCGCCCTCTGCCCCACGGCCGAGCAATTGGTGCTGCCCGAAAAGGTGCTGCAGTTCGGCACCGGCATGCTGCTGCGCGGCCTGCCCGACTATCTCATCGACCGGGCCAACCGGCAGGGCGTTTTCAATGGCCGCATCGTGGTGGTAAAATCGACCGACGGCGGCGACCTGACGGCTTTCGAGCGGCAGGACAACCTGTTCACGGTCGCCGTGCGCGGCTTCGACGATGGGCAGGCGGTGGAAGAGAACGTTATCTGCGGCAGCATCAGCCGGGTGCTGTCGGCCAAAAGCCAGTGGGTTGAAATCCTGAAATTCGCCACCAGCCCCGAGTTGCAGGTGGTGATTTCCAACACTACGGAGGTTGGTATTCAGTTTGTCAACGAGTCGATTAAGCTGACGCCGCCGCAGTCGTTCCCCGGCAAGCTGCTGGCCGTGCTGCACGCCCGCTACCAGGCCTTCGGCGGCGCCGCCGACCGCGGGCTGGTGATTGTGCCCGCCGAGCTGCTGCCCGACAACGGCGACAAGCTTCAGCGCATCGTGCTGGAGCTGGCCCACCGCAACAACCTGGGTGCCGAGTTTCTGGACTGGCTGGAAACGGCCAATACCTTCTGCAACTCGCTGGTGGACCGCATTGTGCCTGGCCGCCCCGACGCCGCCAGCTACGCCGCCATGCAGGCCGAGCTGGGCTACGAAGACGAGCTGCTGACTGTGGCCGAAGCCTACTACCTCTGGGCTATCGAAGGCGACGAGCGGGTGCGCAAAGTGCTGAGCTTCTGCCAGGCAAATCCCAACGTTATCATTCGCCCCGACATCAACCTCTTCCGTGAGCTGAAACTGCGCCTGCTCAACGGCACGCACACGCTGAGCTTTGCCCTGGCCCACCTGGCCGGCGTCGAAACGGTGCGCGAAGCCCTGGAAAACACCCAACTGGCCCGCTTCATCCACAACCTGATGCTGGCTGATTTGCTCCCCGGCATCGCCTACCCGGTAGACGACAAAGTGGGCCAGCGCTTCGGCATGCAGGTGCTCGACCGCTTCCGCAACCCCTACCTGGAACACCGCTGGCTGTCTATCAGCATGCAAGCCAGCGCCAAGATGCACATGCGCACTGTCCCCACGCTGCTGCACTACTTCAAAACCCACCACGCGGTGCCGTGCTACTACGCGCTGGGCTTTGCGGCCTACCTGCTATTCATGCGCGGCGCCAAGCAGGCCGATGGCAGCTTCCGCGGCGAAGTAAACGGCGCTTCGTACCCCATTCAGGATGAGCGCGCCGCCTACTTTGCCGACCTGTGGGCGCATTTTACGCCGGCCGAGCTAACCCAGGCGGTATTGCACAACAGCGGCCTCTGGGGCCACGACCTGCTGGCCCTGCCTGGCCTGGCCGACCAGGTGACGCACTACCTCAACCAGCTGCTGGACCAGGGCGCCGCCCATACGCTGGCCGCGTTTTTCAAGCAGGAAACGGTGCTGGCTAATTAATAATTAGTAATTAATGATGAGCAATTGAGGCTGATGCGACTAGCCTTGTTGCTGGAAGTTGTTGATTATTAATTCATAATTCTTAATTTAAAAAATGAAACATCAGGTAGCCCGCATTCACCCCGCCGACAACGTGCTGGTAGCCCTCGTGGACCTGCCCATTGGCACGGAAGTGCCGTGGGCGGGTGGGTTCATCACTACGGCCGAGGCCATTCCGGCCAAGCACAAGCTGGCCCCCGAGGGCCTCGCGCCCGGCCAGGACGTGACCATGTACGGCGTGCTGGTGGGCCAGGCCCGCGAGGCCATCCGCCCCGGCGGCCGCCTCACCACGGCCAACATCAAGCACGCCACCGACTCCTACGACGAGCACGCCCGCCACACCCGTGCCGCCTGGACGGCGCCCGACGTCAGTCACTGGCAGGACCGGACTTTCCTGGGCTTCCACCGGCCCGATGGCCGCGTGGGTACGGCCAACTACTGGCTGGTTATTCCGCTGGTGTTCTGCGAGAACCGTAACATTCAGGTGCTGGAGCAGGCCTTGGTGAATGACCTCGGCTACGCCCGCCGCAAAAGCTACCAGCCCCAGACCCAGGAGCTCCTGAGCTTGCTGAAAGCCGGCAAGTCGGTGGAGGAAATCCTGAATGCCGACCTGCAAACGGCTCAGGATGGCGCGGCGCGTAACCGGCCGTTCCCGAACGTCGATGGAATCCGCTTCCTGACCCACGAGGGCGGTTGCGGGGGCATTCGCCAGGATGCCCAGACGCTGTGCGGCCTGTTGGCTGGCTACATCACCCACCCCAACGTGGCCGGGGCCACCGTGCTCAGCCTGGGCTGCCAGAACGCGCAAGCTACCATGCTGCAAGATGAAATTGCCAAGCGCGACCCGCAGTTCGCCAAGCCTTTGTACATCCTCGACCAGCAAAAGCTGGGCACTGAGGACGAGCTCATCGGCACGGCGCTGCGCCAGACTTTTGCCGGGCTGATGCTGGCCAACCAGGCCCGCCGCGAGCCCGCGCCGCTCAGTAAGCTCAACATCGGCCTGGAGTGCGGCGGCTCCGATGGCTTCTCCGGTATCTCGGCGAATCCGGCCCTCGGCCACGTCTCGGATATGCTGGTGGCGCTGGGCGGCTCGGTCATCCTGGCTGAGTTTCCGGAGCTCTGCGGCGTGGAGCAGGAGCTGGTGGACCGCAGCGTGGACCAGCCTACCGCCGAGCGGTTTAGCAGCCTCATGAAGGCCTATGGCGACAGCGCCGTGGCCGTGGGCTCGGGCTTCGACATGAACCCCTCGCCGGGTAACATCCGCGACGGCCTCATCACCGACGCCATGAAATCGGCCGGGGCGGCCCGCAAGGGCGGCTCGTCGCCAGTAGTGGCCGTGCTCGACTACCCCGAGCTCGTGACCAAGCCCGGCCTCAACCTGCTCTGTACGCCCGGCAACGACGTGGAATCGACTACTGCCGAAGTGGGCTCAGGAGCCAATATCGTGCTGTTCACTACTGGTTTGGGTACGCCGACCGGCAACCCCATTGCCCCGGTGGTGAAAATCGCCAGCAACACTGCCCTGGCCCGCCGCATGCCCGACATCATCGACCTGAACACCGGCACGGTCATCGACGGCGAAGAAACCATCGAGCAGGCCGGCGAGCGGATTCTGGACTACGTGGTGCGCGTGGCCAGCGGCGAGGAAGTAGCCGCCGTGCGCCACGACCAAACCGACTTTATTCCCTGGAAACGGGGCGTTTCGCTTTGACATTTAACAGTTAACAATTATCATTTAACATTCTGATGGGAATAATAAGGCCCCGGTTTGATAGCTGATAATTAGTTGCTGATACGAGTGTTAAATGATAATTGATAACTGTTAAATGATATGAAAACCTTTCTCTCCGCCGACTTCCTGCTTCAAACGGCAACGGCCCGGCAGCTTTACCACGAGTTTGCGGCGCCGATGCCGATTATCGACTACCATAATCACCTGTTGTCCGACCAGATTGCGGAGGATAAACAGTTTGAAAACCTGACCCAAATCTGGCTATACGGCGACCATTACAAGTGGCGCGCCATGCGCGCCAACGGCGTGCCCGAGCACTACATCACCGGCGCCGCGTCGGACTGGGAGAAGTTTGAGAAGTGGGCCGAAACCGTGCCCTACACCCTGCGCAACCCGCTCTACCACTGGACGCACCTGGAGCTGCAGCGCTACTTCGGCATCACCGAGCTGCTGAACAAGGACAGCGCCCGCCGCATCTACGACGAGTGCAGTGCCAAGCTGCGCACGCCCGAGTACTCGGTGCGCAACCTGCTGTTGCGCATGCATGTACATACCCTCTGCACCACCGACGACCCGGCCGATTCGCTGGAGCATCACCGGGCGCTGGCGGCCAGCGACTTTGCGGTGCAGGTGCTGCCTACTTTCCGCGCCGACAAGGCGATGGCCGTGGATGATATGGCGAGCTACAACGCCTACCTCGACCGGCTGGGTGCGGTGGCCGAAGTGGAAATCAATACCCTGGCCGACCTGCACGCGGCCCTGCGCCGTCGCCACGACTTCTTCGCCGAGCACGGCTGCCGCCTGTCGGACCACGGTCTGGAGCAGATTTACGCCGCCGATTATACCGAAGAGGAAGCGGCCGCTCTGTTCGCCAAGATTCGCGGCGGTCAGGCGCTGGAAAAGTCTGAAATTCTGCAGCTGAAGTCGGCCTTGCTGCAGTTTCTGGCCGAACTGGACTGGGAGAAGGGCTGGACGCAGCAGTTCCACCTCGGGGCGTTGCGCAACAACAATACCCGCATGCTCCGTGAGCTTGGGCCCGATACGGGCTGGGACAGCATCGGCGACTTCTCGCAGGCGCAGGCCATGTCGCGCTTCCTCGACCGGCTCGACAACCAGGATAAGCTGGCTAAAACTATCCTGTATAACCTCAACCCGGCCGATAACGAGTTGCTGGCAACCATGATTGGCAACTTCAACGATGGCTCGGTGGCCGGTAAGATGCAGTTTGGCTCGGGCTGGTGGTTTCTCGACCAGAAGGACGGCATGGAAAAGCAAATCAATGCTTTGTCGAACATGGGTTTGCTGAGCCGCTTCGTAGGCATGCTCACCGATTCGCGCAGCTTCCTGTCGTACCCGCGCCATGAGTATTTCCGTCGCGTGCTCTGTAACTTGCTGGGCAACGACGTGGAAAACGGCGAATTGCCGCACGACATCGCCCTGCTCGGCCAACTGGTGCAGAATATCTGCTACAACAACGCCCAGGAATACTTCGGCTTCGAGCAGCCGGAGGTAGTGGTGCCGGTGGCGGCGCAGGCCTGATTTTCCGGCCCCGCCGGCGGCCATACGCGGCCGGTGGGGCTTCAATTTTCTCCAGAAATTTCCGCTATGAAGCAAGTCGTCACATTCGGCGAAATTATGATGCGGCTCTCGCCGCCGCTGAATTACCGATTCGCGCAAGCTGCTGCCCTTGAGGTGAATTATGGTGGGGGAGAGGCCAACGTGGCCGCTTCGCTGGCGGGGCTGGGCATGCCCGCCGCCCACGTCACCTGCTTCCCGGATAACGACCTGGGCCGGGCGGCCACGCAGCAGTTTCAGCGGTTGGGCGTCGACATGGCGCACACCGTGTTTCGGGGGCCGCGGCTGGGGCTGTATTTCCTGGAAGTGGGCGCGGCCATGCGTCCCAGCAAGGTGGTGTACGACCGCGCCGGCTCGGCCTTCGACCTGCTCAACCCGGCGGATTTTAACTGGGATGAAATCCTGCAAAATGCTGGCTGGCTGCACTGGACGGGCATCACGCCCGCCATTTCGGCCGCCGCGGCGCAGGCCACCCGCGAGGCCATCGCGGCGGCGCGCCGCCTGGGCATCACCGTGTCGGGCGACGTAAACTATCGCCGCAACCTGTGGCAATATGGCCAGCGCGCCCAGGATGTGATGCCGGAGCTGGCAGCGGGTTGCGATGTGTTGGTGTGCTCCGAAAACGACGCCGACGACCTGTTCGGCATCCAGCCCGCCGCCGGGGCCGACAACAGCTTCGTCTCGATGGCGCAGCAGGTGATGGACCGTTTCCCGCAGGTGAAACAGCTGATTACCACCCAACGCCACACCCACAGCGCCTCGCACAACACCCTCAGCGGCCTGGCCTACGACAGCGCCGGCCTCCATACCACGCCCAGCTACGAACTCAGCCCCATCGTGGACCGCATCGGCGGCGGCGATGCCTTCATGGCGGGCTTCATTTACGGCTCGCTCACTTACCCGGAATTGCCAAAGGCGCTGGCCTTTGGCGTGGCGGCCTCGGCCCTGAAGCACACCATTCACGGCGACATCAACCTGGTAACGGTGGCCGAAGTGGAGGAAGTGATGAAGGGAAATACCAGCGGCCGGCTATTGCGCTAGCGTTTATTCTAAAATCTGAAATTCAATGTCCTCGACCTTCGACCAAACGCTCGCCACCCTACTCCGCTACCCCGTGGTGCCGGTGTATTTCAATGCCGACTTCATCCAGGCGCAGGCCGTGGTGCGGGCCTGCTACGAGGGTGGTATCCGGGCGTTTGAGTTCGTGAACCGGGGTGCTAACGCGCTGGCGGTATTCGGGCAACTGCGCGAATACGTGGGCCGCGAGTGCCCCGGATTGGCGCTGGGCATCGGCACCATTTACACCGCCGACCAAGCCGCGCAATTCCTCGCGGCCGGGGGCGATTTTGTGGTG
>Ga0247804_10001097_pt1 | contig 12615 bp, 12 predicted proteins | sample UWRJL029104C1_FD_181142 | JGI IMG/M metagenome (GOLD analysis project Ga0247804, IMG submission 181142) | Plant litter microbial communities from Arlington Agricultural Research Station in Wisconsin, United States - UWRJ-L029-104C-1 | ecosystem: Environmental > Terrestrial > Plant litter >...
GTCCATGAGGGGGCGGGGCTATGAGCGATTTTCAACTAAACTCTAACTTGTTTGCTGAAGACGTGGTGATGGAGCCGACTCGCGCTGGCTTTGGCCGCGGGCTTAAGGCTGCTGGCGAATCCAATGAACTAGTGGTGGCTTTGTGTGCTGATCTTACCGAAAGTACACAGATGCATTTATTTAAAGAAGCCTTTCCAAAGCGTTTTATTGAAGTGGGTGTAGCGGAACAAAATCTTGTGACAGTCGCGAGTGGCTTAGCTCGTGCCGGCAAGATTCCTTTTACTAGTAGCTATGCCGCCTTTAGCCCAGGCCGCAACTGGGAGCAAATTCGTACGACCGTTGCTTTGAATAACCAGCCGGTGAAGATTGTTGGCTCACATGCCGGCGTGAGTGTTGGCCCAGACGGCGCGACTCACCAAATGCTCGAAGACATCGCCTTGATGCGCGTACTGCCAAACATGATCGTGGTCGTGCCGGGCGATAGTATTGAAGCCGAGAAGGCGACAAAACTAATTGCCGAAAATGGCAAGCCAACTTATATTCGGTTAGCTCGTGAAAAAACAGCCGTTTTTAGTACCGATGAATCGCCATTCGAAATAGGCAAAGCCTATGTGCTGCGCGAAGGTTCTGAAGCGACCTTGCTTGGAACTGGTACGATGACCTATCAATTGCTTGTTGCGGCTAATGAACTCGCGAAGCAGGGCATTGAAGTTGAAGTAGTCCATGTTCCAACGGTGAAGCCACTCGATGAAGAAACAATTCTTGCCAGCGTTCGCAAAACTGGGCGCGCCGTGACGGCCGAAGAAGCGCAAATAATCGGTGGTTTTGGTTCTGCGATATCAGAGCTACTTGGTGAAAAACTCCCAACGCCTATTAAACGTATTGGTATGCAAGATCGCTTTGGCGAATCAGGTACGCATGCCGAGCTCTTAGAAAAGTTTGAACTAACAGGTGAGCAGATCGCTACTCAATTGAAGGAATGGATGGAAAAGACGCCGCGATACCACCAAGGCTTCTAATCTACAGATACGGAATGAAGTGCTTGTGCTTGCTAGCCGAGTAGCTTCATGGTAAAAATACAGAGAACCTTAACATAGATATGTCGAGGATGGCAGTGTGTATTCATCTCGGGAGTATACGCTGCCGTTCTCGATGAGAGCATTCGTGCATCGTGCACGGGAAGATCAGCGGCAGAGAGAACGTAAAGATGCTGACGCATGTAAAGATTGGAAGTGCGTACTCGGTCGTCGCACGGGAGCAAGCAACACCGGAAGCTCAGGCTGAGTGCCTGTTGGAGCGCAACAAAGGGCGCGCTGGGGTTGAGGTGAATCAGTCTGCCATTCCTCCTGTGCCGACAGGCTACGTGCCGCAGAGCCCGACGGAATTGCTTCTTCTCAAAGAAGTCCATCCGCCAGCCCCTGGTGTCACGATGACGGCACGTTCGGTCACTCGGGCGTGGAACGCGATCGAGGGCGGTAAGCACCTTGACCTCAAGGCTGGGAGCTGGCGTGATTCGTTCGGCTCCGTTTTGGAGCCGGGCTACACCTGGGTCGCGTTTGACCCTTGCGGCCTGCGAATCGAAGAAGAGGCCGAGTTTCGTCCTAATGTTTTCATTCGCAGGGCGAGGGCGAGCAATTCACAGCCGTTTCCTGGTCTGCCGGAGATTGAAGCACTTGCCGGCATCGAGGTGTTCACTGCGCTTAGCACAGTCCCTCTTGCTATGAACGAAGTGTGGGCGAGGGGGCGCAATCAGGTCGCGCCGGGTGTCATCATCCCGCGCCTGTCAGCGTTGAGCACAGACGGACGCTACGGCGTTGTTGAGCTCAAGCTGGCAAGAGAAGGGCTGGAGTGTTGGGTGCGGGACTGGGATTACGGCCACTATGGCCAGCACTACGTCATCCCGACCGTACGCGCGCTCGGTTAGGCTCATGTTCTGGGGTCGTCGTTTCGGCGGCGGCTCCAGAACAGCCTGGCTACTTTTAAAAGGTAGTCAGGCCTTTTTAATTTCTAGATTTTATCCTATGCCGACGAGCTTCTAGTGATTGCCGCTTGCGACAGTCCTCTGGTTTGAGCGATGCGCTGGCGATGTCGAGCATAGAGCCCCCATAACTCACGGCCTTGTTGTGGTTCAAAGCTGATAGGGCATCCAACTGTAATAAAATCATCCTTTTCGAGGTCTTTAAGGCGTATTGTTTCGTCACCCTTTAGCCGGTACCCGGTTTCGTCAAACTGACTCATGCGGCCATGAAGATCTTCGGGCATTAGTGCGGCTTCTGGGTAACCGGGTTTAAAACGCCACCCACCATCGCTGGACTTTTGCAGCTGTGCACCAAAAGCTTCGAGGTTACGTGATTCTGGCCGCCAATCGTGAATGAGCGTCGGGAGGTATGCCCGATCGTAGAAAGGTAGCAGATTGATATTAAGTTTCGAAATTCGATCCACGATGAGCGCATTCTCTGGTCGCGCCGCCTCTCTATTCCCATGCAAGAGCGCAAGGTTTTCGTATACACCACTGCTAACGGCAAGATAGGTTCGAAGCCCCGCCTCTAAAGAGCCTGTAATGCTTGTAAAGTTTACTTCGTTGCGTACGTTCAGGGTCGCTAATGCTCCCCCGTGAGCATTGTGGAAATCTGGAGTATCCATGAGGCCCTGTATATTAGCCCAAAGACTAGCGATAAACGCATCATGAAACTGTCCAACCTGTGTGGCTTTATTTAAACTGTCAGATGCATTTTCTTCTTCAAGAAATGCAGTGATTCCCGGTGCGAAGAGTCGAGCAAGATAACCGTAGTGTTTAATTTTGGCTGTTTCGATATCAATTGGTTCGTTTGCGTCAAAAGGCTCGTGGGAACGTGCAATCTTGATGGCTGCTGCGCGAGGGGTGGTCATAATGTTCTATAGTGTGTAACCAAAGGGGTTGTTTTGCAAGCGTAAGTGATATACTAGAGCTAACAGTATTACTTTAGGGGGCACGAGCATGGGACTATCAATTCGAGAAATTCGCGACAATACGACGCGGGCCCGACATCTTATGCAACGATCTCGCCAGCAACACTTTGCGGTGGGGGCTTTTAATATCGATAATCAAGAAACATTGATTGCCGTTGCGCAGGCGGCGCAAAAACTCAATGCCCCAGTGCTTGTTGAAGTCAGCGATGGCGAGGTGAAAGCTATGGGGCTTGAGAATATTCGCGATCTTGTTGATAACTACCGCGCTCAATACGGTGTTGAGATGTATATTAATCTCGACCATAGTCCTACGGTTGAAGATTGTAAGCGAGCTATAGATGCGGGGTATGAGTTTATTCATATTGATATCTCGCAGGCGAATCATGAGGCAACAACCGAAGAAATTATTGCTAAAACTAAAGAAGTGGTAGAGTATGCCAAGTTTACCGGTGCTTTGGTAGAAAGCGAACCCCACTATTTTGGTGGCAGCAGTAATGTTCACGATGAAGTTATTAATTACGAAGAAATTAAGAAAACCTTCTCGACTCCAGAGGGCACAAAGAGCTTTGTTGAAGCGACCGGCATTGATACCTTTGCTGCGGCAATTGGCAACCTCCACGGAAAGTATCCAGTTCCCAAAGAATTAGATCTTGAATTACTTCAGAATATTCGAGATTCAATTGACTGCCAAATTAGCTTACATGGTGGGAGTGGCACAGAGCTGCATTACTTTGTCGATGCTGCTAAGATTGGCGTCAGTAAAATTAATATTAATAGCGATATGCGGTACACTTTCCGTACAAAGCTCGAGGAAGTTCTTAAAGCCAATCCAGATGAATATGCAGTCGTGAAATTGATGCCTGAAGTATATGGTGCGGTTCAAGCGGTTGTTGAAGAGAAGATTAATGCTTTTGGTAGCGCGGGCAAGGCAGTAGTTTAGATGGTGAAGATTGTCGCCGTAGGTGCTGCTGTTCAAGACGTATTTTTGAGCCATAGTGATGAATTCAAACCTGTCACTGATAAAGACATTCACGAACAATTTATGAAGTTGGAGCTAGGCTCTAAGGCCGATGTGAATGCAATTGCTTTTACTACTGGTGGTGGCGCAACAAATGCGTCGGTAACTTTTGCGCGCCAAGGTATTCATTCATTCTTTATGGGGACAATCGGGCATGACCCCGCTGGACATGCCGTTGTGCAAGATCTAGACCAGGAAGGTGTAGATACGAAGCACATTAGCTATTCTAAATCGCTTAATACAGGCTATTCCGTCCTACTACTTGCCCCATCCGGAGAGCGCATCATTTTGACCTATAGGGGGGCATCCACGCATTACGATAGTAGCAATTTCGATTTGAGTGATGTTGATGCTGACTGGCTCTACGTTTCAAGCATGGCTGGCAATATTGAAGTTATTGATAAGTTGTTTACTCAAGCTAAAGAACTGGGCATGAAAGTATTCTTTAATCCAGGCAAGGGCGAATTGGCACATCCCGATAAATTACGCGCCTTACTTGAAGATGTTGATGTACTTTCGGTGAATCGTGAAGAAGCAGCGCAAATCGTCGAAGGAGCTGAGAGTGAAGAACTTGCGCGACATTTATTGCATTATGTTTCAACCGCGATTGTGAGCGATGGGCAGAACGGTGTCGTAGCAACAGACGGGAAGACGATTGTGACAGCTGGTATGTACGATGAGGTTAAGGTCATCGATCGCACGGGTGCTGGCGATGCTTTTGGTTCTGGTTTCTTGAGCCAATGGGCTCAAGGAAAATCTTTGAAGGAGGCTATTATCTTTGGCAGTGCGAACTCTACGTCTGTTGTTACAAAGATTGGAGCGAAGCCCGGTATTTTACATAAAGATGCCACCCTACATGACATGCCACTGAAAGAAGAGTCCATCTAAATGAGTAAATTCCTGCGTGACTTATTAGATGCCGAAGAGCCGCTATTCTCTAAAGCCCTATTGCAACTTGAGGAAGTCAGTGGCCGCTCGGGCGCGGATACGAAACTCATTGGTGACATTACTCAGATGGCGCATGAAAGCTTACGACAGCTGGGACTCAACGGCGTAACCGCTACCGGCGAAGAAGTGTACTACGCCTTAAACGCGCGCGTTGAAGAGGATATTAAGAGACTCACTCGAGTGATTGGCGCCAAAGAATCTGATGACGTTCGCGCCTTGATTCCACACATGGTGAATGCGGCTAATAAAGTTGAATTTAATCGAAAAGTTTTTGTACTCAAGCGCGAAAAGGCTAAGGAATTACTGCGACAAATGCCTCCAGAAACTTTGATGGATAAACTTGGCTATCGTGACATCGACATGATGTTCGAAGCCGAGGATTTCGACGAACTGTATACTGCACTTCGATTTTCCGAAGGTGCTGATTGGCTTAATAAATACGACGAGCTGTTTGCAACAGTCACTCCTGATGATTACGAAGAGCGTGACATGCGTATTTTGGCGATGGATCACGACAAGTACGTTGATCTTGCGGCGCACTTTGTGCAAAAGAAACTCCACAACATTACCCACACTAAAGAAATGGGGATAATTGTGGTGGTGCCGATGCACGCTAAGAATATGCGTGGGCTGGTTCTGAAATCTTTGCCATTGTTGCTTCACTATATGAATGAAATTAAGCTTTATTCGACTTTCTTTAAGTTAAAGAGTAAGAAGCCGCATTTTGGGAGAACCGTTGTTGAAACGTTGATTGCAGACCCGGGCAATGCCAGTCAGATGGCAGGATCGAAGATTCACTGGCGGGTGATTCAGCGTTATCTTGGCCGACATAAAGAGGATAGTGTTGAGAAGGTCGCTTTTGAACCGCATCTTCAGCCTGAGGATCTTCACTGGCGCCGTGCTGAGGATATGCTGTATAAGATCGATCCAAAGCTTGAATTCTGGAAAGATCGCGACTATGTGGCGCTGAACTATGACGGCTTTCCGGTTTCATTTAATCTTTTTGACGTAAGTTTTGCGTATTCTAATAAAGAGCCCTACGCAGGTCGCTATGCTTATCACTTCCGCGAAAGCCTGTGGAATGAAATCTTTGTGCGCTATATGGGCTTTAAGAACCTAGCAACCCAAGTGCTTGAGCAGCTTGATAATGATATGGTCGCGCCTGAAAAGCTGCCAATTGTGCGCAAGAAAGATACTGTTCCAGCGCTACGCCGCGAGAATGCCAAGCATAAGCTGATTATTCGTCAGCGTCTGATTGATGCCGCCGAAGGGCGCCTGGATGGAGTAGTTGAAGAATTCGAGCAAGTATTCGAACTCCTCGGTAAGTACGATAAGACAGTGACGATCTTTGGTTCGGCGCGTGAGCAAAAAGAAGATGAGACAACGATCCAAACCTATGAACTTGCCAAACGTCTCTCTCGCGAAGGTTACGCCGTGGTGACCGGTGGCGGTCACGGACTCATGGCAGCGGCTAACAAGGGCGCTTATGACGTAGGAGGGGTTTCAATTGGGCTTAATATCCTCTTGCCACATGAGCAAACACTCAATGCCTACACGACGGAAAACTTTCAATTCCAGCACTTCTTTGGGCGCAAGGTCGCTATGACGCTTGATGCCAGTGCATATATTTACATGGCTGGTGGCTACGGCACCTTTGATGAACTTTTTGAAGTTTTAGCGCTTGAAGAAACGTATAAGATTCCACGTGCGCCGGTTATTCTAGTCGGTTCTGATTTTTGGAAACCAGTTGATGCCATGGTTAAGAGCTTGATGCTCCATAAATTCAGCACTATTTCCGAAGAAGACCAAGATCTATACGTTATTCTCGATGACCCCGACGAGATCATTAAACATATCGATAAGTACGAACGAAAGCTCAACAAAGGGCTGTAATGCTTTACATTTATGAGCATGACAATTATGCTTAGATTAACGTAAATCTGCGAGGTGTACAAAATGGTAAAAGGGCAGGGGAAATCAAAGCTAATTGCAACAATTGTTGTTTTGGCAGTAACGCTCATCACTATTGGTGTGATTGCACTTTTGCAAAATAATACCCGTCAAGCTTCGACAGATACTGAGACCAAAGTCGAAACAACCAAAGACGACTCAACGCCAACTGAGAGTATGCCGGCTGAACCTGAAAAATCAGTTAATACTCCGGCGGCTTCAGATGTTGATCCGAGTACACTGAGTACGATTGATATCGAACCACTTGGCGTTGCTGTGTCGTATACCAAAGGCATCCCTGGGTTCGAATTTGGCGTCAAGCGTTCTTCTGATGGTTCGCAATATGTCGAATTTTCAGCACCCGAATTAGTGGGATCAAAATGTACTAATGATGCCGGCAGTTTTGTTTCTATTATCAAAGACATCAAATCAAGTGAAGACGCCTCGACTATATCTCAAAAGGTAACAGTGGGCGGCACAACCTATGGGTTATCGCTGACAGGCTCTGATTGCACGAGCAACATTGAACTCTTAAAGAGATATCAAACGGCCTTTAGCAATGGCTTTAGTCGATTGAAAGAACTTTAAAATGAGTCTGCGTAAAGATTCAGGGCACGCCGTGCTTATTACGGGTATTGTTGTGCTCGCAGTTGCGATCTTAGGAGTATTGGGGTGGCTGTTTTGGCAGAACTTCATCAATAAACCTTCAACAGTGGGCCAAGTCACGACATTTGAAGAGTGTAAAGCGGCTCCCGGGAGTATCGTACAAGAAACTTTCCCGGAGATTTGTCGTACGGTTGATGGCAAAAGCTTCACTGGTCCTGTTGCCAACGACGAAGATGGCAACAACATGCTTTCGTACTGCGCTCCCGCTGAAAAGCTTTGTTTTGAGTACCCTAAGACATGGACGATAAAACAATTATCGCCTCAGAACACTGAACCTGGCGCGAAGGCTGATTACTTTGAACTCCATGCGCCCAATGATGCATTGGTATTTGTGCTTGAATCAGCAATTGGGGGATTAGGCGGCACGTGTAGCGATGAGTATGCGGTTGATATTTCTGTGCTTGACGCAACTCCGGCTGCCTCGATGACTGGATTCAAATCTGATTATAGTTTAGATACATTGCAAGTTGCTCGTGTTGTGTACGCCGATGCGGACAATCAATTCATTGGCCACCTTTACGTGACGGGCTCTCCTCAGTACACGACTCCTGGTATGATTCGTAATTGTGGCCTTGGGTTTAGCCAGTTCGTGAATGGCCGTAATGCGGTCCTTAGCTCAGACTATACGGGCGCTGGTGCATTCACCTTTGGGACAAATGATGGTGCGCCAACCTACAAGACACGCGCCGAAGCAATCGCGGCGTTTGATACAGAGATATACGTACAAGGTGCGGCGATTCTCGCCAGTCTCCACTACGAATAACGACCAGTGATACAATAGAGAGATGAGTGATGCATTTAAACTTGTTTCAAACTATAAGCCAACCGGTGACCAACCGACGGCTATTGCTTCGTTGCTCAAAGGCCTTGATGCTGGCGAGCGTGAACAAACCCTGCTTGGGGTAACCGGAAGCGGGAAGACTTTTACGATGGCCAATATTATTGCCGATCGTCAAGTGCCCACTTTAGTCTTGGCGCACAATAAAACTTTGGCTGCTCAGCTATATAGCGAATTCAAAGCATTCTTTCCTGAAAACGAAGTGCACTACTTTGTCAGCTACTTTGATTACTACCAGCCAGAGGCTTATATTTCGAGTAGTGATACCTATATTGAAAAAGACAGCAAGATCAATGACGAAATCGACCGCCTGCGCCACGCGGCAACAATGGCACTTTTGACTCGCCGCGATACGATCATCGTTGCTAGTGTGAGCTGTATCTATGGTATTGGTTCACCAGATGACTATTCGACGATGTCGATTACGGTCACGAAAGGCGAGCGCCGCCAACAAGATAAGTTTATTCGGCTTTTGACTGATATTCAGTATCAGCGTAATGATATCGATTTCCATCGCGGCACGTTCCGTGTGCGGGGTGATATTGTTGATGTCTTTCCGGCCGGTAGCGACGTTGCCTACCGTATTGAGTTTTATGGTGACGATGTAGAGCGCATTACGCGCATAGATCCTTTAACGGGCGAAATCTTAGGCGAGCCCGATTCAACGACAATCTTTCCAAGTAGTCACTACGTCACACCACGTGACAAATTGGCGCATGCCCTAGAAGGTATCAAAAAAGAATTTGCCGAGCGCATGGAATTCTTTGAAAAGCACGATAAGCTTTTGGAGGCACAGCGCCTAGGCCAACGCACCAAGTATGACATTGAGATGCTGGAAGAAACTGGTTTTGTAAAGGGCATTGAAAACTATAGCCGTTATCTAACAAATCGTGAACCTGGTGAGCAGCCAGCGACGCTGATGGACTATTTCCCGGATGATTTTATGTTGATGGTTGATGAAAGCCACATGACCTTGCCACAAGTGCGCGGTATGTATAATGGCGATCGAGCGCGCAAAGAAGTATTAGTAGAGCACGGATTCCGCATGCCGAGTGCGTTAGATAACCGCCCGCTGACATTTGACGAGTTTAACCGCCACATCAATAAAGCTATTTACGTTTCTGCGACACCGGCAGAATATGAGCTGACGCATAGTCCCGAGCCTGCTCAGCAAATTATTCGTCCAACCGGGTTGATCGATCCAGAGATTATTATTCGCCCAACAGAAGGCCAAATTGATGATTTGATTGCCGAGATTCGCGAACGTGTTGAAAAACATCAACGCGTATTAGTGACAACGCTCACAAAACGTATGGCCGAAGACTTAACGACCTATTTACAAGAATCTAATATCAACACTGCCTATATCCATAGTGAAGTAGATACTCTCGAGCGTGGTGACATTCTTAACGACCTGCGTTCAGGTGTATTCGATGTATTGGTAGGTATTAACTTGCTCCGTGAAGGTCTCGACTTGCCCGAGGTAAGCTTGGTGGCAATTATTGATGCCGATAAAGAAGGGTTCCTTCGCAGCACCAGTGCGCTGATTCAGACCATTGGTCGCGCCGCCCGTCACCTTGATGGAAAAGTATTGATGTATGCAGATAAGATTACTGATTCAATGCAGCGAGCGATTGATGAAACGGATCGACGTCGAACCATTCAAACTGCTTATAATATTGAGCATAATATTACGCCCGTCAGTATTGCCAAGGGGATCGATGAAGGCCTCCGCGCTATTATTCCAAAGAAAGCTGATGAAACACCAAAGCTTGACCTTCGGAAGATTCCCAAAGATGAATACCCAAGCTTGCTCAAAGATCTTGAGGGTCAGATGGACTTCGCCAGCGCTAACTTAGAATTCGAAAAGGCTGCCGAGCTGCGCGATATTATTGCGGATATTAAATCGAAGCTATAAAAAAGAAGTGCCCGCGGTTTTGCCGCGGGCCACACCTCCTTTTCATTATTGAACCTTCCGCCACTCCCAAGCGTCTTTGGCTCGCTGGAACACGACAATGTACGGGCGTCCTAGAACCGCGTTGCCCGCGTTGAACACATCACGCTCGCTGATTCCCAAGCCGCACAGCAGTCGTTTGCTGCGCTTTTGGGCCTCTCGACTCTGCCCAATCGTCGCTCCTTTTACGAAGATCGTTGGTTTTGTCGTGCCCTTCCTAAACAGGAAGATGCCCGTTCGCGGAGTTCCCTTGTATCGCGGATCTTCAAGTACCGCCTCGATCCGAACGATTCGCTTATCGATCGAGTTCGCAAGTCCGTTGATGATGGCGATTGCGTCGTCGATGTCTGTATTACTCGTCTGGAAGACTCCGCGCGTAGTGACGGTGTCGATTCCAGAAGCAAGTTCCTTCAGGCCGACGAGTGCGAGCGAGTAGTTGATGATCGGTATTACGCGGGTAATGTGCCCAGAGATTGCTGGCGGTGGTGGCTCTCTCGGTGGCAGAAGTCCTTCTGGAGGTGCTACCGCTGTGCTCACATGAGCTCCTTTCGGTTGAGTCTCGCTTCGCGGAGTGCGGAGACGGAGACTTCGTATGGTATACCATAATTCTAGAGAGGTGCGCAACTCTTATCAAAAAGAAGCTCGTCATGAGGGTCGATTTCGTCTATCGCCAACCTATACGGCTTTGTTAAAAACAATTCTTACGTCGCCATGAGCGATCATGCGTGGAGGTTCGGTCTCACTTACTGTGAACGGTTCGGGTGTATTTGTGGCGGGTATCTGATTGAAAAGTATAATACCGCTGTCTTGATCAACAGAGCGTGGCCTGACGTCGTAACGGCTCCAGTCTGTGTCTGTCATGACAAAATTGCAAAGAGGCCTTAGCGCGCATCCACCAATGGTTTTAAGGATTATTTTCGGTGGCAGCGGCTCATGCCACCATTCGTGGAAGTCAATTTCTGTGGCGCCGCTAAACTCTCGGGCGTCATCGGCAAAATCTGCGGCGTTATAAAGATAACTCAGTCGTTCGGGTAGTGACATAATTTACAGCCTTTTAAGGTATAATATACGCATATGACACAAATCACAACCGATGATATGCAACGTCTTGCGCTGCTCAGCAATCTCCAACTTTCAGAAGATGAAATTCCAGCCCTCCAGGCTGATATTCAAAACATTCTTGGCTACGTTGAACAATTGAATGAACTTGATACGACAGGCGTCGAGCCAACGTATCAGGTGACCGATCTTGAAAACGTCTGGCGCGATGATGTTGTTGATACTTACGGGCTCGGCCGTGATGAGCTACTAAGCCTTGCTCCGGCAATTGAAGCAGCCCAAATTAAGGTACCGAAGGTTTTATAAGTATGAGCAAAATTAGTGATTTTATTGGACTGTCTGCGCGCGCAAATGTTGAAGCGGCGATTGCGAAGGCTCGCGAGCATGAATCGTTTCATGCTTTATTGAGTTTGACTGAAGAACGAGCACTTGCTCGGGCAGACCAGGTTGATCGTGGTGAAATTACCGGTAAGCTCGCGGGCGTTCCTTTTATTGCGAAAGACAACTTCTTAACTTTGGATGGCACAACAACTGCTGCCAGTAAAATTCTAGAAAACTTCCAAGCTCCTTTACAGGCAACGGCAATTGAAAAACTTGAAGCGGAAGGTGCGATATGTATTGGCAAGGCCAACCTTGATGCTTTTGCGCATGGGGGCTCAACCGAAAACTCGGCCTATGGCCCTACCAAGAATGCAGTTGATCAAGAACGTGTTGCCGGTGGGAGTAGCGGCGGTTCAGCCGTAGCCGTTGCTTTGGGTATTGTACCGTTTACATTAGGTACCGATACTGGCGGTTCAATTCGCCAGCCAGCCAGTTTTAACGGTGTGGTGGGTGTAAAGCCTACGTATGGAACAGTCAGCCGTTTCGGTGTGGTGGCAATGGCGAGTAGTACCGATACAATTGGTGTGATGACACAAACTGCTGATGATGCGGCGCTTTTGATGTCGATCATTAGTGGCAAAGACGCTAAAGACATGACGACATTGGATAACTTTTTTACGCCAGCTCAGCCTGAGCAGGGCCTACGGATTGGCATTATCAAAGAATCTATGACGGATGATGTTGATCCAGAAGTCCGTGCAACAACCCGGGCGTATGTGGAACGCCTGAAAGCGGCTGGTCACACGGTTGAAGAAGTGAGCCTTTCGCTTTTGAAATACGCTTTAGGAATTTATTACATTGTGGTTCCGGCAGAAATTAGTAGTAACCTAGGACGCTATGATGGTGTTCGGT
>Ga0247804_10001098_pt1 | contig 12609 bp, 11 predicted proteins | sample UWRJL029104C1_FD_181142 | JGI IMG/M metagenome (GOLD analysis project Ga0247804, IMG submission 181142) | Plant litter microbial communities from Arlington Agricultural Research Station in Wisconsin, United States - UWRJ-L029-104C-1 | ecosystem: Environmental > Terrestrial > Plant litter >...
AATCATCAATAGCAGCTACTAAATGAGTAATCCAGTGCGGTCTTACCCGATAATACATCTACAGCCTCTCCACGGATGCAGAATCATTACATGCCAGAAGTTCCGTATTGGTAAGTGTGGTTTTGGATATTGGCTAGGAAAGATGATGAAATCCACACTTTTGTGGCACAATTATTAATGATGAACCATGCAGGCCTCCAAGTCAAATCCAGCCCCCAGTATGGTTTGGCCCTTCATCTACAGCATGGCCACCATTGATGCCCATCCCCTCCTGGATCCATCAAATACCACCAGCCTTTCCAGTCGGCATCCCTTTCAATGGCCCACCACCACCATACCTGTCACCGTCAGCTCCAGCTTACTACCAATCACCGCTTGAGAGCAATTATGATGATATCCAGGACTACCCTAATGTTCCTGGTGGACGGATAGGTCAAGCCTTACCAGAGTTGTTAGGAGATAAGCTACTTGGAAAATTCATGGCCAAGTATCCAAAGACAGGAACTCGTTAGTTTCCACCCGATTCGGTTGGTAGCACTTTTCAGGGGATTAACTGACTTCAGGATGCAGCACCACAGCCAAGGACCATACCCATTACACTCCTAAGAGCGACTGCGTTGAAGAAGCCGGCTCTAAGAAGGAAAAGAGTAAGCAATCGTAGTAGATCATCAGCAGTTGCTGCCAACATACAACAGCAGCTGGAAGAGTTAATACTAGAAAAAAAGGAGAAGCAAGCTCTCGCCAAAATGGAAAAGGATGCAATGGAGCGACGTTCTAGGTGGCACAATAGTTTTACCGTAAAAAGCGAGGTAGCATGACTTGAGATAGCATTTGTTTATTCGTTTTATTCATTGTTTCTTCCTTTCGAGGCATCAACTCATCAGAATTGGAAGTAGTATAGACAAACTGGCCGCTATTGGCCATCGAGCTTTACATGCTATCAGAGCTCATTAGCATTTGTACGAATACATCGCGTTTTAACTCTATAAACAATATCTTGTCGAACTTTGTGACAACATTGCAAGATGTTACTTCCGAATTTGGGAAGTATTGTTGAAACACCACATTAAGCCCAGCTATCACGTTGTATTAACTCGAGCAGTTCGACAAGTTCAGGATAGTACAAAGCATGAGATATTCTGTGCATCCTTAATTTGGAGCTTCTGCTAAACATACATTATGATTACAACGTACTATCTGGAAGCCAAACTTTGGCTGGCTCAAATCCTCACGTCTGGCATTTCTGTCAAGGTGAGCATTTTGCCTTAAACCAATCTCAGCACGGCCTTGCGGTATAACCACACGCCGTTCACACAGGTAATCATGCAAGCTGCATATCATGGCTCTGGATATATAATAAGGCAAACTTGGCAATCCTTGAACTCCACCTCTACGTATGGATGCCAATATCCGAACCAGCAAGTCCTTACCATATAGCATGCCCAAATAGATTCCCCAGACAGGAATCCACACCCATAACGCCATCTTGCTAAATCGTTTGATCATCGAGTATCTTGGGTTGCTAAGTTTCGTGTTTATGCTCCTGTAGTATTGCTAAATAGCTCAACGAGCACTAAAAATCGTCCGCCATTGTTTCGAGTAAGGTGCTACCTCCTGGTCGCAAATATGCACGCCAGTCGGTTCGCATCCTGCAAAACGGATGAGGAAGTCTCCATCTTTGTATTTGCCTTTTGATTCTGCGGAAGCGTCTTTGCTGTATGCATTCAGGGTTCTCTGGGGAATGAGGGCGAGTTTAGAAAGTATGGTTGGATGCCATTGGACTATATGTTCCTGCGCTGGTGTGAGTTTCCGATTGGAACAATTTATTACTTAACATAACTTACAAGAGCATGTGCCTCTGCTTTCTGAAAGTTATATGAACGATATAGAGGATCGAACCAGGTATCTAAAAAAAACCTAGCCCAGTCACCTCTGCGTAAGACAAGACTTCCTGGCGCTAGACCGTCCTTATCTTGCGTGAGGACAAGATCTATTTGACTCCCCTTCAGGTGTGAGAACGTCTTGATCACACTGTCCGGTGGCACAATTGACTGATCCTTGATCATCAAGCTCTCCAATAACTTTGCATTCATGATGTCCCCCTCAATGGTGAGAAAAGGATTCATTATTAAAGAGTTTTGGTCCAGAAACCAAAAGTAAGTGCTGTGAGGAAATTTGGTCATTGCATGGCGCATGGAAGGGACCATCGCCCATGACTTTGGTGACCCCTTAAGCTCATAATCGTCTTCGGTGGGGAAGAATGTTGCATATCCTATCGCATATCAGTACTATGAACCAGTTGCCAGGCAGAGCTACCCAAACTTACCGCGTTTTTTCGCATATTCTAACCTGTTGTCTTTGATATCCTCTATGTATTTCCTGCTGTAGCCTCCTTTCGTACTCAAAACCGTAACGATAACCACCGGAGGCGTCCCTGAAGGTATCCTCTCTCCTCCAAATGTATGCGAAGCCAGGAAAAACAGTGCGCCAAGTGCACAAAGTGAGATGAGAGCTGCTTGGACTCGACTTCTGCGTATGGTGGGAATTCGTGAAGTTCGAGGTTTGTACAGCGAGGCGTTCGAGGACTTCCTCGTCGGTAGCGCCAAGTGCATCTTCCCAGTGTCTCTAGATGGTATGTCTTCGGCCCAGCTAAATTGTCGTCAACGTGGCCGCAGAGGCAAGACGGCGTTGGGTTGAGGTATCCTGGTATAGATATGTCTGTCCTCTCGTATCCGAGGAAAGGCTGAAATTTCGAAATTACCAATCAGGAAGTCAGCGGGCAGTCTAGACCCTCACGAGTATTTATCACCTAATAGATCTTCTGCGACACGGATTTTAATAAATGCGAGTTTTTGGAAGTTCTTGGAGATTCAGGGCTCGGAAATGATGATTGAGCCAAATCATTTATCAAACCCACTTTTAATATTGAGATGCCAAGAAGGCCCTGAGTTTATTTAAAGATGAGGAACTCAGGTAAACCCTCAAACCAAAATTTAAGACAAATGAACTCCTTATCACTTTCCCTTCTTTGAGCAGTGAGCATAATTAATCCATGTTAGTAGGATTGGTAGTGTTTCGAATATGGCTATCCTCTCCAACCACTTTTCTACGCGACAGGTTTTGACCGAGCCTGGGGCTATTAGAATATGTTCAGTCTTTCTCCAAGCAAATACCTTCTTGCTACAATTCTTAGGAATGGTGAAGTGCCCAGAAGCAACTTCACCATTCTTGTGAATGCGATACTTTATCAAGCTTTTCACTTACCTTGGAAATTTGGCCAGTGGATGGATGCTGGAGGCTTACATGAACTCTACAGAAAATATCTCCAACTTTTTGGCAACCCGGACAAATTGTAGCGTTACAACAGGAAGGGGAAGCTCGCAACAAGAACAAAACCAAGTTCTGAGCTTTAAATTTTCTTACTTACCAAGTAACAAACGGTTTCAGAGAAAGGAGATAATAGACCATCAGGTGAGAATAAAAATGGTTTTAATTTTATGGATGAAATATTAATGTACATGTATCTGAATAATGTATCAACTCAGATGCAACTGACTTCTCGAAAATAGATCATAAATGAAATGAGAAACCAATGCCTACAATCTCATAATAAGTCGAGGCATCTGATCATCTAAGTTGGTAAATTCGCGGCCGCCCAAAATGAGATTAGAACAAGACGCTCAATTCTCAAGGCTCCAGCAAAATTTTCAATATTTGCACACAGACTAGTCGACACGCCACTGAGGCAGGATATCGTGGCAACTTAAGAGTGTGCAGAATATGAGGAGTATCTTGGAATTTCACAAGTCGAATATGTGAAGGATGGTGGGTGAAAGGTGAATGATTCGCTCATTTGCTTTCTGTTATGTTATACATTGATCAAAACCCTATGATCACTAGCTGTGCTGTGTTATATTGCTCTCCCTGGTAGATCTGTACCGGTGCTAGTACTCTCCTGATTTGAAGTAGATAGGTTTTCCGCTGCTGAAGCTGGCTCCTCTTCAAAATCGTCATCTTCTCCTTGAACATCTACGACTCGCTCACTCGCTTTTTCAAGCGTTCTTCGACTCCAATTACGAACAAATTTCCATGTGGCCTTTTATAATCAGATACACAGTGAGGGTTCTCATTTTAGGAGCCACTTACAATCATGAATGTAACGACGCCAACGAGTACGATTGTCCATGAGATATTTTCTAGCCGGTCTCTCCCTGTACCGCCGCGTCGTCCTCGATTTGAGCCTCCAAGTACACCAGAATGGCGAATATTCCACCATTGCCATGGAGGCATCATGAAAAAGGCCTTGACCATTCCAAGTAGACCGAGAGATGCTAGTCCTTTTAAGAAATGTTCAGACCATCCTCCATCTTCATCGTCATAGTGAATTTCCGTAACGCCCCTCGTTGGTAGCGACGTAATGGTATCGTATGGATCGAGATAAAGATTCAAGATAGGATCCGCAATGAAACCAAGCACGAAGACAGTCCCAAGTAAGATTAAGACTGTCAGGGCAATTTGCATGATTGTGCTCTGGATCCAAGCGCTCCACTTCAACCTATCCAATTGATACCTGAACTTGCAGGTTGGACACTCCCAATAATTCTTTCGTCCGTAACTTGGATCGGCATGTCTCCAAGACTGCAAACAACCTTCGTGTACATATCGACTCGAGCCTTTGCACTTACCTGTCTTGAAGTAAGTACTATGTTTCGAATACACTATACATACTCAGTAGTGATGAGGCCAATTCTGGGAGGTCTCTACATACATGGTCTAATTAGCCTTCCGTCTGCCGGGTCAGCAGAAATGTATGTGACTTTTGGTGCGGGGCCAAACTTTGAAGTGTTGTTGAAGCTCTCAAAATTAGGCTGCACGACCTCTAAACAAATCCTACAAGTTCGTGAAGAGTAGTGCCGTTGAGGCCTGGGAGTATCATGTTCGGTCTCTACCTTTGGAAGCTCTCCTGGGTGGACTTCTTCCCAATCGGCATCTTCAAATGTACCTGGTAGGTTTTCCAACTCCTCGGATATTTTCTTCTCATGTACTTCTTCCTCGATAGGCTGCTCCGTAGGTTCTTCTACGGGCCATGACCAGGAAGCGCTGGTGTCGTACGGTACGGATGACATCGTCAAGATTCTGTCCACTGTGCTAGCAAGATAGTCCTTGCAGTCCAAGGTCTTACCTCCTATGCTGTGTCAGTACAATTATATTAGTTGATGGAGTATTTATGTGGGAGTAGCGAGGTTTTTGAGCAGCCAAAGGGTATAGGTGTCATCCGCAAAGTTCGGAGTTTAGTTGATCAGAAAATCTGGGTAGCATCTTGGTCCCGAGTCTAGAAGATCACGTGCCATAGCCCTATTCGCGTTCCCAGGGTTGCCTCAGAGCTCCAAAGTCAACGAGTACAACAGCTCAACTTCTCTTTCCTTACTGACCTCCAAATACTCGCCCATCCATTTTCATTTGAACCTGCTCTCGAGACTGCATTTCGGCCAAAACTAGAGCCAACAACAACCATGGCGGATAGATATTCGTTCTCCTTGACAACCTTCTCCCCAAGGTAAGTAAATACAGCTATCCCCACGCGCAAATTGGGAGACAGCTCCGTTTGATGGCCCCCTAGCTAACATACAACAGTGGAAAGCTAGTTCAAATAGGTTCGTATATTGTGAACCGATCTCTGTGGGAGTTGCAACAACTCACTGCTCTTGCATTGTAAAGCAGCTGACTTCTTACCTTAGAATACGCATTAAATGCGGTCAATCAAGGTGTAACCGCTCTTGGTATTAAAGGTAAGCTTTCTAATAGACTAAGTGTTAAGCAAAACTAATTCTTTGTAAAGCCACCAATGGTATTGTCCTCGCCACGGAAAAGAAGTCATCATCTCCCTTAATCGATCCTCCTTCCCTTTCGAAAGTTAGCCTCATCACTCCTAATATCGGTATGGTATACTCTGGAATGGGCCCGGATTACAGAGTACTTGTCGATAAAGCTCGCAAAGTTTCACACACTGGTTACAAGCGGATCTATAACGAGTACCCTCCCACAAGAATATTAGTCCAGGATGTCGCTAGAGTTATGCAAGAGGCAACTCAGTCTGGCGGTGTGCGACCCTATGGAGTAAGCTTATTGATTGCTGGTTGGGATGAGGGAATTGAGCCAGAATCAGAGGAGGCAGCCACCGCCGATACTCACCCTGACGAGAAGAAGCCATCTGGAAAGACTGGAGGTGTTTTGAAAGGTGGGCCTATGTTGTATCAAGTTGATCCCAGCGGCAGTTACTTTCCATGGAAGGCGACAGCAATTGGAAAAAGCGCAACCTCCGCTAAGACATTCTTGGAGAAGCGCTACACTGAGGGCTTAGAGCTAGAAGATGCTGTGCACATTGCACTGCTCACGTTAAAGGAGACGATTGAGGGAGAGATGAACGGTGAAACGGTGGAGATTGGTAGGTACCATTCATTACGAGGTTGATAATAGATGGACTAACTTTTTTAGGTATTGTTGGGCCTCCAGCTCACCACTTGCTTGGTGTGGAGGGTGTTGAGGGTGCTGAAGGGCCAAGATTCAGAAAGCTGAGCCCCCAGGAAATTGAGGATTATCTTACGAATCTATGAGCTTCTTCTTTCTGCGAAAGCGGCGATTCCATAGCCCGGCAAAGATTACACGGTGTATTATAGAACTGCATTGAGAAGATAAAATGAACGAGATACCTGGGCGTGCTATGCCTTTAATCTGTGGTATTTTTAATGAGCAAGAATGTGTTTTTGTAGCCAGCATATACACCGGTAATTTTTTGTCCTTCTTTAAGAGGCACCAATAATTGCTCCCAAATTTCCGTTCTTTTGACATCTAGTCCTAGCTGTCCATTTGAACCTTCTCCTACAACAAAGACATTTCCTTCAGCTGTGAGCACAGCAATATGGTTGAATCCTATGGTAACATCCAAAATATCCTCTCCGTTTAAATCAAGGGGTGTAGGGGAGCCACAGAACATGTCTTTGGGCTCTCCAGCCTCCCCCCAAAAATATACATCATTAGCAGAAGTCAAGGCTGCAGATGCATAACCCCCGGAAGAGATTTTGGAGGTCCTGTCTTCTAAGTCTACAAGATTTTCAACAATGGATGGTTTAGATGCTGGACTAGTGTCGGAGTGTTAGATGTGCTATATCTTGGTAACAAAGGCAATGCCATACTTTTCTTTTGTTATTTCTCGCCCGAGGCATTGTCTGTATCTTTCATCGCCCCACGTATAGACGAGGCCCGTTGATGAGAGGGCGGTAAAGCTCGTTTCGTTAGCCACTACTTGTTTGATTTGGCCCAGATTCTCGAAAGCTTCGCAGTTTCCTTCTCGGTAATCCTTCAAGGATCGGTATTGTCTTATTGAGCCTTCTTCGAACTCTAGTAATTCATTAATTAGAGCTATGCATTAAGATAAAGTCTGGATGCTTACCACATATCTTCTCGTTCCCTGCAACTGTTATATTCTCTTGGTCAATGTGACTTTCTCTAAAAGCAGATATGCAATTATCAGGATCACCCGCAACCTTAATCCCAGTGGGCGTCTGTACTAGAGTCAAAATTAGTAACGCAGTAGTTCAATGAATTGATCAGCTTCTTTGAGATATAACATTGTGATAGAGAATCCTACAGTAGGCAAGAATAAAGTACGCAAGGAGGATAGACCAGGACGCTTTTTGCACTCTGGATAGGCAGTTTAGTATGATTTGGAGTTCATACCGTTAAGCATCCAATGCCGTACGGATCTCGAATATTACATATCTCCATACGATGACAATGTTGCACAACTTGTCCAACGTAGGGTAAGTTGCTCCGATTGCCATAAACACGTGACTTACAAAAGGCGTAGATCGCCGTTTGTTTTCAAGCAATTTGAGAATAGAGAAGTGCATGTTTCTAACATGATCTCGGCTTACCTAGGGTAGCTGAACGTGAAGTTTTTAGGATCTTGATACTTGATTCCCGCAAGATGCAAGTTATCTTCATCAAATCATGAGCTTCATTAGTGGAAGCCTCATCAAATTGAAGTTGATTCCAAGCATTGAATCCTGTAGCCCAAAGCTCCATGGCTTATGAGCGCTCTGTATTCCTAGGCACATGGATTGAACGTGGATGTCCTCGTGGGTTGTCTGACGGGATGTGTTGTAACTTGGCTTCGTCAACCGCAACTCGCTAAAATATCTGAATGCCAAGAACCAGTTGTTTGCTGACCATGATATCGTCCTCCACTGACACCCACCTAACTTTCGGTGTTTAGGAGCATCCTGTCTTCGAAGCAGCTTTTTCGATCTTATCTAAGTTCGTCATTGATTACTTACGTTTACTTACCGAGCCGCACAGGTCCATGCTTTGAATTAAGTGTCTGCCTATAGTGGTTTCCAGGCTACAACATTCTGTCCCTGCAACGTTTTGACATTTTGTACCTGCAGGATAATTAGGACCAGAGCTCTATCTTCCTCCTGAACTTATCTACTTTCATAGTGATCATATTGCCACTTTGATATACTCAGTTCTGGAGCCACAGTCGAGAGGGGGGAATTGGGAAAAGCGCGCAGCTACTTCGCATCTATTCTGATAAAGACTAGAAGCCTTTTGGATCTACGGAATCATCACTTATCTCTTCTCTTTGTATCCATTGTAGACGGGTCAGTCTGGATATCCGTTTGTCCTCGAGAGCAATTTTTGCACGACATCGAGTTTCCCAGTGGGTAGGCTCTATTCCCACTTGACAAGAGATTGGTCCACCGCCAGTGCCGCATGGCCATTGAGCTATCTACTAGTACAAACATGAGTCTTTCTCTTCCAATCAGGACAGTAAGCAGCAGAAGGAATGAGGAAAGCAGAACACACTTCACCAGCTATACTCCCACCTCGTCCACCGAAGCTATATCTGGACCAATTCGGGAGCCAGCACCTTTGAATGATCGTCTGATAGTTGGTTTGGACTTTGGTACAACATATTCAGGGTAAGTTCGAACTCTATCGTCGCACATGAACGCATGAATATGGTGGCTCGTCTGGTACCAGATACCATAGACCCTGCGGTCGAGAAATGTGTAATCCAAGATACGTTGTTACAGACTTTCTGGCACATTCGATCTCAAAAAGCATTCTGAGTTATGATCCATATTAATTTTAGCTTTCTGTTCAGTTGGAAAGTGTCACAAAGTCTGGGACAAATGCTGTTATAGATACTAACATGACACACTAATATTCCAATTACCTATTGCTAATAATATATAGTGTTGCAGCAGTATTCTCTGGTACTCCAGATGACGTTGAGATCATAAAAACATGGCCAGGCGGAAATGGAATCACATCGGACAAAGTTCCAACTGAAATCTCCTACGATTTCCATCCAAATACAGAGGATGCAGGCCCAAATATCAAGTGGGGGTTTCAATTTCGCCCAGAGGAGAACAGACTACGATGTATCAAATTGTTTCTTGATCGTTCGCAAAAGCTTCCTTTTTATGTGAGCCCACTGGAAACTGCTGCTCAGCTAAAGAAGTTCAACAAGAACGTCGTTGATGCAGTGAGTGACTACCTGACTCAAGTCTACAATCACACAATGGAAACACTTACTCGGCGGTATGGTGAATCATTCATGGCTTCGACGAAGGTCGAATTCGTCCTCACTTGTCCAGCCGTGTGGTCTGATGCGGCCAAAAATACAACCCTACAAGCCGCAGAACGGGCAGGCATGGGTGCTAAATCAGACATCCAGATGATAAGTGAACCAGAAGCTGCAGCTGTATATACACTGAAGGCTATCCAACCAAATCACCTTAGCGCTGGAGACAATTTTGTTGTATGTGATGCGGGAGGCGGCACGGTGGACCTGATTGCCTACAAAATAATATCATTAAAGCCACTCCGAGTTGAAGAATCTGCCGTAGGAACCGGTGGCTTATGCGGCAGTGCCTTTTTGAATTACAGATTCGAAGAGCATGTTCGAGGTCGAATAGGAAAGGATCGTTTTGATGAGATGAAACTCAAGAAGGGAAAATGCTGGCAGATGGGACTGAGATACTGGGAGGAGTTTGTAAAGCGGAACTTCAACGAGGAAGAGCATGCTGAAGTCAATGTCCCTTTCCCAGGTTTGCCCGGTAAGACTGATACCCGTGATAATTCTAAACCTCTAGAGTTCTCTCTCGAAATATAAGTCTGGGCCATACTGATTTATCAATAGACGATGAGGAAGCAGGTTTAGACTGTGGATTCTTAGTAATGACTGCTGCACAGATCAAGGAGATATTCGAGCCAGTAGTGAAAGAGGTATGCGATCTAGTTCAAGGTCAAGTAGATGGCATTAGGCAAAAGGGTGGGATTGTGTCAGGTATTGTGCTGGTGGGGGGTTTTGGTCAGAGCAATTATCTTTATACCCGATTGAAAAAGCATTTCAATACTGCCGCCCCACCCCCGTACACCGAAAGACCAACCCATGCTCAGGCCACTGCGCTTATAGAGAATGCGTCGGTAGAAGTGATGCAACCCGTCAATGCTTGGACTGCAGTTGTACGAGGTGCCGTGCTTAGAGGCTTGGAAGGGAGCATGGTAGTTTCGAGAAAGGCGAGAATGCACTACGGCACTTCCTATGCAACTGTTTATGATGAAGATAAGCATCAAGTTAGCGAGCGGTATTGGAGTCCTTTGTGGGAGCGTTGGATGGTGAGCGACAGGATGCAATGGCACATCGCCAAGGTAAGGACACAACCATACATAGCTTAATATTTTTTTGTGCTGATAATTTGCAGGGAGAAGCTCTAAGTGCTGCAACTCCTATAAGCTTCCACTATACACGCAACTTCAGACCTGGACAATCATTGGTATATCACAAAACTCCCTGTGGCAGTGCTTCAAGTTCTAACAGAACACAATAGGTAGTTTCCGACGATCTCATTGCTTCGGACGCAGACGGGGAACCGCCTTCTTCCTACTCTCGAGACCTCATAAATGTGTGTACTCTTACGACAGATCTTGGTGCAGTGCCAAAGAGCTTGTTCACTCGGTTGACCACAACCCGAGGTGTAGAATTTGATAACCTAGACTTCACGCTTGAAATGGTAGTAGAAAGTGCCGGACTAGCTTTCGAGCTGAAGGTAGATGGGTTCCGATATGGTCGTGTTGAAGCGGACTTTCATTGAGAAAATCAGCAGTGTATATTAAGACTATCATCTGACAAATTTGAATATGTGATAATAACATCAAATGCTGTCTTTCAATCAGCACTCACTTGGAATCATAGGATAGTCAACCAAAGAAGAACCGAAACGCATATTATCTTACTCCAATTACGTTAAATGAAGAACTAGCATTGAGTTTCAGTAGAATGCGGATTGAAATATCTCTATTTGTCGACTTGAATTTGTGATTTCAAATAAATTAGAAGGCTTCAAAGCAAGACCTCTTAGGAAGTTCACCAAGCGGCGTTCATCACCATATGTCAGAATATTTAAAACTACACCTCCTTGTCCACTTCTTATCGAGTGGTGACTATTACCGGGGGGTATCGCCTCACCGCGTACGGAGTTCAGACGTGGCAAAGTATGTTTTCCTTTTACATCCTATCGACCGTCTTGTCTATCTCTCATACTTTCCCATGCGAAAACCGAAACATTGGGCACCGACATGAGGCAATATGTGCAGCTATTCTCCCCCAACCGTCTCATGGAAGTAAGCGAGATTACAAGTAGACACGGACTTCCGAAATTGGTGATGATTTGGATTTAATATGACTTGTCTGGCTTGTAAAACCACATCTCTTCTGAGTATTATCCAGGTCTAGTGGTTTGCCATCCGTCTTCCCCTGGGAAGGACAAGAAGTCCCATCCAGTCTAATTCTGGGGCTGTGCTCTCGACAATTGAAAGCCCAATGATGGTTCATTCCAGGAAACACAACTTCCGGTTGGCTACGAGGGGGTGTTTGTGTGATGTGTTATGCGGATTTATGGGGAAGTTCCGATTCGTACCATGGCTAGGAAGGGGCAGTTTTCCTTCATACGCCGTGGCGAATAGTTTGAAAGTCGAACTTGAGCTACTGTATACTTGATAAGGAAATTGTATAAGTTGCACCTGGAACCTACATGTGAAAATAACACCTGCTATTAGATTAAATATGAGCTTCTCCTTGCCACATCTCTATGAGTTGCCAGTTTAGAGTTTTAGCACTCATCAAAATTCAAGTCCTGCCATGGAAAGTTTATGTTATTGGTTCTCAAGTGTCAAGGGGACGCAAAATTCTTGAACGACCTATGACCCACCAATTGTACGATCTGAAGTGAGTACACAGAAGAAGATCTCCAGCTACTTTTAAGCAGGATTGAAAAGGTTCAGCATTTTAACCGATAAATTTCACTGATAATCCAAGCTTTAAGTGACTCACATCTTTTCTTTCCAACCTCTGGTTGGATATAAGGTCTTGATTGCAATGTCATCGTATGCAGGTCAAGTCATATTCCTAGGAAGATCATTATTCATACATTCATTATCATATCGCTTGCTCAACTCCAGCTTGCTCAACTCCAATACCTAAAGTAACCAACAAACCAACTTTTCAGCTTCACCAACTCCCATTCCGAACTCCTCCAT
>Ga0247804_10001099_pt1 | contig 12609 bp, 10 predicted proteins | sample UWRJL029104C1_FD_181142 | JGI IMG/M metagenome (GOLD analysis project Ga0247804, IMG submission 181142) | Plant litter microbial communities from Arlington Agricultural Research Station in Wisconsin, United States - UWRJ-L029-104C-1 | ecosystem: Environmental > Terrestrial > Plant litter >...
CGTTTGCTGTTGAACTGGGTTTTGCTCAACAGGTTTTACCTGCTCTTTAACCGGCGTTGCCGTAGAAGCCATCTGATTTTGGGCTACTTCTCCATTTTTTACTGGAATTTTTAATACCTGGCCGATGCTTAAATTGATGCTTTTTAAATTATTCAAAGCTTTCAAATCGTTCACTGTTGTGCCATATTTTTCAGCAAGCATATTTAAGTTATCCTTGGGTTTTACAATATGCTCAATAACATTGGCGGAAGTTGTTATTGTTTGAAGGACAGCGGTATTTCCCGCGGAAGTAAATGGAACGTTGGTTGGTATTTTGATTATAACACCAATTTGGAGGTATTTATTGTTATTGAATGCCATAATTTCTTTCGGGGCAACATTGTATCGCCTTCCGATAGAATAATATGTGTCTTTTGCAGCCGTTTGATGGACGATTAATTTCTTGCCATTGTTATTTTCAACCCCGATGGAGTCGATTACTGCGCTTGCTTTAGCGCTTGCTGCATTTAAAGCAAGGAGCACTATAGCAGTTAAGCCTATTTTATACATTTATTTTTATCTAAATTTTTATCAGGGGTAGCAATTATACGAATAATATTATAAACCAATACACAGCTAAACGGCGGCTAATCTGGTTCGTAAAACAAATTTTGTACACCTGAATTTATATTTTCTTAATTAACAAACACTTGCAATTTTACCCCATTAATATAATTACGGTTATTAAACGAAGAGATAAATAAGGTATTGTTTAAAATTAAATTTGATTGAAACTTTTATATTTGATAATTGTTACGAATGCACAATATTAAACTTAAATAAAATGGACGCTGAACAAATTAGCTTGAATGAAAAGGAAGTAAAACCTGTTGTAGATCTTTTAAACAACTATCTGGCAAATTACCACATACATTATCAAAAATTAAGGGGTTGCCACTGGAATATTAAAGGACAGAATTTCTTCACTTTACATGTGAAGTTTGAAGAATTATATACAAATGCGCAATTAACTATTGACGAGATAGCAGAGCGTGTATTGACGTTAGGCAAACCGCCTCACAGCCGTTTTGCGGATTATATTAAAGAATCTAAAATCAAAGAGATTGATACCATTGGTATGAAAGATCTGGATATGGTTGATGCAGTACTCGATGATATGGCGACGCTTATTGAAATAGAGCGGGAGCTTTTAGACGCTACCGATAATGCCGGCGATGATGGATCGAATGATATGGTAAACCGTTTCATGCAGTTTAAAGAAAAAAATACCTGGATGTTACGCTCATTCGCAGGAAAGAAATAAACATCTTTCAATTGTAAAAAAGCCGTGAATACACAAATTTAAGAAGTGTATCCACGGCTTTTTGTTTTCAGGAATTACTAAATACATATCTTTGGGGATGGCATACAAAAGTTTGGCAGAATGCGTTCACGATTTAGAGAAGCACGATCATTTAATCAGAATAAAAGAAGAAGTAGACCCATTTTTAGAAATGGCAGCCATCCATTTACGCATATATGAAAATAAGGGCCCGGCAATTTTATTCGAAAACGTAAAAGGAAGTCCTTTCCCAGCCGTCTCGAACTTATTCGGAACCCTGGAAAGGTCTAAATTTATTTTCAGGGATACTTTACCTAAAGTTCAGCAATTGGTTTCATTGCGTAATGATCCGATGAAAGCATTGAAAAATCCGCTTAAATATGCCGGTTCTGCGTTATCTGCCTTGTCGGCATTGCCTTTAAAAACGCCTTCAGCGAAAAATAAGTTTTTAAAAACATCCATTAGCAAACTACCACAAATTGTGAACTGGCCAATGGATGGCGGCCCCTTTGTTACGATGCCTCAGGTGTATACAGAAGATGTAACGAATCCGGGTGTGATGAATTCAAATCTGGGTATGTACCGGATTCAGCTCGGGGGAAATGATTACATTCAGGACAAAGAAATCGGCTTGCATTACCAGATTCATCGTGGAATAGGGGTACACCAGTCTAAAGCTAATGCAATGGGACAGCCTTTAAAGGTTAGTATTTTTGTAGGCGGACCACCATCCCATCCTTTAGCTGCTGTTATGCCTTTGCCCGAGGGCCTTTCTGAATTAACATTTGCCGGAGCCCTCGGCGACAGAAGGTTCAGGTATTTTTACGATGATGAAGGCTTTTGTATTTCAGCAGATGCTGATTTTATCATTACAGGAATGGTTTTTCCTAATGAAAATAAACCTGAAGGACCTTTCGGAGATCATTTAGGTTATTACAGCTTAACGCATCCATTTCCGCTGATGAAAGTGCACAACGTTTATCATAAGAAGGATGCAATCTGGTCCTTTACTGTAGTCGGCCGACCGCCACAGGAAGATACAAGTTTTGGTGCTTTAATTCATGAAATAACAGGTTCAGCCCTTCCCCAGGAAATTCATGGCTTGAAAGAAGTTAATGCGGTTGATGCTGCCGGTGTACATCCCTTGTTATTTGCTATCGGAAGTGAGCGTTACACACCTTACCTTAAAGAAAGAAAGCCACAGGAAATATTAACCATTGCTAACCATATTTTAGGTAAAAATCAATTGAGTTTGGCCAAATACCTTTTTATCGCTGCAAGGGAGGACAATGAAAGTTTAACGACTCATGACATAGCCGATTTCCTGCAGCACATTTTAGAGAGAATAGATTTTAGAACGGATTTGCATTTTTATACCAATACCACGATTGATACACTTGATTATAGTGGAGATGGTTTAAACAGCGGTTCAAAGGTCGTTTTTGCGGCGGCCGGAAATAAAAAGAGAACACTTTGGGATAAGCTGCCCGAGGGCTTGAAATTGCCTGATCATTTTGAGAATCCTACTATTGCTATCCCCGGAGTTTTTGCCATTCAAACACAAAATTATCAGAGTGCTGAAAAAACAGCAGCAGAAATTGTGATGCTCAATCTAGCGTTAATGGACATTGATTTATCAGGTTTGCCGCTAATTGTTTTATGTGATGATGCAACTTTTACAGCAGAAACTATAAATAACCTGGTCTGGATTACATTTACGCGGAGCAACCCGGCGGCAGATATTTATGGCGTTAATGATTTTACTATTAACAAGCATTGGGGCTGTAAAAGTTCGTTAATAATTGATGCTAGGAAAAAGCCCCACCATGCACCCGAATTGATAAAAAGTGCAACGGTGGAGGCTAAGATTGATGAAATGTGTAGAAAAGGTGGAGCGTTATTTGGTGTGGTTTAAATTTAGCAGCAGATTCAGTTAGTTCTATCGGCCCAAAATATATGTCGAATAACCAACTTGCAATTGCGAAAAATTATTCTTGATATTTCCTATTTCCCAATTCATCCTGAACCGACCAAATACTTTGCTCTTAGGGTTAACCTGTATAGTCATGAGCATTTCTGATGTATTAAGCCAAGCATGGTTTTTAGGCTTTAATATGGAAGCATTATCTCTATCAAAACCTACCATTTGCACAACTTGATTTAAAGGTTTATAGTATATCCATTTATTTGCTATTGAAAAGTTAAACTGTTCCTGAGGAAAAAATTTGATTTTAATTTCAGGATAAACCTGTAAGGTACTAACTGAAATATCTTTAGTAAATTTGGTTTTGGTAATGGTTGTACCATTAATTGTAGTTAAAGAATCTATAGTGTCTGTAAATCCAAAACGAGCACCCAAATTAAAGTAAATATGAAATTTTCGGCCGGGGTTATTTACAAATGCAAGATTCAAATCTGTTCCTACAGAAAGCCATTGATATTGATATAAACTTAGCGCATTTGCATATCTGTGATATTGATTGCCAAACTGGTTTATATTTGTACCACCAGCGTTAGACCGAACAGAATCTAAATCGTGAAGATTAAGTTCTCGATTATGTTGCTCGATTTTAGAAAGAGTAGCTACTGGTGAGATGTATTGAAAAAAACCACCGCTTTTATAAGCCCAATAATATAAAAATTGTGGTGCTCGGTGTTGATAGGTGTTTGTATTAATTCGTTTAGCCAATTCAACCTGAACAATACCATTTGGCTTTTCCTCATTAAAACCTTTAAAATCGGAATAGAAATGTGCTTCAAAAAGTTTACTTGTTTCTTCCTTGTGTAACATGATGGAAGTTCCACCTGGCATTTCATTTAAAGAGGTATCTTTGGGACTATAATCTCGTCTGCCAGATTTTTTCCTATAATTATATGAAATAACATCGCTTAAATTCAACAAAAAAGCATCTTTATTTTTCTGTGCATATGGTGACGACTTTTCGTCATAAAGATTGTATTTGTTAAAATTGCGAATATTATCTTCAGAAGACATCCCTACAGGATATTCTAAAATATATTTATGTAATTCATCATCACCATCAAATTTTAAGTATGCCATAATACTTTCAAGGTATCCCTCCGATATTTCAGCATCTATTTTAACCAGCTTGTAACTAGAAGTTGTAATAGCTGTACCAATCGAATTATCGGCCTTGAGATATGTCCTTATCAATTTTACATAAGGTTTTACGCTAAATAGTCCGGCCTCTGGCAAATTGTTTTGCAGCGAAAGTTGAAATTTATTATAAAGTTTTGTCGCAAATGCCCTCCAGTTATCTTTTTCAGTTTTTTTAATAGAATCAGGAAGTTTACTGACAGTATCAAATATTTGGACAAACATTGTTGCGAAAACATCAATGTCTTGAGAATAAACAGTGTATTTCTTTAGCTCCGCGTCTTTGTCATTTTTTACGGTTACCTGAATGGTATTGCCATTTTTTGGTTCACAGCTAATTGGAAAACTTTTTCCTTTCACAATTAATTCCATAATTAAAGGATATGTTTGCCCAGAAACAGAAAGAAAGGTTAGAAATAGTAGCGCAAATAATGAATATATTTTTCTCATGATTGGTTAATTTAAGTTATAATTATTCGCAGGTTTCACTGGTTTTCCACCAAACACACTGGCCTGAAGGATCGGGCATGCACCTATGAAGTATTCCTTCTATGCAAACTTTATCACCACACTTACACGGAGATACTAGTTCGGCATGGTTAATATTTTTACCATTTTTTATAAAACTTGCGGTATGTTTTTCTCCTATTTCATTCTTGAATTCAAGATTCAAGAATTGAATTTTTTTCTTTTTTGACATGATCGATAATTTTTAACTTTAATATGAATGAAGTATCCTCCGGAACTTTTAGAAGTTATTCTTGCTCCCGAGCTCCAGGAGATGGTGCCAGTAATCCTGCTAATGCACCTATTGCTGCGGAACCTAAAGAAGCTATAATGGTTATAACTTTATCAGCCTTATTTACTTCCTCAACTCTTATTAAAATACCTGTAGCTATAATTAATACGACTAAGCTTAATGCAGTAACTACCAGCCGATAAACCCAAATGTCTTTTATAGGGTTTACTGCCGTATTTTTAATTAAAGTACTTCGGGGATTAGCATAAAATTCCTGTCTTAATTCTGGATCTCCGTCGAGACCTTTAATAAAGGTTTCGACCTTGTTTAATGAAAGTTTTGTCATGATTTTTGTTTTTTGATTTCTGATTAATCAACCCATCACATTTTATGATCGGATTCAAAGAATGATGGATTTTACTCTGCCATCTTCTTATCCAAAACTAGTCTGGAAAGCATATTCAAATCAAGCGTGAAAGCATGGGGATTTAGAGGCGTGAAAAGCGCAATACCTTACCGTAAAATCGCGGTATTTTAAAATATTTATTTAAGGTGTTTTAAGATGAAAAACTGGCTTATTCAGACTTAAAGGTATTATTTGAGGAAAAATGTATTGTATTTGATAGTGAATCCAACACGCAAGCTTTTTCAAATTCAAATTAGGTTCATGTATATTTAGTTAATGAACTAATAATAAACCCTCTAAACTAAATTAAAAGCTATGTGTACAAGTCAAAAACCCTTGCCAATTACTTTCGTAACTAAGGAAGAAAGTGGAAAAAGAGAACAATGGTTCAATAATTTTAAGTATCCAATACTTAATATTATTACATTATTACAAGAAGGAGTGCAGGAAAATTATAAACTTGATTTCGAGGACATCCAAAGTGCTATTGTTTTTTTTAAGCAATTAACAACTAATCTCAAAGAAGAAGATGGTGTTCGTATGTATTTTGCCTCTCCATCTGCTGATGGAACTGTAAAAAAAGATAAATGCGGTTTACTTACCATTATTTTTTGTGCAACAATAGGAGCGGAGAAATCCGATATTAAAAATTACTATACGCTAAGCCGAAAAACCGTTATACCAATTCAAGAGGATAGAGCCAGGGAATGGGTACACAATTATCAAAATGTAAAGCGAAAAATTCTTTTTGAAACTTTATCGGATTCAGATCGCTTAAATAACTGTAAAGAAACTAAACACGTATGGTTTAGTTTACAGCAAATGAGGCAAACAATTAACGAAATGGAATGCCAGAGTTTAAATCAGAAAAACATCGTAACTGGCTTTGGGATCCGTTTTGTATCTTACACTAACCAGGATTATTATTTTCCAAAGCCAAAACCATCGGAATTTGAGAAAAGACAACGCCTTACGATTGCCTTTACTTTTACAAACGCGCTAACGTTAGATATTGGGATTGAAGATATTGATAAGGAAGTATTTGAACAAAGGTTAGAAACGACAATAAATGGATTTTTCGGTGACACTTTTGACACCGGTTTCCCAGCGCCTCCTCCTTCCGGAGATGGAAGTATGGCAGCATTGGATATTGAAAATTGATAATAAATATGTTTTTAACAGGATACTTTTACCTTGCGTCAATTTCAATATTTACAATAATTGGATTTATAAAATTCCGTCATAAGCTACCTGTTCATTTTAAGGGCATCATTTTGATGATGCCCTATATTTTATTAATAGAAATTTGTGCTGCATTTTTTAGAAATCTGATTAAATATGAAAACATAATGTTACAATATAGTATCATTATGCTAATTGAGTTTTTGATATACGCCTACTTTTTTAAGCAAGTCATTATCTCAAAATTGATAAAAAAGATGATATCAATTTTTATGCTCATCTTTCCCGTATTTTGGTGTATCTCTGTTTTTTTTATATTTAAAAGTCAAGATTGGAATAGCTATGTTTTTTTAATAGGTGGTACTTTTACTATTGTTTGGGCATTGATTTATTTTTATCAATTGTTGACTTCATTAGATGGTATGTCAATTAGGAGTAGTGGTGAACTTTGGATTGCGCTAGGGATTATCATTTTTTATTCCTGTAACGTGCCTTTTATGGGCATGTATAATTTTCTGAGAAACAATTATCCTTCATTAATTATGGATTTTCAGTCGGGCCTTCAGATCATCAATATAATTATGTATTCCTTGTTCACTTATGCTTTGTTATGCAAAAAGACCAATACAACGAAGTATTTATAGTTATAATAATCGCAAGTTTCATATTTCTAATCCTGGCGACTGCTATCGTTTTCTTTATGCTCTATTTTCAGAAAAAGAAATTTCAGCATGCAAAAGAAAAAGGAGAATTAGAAAAGCAATATGCCGAGCAACTCCTGCAATCGCGTTTAGAAATGCAGGAGCAGACTTTTGATACTATAAGCCAGGAAATACATGATAACGTTGGCCAAATGCTCAGTTTGGCGAAATTGCAACTCAGCATTATGGAACAAGCGGAAACAAACGATAAATTGTTAATTGCAGATATTAAAAGTAACGTTGGTAACGCACTGTCTGATTTACGTGATATAGCCAAAAGCCTTAGCACAAGCCGCGTACAAGAATTAACCTTATTGCAGGCGATAGACCAGGAGTTGCAACGCATTGATAAGACTGGCCTTATTAAGTGTAAAGTTGATGTAAATGGTAATGAAAAACAATTGCCAGAACAGAAGAAAATCATAATCTTTCGAATTGTGCAGGAAAGCCTTCAGAATATATTAAAACACGCAAATGCTACGGAAATAAATGTTGGATTTAACTACCTCAAAGAACAACTGGAAATCGTAATTAATGATAATGGTTCTGGTTTTGAGATTGATGATGATCACATAGTTGAGCATGGATTAGGCCTTCAAAATATTTTTAAGCGTTCAATATTAGTGGGTGGCAATGCTTTAATAAGTAGTATATTAAATCGTGGAACAAAAATTACCTTAATCATTCCTTATGCCTGAACGAATTAATAGTATCGCTTTAGTAGACGACCATGTTTTGTTTAGAAAAGGATTAGCTGCCTTAATCAGCTATTTTCCTGATTACAAAATTCTCTTTGAAGCTTCCAACGGGAAAGACCTCATCAGGCAGTTAAAGATTTATAGCCTGCCGGATATCGTATTGCTCGATATCAATATGCCGGAGATGGATGGCTACAGCACGGCTTCCTGGTTGCATACAAATCATCCGGAAGTAAATGTACTTGCATTAAGTACAATGGATGCGGAAAGTGCGATTATTAAAATGATTACCAATGGTGCTAAGGGTTATGTGCTAAAAGACGCAGAACCGGAAGAATTGAAGCTTGCTTTCGATGAAGTCATCAGTAAGGGCTATTTTTATAACGAGTTAGTTACCAGAAAGGTAATGCAATCCTTAAGTGCGTTGTCATCAGGTTCGACAATAGCAGACTTCGTGAAATTGACTGAACGCGAAATGGAGTTCTTAAAATATACCTGTACCGAAAAAAACTATAATGAAATTGCAGCTGAAATGTTTGTAAGCCCGCGCACCATTGATGGTTATCGTAATGCGCTATGCGAAAAATTACAACTTAAAAGTCGTACCGGATTGGCATTATATGCTGTTAAAAATGGTATCGTTAAGCTTTAAACATTCAATGAAAAATATTACTGGCAAGGGTAAAGATAATCCAGGTGTTGAAGCAATAATCAATGGATGAGTGAAAGTTGCTTTTCTTTTCAGTCTGATTTAGTTTGATTTTATAATTAAAATAATGATTTTTAAGCAGAAACCTATTTCTATGCTTAAAGTAATCCGAATTATTTTCTTACTAACGCTTCTAACCTCAGCCAGATTATATGCCCAGGTTAATAAAATAGATAGTTTATCCACGTTAATTGAGAATTATTCAAATCAAAATAAGTCTTCGGTTTTATTTATTCATTTTGATAAGAATATTTACACCAATAATGAGCAGGTTTGGTTTACGGCTTATGTTCTCAAAGGTCTTGCTGGTTTAAACAGGTACAATACCTTATACCTTTCTTTAGTCAGTAATGCCGACAGTTCAGTTGTGCTTCAACAAAAATTTGTAATTGATAAAGGCTATTCTTTTGGGAATATTACCTTACCCGATTCTCTCCAGAGCGGTAATTATCGGTTTATCGCAAACACCAATATTAAAATAAACGGAAAAGCTGATGCTGAATTTATTCAGCCAGTTACCATAAAATCGACGACCATAAATCCGCTTATAGCAAATTTATCTCTATTTAAATTAAAGGATGAAAAAACCGGAAACGGAACGGTTTTGCTAAAAGTACGCACAAGCGATAATCGTTTCGTTCCCGATGCTGAAGTAAGTTATACCATTGGCAGAAATAGTGAGATATTGAAAAGCGGCAGAGCGAAAACGACTGTGATCGGTGAGTTGATGATTGACTACCTGGCAGATAAAATTTCGCATGAAAACAATTTAATCTCGGTTGTAATAAAGAAAGGCCGACACAGCAGGTATGAAAAGTTCGAAATTCCTTCACAATCGAAATCATACCTGGTAAGCTTTTATCCCGAAGGTGGTTATATGATTTCGAATATTCAGAACAAAATAGGATGGGAGGTTAAAGATGCTGAAGGAGCATCTGTTACTGCTGAGGCAGTTATTTTTTCTGGAAACAAAGCCTTGGATACGATTTCAACCAATTCTTCAGGTCTTGGAAATTTTTTCTTTAATCCGCAATTTAATCAGAAATACACGGTAAAACTATTAAAGGAAAATAAACTGATTGGCAATTATGAACTGCCTGAAAGTTTAAAAAATGGAACGAATATCAAACTAAATTCTGCAATTGGGGATAATGAACTCCGGCTGCTTCTAGAAACTAATGTGGATGAGAAGGTGCATCTTATTGTTCATAATTATGAAAGTATTTATCTGACGAAAGAATTCGATTTAGCGCCTAAAAAAAACTTAAAACTTTTGTTGAAACTAGACGCTCTTCCAACGGGAATTAACACGATTACTTTGCTGGATAAGTTCTACAGGCCTGTCGCCGAACGTGTATTTTTCGCTCATTATGATAAAATTAGTCAGGTTCAGATCAACACTGATAAAGATGAATTCGCAACGAGGGATAGTGTAAAGCTTAAAATAAAACTCGTTAGCCAGGATGATAACCAAACAAAAGGAGTTGTCTCCATGGCTGTTGCTCAGGCAAACAGGCAAAGTTTAGCAAACAATAAAAATATTGTGGATTATAGCTACCTGGAAAATGCGCTGGGGTCATTGCCACCTAATACTTCCGGAATCAAATTCAACGATAGAGCATATCTGGATAATGTGCTTCTTGTGAAAAGTTGGCGAAGGTATAAATGGCCTTTGGAAAAAGATGTTCCTGCAAAAAGAGATACAATTTCTGAATTTGAATATTCTGGTCAGGTTTTCAACGGTAAAAAAGCTGTAAAGAAACCATTAACGATTAATCTAATTTCTGACGCCAGAGTTTACACTATGAATACAGGCAGCAGTGGTCAATTTGTTTTGCCTTTCGAATCGCTGATAACCCTTAAACGGGCAAAAGTCTGGCTAAACATTAACGATAATAAAAAAATAAGTTCCGATATTAAATTAAATGATCCTTTCGACGAAATTAAAATGTCTATAAAAAAATTGGACTTTAATGGTGAGTTGAATAAAATGGAATCTCTGCCATCTAACGATATTAATGTATTCTCGTTATCAGGAATAAAACTAAACGAGGTTACCATTAAAAAACCGAAAGACAACAGTATTAATTTTGCATCTTACGGGAGAAATCCGTGTGGCGATTATGTCTGTCAATATGGAATTCTTAACTGTCAAAATCATTCCGACGGTACAATGCCTGTAAAAGGGAAATCTTATTCATCAAATGGCCGTACAATTGTTTATCAGGGCTGTCTGGAAAACACGAACAAGCCGAATTTTCTTTTATTAAATGGTATTTCCTATCCGAAAGAGTTCTATTTATCTGATATTAAAAATAAAAACGAACCCATAAATTTTGCGACGATTTACTGGAATTATCAACTGGTAATAGATAAAAAAGGAGAAACACTTTTAACTTTTACCACGGGAGACTTAACAGGTGATTTTAAAATAATTATTCAGGGTATTACTGAAAAAGGCCCGGTTTATGGTGAAAAAACAATTACCATAAAAAAATAAAAGTCATGGTTTTGGCCATGACTTTTATCAAATGAGTGTTATCGATTAAAACCTTACTCCTAATGTTAAGAAAACATTGTCGGCAGAATTTTTAAGGTTAGCAGTTGGCCCGGAGCCTGTAAAATTGTAATCAGGATAGTCTGAAGAAATTGTGTAAGGTGAATTGGTCGAGTCCCATTTAGTATGTCTATACGTTACATCTACATAATAGTTGTCAAAACGGTAACCTAAACCACCGCTATAAGCCTGCGTAGTAAAATCTAAGTTTCTGTAAGGCGTACCTGCATAAGAATAACCGCCTCTTAACATAAAATTATCTACTACTTTAAATTCTAAACCTGCTCTGTAATTAAAATTGCCTTTATAAAGTGCAGCAATATCACGATTGGTATTGATTTCTTCATTTGAAAAATTAGATGAAAAATGGATACTGCTGTAATCAACATATTCAACATCAGCGGTGATTAAGCCGCTATTTCCTAAAATGTAGGCAACGCCGCCATTAACACGATACGGTGTTCTTAAACTATAATCAGAACTGTAGCTGGAAAGAGGATTGGTGTATTCCGGAATGGTAGATCCGTTTGCCCTCTTAAATGTAGTATTTAAGTTTTCCGAAAAATTATCTGTTAGGCTGTACCATGTAGGCGTAATAAAACTTAAGCCTAACCTCAATTCGCTAACCGGTTTATATATCAAACCAAGTTTAGCATTTATACCATTTCCTTTTGTTTGTTGTATGGAATTATAATTAAAACTGTAAGTCCCATTCAAAAAATCAGCATCCTGACCAGCATAGGTCAGGTTATTTCCATTTTCGCTGAAAGCTAAATCAGAGGTATAATTAATATTAGTTAATCCTAGAGAGAGACCAAGATATAGTTTGTTTTCATAATTGCCAGCCATTCCAATATTCACTTCCGATTGTGAGCCCGATCGATTGATAATATTTTGCTGATTATTATTTAAAGCTGTAGTTGGAAAATAACCTGCAGGATCATATTCAATCAGGAAATTATCGTAAGCCATTTTTTCGAGCGTGCCCGAGGTTAAATTCCCTGTAGGCGTTGTGCCGGCCAGGCTCGCGAAATAATCGGCCATTGAACTTTTAGCATTTTTCCCTCCATAACTGATGCTTGTGTTAAAATTGTTGGTTTTGTTATAACCAATTCCGAAATTTAAACTTACCCAACCTTCATTTAAATCTGAACCTTTAGGTTTATTGATTGGTGAAT
>Ga0247804_10001100_pt1 | contig 12604 bp, 8 predicted proteins | sample UWRJL029104C1_FD_181142 | JGI IMG/M metagenome (GOLD analysis project Ga0247804, IMG submission 181142) | Plant litter microbial communities from Arlington Agricultural Research Station in Wisconsin, United States - UWRJ-L029-104C-1 | ecosystem: Environmental > Terrestrial > Plant litter >...
GGTACCTGCTGGTCGGCTTCTTTTTGATAAAATTGTAACAGGGTTTTGGTGGCCGCTACCAGGTTATTATCGCCGTCGAAAGCGTTTATGCCGGCAAGCTTTTCCATGCCTTCTTTCGCGGTGGCCGATAAAGCGCTCCTGTTCTGCTCTATGCCCAGCATATTGCCTTTCTGTATCGCTTCCATCAAATACAATTCCTGCTTGTAACTTTTAAAGAAGATAAGGTACAACTTGTGGTGATAATTGTTGATCTCGCTAACCTTGCGCGATAATTTACCCGTTTCACTATCGCCCTCTATCAATTTCATGTTGAATTTCTCCGCGAATTTCTGGTGTTCTGCTTTCATCATCTCGTTTGCGCGGCCCAGCTTTTCATCCACTTTTTCCTGCGCCAGTAAATAAGCTTCCATGAGGTCATAACTTTGCTCCGCGATCTCTTCCATGTTCACGATCTTGCTGTAATCTTCGTTCAGTACATTATAATAGAACTTTAAAAAACTAACGGCACTGTCGCGGTAAGCTTTATAGCCCTGCAACGAAGGCATGCCGCTGATGTTCATCCTGGCTTCCTGAACTTCGTCCAGCAATTTAGTGCGCTGCTTCTCTACTTTCTTCGCGTTGCGTCCATGTGCAACAGCGCTGTTGTAAGCCAGGTATTTTTGCGTGATGCGTTCCTGCTGCTGGTTGATGAACGTATTGTACGCGCCCGGGTCTTCAAAATCCTGCGCCGTAGCAGCTATAGAAAAAGCGCAGAACGATAAAAGCAGTAGTAAATTTTTCTTCATAAAAGGTTTGTTATTTTGTTTGGTTTATCCAATCCAGCATTACCTGGTAGGCTTCGTTTAAGAACAGGTCTTTCTGTAAGGTGCTGACCCGGTAAGCGTTGATGTCTTTCCCCTGTTGCGATAAAAAGCCGGCGCGTTCCTTGTCGATGCTGTTGTTACCCGGCTTAAAAGCTGTGGCCACATTTTCATCTGCTGCTTCCATGTCTTTCAGTGCCACGTTCCGCGTTTGGTAATAAGTAGCGTACTGGTCCCATTTCAACGGTATGGTACGGGGTTGTTTTTTCGTGGCTGACCAGGTTAGAAAATTATTGATCTTCGTAAAGTAACGATTCTGTGTTACCCGCGCGGCGCTGGCTGCTGCCAAATCCGCTACCGGTGCGGGCAACAAGGAATTGTAGGTTCTTTTGGCGATGCTATCCGGCAGCAAAGCCTGCGGTTCATTTCGTTCCTTGATGTCTTCCTGCTGGTAAATATCCGGGATCACGATGTCGGGCACCACGCCCCGCCATTGCACCGTGGTGCCGTTCACCCGGTAAAATTTACGCATGGTCACTTTCACAAAATCTTCGCCCTTCGTTTGCGGGTTCACGTTATCGGCCGTATCGAGTGGCAATACAATTTGCGCCGAGCCTTTGCCATAGGTATTGCCGCCTACGATCAGTGCGCGGTTGTAATCCTGTAACACGGCGGAGGTGAGTTCCGAAGCCGAAGCGCTTGCACCGTTTACCAGTATCATCAATTTACCATCGTAGATCGTGCCGCGGTTGGGATCGCGCAGGTTCATCACTTTGCCTTTGTTATCTTTGATCATGCCCAGGATGCCTTCGTTGATGAAGATGCCCGCAAGTTCCAGTGCTTCCTGCATCGACCCGCCGCCGTTGTTGCGCAGGTCGAGTATCATACCGTCCACGTTGTCTTTCTTCAGCTTGATGATCTCCTTCGCCACATCCTCCGCGCAACTGGCGCCGGTACTTTCCCCGTCCAGGTTCGAATAAAAACCGGGCAACTGGATATAGCCTATCTTTTTATTGCCTTCCAATACAAAGCTGCTCACGATGTCCGCATCGCTGCTGAGTTTTTCTTTTACAATGTTCACCGTTTTCTGCGTGCCCGCCGTGCTCTTAACGGTAAGGGTTACCCGCTCTTCGGCGTTGCCGTCGATCAGTTCATCCACTTGTTCTTCCGAAAGGTCGCGCGTTTGAATGTCTTTCGTGTTGCCGTTCTTTACGGAAACAATGATGTCCTTTTCATGCAGTTCACCGCTGCGCCAGGCCGGGCCGCCGGGTACCAGCCGTACGATCTCCCATTCGGCGCTGCTGTTCTTGTCATATATGATGCCCGCGCTGTACTCCGTGGCGCTTACCTGCGATTCAAATTGCTGTTTGTCCGCAAAGTTCATGTAATCGGAATGCGGGTCGTACAGCCGGCTAATGTGCCGGAGGTACAGTTCACCAACGGCTTTATCGAAAGCCGCCGCATCCCTGGCCTTTAGTTTATTGAAATCGAATGCTTTTTTAAGCGATTGTAGTTCGGCCGCTGCCAGCGCGGTCACTTCAGGAGGAACGGTGCCCGGCGCCGGTTTGTATTTTTCCTTCAGTTTTACCAGCGTGTCGGCCAGGTTGCCCAGTACGCGCCACTTGTAATAAGCGAGGTTGCGGTTGAACAATTCTTTTTTATCCGCCGCATAATCGGCAAAAGGAAAAATGATCTGCTCACTTTTGGCAAGATCGGCTTTTTGTGTCAACACCAGTTCCATCGTGGAGTCGGCCGTGCGCAACCTTTCCCTGTAGATGCGCCCAAAAGCGTCGATGAAAACATGCCCCTTCTTCGTGATCTCGTCGTCGATGTTGTACCGGAATACTTCCAGCTTTTTTACATCTTCCTTTGTAAAGACCAGTTTCCATTCATCGGCATCTTCCATGATGGCAGAAAAGAAACGCGATGAACTGCTGTCGTTCCAAACCACGGGCTTGTAATGTTGCTTTTCAAAAAAGCGGTAAAGGTTATAGGCCTTCCCTGCAATCTCATTTCCCTTTTGCGCTTTCGTAGAAAAGGAAAGCAGCAGCAGGATCGCTACCCCGGTAAATTTGCTCATACACTGCTTTAGTTTAACCCGAGGTCTTTTTGTATCCGTTGTATCTTTTCGCCCAGCGACTTTTCTGTCGCTTCAAAAGAAGCCGCGTCGTTCAGGGGCGCGTTCACGCTGAAATAAAATTTGATCTTCGGCTCCGTACCGCTCGGGCGCGCCGATATTTTCGTGCCGTCCTTCAATTCAAACTGCAGCACATTACTTTTTGGCAGGTCCAGTTTCCAGGTTTCGCCGGTAGCGGGGTTCTTGCCTTCCTGCAGTTCGTAATCCAGCAGCTTTTCCACGGCCACGCCATCGATGGTAGCCGGCGGGTTCTTGCGGTAACCTTCCATCATGTCGGCGATCTCTTTGGCGCCGTTCATCCCCTTCTTCGTAATGCTCACCAGGTCTTCCTTGAAGAAGCCGTAGCTGATGTACAGTTCCACGAGCTTATCGAATAAACTTCTACCCTTGTTCTTTTCATTCGCCGCCATTTCGCATAGCAGGGCTACGGCGCTTACCGCATCTTTGTCGCGGATCTTATCGCCGATCATCAAGCCAAAACTTTCTTCGCCGCCGATCACGTATTGCTCCTTGCCTTCTTTCTCTTTGATAAGCGAGGATATCCATTTAAAGCCGGTCAGCACATTGTAACAATGCACTTCGTTCGCCGCCGCAATGCGGTCGATCATGTCCGTGGTCACGATCGTTTTCACCACCATATCGTTCGGCTGCGCAATGCCTTTCTGCTTGCGCGCTTCCATTAAATAATTAAAGGCCAGCAAGGCCGTTTGGTTGCCGTTCATCAGTATCCATTCGCCTTTCTGGTCTTTTACACCAATGCCCACGCGGTCGGCATCCGGGTCGGTGCCCAGCAAAATATCCGCATCCAGTTCCTTCGCTTTCGCAAGGCCGATGCTCATGGTTTCTTTTTCTTCGGGGTTGGGATAGATCACGGTTGGAAAATTGCCGTCGGGCGTACTTTGTTCTTCCACGATGTGCACGTTCGTAAAGCCGAATTTTTCCAGCGCCTTCGGCACCAGCGTAATGCCCGTGCCGTGTATCGGCGTATAAACGATTTTCAGGTCGTGTTGCGCGGCGCATACTTCCGGGTAAACGCTCAGGCCTTTCACCATTTCCAGGTAAGCTTCGTCCATGTCGGCGCCCAGCGAATGGATTAATTCCGGGTTACCCGTCCATTTTACATCTTCCACTGTTTTTATTTTTTCCACTTCCACGATCACGTTCGAGTCGTGCGGTGGCACCATCTGCGCGCCATCGTCCCAGTATGCTTTGTAGCCGTTGTATTCTTTCGGGTTGTGCGAAGCCGTGCACACCACGCCGCCCTTGCAGCCGAGTTGACGAATGCTAAAACTCAGTTCCGGCGTAGGCCGCAGCGATTCAAACAAATACACTTTAATGCCGTTGGCCGCAAACACATTGGCCGTGGTTTCTGCAAAGAAGCGGCTGTTGTTGCGGCAATCATGCGCGATCGCCACGCTGATGCCGTCACCGAAACATTGTTTTAAGTAATTCGCATAGCCCTGCGTGGCCATGCCCACGGTGTATTTGTTCATGCGGTTGGTGCCTGCGCCCATCAGGCCACGCAGTCCGCCCGTACCAAATTCCAGGTTCTTGTAAAACGCTTCTTCCAGCGCCGTGGGATCGTCTTTTTGCAAAGCGGTGATCTCGTCCTTTACATCCTGGTCGTAATTACCGTTCAGCCAGTCATTTATTTTTTGTTGGGTAGCCTCGTTCATATAGTTGTCATTTCCTTCCAAAAATAATTATTTAGCGGTATCTTTAACGCGGTAAAATCATTTATTTACCGGATAGGTATGGAAATAACAAAACACGCCCGGCCACTTGCTTTGCTGTTGATCCTGCAGTTGTTTTCTGCTGCATTGTTTGCACAAACGCGGCTTTCCTTTTCCCTTAATGCTTTGAAAACGGCGCCGGTGCACAAACATTATATTAAACCCTATACCTATCCCACCAAGCGGCAAATGGATTATTCCAATTACCCGCTCACCACCGAAACCATAGAGGCCAAACGCAGCGGCGTAAAGGCTTACAATCATTTCAGCAACCTAGTTAGCAATAAGAACCGCAACGGTTTTGTTGGCAACCTGCTCGGGCTGCAACGCGCTACACCGCGTAATAATCCTGCTCCGCCTAAGTTTTAGCAATCCCAGTAGTGTCCCCACGAACCAGGTGACCTGGAAAAACCCGGTGGATCAAGCATACTCCCAACACCAAACAACAAACACCAAACAACAACCCCAAACAACCCTTCCCCTTAATCTTTCGTACATCCTGCATCAATAGCTTTATTTTTGCTTTTTATGAACCGAACTGCAGGAATTCCATCATCTTCATTGGCGTCGCACTCTTGTACTGTAAAAGCAATATGCATCGTTTTGTTTTCGCTGGCAGTATCCGTTCCCGCAAAAGCACAGGATTCAACCAGTAAGTTAGTACAAACCGATACGGCATGGATGCACCAGCCTGCCACCGCCAATGCCGGTATTTCCATCGATTTCAATAAAGGGCTCACCCAAAAACAGGTCAACCGGCGCGTTAAGTTCATTGCCGGGGCCAACATTGTCGGCTACAGCGCCGCCATGGCCGGGTTGTACGCTGCCTGGTACAAGGATTACCCGCAGTCGAATTTTCATACGTTCAACGATGCCAAAGAGTGGAAACAAATCGATAAGATCGGCCATGCCTACAGCGCTTATGCCGAAAGCAAGGCCAGCATGGAGTTGTGGCGTTGGACGGGCATCAGCCGCAAAAAGCGCATCTGGCTCGGCGGCATGAGCGGCGCGTTTTACCAAACCGTCATAGAAGTACTCGATGGCTACAGTGCCGAATGGGGCTGGAGCTGGACGGATTTTGCCGCCAACATCGCCGGCAGCGGCATGCTGGTGGCGCAGGAACTGGCCTGGGACGAGCAACGGATACAATTCAAATTTTCCTTTCACCGCAAGCACTACAAAGACCCGATGCTAAATCATCAAAGCAATGAGATCTTCGGGAAAAGTACGGCCGAACGTTTTCTGAAAGATTACAACGGGCAAACTTACTGGCTGAGCGCCAACATAAAATCCTTCTTTCCTTCTACCCGCCTCCCCGCCTGGCTCAACATTGCCGTAGGCACTGGCGCCGAAGGATTGTTTGGTGCCAAAGAGAACATAACCTACGCTGACAACGGCATCATCAATTTTCACCGCCCCGACATCAAACGCTACCGCCAGTGGTACCTCGCGCCCGACATCGACCTGACCAAAATAAAGACAAAAAGAAAAGGCATTAAGTTCGCCCTGCAGGTGCTCAATGTTATCAAGTTCCCCATGCCATCACTGGAGTACGGGAACGGGAAACTGAAATTTAACCTGGTGAGTTTCTAGATACTCGATGCTGGATACTGGATACTGGATGCTGGATCCGAATACAGGATAAACATTGCGTTCAAAAAAATTAGCAAATCAGCACATTAGCTCATTCATTTTCAAATTGCGCAATTTTCAAATTTTCTAATTGGCTTCTTCCATCCACGCCCCCGTCACCTTTCCCTCTGCCACTTCTACATATATATGTTCATCCAGCGCCGTGGAAACCGACACGCCTACATAATCCACGTCCACCGGGAAAGTCTTGTGCGTGCGTTCTACCAGGGCCAGTGTTTGTATCTTTTTTGGGTATTGTTCCAGTAAGGGTTTCAGCGCATAAAGCATGGTACGGCCGCTGTTGGCCACATCGTCGATCAATACCAGTACCTTATCGTTCAGGTCCATGGCCGGTGTAAGGGTGATCGCTGCCGGTTTCTTTTTATCGAGCCCCAGTTCCAGCAGGCTGAGTTTGCCTTTAAAATCGTTGCCCACGTAATGACTGATGATCGCGGCGATCACGCTCCCGTTTTCTTTGATGCCTGCCAATACCAGTTCGGGTTCGCCGTCATTGCGTTCCACGATCTCCAGCGCCATGCGGCGTAACTTTTTCTCGGCAGCCGCCGCATCGAGGATGTATTTTTTTGTGCCCATGAATAAGCTGGTTTATAACCACGAATGTAAATGAAAAAATCCAGCCACTCCATTACGCCATAAGTCAAAAGTAAAAAGGCAAAACCTAAAGTTGAAGCAACTGGTTTTGGGTTTTGACTTTTAAATTTTGAATTATAAATGAATATTTATCTTAGCACCACAAACCTCCCTTATGCATTTGATCCAACAAATCATATTCGTTATCGTGGCCGGCTTTTCCGTTTGGCTGTTTACCAGGAACATCCTGCAGATCCGCCGCAATATTTTGCTTGGCAAGGACGAAGACCTGACCGATAACCCCGGCCTCCGCTGGAAGAATACGTTGCTGCTGGCATTCGGGCAAAAGAAAATGTTCCGCAATCCCCTCGTGGCCGTGATGCATTTTTTGATCTATGCAGGTTTCATCATCATCAACCTCGAAGTGCTGGAGATCGTACTCGACGGCAGCCTCGGTACCCATCGTTTGTTTGCGCCGCACATGGGCGCCCTCTACCCGATGCTCATCAATTTTTTCGAACTCTTGGCCGTGGGTGTCATCTTCGTTTGCGTCGTTTTTCTCATCCGCAGGAACATCCTCAAACTCAAACGTTTCATCAGCAAAGACCTCGACGGCTGGCCCCGCTCCGACGCCAATTATATACTCGCCACGGAGATCATTCTCATGAGCCTGTTCCTTACCATGAACAGCGCCGACCGGGCCTTGCAGGTGCCCGACAGCGAACAATATAAATTCGTTATCTCGGGGCAGATCGCGCCGCTGATGGATAGATTGCCGGCCCATACGCTTGAGCTCATCGAACGCACCTGCTGGTGGCTGCACATCATCGGCATTTTCGCCTTTTTGAATTACCTGCCGTACAGCAAGCACCTGCACATCATGCTGGCCTTTCCGAATGCCTATTACATGCAGTTGCAACCAAAAGGTAAAATGGACAATATGAAAAGCATACAGAACGAAGTATTGTATGCCATGCAACCCGAACTGGCGCCCACCGGTGAAGCCGCCCCGCAAAGTTTTGGCGCCAAAGATGTACAGGAACTGAGCTGGAAAAATTTACTGGATGCCTACAGTTGTACCGAATGCGGCCGCTGCAGCGCTGCCTGCCCGGCCAACATCACCGGCAAATTATTAAGTCCCCGCAAGATCATGATGGATACGCGCGACCGCGCCACCGAAGTGGGTAAGAACATCAAAGCCAACGGCAGTTTCGTGGACGACGGGAAAAAATTATTGAACGATTACATCACCGTGGAAGAGTTGCGCGCCTGCACCAGTTGCAACGCCTGCGTGGAAGAATGCCCGGTGAGCATCAACCCCCTCGACATCATCCTCGAACTCCGCCGTTCGCTCATCATGGAAGACAGCAACGCCCCGCAGGAATGGAACGTCATGTTCGGCAACATCGAAAACAATTTTGCGCCCTGGAAATTCAGTCCGGATGACCGGGATCAGTGGGTGGAAGAATTAAAAGAATCATAATCGTTTGATATTTTATTATCGTTAGCTGTTACCGGTAATAATAACACGGTGCTACGCTGTAGCAAAATACATTCTATCCCTGCGGGCTAGAACACGAGGCTCCGCTGGAGCCAATAAAATACTTCATCAGCTTAAAACTTCGTAGGAGTTCCGTGTTTTAAATTGCAAAAACTAACATACCAATTTCCCGCTCTACAAAAACTCCGTAGGAGTTCCGTGTTTCTAGAATTTAATTGTTGGTCGTTCGGCGCCGTAGGTGCCGCGTGTTTATCATTCCCGGGAAAAACACATAAACAGCCGGTGTTTTTCGCATGGTTAATAAGGATGATTGATCTTATTTTGTTGCAAATAAATCATTATGGCAAACACGTACGCCCAAATCTATTTGCAATTTGTTTTTGCGGTTAAATTCCGGCAATGCCTGATCCCTAAAGAACATGAAGAAGAAATCCATAAATACATAACCAGCCTGGTACAGGCAAGAAATACAAAAATGCTGGCTATTCATTGCATGCCCGATCATATCCACCTGTTTCTTGGCATGAAACCGGCTGTTTTTATACCTGGCCTCATTAAAGAGATCAAGGTTCAAAGCAACGAATTCATCAACAATAAAAAATGGTTTCCCCAACGATTCAACTGGCAGGAAGGGTATGGCGTATTTTCTTATGGGCATTCACAAATAGACAGGGTTTGCAAATACATTTTGAACCAGGAAGCACACCACGAAAAACAAAATTTTAAAACCGAATACACAGAATTGCTCAAAAGGTTTGAGATTGCATACGAAGAAAAGTATTTGTTTGATTGGAAGGATAAATGACGCTGCGCTGGCTTATACCCGAATCTTTAAAACGCGAATTACACGGATTGTTTTATTACACAGTTTTTCCTGTACAAATAATCCTGCTAATCCTTTAATCCTGGAAATCCTGGTAAAAAAATCCCCGGGGCTACGCTCCGGGGATCCCACTATTTTATTTTGCCAATTAATTCTTTACCATTTTAATCACTTTCTCTATCCCTTTTACTTTATTCTTCAGTTTTACAAAGTACAAGCCCGGCGCTAAGGTTGGCAGTTGCACATAGCTGGACGACAAGGAAGCGGCAGCGAATACATGGGCGCCGGCGGTGTTCACGATCTGCATTTCCCATTCGCGGGCATTGCCCAATTGGGATATGAACAACTGGTTGGTAGGGTTAGGGTTGGGCGAAATGTTCATCTCCTTTGCCGCACCCATTTGCGTGATCGTTGCGCTGATGATGTTGGAATAGGTTTTTGCACCGGCAACATCCGTTTGCGCCAGGCGGTAGTAATAAGTGCCCAGGTCCAGGCTTTCATCGGTGTATTCATATTCCCGACGGCTGGAAGAGTTGATGGCACCCGCAATGGTTTTGATCGCTGTCCAGGTACGGGCATCAGCACTCCTTTCCACGGTAAATGCTTTATTGCTAATCTCGGAGGCGGTGGCCCATTTTAAATATACGTTGTTGCTGTTCACCAAACGGCCGTTGAAGCTGATGAGGGTAACGGGCAACGGTCCGCCTGCGGAAATGCTGCAGGTAGCAGACTGGTCCAGGCCCGGCCCTTGTATCCTGATCGTAACGCTGTTACAACCGAGGGAAGAGGGCGTTGCTCCTGCACAATCGGTGCTGTTGCGGTAAGGATTGTAAGTGGTGGTGAGGGTGCCGGTGCCGCCGTTCAAAGGCAGGCTGAAAAAGTTATTGTCCGGGCCACAATTCATCGTTCCCTGTAAAGTATAAAGGCTGGAAGGGAGGTTGATGCCGCTGAAGCTTATATTATAGGCCAGGCTAAGGTTATAATTGTAGCCATACTGGCAATCAGCAGGTGCAATGGCCGAAACGGGCCTTACGTCCACCCTTACGGTATAGCCGTCAGAAGAGGTAAAAGTGCACTGGGCATTGCTTCCAACAGAAAAAGACAGGAAAATTACGGCCAGCAGGCCGCAGAGAACACGGGTAAAATTTTGCATAATTCAGAGGATTTGTACTTGTTTAGACCGTAAAATTACCAACTAAAGTCGATGTTAGAACATTAACGTGAAAATTTGATGGTTTTTCAATGTTTGTAATAAATAGTTGTCTAAACAACGAGTTGACATCGTTGCCGGGTTTAAAATATCTAACGTTAACAAACCATTAAGCAACGCCCAACCAATGGTATGCAGATGAAAGGACTGCGACGCAACGATGATGAGCAGGGGGAAAATGCCGGTAGCTTAATAAGTCAAAAGGTAAAAGTCAAAACCAAAAATTAGGAACCCTGCTTCCACTGACAATACTTTCACATTTTCACATTTTCGAATTTTCATATTAGCAATTCGTACTTTTGCAACCCCGGTAAAACCGGCTCACCAAGCGAACATGAACATGGAACTGAGTAAAAATTTTGAACCTGCTGCCATCGATGCCAAATGGTACCAGCATTGGCTCGACAAAGGATATTTTCACAGCGAACCCGATGAAAGGGAACCGTATACCATCGTGATACCGCCGCCAAACGTGACCGGTGTGCTGCACATGGGCCATTGCCTCAACAATTCCATACAGGACATATTGATCCGCCGCGCCCGCATGCAGGGTAAAAATGCCTGCTGGGTACCTGGAACCGACCACGCCTCCATTGCCACTGAAGCCAAAGTGGTGGCCATGCTGCGCGAAAGGGGCATCAGCAAATCTTCCCTGTCACGCGATGAATTTTTAAGCTACGCCTGGGAGTGGAAAGAAAAATACGGGGGCATCATTTTACAGCAACTGAAAAAACTGGGTTGCAGCCTCGATTGGGAAAGGACTTCCTTTACCATGGACAAAAGCTATTACGACAGCGTAATAAAAGTGTTCGTGAACCTGTACGAACAGGGCAAGATCTACCGCGGCAAGCGCATGATCAACTGGGACGTAAAAGCCAAAACCGCGCTGAGCGACGAAGAAGTGATCCGCAGGGAAACGCAGCAGCAACTGTATCACTTACGGTACCGCATAGACGGGGAAGACCAGGACATCATCATCGCAACCGTAAGGCCCGAAACCATCATGGGCGATACGGCCATTTGCGTACATCCCGATGATGAACGCTACAAACATTTACACGGCAAATTCGCCATCGTTCCGCTGGTGGGCCGCCGCATTCCCATCATCACCGACGAATACGTGACGATGGATTTTGGCACCGGCGCATTGAAAGTAACACCGGCGCACGACATGAACGATAACCAGCTCGGTCAAAAGCACGGGCTGGAAGTGATCGATATTTTTAACGATGACGGTACGCTGAATGAAGCGGCGCAAATATTCGTAGGTACCGACCGGCTGGAAGCGCGCAAGCTGATCGTACCCGAACTGGAAGCGAAAGGCTTTTTGGAAAAGACCGAACCATATACCAGCGAAGTAGGCTACAGCGAACGCACCGACGCCGTGGTGGAACCGCGCCTCAGCCTGCAATGGTGGGTGAGCATGCCCGAACTCGCCACGCCGGCATTAAAAGCCGTGATGGAAGCGGAGATCGATTTTTACCCGCCGAAATTCAGGAACCTGTACCGCCACTGGATGGAGAACATCAAGGACTGGTGCATCAGCCGGCAACTGTGGTGGGGACAACGCATACCCGCCTGGTACGATGCCGAAGGCAATTACGCCGTAGCGGAAACGACAGAAGGCGCTTTTGAAAAAATAAAGAACAAAAATGCGGCCTGCAAAATAGAAGACCTGCGGCAGGACGAAGATTGCCTGGATACCTGGTTCTCTTCCTGGCTCTGGCCCTTCGAGGTTTTTCATGGCTACAGCGATCCCGGCAACGCCGATGTAAAATACTACTACCCTACCAACACCCTGGTTACCGCGCCGGAGATCATCTTTTTTTGGGTGGCGCGGATGATCATGGCGGGCTATGAATTCAAACAGGAAAAACCTTTTAAATCCGTTTATTTTACGGGCATTGTGCGCGACAAGCAAGGCCGCAAAATGAGCAAGAGCCTCGGCAATTCGCCCGACCTGCTGGGCCTGATCGACCAGTACGGTGCAGATGCGGTTCGCTTCGGCATCATGATTGCTTCGCCGGCAGGCAATGATATTCTATTCGACGAAAGCGCGCTCGAACAGGGCCGCAACTTCAATAATAAATTGTGGAACGCGCTGAAACTCGTGAAAGGCTGGGAAGCCCGGATCGATGGCAACGCGGCTGAAACCCATGCCGACAGTCACTTTGCGA
>Ga0247804_10001101_pt1 | contig 12596 bp, 11 predicted proteins | sample UWRJL029104C1_FD_181142 | JGI IMG/M metagenome (GOLD analysis project Ga0247804, IMG submission 181142) | Plant litter microbial communities from Arlington Agricultural Research Station in Wisconsin, United States - UWRJ-L029-104C-1 | ecosystem: Environmental > Terrestrial > Plant litter >...
CTCCGCCGATGAACTAATGGCCCGCGATGGCCGGACCTGGAGACGCCCGTGATCGTCGACCTGCCCAACACGACGACGAGCCAGATCTCGAAGACCCTCGTCAAGATCCGCGAGGAGGGTGGCGCCGTCGCCCTCGGCCGCGTGCTCACCCTCGTCATCTCGACGGTGCTCGGCGAGGAGGAGGAGGCCATCGAGGCTGCCAACGACGCCTCACGCGAGCACCCCATGCGCGTCATCGTCGTCTCGACCGGACCCGACGACAAGCGCACCTCGAAGGATGCCCGTCTCGACGCGCAGATCCGTGTCGGCGGCGACGCCGGTGCGAGCGAGGTCATCGTCGTGCGCGCATACGGCGACGTCGCGAGTGACCAAGAGGGGCTCGTCACTGGGCTGCTCCTGCCGGACGCACCCGTTGTCGCCTGGTGGCCGGGTGCCGCGCCGTCCAGCATGTCCGACTCGGCACTCGGCAGCATTGCCGCGAGGCGCATCACGGATGCCGCGTCGAGCTCGAACCCGCAGCGGGCCCTCGTGACCCTCGCCGAGACCTACACCCCTGGCGACACCGACTTCGCCTGGACTCGCCTGACCCTGTGGCGCGCCCAGCTCGCCGCGGTGCTCGACCAGCCGCCATTCGAGCCCGTGACGGGCATCGAGGTGCACGGCGCTGCCGACTCGCCGTCGACGGTGCTGCTCGCGGCCTGGCTGCAGTTGCAGCTCGGCGTCGCGGTCAAGCTCGAGGTCTCGAGCAAGGCGCACGGCTCGAGCGGCATCCAGGGCGTCGTGCTGCACCGTCCCTCCGGATCCGTGCAGCTCGAGCGCACGGTCGCCAACGTCGCGACGCTGGTGCAGCCCAACCAGCCGACCCACGACATCTCCCTCCCCAGACGCAGTCTTCGCGACTGCCTCGCCGAGGAACTGCGACGTCTCGACCCCGACGACCTGTTCGGCGAGGTCATGACGAGCGGCCTTGCAGAGCTCGACATGGAATCGAAGAAGTCATGAGCAACGAACGCCGCGTGCTGGTGCACCCAGACAAGCCGTCGCTCGCGACGGCAGTGGCCGTGCGTTTTGTGCACGAGCTCATCGAGACGATCGATGAGTTCGGCGGCGCGACGATCGTGCTCACCGGCGGCACCCTCGGTGCCGGGGTGCTCTCCGCGGTCGCAGCGCTCCCCGCCCGCGACGACGTCGACTGGAGTGTTGTGCGCTTCTGGTGGGGCGATGAGCGGTGGCTCCCCTCCGGTGACCCCGACCGCAACGAGACGCAGTCCCGGGATGCCCTGCTCGATGCCCTCGATGTGCCGAGTGGCAACATCCACGCGTTCCCGGCCTCGGACGACGGCCTCACCCTCGACGAGGCGGCCGCCGCCTACGCTGCGGAACTGGCCACCTTCGGCGCCGATGGCGCGCCGCATCCGCCCTTCGACATCACATTCCTGGGTGTAGGCCCCGACGGGCACATCGCATCGCTCTTCCCCGAGCAGGCGGGCGTCCGGGAGACCGAGGCCACGGTCATCGCGGTCCGCAACTCCCCCAAACCCCCGCCGGAGCGCCTGAGTCTCACCCTGCCGACGATCAATTCGTCGAAGCGTGTGTGGCTTGTGCTCGCCGGCGCCGACAAGGCATCCGCGCTCGGGCTGACCCTCGCCGGGGCGAGCATCAACGAGGTGCCGGCTGCGGGGGCTGAAGGACGCCTCGCCACGGTGTTCTTCGTCGACGCGGAGGCAACCGCCGAGGTGCCGGAGAACCTCACGGCGACCGAGATCTTCTGGACCTCGGAAGACGCCTGAGCGGTTCTCACACCGGGGTTTCAATACGGCCGCTCGCGGCCCACTCGACGAGCTAGGACGTGCTGACGCTTCCGCGACGTTCGCGCAGCTGCGTGAGCGCCTCGTCGAGCAGCGATGCCGCTTCTTCCTCGGTACGACGCTCCTTCACGTAGGCGAGGTGCGTCTTGTACGGCTCGAGCTTGGCGACCGACGGCGGGTTCTCCTTGTCGCGACCCGCGGGCAGTCCGCTCTGCGGAGAATCGATCGTGACGGGGATCTCGTCGTCGGGGAGGTTCGCGGCGAAACTGCGGACCGTCTCATTGCCGAGCTCGTCCCAGTAGCTCACCTGGATGCGCTCGGCGTGGTATCCACGATCCTGTTCGCCCATGGGGCCGGCTCCGACGCGCGAACCCCGAATTGCACTACCGCCAGAAGCCATGGTGTTCCCCCTCCAGTGCCGGCGCTGCTACAGGCCGGTGTCGAACTTGGTGATGATGCCGAGAATGACGATCGAGATCGTCCACACGACACCGAGAATCACGGTGATGAGGTTCAGGTTGCGCTCCGCAACCCCCGAAGCACCCAGGTTGGACGTCACTCCGCCACCGAACATGTCGGAGAGCCCGCCACCGCGACCGCGGTGGAGCAGGATGAGCAGCGTGAGCAGGAGGCTCGTCAGGCCGAGAACGACCTGAAAGACAACCTCAAGAATATCGACGAACACCGGGCACAACCTTTCACAGCGGGCAAAGAGCCTCAAGTAGTATAACCGCGTCGTGGCGCGGCGCACCGCCCGGTCGGATCACCGGGCGGTGGGTTCGATCACGTGCCGACGTGCTTCTGGAACCGCGAGATGCTGGCGAACTCGGCGACATCGAGGCTTGCGCCTCCGACGAGGGCACCGTCGACGTTCGGTTCGCGCATGAAGCCGGCGATGTTCGACGATTTCACCGACCCGCCGTAGAGGATTCGCGTGGCATCCGCGACGTCCTGGCCGAGCAGCTCGAGCAGCACCGATCGAAGCTGTGCGGCGACCTGCTCCGCCTGCTCCGGGGTCGCGGCCTGTCCGGAGCCGATGGCCCAGACCGGCTCGTATGCCACGACGATGTCGATGCCACCGCTGACACCGGCGAGGGCTGCCCGCAACTGCGCGACCGGCACGGCGCTCGGGCCGTGGACCTCGAGGTCCTCGGCCGTCTCACCGACGCAGATCACTGGCACGAGCCCGTGCTTGAGCGCCGCGGCGACCTTGGATGCAACGACCTCATCGGTCTCGTTGTGCATCGTACGACGCTCCGAGTGTCCGATGATCACGTAGCTGCAGTCGAGTGCCTTGAGGAACGCACCCGAGATCTCACCGGTGTACGCGCCCGAGTCGTGTGCCGACAGGTCCTGGCCGCCGAAGGCGAGGCCGAGCTTGTCTGCCGCGATGAGGGTCTGCACCGAACGGAGATCGGTGAAGGGCGGGAACACCGCGACCTCGGCCGATCCGTAGTCGTGCTGCGCATCCTTCAGGCTCCAGGCGAGCTTCTGCACAAACGCGATCGACTGCAGGTGGTCGAGGTTCATCTTCCAGTTGCCCGCGATGAGCGGCACCCTGGTCGTGTTTACTGCCATCCGAGGACCTCCAGTCCTGGCAGGCGCTTGCCCTCGAGGAACTCGAGGCTCGCACCGCCACCGGTTGAGATGTGACCGAACTGGTCATCTGAGAAACCGAGTGCGCGCACCGCGGCGGCAGAGTCGCCGCCTCCGACAACGGCGAGGCCGTCGACCGTGGTGAGTGCCGCCGCGACGGTCTTCGTTCCCGCGGCGAACGGTGCGAGCTCGAAGACGCCCATCGGTCCGTTCCAGAACACTGTCTTCGACCCGCTGATGATCTCGGCGAAGCGTGCTGCGGTCTGCGGTCCGATGTCGAGCCCGAGACCCGAGGCGCCGAAGGGCGTCTCCTCGATGCTGTCGGCCGCTGTCACGACGTGGTCCGCATCCCCTGAGAAGGATGCGGCGACCACGACGTCGGTCGGCAGCACGATCTCGACGCCCAGGCGTTCGGCCTCGGCGAGGTATCCCTTGACCGTGTCGATCTGGTCGGCCTCGAGCAGGCTCGAGCCGACCTTGTGCCCGAGGGCGGCAAGGAACGTGAAGAGCATGCCGCCACCGATGAGCAGGGTGTCGACGCGAGGCAGCAGGTGACCGATGACGCCGAGCTTGTCGGAGACCTTGGAGCCGCCGAGCACAACCGCGTACGGGCGCTCTGGCTTCTCGGTCAGTCGATCGAGTACGTCGAGCTCCGTCGAGATGAGCAGACCGGCCGCGCTCGGAAGGAGCGATGCCAGTTCGTAGACACTCGCCTGCTTGCGGTGCACAACCCCGAAACCGTCGGAGATGAAGGCGTCCCCGAGGTCGGCGAGCCGCTGCGCGAACGCCTGACGCTCCCCCGCGTCCTTGCTCGCCTCACCAGCGTTGAACCGCAGGTTCTCGAGCAGCGCGACCTCGCCGTCGGCCATCCCGTCGACGGCTGCCTGGGCGGCCGATCCGACGGTGTCCGTGGCGAATGTCACGCCTTTGCCGAGCAGCTCGCTCAGTCGCTGGGCGACCGGGGCGAGGCTGTACTTGGCGTCGGGTGCGCCATCCGGTCGACCGAGGTGCGACAGGATGACGACGCGCGCGCCGGCGTGGATGAGTGCGTTGAGGGTGGGCAGGGAAGCCCGCACTCGTCCGTCGTCCGTGATCGTGCCGTCTTTCAACGGCACGTTCAGGTCACAACGAACGAGGACGGTCTTGCCAGTCAGGGAGCCGAGGCTCTCGATCAAGCGAAGCGTCATGGCGACCGGCTACAGGCGCTCTGCGACGTACTCGGTGAGGTCGACGAGACGGTTCGAGTATCCCCACTCGTTGTCGTACCACGATGCGACCTTGACCTGGTCGCCGATCACCTTGGTGAGGCCGGCGTCGAAGATCGAGGAGTGCGGGTCGCCGACGATGTCGCTCGAGACGATCTCGTCCTCGGTGTACTTGAGGATGCCCTTGAGCGGTCCCTCGGCAGCGGCCTTGTACGCGGCGTTGACCTCTTCGACGGTCACGGGGCGCGATGCGGTGATCGTGAGGTCGGTGATCGATCCCGTGATCACCGGCACGCGGAGTGCGTAGCCGTCGAGCTTGCCGACGAGCTCGGGGATGACGAGGCCGAGCGCCTTCGCGGCACCGGTCGAGGTCGGGATGATGTTCGCAGCAGCGGCGCGTGCACGACGCAGGTCGCTGTGCGGCCCATCCTGCAGGTTCTGGTCTGCGGTGTAGGCGTGCACCGTGGTCATGAGGCCACGCTCGATGCCGAAGTTCTCCATGAACACCTTGGCGAGCGGCGCGAGGCAGTTCGTGGTGCAGGATGCGTTCGAGATGATCGAGTGGATCGCCGAGTCGTAGGTGTCCTCGTTCACGCCGAGCACGAGTGTCGCGACGTCGGCGCCGGTTGCGGGAGCCGAGACGATGACCTTCTTTGCGCCGGCGATGATGTGCTTGTTGGCGTCCTCGGACTTCGTGAAGCGGCCTGTGGACTCGATGACGATGTCGACGCCGAGCTCGCCCCAGGGCAGCAGCGACGGGTCGCGCTCGGCGAGCACCTTGATCGGCTTGCCGTTGATGGTGATGGTGTCGCCATCGACGGTGACCTCGGCGTCGAGACGACCGCCGACCGTGTCGTACTTCAGCAGGTGCGCGAGGGCCTCGGGGTTGTCGAGGTCGTTGACCGCGACGATCTCGAGGTCGCTGCCCGTCGCGAGGGCCGCGCGGAAGAAGTTACGGCCGATGCGGCCGAAGCCGTTGATACCGATCTTGACGCTCAAAGGAACTCCAGTGTTTCAGGCGCCGAACGGCGCACTTCGTGGTGGATTGTGGAAGGGCCGGGGCGGGAGGGCCCCGGCCACATTGCCGCTACGAGAGTAGCAGCAGGCCTTCGGTCTTTTCGCGCGCGACCGTGAAGCGCGACTGCACGTTCGCCCAGTCGACGATGTTCCAGAATGCCTTGACGTAGTCGGCGCGCACGTTCTTGTAGTCGAGGTAGTAGGCGTGCTCCCAGACGTCGAGCATCAGCAGTGGCACGATGCCCGCCGGCAGGTTGCCCTGCTGGTCGAAGAATTGCACGATGATGAGGCGCTGGCCGATCGAGTCCCAGGCGAGCACGGCCCAGCCGGATCCCTGCACACCCATCGCCGTCGCGGTGAAGTGCGCGGTGAACTTGTCGAACGAGCCGAAGTGGTCGTCGATGGCCGAGGCGAGGTCGCCGGTCGGCTTGTCGCCGCCATCCGGGGACATGTTCGTCCAGAAGATCGAGTGGTTGACGTGGCCGCCGAGGTTGAACGCGAGGTCCTTCTCGAGCTTGTTGACGTAGGTGAGGTCGTTCGCGTCGCGAGCGTCCGCAAGCTGTGCGAGGGCGGTGTTGGCGCCGGTCACGTAGGCCTGGTGATGCTTGCTGTGGTGGAGCTCCATGATCGCGGCGCTGATGCTGGGCGCGAGCGCCGAGTAGTCGTACGCGAGTTCGGGAAGGGTGTATTCAGCCATTGATGTTCTCCTAGCAAATAGGCCGCGGCACGCACAGTCCGTCGTGCCGAGCTGACTCGTTCAGTCTATCGAGGTCAACGTCGACCCGGTCCGGATGCTTCCGCCTCTTGCGCATTCCCTCAGGATTGGCACCCGCACGCGGCCGGTTCAGTCGTCGTCGAGGTCCGGCGGCAGGTTGGCGTCGGTGCCCGGTATGCCGAGGTCGAGAGCACGCTTGTCGGCCATCGCCAGGAGGCGACGGATGCGACCGGCGACGGCATCCTTCGTCATGGGCGGGTCGGCGTGGTGGCCGAGCTCGTCGAGGCTCGAGTCGCGGAAGCGCAGGCGCAGGTCCCCCGCGTAGCGGAGGTGCTCCGGCACGGTGTCGTCGAGGATCTCGAGCGCACGCTCGACACGAGCACACGCGGCGACTGCGGCCTGGGCCGAGCGTCGCAGGTTGGCGTCGTCGAAGTTCACGAGGCGGTTCGCCGTGGCGCGGACCTCGCGACGCTGGCGCATCTCCTCCCAGGCCTTGAGGCTCGCGGACGCCCCCATGTGCACGAGCATGGCGCTGATGGCCTCGCCCTCGCGGATGACGACCTTGTGCACACCGCGGACCTCACGGCTCTTCGCGGCGACATGAAGACGCCCGGCCGCGCCCACGAGCGCCATCGCCGCCTCGTTGCCGGGGCAGGTGATCTCGAGGGCCGCGGAGCGACCCGGGTCGGTGAGCGAGCCGGCGGCGAGGAACGCGCCGCGCCAGACCGCCGCGAGGTCCTCCCTCGAGCCCGTGGTGAGCTTGTTCGGGAGGCCACGGATGGGGCGTCGACGCGCGTCGAGCAGGCCGGTCTGGCGGGCGAGGGTCTCGCCCCCCTCGACGACCCGGACGAGGTAGGCGTTGGTGCGGCGCATGCCGGAGGCCGAGACGATCGTGCCCTCGCTCCGCACGCCGTAGAGCTCTGCGAGGTCCTTGCGCACGCGGCGCGCGATCGTCGGCGAGTCGACCTCGGACTCGACGGCGATGCGCCCGGAGATCATGTGCAGTCCACCGGAGAAGCGCAGGATCGTCGCGAGCTCGGCAGCACGCACCGTCGTCTTGCTGACCTCCAGCGCTGCGAGTTCCTCTTTGACGTCGGCGGTGAGTGCCACAGTACGGTTCTTCTTTCGATTGGGGATGGGGCGCAGCGATGCGCTATTCGCGGCCGAGATCGCGGTGCTTGACGCTCACGGCGACACCGGGAAGTCCGCGCAGGAGCGAGGTGAGTTCCTCGGCAAGGGCGACAGAGCGGTGTTTTCCACCCGTACAGCCAATGGCGATCGTAGCGTGTCTCTTGTTCTCGCGCTGGTACCCGGCGAGCACGGGAGCGAGCGAAGCGGCATAGGCCTGCACGAACTCGGCGACACCCTGCTGCTCGAGCACGTAGTCGCTCACGACCTCGTCGAGACCGGTGAACGGCCGCAGCTCGGGCTTCCAGAACGGGTTCGGGATGAAGCGCGCGTCGGCGACGAGATCCGCGTCGGCCGGCAGGCCGTACTTGAACCCGAAGCTCATGACCGTCACCTGCACACCGGCGGTGTTCTCGGCCGAGAACTTCTCCTGGATCGTCGTCGCGAGCTGGTGGATGTTGAGCTCGGAGGTGTCGATGATGATGTCGCTCGCCGACCGCAACTCCTCCATGAGGCGCCGCTCGGCACCGATGCCGTCGAGCAGCGTGCCGTCCTCCTGCAGCGGATGCGGCCGACGCACCTGCTCGAACCTGCGGACGAGCGCCGAATCCGTCGCCTCGAGGTACAGCACGCGCACCTTCGAGGTGTCGCGCAGCGCCTGGACGGCCTCCTGCACGTCTTCGAAGAGCTTGCCACCACGCACATCGACGACCGCGGCGATCTTCGGCAGCGAGCCGCCGGCGCGCTGGGCGAGATCGACCAGTGGCGTGAGCATCTGCGGCGGCAGGTTGTCGACGACATACCAGCCGAGGTCTTCGAGGGCGTTGCCGACGGTGGACCTGCCCGCCCCGGACATCCCGGTGACGATCAGCAGTTCGTGCTGTTCGTGCTGCGTAGTCATGCGGCTCGGGCCTTCGATTCTGTGGGAGTCGGGTGTACCTAGAATACGGTGCCGCGCAGCCTCACGGGGCGTGCAGGGCGGCGACGATCGTCTCGGCGAGCGATGGACCGATGCCGCGCACCTCGGTGATCGCGTCGATGTCGGCTGCGCGCAGGCGTGCGACGGAGCCGAAGTGCTTGAGCAGCACCGAGACGCGCGACGGCCCGAGGCCGGGGATCTCGGAGAGGACCGTGGAGATGTCCTTCTTGCGCTTCTGGCGCTGGTAGCTGATCGCGAACCGGTGCGCCTCGTCGCGAATGCGCTGGATCAGGAAGAGCGCATCGCTGTTCCGCGGCAGGATCACCGGGAAGTCCGAGCCGGGCAGCCAGATCTCCTCGAGCCGCTTCGCGATCCCGCAGAGCTGGATGCCCGAGATGCCGAGGTCGTCGAGCGCGCGCTGGGCCGCCTGCACCTGGGGCTGGCCACCGTCGACGATGAGGAGGTTCGGTCGATACGCGAACCGCTTGCGCTCCCCAGTCTCGAGGTCGGCGGCCTCGGTCTGGCGATCTGCGGCCTGGTCGTCGGCGAGGTACGCGAGGCGGCGACTGAGGGTCTGGTAGATCGACTCGGTATCGTCGGTGGACTCGACGATGCTGAACCGCCGGTACTGGTCCTTGCGCGGCAGGCCGTCCTCGAACACGACCATCGAGGCCACGATGTTGGTGCCGCTGAGATGGGAGACGTCGAAACACTCCATGCGCAGGGGCGCATCGTTCATGCCGAGCGCCTCCTGGATGTCGGCGAGGGCCTGCGATCGCGCGACGAAGTCCCCGCTGCGCCGCGTCTTGTACAGCACGAGGGCGTTCATCGCATTGCGGCTGACGGTCATGGCGAGATTGGCCTTCTCGCCGCGCTGCGCGACCCGCAACGCGACCCGACCCGGCGCTGAGCGCAGGTTCGTCAGGAACTGCTCGAGCTCAGCGGCATCCTCCGGCAGCGCCGGCACGAGCACCTCGCGCGGTGGCTCCGCGTCGTCGTAGGCGTTCTGCAGCACGGTCTCGACGAGTTCGGGCAGCTCGAGGTCGAGTTCCTTGTCGACGACCCACGACCGCACACCGCGGATGCGGCCGCCGCGCACGATGAACTGCTGCACCGCCGCGGCGAGCTCGTCGTGCGCGATGCCGAAGATGTCGGCATCCACCCCGTCGCTCAAAACGACGCTGCTCTTCGACAGCGCCGCCTCGAGCGCACCGAGCTGGTCGCGGTAGCGCGCCGCACTCTCGAAGTCGAGCTCGGCCGAGGCCGCGGTCATCTTCTTCGCGAGGGCCATGGTGTACCTGGAGTCGTTGCCGGCCATGAACGACGCGAAGTCGAGCGCGATCGACTTGTGCTCCTCCTTCGTGACACGGCCGACGCAGGGCGCGGCGCACTTGCCGATGTCGCCGAGCAGGCAGGGGCGACCGGTCTGCTCGGCGCGCTTGTATGTGGCATCGGAGCAGCTGCGCATCGGGAAGGCCTTGAGCATGAGGTCGACGGTCTCCCGGATCGCCCACACCTTCGTGTACGGCCCGAAGTACCTCGCGCCCTTGAGCGAGCGGTTGCGCGTCACCATCACGCGCGGCACGGGATCGCCGAGGGTGATGGCGAGGTGCGGGTACGACTTGTCGTCGCGGAACTTCACGTTGAACGGCGGGTCGAACTCCTTGATCCACGTGTACTCGAGCTGCAAGGCCTCGAACTCGGAGCCGACGACCGTCCACTCCACTGATGACGCGGACAGCACCATGCGGCGCGTGCGCTCGTGCAGGCTCCGCAGCGGCTGGAAGTAGTTGCTCAGCCTCGAGCGCAGGTTGTTGGCCTTGCCGACGTACAGCACGCGGTCGGCGGCATCCCTGAAGCGGTACACACCGGGGGCGGTCGGGATCTCCCCCGCCTTCGGCCGCCACGAGACCGTCTCGCTCATCGCCCGCTCCCCCTGCCGCTGCACTCGTCGACTCCCACCCTAGGCGCGCACGCCCGCAAGGATCTCGGCCAGGAAGGTGCCGGTGTGGCTGCCCTCGATCTTCGCGAGCTGCTCCGGGGTGCCGTTCGAGAGGATCCGCCCGCCGCCGGCGCCGCCCTCCGGGCCGATATCGATGATCCAGTCGGCGGACTTGATGACGTCGAGGTTGTGCTCGATCACGAGCACGGTGTTGCCCTTGTCGACGAGGCTGTTGAGCACGAGCAGGAGCTTGCGCACGTCCTCGAAGTGCAGCCCGGTCGTCGGCTCGTCGAGCACGTAGATGCTCCGGCCGTTCGAGCGCTTCTGCAGCTCCGTCGCGAGCTTCACCCGCTGCGCCTCGCCGCCGGAGAGGGTCGTTGCGCTCTGGCCCAGGCGCACGTAGCCGAGCCCGACGTCCACAAGCGTCTTCAGGAAGCGGTGGATCGAGCTGATCGCCTCGAAGAAGTCGGCCGCCTCGTTGATGGGCATGTCGAGCACCTCGGCGATGTTCTTGCCCTTGTACCTGACGGCGAGGGTCTCGCGGTTGTACCTGGCGCCGCCGCAGACCTCGCACGCGACGTAGACGTCTGGCAGGAAGTTCATCTCGATCTTGATCGTGCCGTCGCCCGAGCAGTTCTCGCAGCGACCGCCCTTGACGTTGAAGCTGAAACGACCGGGCAGGTAGCCGCGGGCCTTCGCATCCTGGGTCTCCGCGAAGAGCGTGCGGATCTTGTCGAACACGCCCGTGTAGGTGGCCGGGTTGGAGCGAGGGGTGCGACCGATCGGGTTCTGGTCGACGTGCACGACCTTGTCGAGGTGCTCGAGGCCGGTGACGCGCGTGTGCTTGCCGGGGATCTGCCGGGCGCCGTTGAGCTCGTTGGCGAGCACCTTGTAGAGGATGTCGTTGACGAGACTCGACTTGCCCGAACCGCTCACGCCGGTGACCGCGGTGAAGACGCCGAGCGGGAAGTTCGCTGTGACGTCGCGCAGGTTGTTCGCGCGCGCGCCCTCGACGGTCACCTGGCGCTTCTTGTCGACCTTGCGTCGCTTCTTCGGCGTCTCGATCGAGCGGCGACCGGAGAGGTAGTCGCCCGTGTACGACTGCTCGTTCGCGAGCAGGTCCTCGTAGCTGCCCGAGTGCACAACCTCGCCGCCGTGCTCGCCTGCGCCCGGGCCGATGTCGACCACCCAGTCGGCCGTGCGGATGGTGTCCTCGTCGTGCTCGACCACGATGAGGGTGTTGCCGAGGTTCTTGAGCTTGATGAGGGTGTCGATGAGGCGACGGTTGTCGCGCTGGTGCAGTCCGATGCTCGGCTCGTCGAGCACATAGAGCACGCCCGTGAGGCCCGACCCGATCTGGGTGGCGAGACGGATGCGCTGGGCCTCGCCGCCGGAGAGGGATGCCGCTGCGCGCGACAGGTTGAGGTAGGTCAGCCCGACCTCGATGAGGAACTCGAGCCGCAGGCGGATCTCGCGGAGCACCTGGGCGGCGATCTTGGCGTCGCGCTCGCTCAGCTCGACCGAGTTCATAAACGCGTACGAGTCGGCGAGGCTCAGCTCGCACACATCGGAGATGTTGTGGCCGTCGACCGTGACCGCGAGCACCTCGGGCTTGAGCCGCTTGCCGTTGCAGACCGGGCACGGGATCTCCCGCAGGTAGTTCGCGAACCGCTGGCGCTGCACGTCGGTCTCCGCCTCGAGGAACTTGCGCTCGATGTACGGCATGACGCCCTCGAACCCCGTCGAGTACTTCATGTCGCGCCCGTAGCGGTTGCGCCACTTGACGACGACCTCGAAGTCGTTGCCCTTGAGGATCGCCTGCTGCACCTCGTCGCTCAACTCGCCCCAGGGTGTCTTGAGGGAGAAGCCGAGGTCGCGCGCGAGCCCCTCGAGCAGCTTCTCGAAGTAGTTGAAGAGGCCCTTGCCCGAGTTGGTCCAGGGCAGGATGACGCCGTCGGCGAGGCTCACCGTCGGGTCGGCGATCAGCAGCTCCGCGTCGACCGACATCCGGGTGCCGAGTCCGGAACACTCCGGGCACGCACCGAAGGGCGCGTTGAACGAGAAGGTCCGCGGCTCGATCTCGGTGAGCTGGATGGGGTGGTTGTTCGGGCAGGAGAGCTTCTCGGAGAAGGTGCGCGAGGCATCCGGTCCGGTCTCGTCGACGAGATTGATCGTGACGAGACCGTCGGTGAGGCGCAGCGCCGTCTCGAGCGAGTCGGTGAGGCGCGTGAGGGCGTCATCGGCGGCGACGAGCCTGTCGACGACC
>Ga0247804_10001102_pt1 | contig 12585 bp, 11 predicted proteins | sample UWRJL029104C1_FD_181142 | JGI IMG/M metagenome (GOLD analysis project Ga0247804, IMG submission 181142) | Plant litter microbial communities from Arlington Agricultural Research Station in Wisconsin, United States - UWRJ-L029-104C-1 | ecosystem: Environmental > Terrestrial > Plant litter >...
GCGGTTAATGGCAAAGCCCAAATGCCTGTTGTTTGCTGAACTGGTGCGTGTGAATCGTGCGCTGACATATCGAATATTTTGATTTTAAATTTATGCTTTTTAATTGTGGTAAAGATAACAACAATTTTAAAATATAAAGATTTGAGTTGAACTCTTTAAGAAATCTAAAACAGATCTCTAATTATTTTCTCAATCGATAAACCTTCTGCTTCTGCCCGATAGTTCCGTACAATGCGATGGCGAAGAATAGACTCTGCCACGGCTTGCACATCTTCAATATCAGGGGCATATTTTCCTGACACTGCTGCATGGCATTTAGCCCCCAAAACTAAGAATTGTGAAGCCCGCGGACCAGCACCCCAGCTTATATATTTGTTAACCGTTTCGGTAGCAAATTCGCTATTCGGACGCGTTTTAGCAGCCAGTTTAACCGCATATTCCAACACGTTATCTGTTACCGGAATATCGCGTATTAAATTTTGAAAATATTGGATGTCATCTGCGTGAACAATCTTTTGCAGTTGAATTCTATTGTTACTTGTGGTGTTTTTTACAATCGTTAACTCATCTGCAAAAGCAGGATAATTTAACTGAATGTTAAACATGAAACGATCCAGCTGTGCTTCTGGAAGGGGATAAGTGCCTTCCTGTTCTATAGGGTTCTGTGTTGCTAAAACAAAGAAGGGTTTTGGCAACACATGTGTTTGACCGGCGGCAGTAACTGATTTTTCCTGCATTGCCTCCAGCAAAGCAGCCTGGGTTTTTGGCGGTGTACGGTTGATTTCATCCGCGAGGATTATGTTTGAAAAAACAGGACCTTTGATGAATTTAAATTGTCTTTCTTCGCCCAGGAGTTCAGCCCCAACAATATCGCTTGGCATTAAATCAGGTGTAAATTGAATTCTGTTAAAATCAAGATCCAATACAGATGCAACAGTTTGTACAAGTAAGGTTTTGGCCAATCCGGGTACACCAACCAACAAACAGTGTCCATTGCTGAAAATAGCAATCAACACCGATTTTATAACATCATCCTGTCCGACTACAACTTTGCTTATCTCGGCTTTTATGTTGTTGAAAGATTGATGAAGGGCATCAACAGCCTCTACCTGATTCTTATAATGCATTGAGATTACTTAGTTTCAGTTTTTTTCTTCGTCCAGATTTTTAATTCATTACAATCCTGAAATTCTTCGTCAATTTTGATAAAACTGCTTTCGCGGCGTTTTTCAAACCATTCGCTTAAAGTGCGGTTAATTTTATCACTTTGTGCAGCTGCTTTTATCTTTGGAAAATCCTGCGCCATATTAGCTTTATGCGGCGGAATTTTAGATTTCAGGTATAAGATGCGGTAACCTTGTTTTCCATCCGCAGCGTTAAATAACTGAGGTTTTGAAATGCCCCCAACTTTCATGGTATCAATAACCAAAAATACAGAAGGGTCTAACTTTTCTATTGGAATAAAAGTACTTCTTGCTTGTACGTCTTCTGCGTTCATCATCATACCACCATTATATTTCGTTTCCTTATTGTCCGAATATAAATTTGCAGCAGCAGCAAAGCTTATTTTATTTGCCATTACATTATTGTAAATGCTATCTGCATGGAGCTTGGTGCGATCTAAACTGCTTTGTGTACTTTTAGGGGAAATTAAAATGTGTCGTGCGTGAACTGTTTCGCCACGGCGTTCGATAACCTGTAAAATATGATATCCAAATTCGGTTTCAAATACAGGGGACATTTCACCCGCTTTTAGCTTAAACGCCCAGGCTGTAAATTCTTTGGCCATCTGACTTCTGTCAAAGAAGCCTAAATCACCGCCATCACCAACAGAACCCGGATCTTCCGAATACGCTTTAGCCAATGCTCCAAAATCTTCACCACCTTTAATTCTTAAACGTAAGGCTTCAATTTTATCATGAAAACGTTCTTTTTCCGCCTTAGTAAGCATAGGGTTTAAAATAACTTCGCCAACTTCAACTTCGGTGCCAAATTCAGGAAGGCTATCACCCAGGGATTTAAAATATTTTTCAACTTCAAGTGGTGTTACGTTAATGTGCTCTGTAATTTTGGATTGCATTTTTTGAGCCACTAATTCATCTTTAACGCTCGCCCTCATTTCATCCTTATACTGTAAAACAGATTTATTTAAAAACTGCTCTAAACGTTCCTGTCCGCCGGCCCTTTGAATCATGCTACGCATACGCCTGTTTACTTCATCATCTGCCTGGCTATCATCAACCATAACCGAATCGATTTCGGCCTGTTGCTTAAGCAGTTTTTGTGTTAATGTTTGTTGTAAAATCATACATTTAACATTTGGGTCTGCGGGTCTGCCGTTGGATAAATATTGTGTGTATTGTTGATTAATATCAGATAGTAAAATAATATTATTACCTACTACAGCAGCAACCTTATCTACGTTGTTCTTCTGGGCGTAGCTGCTTAAAAACAAACTAACCAAAGCAATTGCTACTAAAAAAACTCTCTTCATTCTATTTATTATATATTACAAATTTAATATTAATGTTCTGATTAGCTGGGATTATAATTTAGCTAATTTTCTTAATTCGTTTTCATTTATTTTGATGGGGTACTTTTCTCTTAGGCTATTGAGCCAGTTTTCCTCCAGTTTTTGCTGATAATCTGCAATAACCTCGCCTTTTACTTCATTGAGTGGTTTATTATAATTTTGTTTGTTTTTTTTATAAAAATCAACTACGCCCTGTTCATCATCCTGGGCCTTGTTCCATATTTTCAGTTCAGAAACATTGAACATCAGCACGCCATCTTTGTATTCATTTAATAAATAATCATGCTCTTTATTAGAACGAACAGCTTTTTTATGTGCTTCTAAAGCGTCATTATAGGAATTAACCTCTTCCTGATAATCGACGTTTTTATCCAGTCCCATTTCTCTGGCATCTAAAACCTTTAACTTAAAGTCGATGTAGAGATTTAAATAAGCCAGTAATTCGTTATAATCTGTAGTTATGCTACCATTATGGCTTTTTTTATAAGCCCACATAAACTCCTTGCTGCCGATTGGTTTACTATTGATTACGGCTACATTTTGTGCAAATAACGAACTACATAACAAACTGAAAACAAACAAGCAATACGCTTTTCTCACACAGAAAGTTCTATAAATTTTAAAGGATAAAAGTAACAATTAGCAGGGCTATTATGAGATATTTAACTAATTTTAACAGATATTATTTTACTGCAAAAATACGAATGGAAAGTCAGGTTACCAACAATGCAAACGCTTTACGATTATTTTTTATGGAAGATGTTTTCTTAGTTGAAGATAAAGCTGTAGAAATTGTGCCTGATGTAGCTTCAGAAGCTGCTTTGTCACCACAAGAGGTTCAAATAAATGGCACAACTGAAGTGATTTCAGCTGTAGAAAGTGACCAGAATCAGCAAGGTAAACCAGCTGAAATTCAAAAGAGTGATAATCAAAGTGCAGAAATTCCGCTTGTCGCCAGAGAAAACGTATCACCTAAAAGCTTTAAATTTTTGGGTGGAAATAAGAAATCGGTGTTGATTTTGGTTAACGATGCTGATAATGAAGTAAGTACTCTGGAAGGACGTGAATTGCTCAGAAAAATTGTTAAAGCAATTGACTTGTCAGCGCCAGACTTTGCATTGGTTAATTATGCAAATTACGAGGAAGTGGATTTCATCGAATTACATCAATTTTTTAAGCCGCAGTTAATGTTGACCTTCGGTGTTGAACCACAACATTTGAAACTAAATCTAACCTGGGCCGGAGAAATTATACTTCACGAAACAACCAGAATCATTTTTGCGCCAAACCTACATCCATTGGATAGTGATATAACTGCAAAAAAATCTCTTTGGGCCAATCTGCAGAAGATTAAATAGTATCAAGATTTGAGATATTGTCCATTTCCCATTATCTATTACTTATTTTCAATTACCGATTATTCATTTTCCATCATCCCTTTTTATGAAAAAACTTGTTTTCGCAACAAACAACCAGCACAAAACCGAAGAAATACGTCAGGCTTTGGATGGTCAATACGAAATCTTAAATCTTGAAAACATCGGTTGTTATACAGATATTCCGGAAACTGCGGATACTTTTGAGGGTAATGCCATATTGAAAAGCAGTTATGTTTACGAAAACTACAATCTCGATTGTTTTGCTGATGACAGCGGCCTGGAAATAGATGCTTTGAATAATGAACCTGGTGTGTATTCTGCAAGGTATTCCGGCAGTCGTGACAGTTTAGAAAACATCAATATGGTGATGGCAAAACTCGAAGGTGTTGATAACCGGAAAGCAAGATTTAAAACCGTAATATCTTTAATGCAGAACGGGGAAAACCATTTGTTTGAAGGTGTAATTAATGGAACGATCAGAACAGCTTTGTCAGGCGCTAAAGGTTTTGGCTACGATCCGATTTTTCAGCCTGATGGATATTCCATTACTTTCGCGGAAATGGATATGGCTGAGAAAAATAAAATAAGTCACAGGGCTTTGGCATTGCAGAAAATGATCGCCTTTTTGAAATGAGACGACTCTCATTCCGTCATCCCGACTACAGTGCAATGGAATGGAGGGATCTTTTTTCTATGATCTGTTTTCTCACAGACCCTTTATTTCTAAGATTTCTCGGCTTCCGCTCGCAAGGACGACTAATCGAACCGTCATCCCGACTGCAGTGCAACGGAATGGAGGGATTTTTTTCCATGGTCTGTTTTCTCACATACCGTTACTTTATTTCTAAGATTTCTCGGCTTCGCTCGCAAGGACGAATAATCGAACCGTCATCCCGGCTGTAGTGTAACGGAATGATGGGATCTTTTAAATTTGAACCAGCGTTTTAGGCTTTACTGTTTAATCAAACCTTTTGGCACTACCGTCGTAGAATCCTTCTTCGGGAAAATAGGCTTAATTCCCGAATTTGCTACCGAATCTGATTTTGAAACAATTTTTGTAATCAGAGGTTTTGCCGTTGTACCTACCTTGCTGACACCTGGTTTTGTCGCTAATGTTTTCGCCGGTGCTTTTGCTGCCGGAACTTTAGATTTAGGCTTTTTAACACCTGATGAACCTATCGCTTCTTTCTTTGATTTTGGTCGTTCTTTAGGTTTCCATGAAAATCCCTTAAGTACATTATCTTTTGAAACTTTATTTTCGGGATTAAGCGCGCCTTCAATGCTGTTGATATAAACGATATCGTCAATGTCATTATTTTTGAACGTAAATTTTATACGGCTGCTTAAAGTCTGGTTCATTTCTTTGTAAACCTTTGTGCTATCGTCCTGGGTATAATAGATGCTTTCTGCATTTCCATCTACATACAGATTTTTAAGTTTTCCGTCAGAAAAAAAGCCGGTCATATATCTGCCTTTTATCTGATTAAAGCGGAGTGAATCTTTAGGTGTACTAACCAAAAATGCATTTTTAAATGCTTGCAGGTTATTCAGTTTATTCTTCTTGAACTGAACATAAATGGTGTCGCCAACAACCTGAGAACCTTCAGACCAAATAATTGGATTTCCGTAACATCGTAATGTGGAATCGGCACTCGTGTAGAATAAACTGTCTGTTTTTGCCTGGATATTGCTCTTGAAAATTTTCACATTGTGATAAGCCCTTATAACACGGGTAGTAACCGTGTCAGCCGGATTAAAAACAACTGTATCCCTTTTAGCATTTTTAATTTGTTTGCTTAAACTGTCCTTCGAATTTTTTGGTATTCTTTTGAGCAAACTATCAGGACTAATTTTCGGTAACTTATTCGGGAGATTGCTTATCACTGTCGCCTTTTTCTTTAAAGAATCTAATCCTTTTGAAGGATTTTTAAGAATGGAATCTGCCCTAACCTTATTTACGGACGCGGAATCGATTTTAGTTTTAATGCTGTCCTTTAAATTGCCGGGAATATTCAAAGCTTGTTGTTCTGGCGATTTTTCGTCGCGTTTTCGCTTAGGCTCCATTCCGCCTTTAGCAGCAGCTTTCCTGACTTTATTATCTGCATCACTTATAACAGCAGGCGTTTTTTTTGCTGCTACAGGGGTTTCATCCTCATCTTCGCCAACCTCATTATCTGCTTTAATGGATATTTTCGGGATGAGCTTTAAGGTTTTTTGTAGCGCCATTTGCGTTTCTAAGGTGTCAGCACCCAGGCGTAAGGTGTCAGGGCGCTTTTTCTTATCAACTGTTATCGAATCCCCTGAAATTAAATCAACGTAGGCATTTTTTGTAACCAATGTTCGTTGGTCTATTTTATAATAAAATCCTAAATCGCCGAACATCTTTGTGCCGTCTTTCTTATCTGTAAAAACAATATTTTTAACAGCTTTACCGTACCCAATTTTACCGTAATAATATAAACTATCGCCTTTTAGCGATTTAGTATCTTGTGTGTATAAATTTTTTTTCCCGAAATAAGCATCTTCACTTAAAGTATTATAAGCGCCATTTTCAGTGTATAAATTGTCGTCTTTCCCTTTAATATTTGTCGGGCCGTAAAAGTAAGTCCATTTTGAATCGATATTATATCGCATCGTATCCGATTTGATGGTGCTTTGTGGTGTAACTACAACAACATTATACCTGAAATAGGCATCGCTACTGGTATTAAAATAATAACCGTTTTTACTGGTTAATGTAACAGACTGATCCTGCGTTACAATTTTACCACCATTGGTATAGGTACCGATTTTCGCAACCATATCATAATCGAGAACATTAGTTGTTAAAATCGTTTTCGGATCAACCATTTTAACGTTGCCGGTTAAATGTGCATGCTTTTTATTTCCGTCGTACTGAAGTTCGTCTGAATAAATATCTGTCGTTAGCTGGTGGATATGAACATTTCTATACGCTTCGAAATAATTACGTTCTGTGTAAAAAACAGCACTATCGCATGTTAATGTCGCATTGTCCTGTTCAAAAACAGGGTTTTTCAAGTACGAAACTTTTAGCTTTGTATTCCCGGTGATTCTGTCGGAAGAAACAATTTTAATAATAGAACCTTTCTGCTGGCCAAATATTAACAAGGGGCAAATCAGGAAGAGAAGAAAGACAAATGTTTTTTGCACCTTACAAAGTTAGTTTTTTGTTCCGAAGGTTGGAAACTGGTTAAAATTAAATATTTTTGATGAATGTTACCCATAAACAGACTTCAGGATTTTATTGGACAGCAGAAGCTTTTTAATACCGGAAACAGAATTTTATTGGCCGTAAGCGGGGGTAAAGATTCTGTTTTAATGGTGCATCTTTTCAAAGCAATGGGGATTGATATTGGTATAGCGCATTGTAATTTTAATTTACGGACTGATGAAGCCCAGCGGGATGAACACTTCGTTAAAATGCTTGCCCTTTCCCTTGACCTACCTTTCTATGTAACGCATTTTGATACAAAAAAATATGCTGCAGAAAATAAAATATCTACCCAAATGGCCGCAAGGGATTTGCGCTACAAATGGTTCGAAGAAATAAGATCTGAAAAGGGTTTTGATTATATTGCTGTAGCGCATCATCAAAGCGATGCGGTGGAAACCCTGTTGATAAATTTAGTCAGGGGTACCGGAATCAGCGGTTTACATGGTATTTTGCCTAAACGAGATAAATTAATCAGGCCACTGCTTTTTTTAAATCGTAAGGAGATAAATCAGCTTATCGAAGAAAATGAATTTGACTTCGTAGAAGACAGTTCCAACCTCAGTTCAAATTACATCAGGAATAAATTGCGACTAAATGTAATTCCGCATCTAAAAGAAATTAATCCTGCCCTGGAAAATACGTTCAATGAAAATATGGCACGGTTTGCTGAAATTGAAACGTTTTTGAAATTACAGGTCGAGCAAATCGCTGAAGAAGTAGTTGTAGAAAAAGCAGACGCCGTTTATATTCCTTTAAGAAAAATTAAGGCATTAAAACCCCAAAAGCTATTGCTTTTCGAATTGCTTAAGAAATATGGCTTCACGGAAAGCTTGGTTGAAGAAATTATTAGTTCGCTGGATAAACAAAGCGGAATTAAATTTTTTAGTGCAAGTCATCAGGCTATAATCAATCGTGAAGATTTAGTTATCAGTAAACTGAATTTTGAAATGTACCCGCATAAAATGATTCACTTGAATGATTCGGTTTTCGAATTCAATAATTATCAATTTAGGCTTGCCTTTTCTGAAGATGTAAAATTTCAAAAAGCTGAAGGAAAAATTTTTGTTGATGAAGCTGTTTTGCAGTTTCCATTGATTTTAAGGAACTGGCAAAATGGAGATAAGTTTATTCCCTTAGGAATGAATGGTTTTAAAAAGCTGAGCGATTTTTTTATTGATGAAAAAGTACCTTTGCATTTAAAAGCAACTATCCCGATTGTGGTTAATGGAAACGGCGAAATCATTTGGATTGCAGGCATGCGGCAGGATAACCGTTACAAGTTGACTAACTCAACAAAAAAAGTTGCTATATTCGAACTCAGAAATTATTAAGTGGAAAGCAGATACGCATATATCGAAAAACAGTACATAGGCAGGGATTATGTCCGCATTTTCATCAGGCTGATACTGGCTGCGTTTTGTTTTGCAGCCTATGTATATGAACGCGACCGTGATAATACACAGGATTTATTTCTCGTTGTAGGTTTCAGTATCATCGGGGTTTCGATGCTGCTGCTCTTTTTGATACAATATAAAATTGTGGTAGATAATGGCAGCTTAATTCTTGATGGACTGTGGACAACCAAGCGGGTTAAAATCGATTTAAATAGTATCGTTGATGTTAGAAAAGCAACCTACAGCAGGTATTTTTTTAATAATCCTGTTTATAATTTACATACCAAAGGTACCATCCGTTTCTATTCTTCGGGGAAGGATGCCGTTGTTTTAACGGATCGTGATGGTCTCGAATATTTCATTGGTACGCAAAGACCTAATGAACTGTTTCTTGTTATAAAAGATGAGATGAAAAAGTCTAAGTAATTATAATTTTCATCACTCACATTATTGTTTTTCCTCAAAAAAATGCTTTTAATCTTCTTTGAGGGTTGTGACTTCCAGGTTAAGCTATTTCGATAAGAACGGTAAAAATACATTTTTAACAGCCACAGAGTCGCAGATTAGTAATGATATTATAAGTACGCATTACAATTTAGCTAAAGAACCTTTTAGGGCAGAGTGCCGCACATTATTGGAATTGATGTGGAGTTAGCACGGAGTTAGATTTTATCAATAGATAAGTCTGCGAATCTGCGTCATTACCAATAGAATCAATTTTCAAATCTGCTATCAATCAACCATTCTATTTCACATTTTTTATTGCAATAGCCTTACATACAATTTAGATTTAATTGGATTACATTTGCTGCAACAACAATACATTTACAATGAAAATAGGAATTGTTTGCTACCCTACTTTTGGCGGTAGCGGCGTCGTTGCAACAGAACTTGGCAAAGCCCTCGCTAATGAAGGACACCAGGTTCACTTTATAACTTATAGTCAGCCGGCAAGGCTCGATTTTTTTTCAGCAAACTTATTTTATCATGAAGTTTCTGTAAGAGATTATCCCTTGTTCGATTATGCGCCTTATGAATCTGCGCTGGCAAGTAAACTGGTAGATGTGGTACGATTCGAACAACTGGACGTTTTACATGTCCATTATGCGATTCCACACGCTTCCGCCGCATTTATGGCAAAACAGATTTTAGCAAGTTATGGTATTCATATTCCTGTTGTAACCACGCTTCATGGTACCGATATTACACTTGTTGGTAAAGATCCAACTTATAAACCAGTTGTTACATTTTCTATAAACCAGAGTGATGGTGTTACTACGGTTTCCCAGGATTTAAAAGAGGACACCTATAACCACTTCGAGATTACAAAAGACATTAAAGTAATCCCAAATTTTATTGATTTTAATCGTTTTAGTTTACAGGCAAAAGATCACTTTAAAAAAGCGATTGCACCAAATAACGAACGGATTTTAATACATACAAGCAATTTTAGAAAAGTAAAGCGTACTGCAGATGTTATTCGTATTTTCGAGAAAGTGCAGGCCGTAATTCCTTCAAAATTATTAATGGTTGGCGATGGTCCGGAACGAGCATATGATGAACAATTGTGCCGCTCTTTAAATATTTGCGATCATGTTCGTTTCTTAGGTAAGCAGGATGCAGTTGAAGAAATCCTTTCTGTTTCCGATCTTTTTTTAATGCCATCAGAATCAGAAAGTTTCGGTCTGGCTGCTCTGGAAGCGATGGCCTGTAAAGTCCCTATTATCACAACAAATGCAGGTGGCATTCCCGAATTGAATGTTAATGGTTTTTGTGGTTACATGAGCGATGTTGGTGATGTTGATTCCATGGCGGCACATGCTATCGAAATCTTAAAAGATGATGAAACATTGAAACGCTTCAAGGATAATGCCTTTACACGGGCACAGGATTTTGATTTGATTAAAATTTTGCCCTCTTACGTAAATTATTATAAAGAAGTAATCGAAAATTCATTGCAACCAAAATACTAAATCCGCGTTAAAAGGTATAAGTTTAATTATTTGTGCTATAGACTGACAGAGATTTTTAATAACCTCATTACGTGTTTTCTAGAAAATAAAACTTTCTCAAAATCAAACGATTATAAATCGTACCTTTGCGCCTTTGAAACCATTGATATTGTTTCAATTATCGCATTAAGATTAGAAAATAGGTTAGATGAAAAAAATTGTTGATTACAGAAAGCTTTTAAGCGTAGATAAAAATGCTGAATTAAAGGATCTTAAATCGGTGTACCGTACTTTGATGAAAGATTGTCACCCGGATAAATTCCAGCAGGAGGAAGAAAAATTAGAGGCAGAAGCAAGAAGTAAGGCTATTATCGAAGCTTACCATTTTTTAGTGAGTATTGCGCCTGAAACTTGTGCGCAAAATATTGAGACCTATACAGAAACCATTACAAAATCGAACATACTAGACTTTGAATATAAACAGCAGGTGTTGAACATTCAGTTTTTTGATGGAAGTGCTTATGAATATTTTGATGTGCCTAAGGCCATCTATGTAAAATTAGTAAATGCTGATTCTCCGGGACGTTTTGCCCGTAGACATATTTTCAGCGATTACCCTTACCGCAATGTAGCGAAGGTTGCTGAACCAGCTTAATAACAAAAAAGACTTGCCGCATGGTAAGTCTTTTTTGTTGTCCCGAATTTGAGCTGATTTTTATTTGGTAAATGCCAGATTCACAGGCGCCGCTACTTTTATGCGTTTCCCGCTATCCGTTAGTTTTCCTGTTAGCTTGTTGCGGTTAAAAATCACTACATTGTTTGTGTATTGATGTGCTACAAGCAAAAAGCGGCCACTTGGGTCGATCGAAAAATTTCTTGGTCCTTTGCCCAATGTACTTACTGTTTCAACAAACCTTAATATGCCGGTTGGAAGGATAGAGAAAACAGAAATTGTATTTGCATCGCCTCTGTTCGTTTCATAAAGGAATTTACCGTCGGCTGAAACATGGATGTCAGCTCCATCAATCTTGCCTTCAAACGATTTTGGAGTTGTAGAAATTTCCTGGATTTTCTTTAGATTTCCGTTTGCGTAATAATATCCTGTTATACTACCATTAAATTCATGGACCAGGTAAGCAAATTTGCCATTAGGCGTAAAAGTAATGTGCCTTGGGCCGCTACCAGGATTTGTCGTCAGAACGTTTTTAAGCGTGAGAACCTGTTTTTTGCTTTTTGCATTGTAGCTGTAAATATAGACGTGATCTTCACCTAAGTCATTGCAGATTAAAAACTTTTTATCCGGGGTAAATTTAACCATATGAACATGTGCGGTTTCCTGCCTGCCTTTCGGATCAATACTTTTTCCTGTGTGCTTTATTACAAGGGCAGCGTTATCTATAGCGCCGTCTGCTTTTTTTTTAAAAACAACTAGACTTCCGCCGCTGTAATTTGCAATGATAATATTGTCTTTATCTGCCGTTATATAACAAGGATCGGCGCCTTCGCTTTCAACCTTATTAATAAATAGGAGTGCACCCGTTATTGCATTGTATCTGAAAGCACTAACGGTACTGGTTTTCCCAGTTTCGTTAACCACATAAGCGAATTTATTATCTGGCGATATTGCGATATAACTTGGGTTTTCTACATTTCTTGTTGTAAACTTCAATTTTGCACCTGCTGTAGATGTATTGAAGCTATATGTATAAATACCCTCACTTTTTGCGGGTGTATTCGTGTAGGTTCCTATTAGAAGATTATAATTTGTTTGTTGCGCTAAAGCTGCGAAGGATATTGACATAAGTAAAAAGAGAAAATTGCAATTTTTCATAATTATGGATTTGAACTATAACAAATATGAGAAAAGAAAATGAATGCCGCCAGTGAAAGCGAATTCTGGTCAATCAAGGCTTTTTTGCCGCAGAAGCACTGAATTCACAGTGCTCTATTGCCCACATTCGTCATCCCGACTGAAGCGCAACGGAAGGGAGGGATCTTATAAATATAATTCTAATCAAGGTGTCGCTTTATGAAAGATTTTGTTTTGCAGAGCCTTCGGGTTCTCGACTATTCTCGAAATTACGACTTGATC
>Ga0247804_10001103_pt1 | contig 12570 bp, 14 predicted proteins | sample UWRJL029104C1_FD_181142 | JGI IMG/M metagenome (GOLD analysis project Ga0247804, IMG submission 181142) | Plant litter microbial communities from Arlington Agricultural Research Station in Wisconsin, United States - UWRJ-L029-104C-1 | ecosystem: Environmental > Terrestrial > Plant litter >...
GTCACAGATTAGAACAAGCACGAGTATGTGCAATTGATGGTGCAATGGAAGCTTACTGGGTCGGTCAAGGAACAATTGGATGAGTTCCTCAAAGGTATGGTCTTATTTTCTGCATTCCGGGTCACAACTAACAATTAAAATAGGCTTCCACGATATAATCCCAGCTGAACTTGTGGCAATCTTCAATGAACAAGAATTGGAATTATTAATTTCAGGTCTTCCTGAAATTGACGTAGACGACTGGAAGAGCAATACAGAGTATCAGAACTACTCGGCATCATCACCACAAATCCAATGGTTTTGGCGTGCACTTCGCTCATTTGACAAGGAAGAACGAGCTAAGCTGTTGCAATTCGTCACAGGTACAAGCAAAGTTCCCCTCAATGGCTTCAAGGAGCTTGAGGGTATGAATGGTTTCAGTCGATTTAATATCCATCGTGACTATGGTAGCAAAGAACGACTTCCAACCTCCCATACCTGCTTCAACCGTAAGTTTGCTTCAACTACCGCCCAGGTCAATTTTCTTATAACTAACCATGAACAGAACTTGATCTTCCTGAATACGATAGCTACGAATCCCTTCGTTCACAAATCCTAACCGCTATCACCGCCGGAAGCTCTTACTTTGGCTTCGCCTAATTCTTTCTTTCGATACCACAACCTCTCTATCTGTTGTATCAAACTCTTCATGATACCACGGCAAACAAATGCATCGCAGGTTCTACTTTGGGCATTTCACGGCGCACTCTTGTTCCTTTGCTACTTTCGCATTCATGGAATCTGTACTTTTTTCCGCTGACCTTGCATTGGGGTGTTATTACGACGGGAATAAGACATGGAAATTACTTTTAAAAATTTACCTTCTGGAAGGGTCATCAAATACCCTAATTTTTCACATCTCGCAGGCTGCTCTTTGAAACATTTGGTGGCTATCACGACGAAGTGCAGGTCGATCGTGTATATTTGTCAGTGCTTCAGGGCAAGTGGGATGTGATTGACAGTGCAATGTGTGTGCTTTTGCTAGGGGCAAAAGGATGGGTTAATGAACTGTATGATAGATAGACAATACGTCATTAAGTGATGATGGGTAGTTTTAGCAATACAGATATCTACAATGACTTTACTTTCAGTGCTGGGATGTCTGACCGTGAGATACTAGTGGCAAGACAAAGGCGATGTCCATTCCTGGGCTTCTAGGATATCTACTGTTATGGACTTCTGGTCCCAGATCTTGTGTCTAGATTCTTTATCCCAAGTCACAGGAGAATGTTTGAAAGTAGCCTCTTTTTCTAATGTGAGATGAAATCTTCAACTGGACTCCCTTGCTAAGTTTGAAGCATTCCATAAGTTCCATTCTTTATAGCATCTCAATACGTGCCAAGATAAGGCTGAGATTTTCACATGTGTGAGGTTACCCCACATCTGGCAAGGCTTTGGCTTCAAAATTTCTGAACTTCAATCATCCGAATCATAACCACCACTAACCTAATATTTCGCCCTCTCTACCCACTGAGTAACAACCGAATCTGTTATTGCAATACAAGCTTCTAGCGGATTTCAGGATTGTCCGAATAAGCTTTTCACTAGGGTTATAATTGCACTTAGCAGACAGAAGCAAAAATGGCAACCAATTCCATCAAGCTCCTCACTGGGAGCAGCCATCCCGAGCTAGCAAAGCTGGTTGCAGACCGTTTAGGCATTGAACTAGCAAAGACGATGTCCTTAAATTACTCAAATCAAGAGACGAGTGTGACGGTTGGTGAAAGTGTCAGAGATGAAGATGGTATTCCCCTCCTCGGTTACCCAGCATATGTACAACTACTAACAGCCCGAAGTATTCATTCTCCAATCTACTGCCCCTGGCGACATCAATGACGGTCTTATGGAGCTCCTCATCATGATCAACGCCTGCAAGACTGCCTCCGCACGACGCATCACAGCTGTCCTCCCCAACTTCCCCTATGCGCGGCAGGACAAAAAAGACAAATCCCGTGCCCCTATCTCTGCGAAACTGATAGCAAATATGCTGCAAACGGCAGGATGTAACCATGTTATTACGATGGACTTACACGCAAGCCAGATTCAGGGGTTCTTTAATGTGCCTGTGGACAATCTATATGCGGAACCAAGTACTTTGAGATGGATCGAGGATAATTTGGGTAGAGAAGGGGGTGAGGGTTTGGTAATTGTTAGTCCAGATGCTGGAGGGGCGAAGAGGTTTGTTGTCCCTTTCTTTCCTACTTTACAGACGCGAAGAGCCTGCGGCATTTCTATAGAAATAAAACTAACAGTGAACAGAGCAACGTCGATAGCAGATCGTCTCGATCTCCCGTTCGCCCTTATTCACAAAGAACGAGCCCGTCCTAACGAGGTCTCACGTATGGTCCTTGTAGGAGACGTCAGAGGCAAAACCTGTGTTCTCGTAGACGATATGGCAGATACCTGCGGCACTCTTGCGAAGGCTGCATCCACGCTAACCGAAAACGGTGCCAAAGATGTTGTTGCCATAGTCACCCATGGTATACTGAGTGGTAATGCGATCGACATCATACTGAAAAGTTGTCTAAGGACGGTGGTTGTAACGAACACAGTACCGTTGGGAGATAAGTTTGAAAAGTTGGGAGGGGAGAAGAAGGACGGGAAACTGAGAGTTATGGACATTAGTCCTACTCTGGCGGAGGCCATTAGGAGGACGCATAATGGGGAGAGTGTGAGCTTTCTGTTCACTCATGTTCCCAGCGCGTAGACGTAAGTAGCACGTGTTTGGAAGAGAGGGCAATCGGATGCGTAGTAAGAGATCCGAGGGAGGTGTACGGTGTTCGGTTTGGGTATCTGTTTGTTGTACAATGGAAGCTGGAATGTGTGTGATTTACCGGATGGTATTTTCACTGCGTATATAGGAAACAAAATGTTCCAAGACTTACCTTATAGCAATTATACGTTGTATTCGTTGATCAGCCTTTCTTCGATGCATATTGCTTGTACATTTGTATGCTGAGCAGACTATATATCTCTACAAAATAAACTTATGCCACATACCTCGAAGGTACTGCGAATTAATTAAACGAAAGTAAGCTTGTAATCTTCGAAAAGCAGAAGATTACGAGCGCAAATAGATTCCGAAAGTGTCACTTTGTAGCAAATCCTGACAATGCTGTTAAAACAAATGGTTATAGCATTCTTCAATTTTCACAAACTACGCGCACAAATGTCTCAGAGCTGTGGAACATCCAATTTGATCTAGAAGTGCATTTTCTAATATCGTACATCATTATCTGTCTCCAAATTCTAAAAATCCGTCACACGTCCATTGTAACTCCAGTCGCTCTTCTCACCCCATCTCAGCGGCTCATTCTTTGGTCCTCCAACCTCCCCGGTTTTCGGATTCGTATCACCCTCAAATTCTGGCTTCGCACCTCTTCTGACATCCGGATGTAGTTCTGCTCCTTTTCCTTGTGCCTCTATTCTTGCCTCTAATATCCCATCTGCATCTTCACCGTCTACTTGTACCGTTGAAGCATCTGTCGTAGTTCCCTGTACATGGGAAGCGGGCGATTGATTTATTTGTGGTCGAGTACTGGAGGGAGTTCTAGGGGTAGAGAAGGCTCCTGTAGAGTTCTTTTGGAGACGTTCGAATTCTTCTTGTTCTTTACCTGGGAGGCGAGGTGGAGATGGACCGGTTGCGAAAGCTGGGCGGAAAGAAGAGGTAGTGAAGGTACGGGAGTATTGAGCCACTCGACGGGCGAGAAGTCGTGACATCTTAGGGCGGTTAGAACCAATTGTACGAAAGAGAGATAGAATTGTTGAGGCAGTAAGTTGTTGTAGCGTAAGGTAAAGTGAAGTGATGCTATCTTATGTTTGACATACAACGGCGAAAGTTGCCGAGCCGAAAGTCTTCCAGGGATGATTCTGCCAAGGTGTGTTAGAATTAATATGGAGTGGTTTTAGTAAAGTCTTACTACGCTCTGTGTGGCTGTATCAACATACAGACGGAGGTACGCACTCCGAGCGGTGAGAAAAGTGTCAGTGCTTCCATTATCGGCGATAAAGTTTTTGGAGGGGCAATAAAACCGTATGAATATCACATAAATTGGTTGACTCATTCTTGGGCACTTCTACTTCTTCCTCTCTTCTCAATTGTCACTTCAACTTCATAATCTAAGCATCCGTAATCATGGAGGGACTCAAAAACACTTTTGCACAATGCAAGAAGGAAGGCAGAGTATGCTACTAGTGCAAATAACTTTTTCTCTGGTGCATTTACTGATGGAGTCATAGTCTGCGTTGGTGACTTATGTCACTGCGGGATTCCCAACCGCTACGGAGACTGTCGATATTTTACTGGGCATGGAAGCAGGTGGTGCTGGTTAGCTTCACTGCTTCAATTATTGAGTTATACTGACTATTTGCAGATATCCTTGAACTCGGACTTCCCTTTACAGATCCAATTGGAGATGGGCCTACAATCCAGAAATCAAATACTGTTGGTGTTACCTTACGATTGCTGGTGTCATACGCTTACAATTACAATAGCAAGCACTGTTAAATGGAGTTACGGTCACCTCTGTGCTACAAATGGTACGAGATGCTCGGAAAAGGGGACTTAGAGCACCTGTATTATTCATGGGCTACTACAATCCCATCCTGAGGTATGGCGAGGAGAAATTGATCATGGACTGCAAAGAAGCAGGTGTCAATGGCTTCATTGTCGTCGATTTACCACCCGAGGAGGCTGTATCATTCCGTAACCATTGTGCGAAACAAGGGTAAGTCATAATCATAGACAGGAAAACTATATGAGTTAGTACTGACTTTGGCCTACAGTTTATCATACGTCCCACTTATAGCTCCATCGACCACCGAATCACGCATGAAGCTTCTTTGCAAACTTGCCGACTCTTTCTTATATGTTGTCTCGCGCATGGGAGTTACAGGTGCAACAGGGACAATGAATGCTGGTCTACCGGATTTACTCAAACGTGTTAAGGAATACTCAGGTGACAAGCCAGCCGCCGTTGGCTTTGGTGTTAGTACTCGGGATCACTTCTTGAGTGTATCCAAAATTGCAGATGGGGTGGTTATTGGTAGTCAGATTGTCGTAACCTTAACAGACGCACCAGCAGGACAAGGGGCTAAGGCTGTTGAGGAATATTGCGCAAAAGTATGTGGGCGAAGGAACGCTCCAAACGGTGGGCTTACAAGGGAAGTTGGAATAGTGGAGACGTTAAGCAATGCAGCAGAGCCCACGGATGTCCATGTTAACGGTGTTATTCGTGAAAGTTCGGGTCCCAACTTGGTTGACCAAATTGAAGCTCTGAACACTGAAGATAATCCAGCCAAGGTTACAACTCAATTTGGTCAATTTGGAGGTCAATATGTACCTGAAGCATTAATGGACTGTCTATCGGAGCTCGAAGAAGGTTTCAACAAGATCAAAGACGACCCAGAGTTCTGGGCGGAGTACAGAACTTACTACCCATGGATGGGACGCCCAGGCCATCTACATCTTGCAGAACGCTTGACTGAACATGCTGGTGGAGCCAATATCTGGCTAAAGCGGGAAGATTTGAACCATACTGGAAGTCATAAGATCAACAATGCGTTGGGTCAAGTTCTTCTTGCGCGTCGATTAGGAAAGACGCAAATCATCGCTGAAACTGGAGCTGGGCAACACGGTGTCGCAACTGCTACTGTTTGTGCTAAGTTTGGCATGAAGTGTACCATCTACATGGGAGCTGTAAGAAACCTATTATTCCGTGCGAATTACCACTAATTAGAATTTAGGAAGATGTAAGAAGACAAGCCCTTAATGTCTTCCGCATCAAACTCTTGGGTGCCCAAGTCATTGCCGTAGAAGCTGGAACTAAAACACTTCGTGATGCTGTCAATGAAGCTATGCGTTCCTGGGTTGTCGATCTTGACACCACACATTATGTGATCGGATCAGCAATTGGACCACATCCTTTCCCAACCATAGTTCGCACTTTCCAGTCAGTAATCGGCAATGAGACAAAGGCCCAAATGCTAGAGAAACGTGGTAAACTTCCAGATGCAGTGGTTGCCTGTGTAGGAGGCGGAAGTAATGCTACTGGCATGTTCTATCCCTTCTCAAAAGACCTCAGCGTCAAGCTCCTTGGTGTTGAAGCCGGTGGAGACGGAATTGATACCGATCGCCATGCCGCTACTTTATCAGGAGGCACTAAAGGCGTCTTCCATGGTGTGCATACCTACGTCTTACAAAACCAACACGGTCAGATCTCTGATACGCATTCTGTGTCCGCTGGTCTCGATTATCCCGGTGTAGGTCCGGAGCTTGCCTCTTGGAAAGACAATGAGCGTGCTAAATTCATCGCCGCCTCGGATGCAGATGCATTCTTGGGTTTCAAGATGATTAGCGAGATGGAGGGTATTATTCCAGCTTTGGAGACTGCACATGCTGTATTTGGTGCTGTTGAGTTGGCGAAGACAATGAAGAAGGGTGACGATATCGTGATTTGTCTGAGTGGGCGTGGTGACAAGGATGTTCAGAGTGTAGCTGAGGAGTTACCTAAGCTCGGTCCTAAGATAGGATGGGATTTGAGGTTTTAGGTCTCTCATTAATCGAAGATGGGATATGTTTGGTTCATTATCATGGATAGAGCCTTAGCAGTTCTGACATGCCGAAATCGATGGTAGAATAAAAGAAATAATAAAAGGTCATGATCATACGCTCTACATTTACTACAATTTGGCTTAGGCATGACTTTGGGTACTCCACAATGCATCTACCATGCGCTTTTTTGGAACAGAAAAAGGACAAGTGAATTCCTTGATTCGGTAGCTTTGTCACACTGCTCATATTCTTTCAGACCACATGCCTCAATTATAATGAGGCTCGTATAAGCTGACTACTGCGCACATCCGTGCATCTGTAGAATGATTCTTTTTTTCTGTTGCGTTATATCTTGAACCTTTCTTTGAATAACTTTCATTCTCCTACTAGGTATCCAGGGAGCCAGCTTCCTTTTGGGACGCCGATAATTCTAGAGTCAAGCTTAGATTTGATGCAGGACACTCCATCCCAGTTTGTAGAATGACTGGAGCAGACCAGACCAAACCAATAATCGTGATAGTCCCCAAACAGTAAGTTACCGGCTTTGAGAGACAACTGAGCCACGCCCTTATGTTTCCTACAACTACTCAATATAGTCCAAATAAAGCTAGCATTGCCGAGGCCGGGTATGTAGGCACGACCAGATCGCTGAGATCCCGAAAGCTTATTGTAGCAGCACATCAACATCAAGCACAGATGATGGGGAAGCTATCGTAATAAAATGGTACGTGTTGAAGATCTGCGGGGTTTAGTGTAGGCGAATACGAGGTTGGCGAGAGGAGAGAGTTGAAGAATGTCAATTTGCTGCATTAGATTATGTGGTAACAATGACGATGCTGTCACCTGCATGAGTTTGAATACGAGATGAAAACTTCGCAAAAATAGACGCATTATTTTATATAAAGCTTCGATGTTTTCGAGGTGAGAACTCTCCTATACAAGTAAAGCAATTCACTTGGATACAGAATAGTATCACTCAAATACCGGTCCCCATATCATATTGGCCAGAAATAGTCCATCTTTTTGAAAACCCCCAATCATGTATCTTTCCTCCTCCATTTTGGCTCTTTTTTTCTCAACTCTCACCTCCGCTGCCAGCTCAGCCTGCCCCTTCAATTATCCCTCTACACTAAACACCACAACCTCCCATAATGGCCTAGTCTTCACCATTATCTCCAACAACCCAATCACGAACAACCGTGCTGTCCAACTTCGACCCAACATATTCTTTGAAGGTGGCTATTTTACCGCCATCGACAATTCCTCGCCAGTCTTACTCGGCAACCTCAAAAACGGAGGACTATATTCTCAATCACGCAATCTCTTCAACCAACTCTTTGATCTTGGTCCAACCGGGTACCTCAACCTCCGTCGTGAAGTTGAAGGGACCTCCCAGTGGACTGTTGGCTTTGCAAACGCCACGCTTTGGCCCGGGGCGATAGAAGAGCAGTGGAGTGTTGATGCGCCGACCAATGATGGAACGTACTCGCTCTTTCATGACGAGCCGCTCGAGGTGGCGCATGGATTTTTGTTATGTGAAGCCGAAATTGATTTGAGCAATGGGCCATGGTTTCAGTTGTTCTATCAGACTTATACGGAAAGTCCGACGAACTTTGAAGGTTGCGAGAGTGTAGGGGTTAGAACTAGTGTTGGTGCTAGTATTTCTAACGGCGAATGCGATATTGGAGGGGTCACTGCTTAGGAAGGAAGAGAAAGTATTGAAGAAGTGGTGAAGGATTGAAGACCGTAATCTGCTGAATCACGGCGAATTTAATTAATTAATTGATGGTGAAGGTATAGAGTAGTCAATCTACGTAAATTCAGTGTTGGTAGTCATTCTACATTCTTGTAATCACGCCATCTGAGATCCGTGCTTTGAAATGAATGTGTCTCAAAACAAGCCATTAAGATTGTTGCTCTTAAACTTGAAAGGTATCTCCGAACTTTGCCATCATTGCTTCGACAATTCTGCATATACTTCCTCGCTATTATGGAGTAAATATTGCTAGTTTGCTAATTAGCAAAAGTTTATCAGAATAGAGAAAGCGTCAGAACTTACAAGAATATGATAGGCAGCCAGATATAGCTCTGCAACATCGTCGGGTTTTGAGTTCTCCCAAAGTCCACTCTCAAGTCTCTCCAAGCCAACTACATGGATAACAAATAGTGTGAAGTGTTCATTGATACTCCATCCATATGCCTCCTTCCATTCAGCTCCATTGCAGACCAACAAGCTATTAAATTGTTTCGAGTTATTCGCAATTTGCAGAATAGTTTCTTGGCTGGGTCTTTGGATCTGATTTCCGTTGTTTCCGAGTCTCTGAAGGAAGTCTCGTTTGAAGGTCCTCCATGCCCAGCCGATTTTCATGTTTCGTAGAAAATCATGGAGACGAGTTTTGTCGTCGAAGTCGAAACCCAGGATCTGTCCTAGCTCTTCCGCAGTGATATGATTGCCTGCAGTTGTAACATCCATTCTGACCAATTCTACTCATTTGAATACCGTTTTTTAGCCATAGAATCTGTACGAACTTACCTACTATCAAGGTCAAGGGCCAGTAAGCCGTAGCTTTTTTATAAAGATGATTTCAACACTATGAGCCGGTGAGATAGTAGTTAGAGAGGAACTTTTCTACCCTATGATGATCTTCGCTGATTGAGATTGGCATGATGATGTCGCTAGAATGATAAGGAACTATAGCTACCTCGGTTGCGCAGCCTATCTTATAATTCAAGCTAACTACAAAACTTGTCGATTTAATTCTGTACTTTTTCTGGATGAGACACTTGCTTATATTGGTGACCGCGTTACAGAGTACAATATTCCGGTGTTACCAATTTTTAAGAGGGGTTGCACTGCATCGCCCTTCAGCCAGTGCTCAAATAGGGTAGATGGAATGGCTTCTTATCTAGCCCGAGAACTCAAAGATTGATTCGGGAGCGAGAGGGGATTTGAAAATGAGTGGTATAGCCTAATAACCCAATGTTCCCACAAAATTGAAAAAAGATCTCTTGACATTTCACAACGTTCAGTTTTGGGTATGTATCTTTCAGAGCTAATATCCGAGACCTGAACCCAGTTGGTGTCACATCTGTCATACCTTAGCGAAATATTAATGATATACGAGACTCAAAATTATCACGTCTATAATTCCCGTTCAGGCCAATCACTAGTCGTTCCAGTACAGTTCATCTCATGACGTCCGCCTAGGTAGGCCCATTATCTACACCTTGACTCAGGGGCTCGCTTGAGTTTTTGGTCACGTGAGTATGCTAACAATCCAAGGAGAATAGATTTGAGCGTCCCATCTATCTGTTCAGAAAAATGTTGTGCGCGTTAGATCAAATACGGGTGAGCTTTTGTAGGTCTTAGTCGAGGAACCGTATTCCTGATGCTAAATGGAGTAGAATGGTGGCTAGTATGATCTGCATGATGATTGCATGAGACTTCCATCACAGTTTACAACCAAATGACATGGTACTTCGCGCCATTACCAGAGGTTTTCACCGCCGGAATCATGTCCTCGAGCTCTTATATCGTAAAAATAATGCTCCATTCAAAAGACCTACAGTATACCGATATCTATCTGACCCGCCTTTCGATTATAACATATAATCCACAACCCCCATAGCTCATGCCACGGCAACCGCCTCAACCACGTTCTCCTTCAAGTGACCATTCACATTCTCAATCATCTTTTCTGCCACACTTTGTATCTCCATCTCCTCGTCTCTCTTTTCGTCTATTATCTGGGCCTCGGCCCCTGTCTCTTCCTTCGTTTTGATCGGTTTAACCCACCAACTCTTTCCTCCAATCCCTTTCAAATCTCCAAAATTCCCCACACCGCCACGCTCAAAACTTTCTTCTACTACAACATTATCGTGTTTTCTAGTCCCATTTAATAGGGACTCGCCCCATTCTCTTTCTGCTTCGATCTCCCACTGCTCCAAAACTACAGGTCTCAACTTTTTAGTTTCCTTAGCTGAACGACTTGTGCTCAGCTCATCCCCATCTACCCACCTTACACTCAAGATCATAAAACTCAATCCATCGTGTTGGCCTTTATATCCCTCACGTTTGGCGCCCCATTCGCGACTTCGTATGCCAAAACGAGTAACTGAGGAATATTTCTCTAACTTTGGGAGTATAAGGACTGTAATATGCAAATCGCGATCTTTGGGGATCTCCATCGGTCCATGCTTGGGCGGCTCCACAAGATAGTCTACCGATGGGGAAGTAAGACCATCGTTGAGTTCTAAGCCGAGTAAACTGATATCAACATCATCCGCCCAACATCCACGGAACCATCCATGGTGGATACATGCTGCGATAACGTCCGAATCGTCGGTATACACGTCCGTTCCCCATACTGCTCTACGAGCTGTAATTTCTCTTCTGCTTTGATCCATGAGATGTATACGAGGGACACGGATGGTGAAGGTACAATTTTCAGAACCCTCAAAGAGAGGCAGGGGTTGGGGTGTGCTCGCGAATCCAAGTCTCGATCTTGGGGAGTTCATTGTTTTGCCGACAGGGCTCAGATCAGATTGATAATATGAGTGACCAAGATGGTTGCGAGGAAGGTGGGCAACGGACTCTAGGACTGCTTTGGAGCGGATTGTGATTTTGGGTATGGGAATTGGAATGTTCTTGGGAGGATCTGGTTTCGAGGGTGTAGCTTGATGGTGGTGGTGATGTCGAACAGTGTGATGGTGATGACCTTGGGCAGCTTTAGCATCTGGTGGTGAGGCTACGGCAGCACCTCTGACGATCTTGAACGGACTGTGACTAGGTTGTAAAGGGGACGACACACTCTCTATTTGATCTACACGATGGTGGTGTTGACTCAATCAAAGTTACGTTAGCATGGTAGGCCAAATCTAGGAATGAACATGCTTACTGGTGGTGTTGTCCATGACGATGATTGTGGTGATGTTTAAGTCTTTTGCCTCTCCCACTGCCACTAGGAGTGCGACGGCCTGTACTGCTGTCGCTATAAAATGTCAGTACTACTCTAAAATTCTTTTTCGACCAGAAACAGAGTGCTTCACGGAATAGATCTTAAGATCAAACATACTCGTCGCCTCTGCCATCTTCATCCTTTAGCTTTCTTCGCCTGCCACCTCGAGATGAGCTACGGGCAATATTGTATCCACCGTTTTCAATTGGTGAGTCTTGTCCTGGGAAGCCCTCAAGATCCTCCCGCCTCAATTGTCCAACCGAGAGACCTTGAGGGCCAGCAGTTGCGGGACTTCGCCCTTCCATTGCACCAACTCCAGTACCAATACCCGAAAACATCCTACCGAACTCATGCTTGATTCCGGGCTAAATTTCAGATCAGTATTTCTTTTCTCAGAGAATAATTAGACTTGGGGCTCGAGTGAGATAAATAGGTTGAAATAACTTACTTCTCCACCGGGACCTCCAATCTGACCTTGAGCACCCTGAACAGCTTGTGGTAGTGGAGAGACGCGACCTTTACGATTCATCTCATGTACTCCTAAGAATGATCTTTGGACTTGTTGTTGGAGCTGCTGGGCCTCTTCGAGTCTCCGCGTGGCATCTTCAAGTCTCTTTGTTGGGGATTCCTGCTGATAAGCGGTGTTTTGTGGTGGGCCACCATATATGACTCTCTGCTGATCCTCCTGATGCTGCTGTGCAATTCTTTGGCGCTCTTGCTGTAGTGCAGCTTCGAATGGTGATGCTACATTAGCACTCTGCTGTATTGGTATTGCTGTTGGTTGGGATACTGGAGGAAAGCGTTGCTCATTATTTGAGTAAGCAGGAGGACCTCCATACGACGGTGCAGTTGTTCTAGGATAATTATGCATGGGTTCTCGTTGGTGAGGCTGTTGCTCTGGGATAGGTTCATATTCGGGGCGTGGTGGTTCATAACCATGTCTTAACCAAGCCGGTTGCTCCCGAGGTTCTGGAGCTCGAGTGTAGGTTTGTGCTCTTTGTGCTGCCATCTTATTCGCAT
>Ga0247804_10001104_pt1 | contig 12566 bp, 15 predicted proteins | sample UWRJL029104C1_FD_181142 | JGI IMG/M metagenome (GOLD analysis project Ga0247804, IMG submission 181142) | Plant litter microbial communities from Arlington Agricultural Research Station in Wisconsin, United States - UWRJ-L029-104C-1 | ecosystem: Environmental > Terrestrial > Plant litter >...
GGTCAGGGTCAGGGTCAAGGTCGAGGCGGCTTCCAGCTCGAGCTCCTCTTTCTCTCTCTCATCCACGGTGGCGTCTCGTCGTACTCATCTTCTTCCCACCGCTCATTGTCCTTGGAAAATTTCATCGTCCGCAGTGACTGTTTGATTTTGGCGGTGTGATATCTTCATTTTAAGTTGCATTTGTATCGTGTCGCACTGAAGACGACGGCATTTTTATTCATTCAATCAATCGTTCCTCTGACGTTCTGAGCATCGACCAGAATAAGGCCAAAAGAATCCGAGAACATCGCAATGTACGGGGTACCAGCCGGTCGTCCGATCATGAGGGAGAGGGGGATGACTTATAGCATGAGCAATGTACGTGTATCTTTCTCTGGCTCGTGTTGATCTTCATGTTCGTTTTGATATTGCCTTGTCATGGTTCCTCTGCGTTTGGCGTTGGAATTGAGTTTGTTCCTTCTTTTATGCTTCACGCTATGCTGTGCCTGGCCCCAGTGGTCTTGGTGCTGGTCCTGGTCCATATCCATGTCGTGTATCCTCCTGGCCCTCTGCACGATGCCGGCTGCCGTCTGACAAGCACGTTCTTGACGATGGATGGTACGGTATGTACTTTCACCGGTGGCAGACCGTACATACATCCTGTACACCCCGTTACGTACAGTACCAGCCGCGCCAGCATAGCATGCCAATAGGTCCCGGTCAGCGTTAAGCTTCAGACACATCGACCCGAGGCTGAAAACCCAACTGACAATACCATGGAATCTCCATGACGGTCTAAATCACGGTCTAAGGGACTCGAGACGGGGTCGAGTGGATCTGAACCAGAGAGTAGGAGAGTACGTGGCCGTGGTATTTGTTTTATTTCCTGGCTCGGCTTAGCTAGTGCTTTGTTTGAGGGTATGATTCTTTCTGCTGCTTGCAAGTGAAGGCTTTCCTGCGGTAGTTGCTGCTCTGTCCTCCTGCCATATATATATACATGTTCAGTATCATGTTGTCTGGTGGGTGATTGATGGTGGGCTTTCTGCTCCATGTATTTATCACACCAACCCATCATAGCGTGTGGCCAGTGCCGTGACCGAAGTCTCTCGCGGTGATTGAGGGTTGAATTGGATGATGGCAGATGTCCTTCGAGTTGAAGATGTAGATATTCTGTTCATGTCTGGGTCTGGATTATACAAGCTCTGTATATCTTGGGTTAAACATAATATAGAAATTACATAAAATGGGTTTCTGGGCGTGGTGGGGTCGTCGGGTTTTACCGTAAAAACTGCGATTATCATCGGGATCGTAGCCTTGTGCGGGGATGCTCGGCCCCTGTCAGCATATGATGCTTCCCTGAACGAAACTTTTGACCCGATCATCTTTCAACCTCGTCAACCTCGTCAACATCCCACCTCGTCTCCTCCTGATACATCACCAATTTGTCAATGCCCTCAATGCCCGTATTGTTTTATTGAGAATTGCCCCCGAGACCATATCAACCTTGGTCAATCTCCAAATCACAGCCTCCCAGCAGTTTGGGCGTCTTGTGTATCAACTGAGGTCACTGCCGTGTCTGCCCGTACAATCCCGAACTGCAAAAAGCTCACGCGATCTTGCGCTGCACCGAACCCATCTGCTCTTCTCCCTTTGCAAAACACCAGTTTCTCCTTCTCAAGTGTCATCTACTCGCCGCAGTCATGTCTGGTCCGATTCCTAGAAAGAGTCGTAGCGTTAACGGTGTCGCCGTACAGGTCGAGGATACCCAGATCTGCGTGGTTATGGTGGGTCTGCCAGCTCGAGGAAAATCACTTATTGCTCAAAAGGGTATGTTACCTGTCCTCTCTCCAATATCTCTTCCTGAGATATACTGCTGAAAGGACTTTCGCTGATATGTTCATCTAGCAACCCGATACTGCAAGTGGCTCTCGATCGATGCAAAAGTCTTCAACGTAGGAAACTACCGTCGTCATGATACTCCCCAACCCACCGCCGATTTCTTCTCCACAGGTAATGCTGAGGGCGAACGTATGCGCCGTGCAGCTGCAGAAGCTGCCATAAATGATATGATCGTTTGGTTCCGCAGTGGAGGGGTTATCGCTTTCTTCGACGCGACCAATAGCACCAAGGAACGCCGTCGTTGGATCAAGGAACGCTGCGATAGGGAGGGTATCGAGACTCTCTACGTGGAATCGAAATGTGATGACGAGGATTTGATCATGAGCAATATTCTAGAGGTGAAGACCACATCGCCAGATTACAAGGGCCAAGACCCCGAAGAGGCTGCGCGGGATTTCCGTAACCGTATTCGAAACTATGAGAAGGTCTATCAGAGCATTGATGTTGACGGAGATGAGAAGGATCTCACGTATATCAAACTGATGAATGTGGGAAAGCAGTGCATTATCAATCTCATTCAGGACTATCTGCAAAGCCGAGTGGTGTATTATCTGATGAACTTGCACATTAAGCCTCGTTCCATCTGGTTGTCTCGTGTAAGTTCATCCGCGCTAGGATGAAGGGTGTTTGCTAATCAATTCAGCATGGTGAATCGGAATTTAATCTAGACGGCAAGATTGGTGGTGATGCTGACCTATCTGCTCGTGGAGAGATGTATGCTCGCAAGCTTCCAGAGTTGGTCTTGCAATCAGTTGGTGTAAGTCATACCATCCACTATCCCTTCCCCATTCTAACTTGGTACAGGACCCTCGACCTCTCACAGTCTGGACCTCCACTCTCAAACGAACCATCTCAACTGCCCGTTTCCTCCCCCAGACCTACAACCAGCTTCAATGGAAAGCGCTCGACGAACTCGACTCTGGCGTCTGCGACTGTCTTACCTACGCCGAGATCAAAGAACAATATCCCGAAGATTTCCAAGCCCGCGATGACGACAAATACAACTATCGATATCGTGGCGGTGAATCCTACCGTGACGTCGTGATCCGTTTGGAACCCATTATTATGGAGCTCGAACGCTCCGAGGATATTTTGATTGTCACCCACCAGGCGGTATTGCGATGCATCTACGCCTACTTTATGCAAAAGTCGCAGGTGGAGAGCCCGTGGATGAACGTCCCGCTACATACATTGATCAAACTAACCCCAAGGGCTTACGGGACGCAGGAGGAAAGGTATGATGCCAGGATTCCTGCGGTCAGCACGTGGAGAGGCAAAGGGAGCGTCGCAAAACATGAAGATCCGGTTGAGACGACAGTTACTTTGGGCGCCGCCAAGGATGCTGCTGCCGAGGAGCTCAAGCACGCTGGCGATGGTACCGAGGAGATTAAGGAAGGGGTTGAAAAGTTGGGCGTTGATGGTAGCGCTGACGACGAGGCAAAGACCGCCTCGGCTACGGAGGCTTCAACCTAAATGCTGCACAATCACTGCTCTCCCAAATATCTCTTTCGACCCGCTTTATAAATTCTACCCAAACCCCTCTCCCTTCGACTCGCTTACGAATTCTACGATACGATCACGACGCATGGACACGGTACATGGAGGCTGGATACAGGATTCAAGCATAGCGACTTGGCGTTTTTTTCATTTGCTTTTCACTAGGTCCCTTGGTGTATTGTCTTCCTTCAAGGATGCAGGGGGTTAGACGCATCTTATGGGTGGTATCATGGATGGCTTTGAATCATATAGGATGGCTGTGATACATAGACGCGGGATGTATGCAGGCTGGCTATGGGACATGTGGGATATGGTATAGAAAAGATCATTATAGGATTCAAGATGAACTAATTGTAAGGTTCATAAGCTATCAGCACGGTGACCTGTGGTATGACTAAGTAGAGTAGCTAAAAACGATGAGTTTCCATGGCCTATTCCCTTAGAGAACTGTGTGATGGCCACGTGACTCAACCATGATTAGATCTATGAGATCGAGGACCACCCACCCTGAGCTCCATCATAGAATGAGAACATATGAAGATTGTTTAAAATATTCTTCATTATCCTAGTTATCGCAATCGTCTGTAGTACTTCAGGATTCCAAAGATAAAGCAAAGTAGATTACAAAATCCCCACGTCTCGGCTGAATATCTTGTTCCTTTGTTTTCATCCTCTTTTCTACCCTTTTCGGTAGCTTAGTAGCTTAGTAAGTAGCTATGCAGCTTGGTAAATGTCCGTATAATCAAAGCAAATGCTCCTGTTCAACAGCTTTCCTCCTATCAAGTTTTATATCCCTCCGTTTCGAGACCACCCTTTTTTTAAAAACTCTGAATGGGTGAAAAAGACAGTGCAGCTGACGCTTATAAAAGGCGATCTCTTTTAGAGGAAAAAGTACATTATACGGATTAAAAGCAGAGTTTTCTAAATGTTTTATTAGTGAGGCTATCTCAAAGGGTGTAGAATTCATTTCGCAAAAGGGGAGAAGAGAATGGGTAGGATATATATGTCAAGGACCTGTACTCACGATACGGATAAAAGGAAAGGTTGCTCAGCATGTAGAACCTGTGTCAAGGTTCTCAGATTGTGATATGAATAACGAAGGAAGCTCTCCGTAAAGAGAGGTCTAGGTATAGCTAACTAATGGGGATGTCGTGCCTGAGGCCACAACAGATATTATATGTCAAAATAGTGGAGGGTCAACCCTACGTCCTGCACAGTCCTCTTATTTTCTATCGTGTACATATAGTTAGACAGATCCTCATTGGCGAGAAGAACCCATCTCAACTTGTTATCAAGCTACTATTACTTTTAACAATGTAGCGATCAGTTACTCACCAAGAGCCTTCTCGGCTTTCTTTATGGGACTGTTGCGTCTGTCCAGAGCTGAGGTCAAGCCATCAAGCCACAAACACGACCATGCAGCCTACGTTTCACATTTGAATGGACGGATTGTAACCTTGTATAAAAGCAGGGCCAAATTATTTTAGCAGAGCTTGTCATTTGAAATCCAGATGATTGGATTATGTTTTCAGATGTATTTAAGTCCGGTCTCATCCACGGCTAAGGGTTGTGCGAAAGAGTAAGAGGAAGATGGTGATGTTCTCTTTAACGAACACCGCTAGGCTAAAAGCTATTTTAGGGATCAATGTCTTTTGATGATTGCGTCTGGTCAGCTGAGACACTACCTACTGATATCTGTGTTTCGAGTTTGCGGCATCTTGGGAGACCGAAAGGCTGCATCTGTCAAAGTAGAATTATTAAGCGTCTTGAAACTGCCTCGCTTTCTTCTTTTGCAAATATCAACACTACTCCAAATCTACCCGTTCGTTTATTCTGCAGAGCCAGAAACTAGAAACTGAAATTACAAATAGCCTGTTTTATAGAACGCTTGAAGATATCGTTAAATTATCTTTCTTGTACTACTTGATAACAGCTGAAACTGAGAATTGATCGAGGCTCTTGCGTATTGCACTGGAATCCACCTTTCGACTACCGCAAGACTACATACTGCAGCTAGGTATACGAAACTATCAAAATATCAATCAGTCATTGACTACTAGCAATTTTGCCTTGCTTCCTACTCGGTGTATGCTCGTCTCTTGATGAATACACGCTTTGAATTCTGTAGTTCTAATGTCATCATCCACTTCCATCAAACCCAGCACGCCAATTCCGCGCAGCCTGTACCATGCCCTGGACAAGAAATCGCAGCAATTCCGCCTCTTGCGTATTCACCCTGGCCAAAAGTCCCAAATAGTCAAATGCGACCTCTACATCGCTGTCCTGAAGCGGCGAATGGGCTTCGAAGCCCTTTCCTACGTTTGGGGCGACCCAGAGCCGACGACTGATATCCTCATCAACAAAGCACGATTCCCCGTTCGCGCTAATCTTCGCGCTGCGTTCCGTCGGCTTCGCCGCTCAGACGAGGACCGCATATTATGGGTTGATGCTATTTGCATCAATCAGACCGACGATGAGGAGAAGGGCCACCAGGTCAATCTGATGAGTCGCATCTACACCTTTGCGACTACAGTAATTGCCTGGCTAGGGGATGTTCCTCCTCCGCATGAACCCAGCTGTGTGGAGCTATTCAACAGGATCAGGAAGCAGAAAGATAAAATACTTAAGCCGCGTGGTCGTGTGTATTCCGAGGACTATATTGAGTGCACCGAAAAGCTCATGACCTCAAGTTGGTTCTCTCGAGTCTGGATCATCCAAGAGTCCGTTCTTTCACGAGACCTTAGAATGATGCTAGGACCCGCTGATGCCTCGTTTCAGGACGTGTGTGATATAGCCGACAATCTGATCCGTATGCTCGAGAAGCAGGGGATCAATGTGTCGAATGAGTATTGGCGAATAGAGGATATGAGGAAGAAGAAGTCGTACCCGTCTGGCCGCGGTGTCAATTTCTTGAACGCCCTTATCCATGCTTGGAACTTTCAAGCCACTGACCGAAGGGATTTGGTCTACGCGCTTCTCGGGACAGTGAACGACTGGCAAGCGCAAACGCCGATGTTGGCGGATTATACAATTGACGAACGCCAGGTGATTATCAACACGTCAGTCCAAATCATTCGTTGCCAGAAATCACTCCAATTGCTTGTTCCTGCCGGCCTCTTCTGCAATCGGAACTACAGCCGGCCTATTCCGCCAAATTGTCCTTCCTGGGTTTCGCCATTCTCGCGTGGTACCCTTGTATACGCAACCGAGGGCTACAACTCCAGGCCCTTTGTGGATGACCTGCAGCTCGTCGACAGAGAGCTCCTCTCTCTAGATGCAACTTTCCTCGGCACTGTGGACATGCTCAGCCAAAATCGATTTCCAGATCTCCAGGTCTCTTCTTGGCTAGGTAAACAAGCTGAAAGATACGAGGGAGAGTTATTTGACGACATCGAAAATATGATGGAAGTCCCGCGCCTTTTGGATTTTGTCCTTGCTTCAGAGCGGCTGGTAAGATCGAAGAAGTACTACGACGAGCCTAGCGTTGTCTGTTTACGCCAGATATTTCATCAATATGGGGGCCTTGTTAAAGATGCGCTGAGAAGAACTAACTTCCAGTTGCCCACTGACGAAGACCCTGAAATATCCGCTTTCGAGCTTCTAAATGCTTTTCTCCACTCGCAACTGTTGACGTCCCGAGAAAAATCAGAGATTGAGACTATGGATATCGATGCCTATTATGCGGCGGTTGAAACAATTCTAAAGCGAACCATGGGCCTCTGGGCCTGCTGGAGCCGCCTAGATGAATACAATGCCAAAAGTCCACTTCCTCTTACCCCGGGTTGGTGGTGCTTCTCCGAACATATAGCCGACACCACCAAGCTAAGGGAGGGCGACAACATGCAGGAGTGGCTACGTGGCCGAGCGCGAAGGCTCGTACGAACAGATAAGGGGGCCGCATTTGCCCTTGCGGGATATGCGGAACCAGGAGACAAGATATTCAATTTAGGAGGGAAGTCTGGCTTGTTTGTTTTGCGGTCGGATAGGAAACGAACGGTTAAAACGGTGACGAAAACGGGAATCAAGATTGAGACAATCGAGACGTACAAGCTCGTTGAGAAGTGTCTGGCTTTTGCAGCCCTAGAGGACTTTGATGGAACGCCTGCGGTGGAGAAGCCGAAAAAGGTGATTTCACGGGTTCATATTTGTTGAGCGGCTATTTAATATCGTTGCTCGTGAGATTATACTGTATTCTCTATATCATAGACTACATTATCTAAAGAATCATGAAAGAAACTATGCAAGGGTTAGATTAACCAGAACATTACTCATTGTTGGGAAGATTAAGCCATGAAAGCGCTCGATCTTTTACATAACAGGGCAATCACCTCTCCCAAGTAGGCGGTAGTCCAATTTTCTTCCAGTTCGTGACGTAAAGCCACCTCGGTTCCAAATGAAAGAGACTTGTCAGGTCTTCATGGACATGAGTATGTCACTGAACCAGACATCCACTGTCCAATCGCCTTCGGGAAACTCCTCCAACAAATCGTAAGAGGGAGTCGTATTGACTGACAACCCTGCACCAGTAGCCATCACAACATCAACATCAAGCTTTGCCTCCCAACCTGCTTTAATAGACCTGAACCTCTTAGCAGTTCTCGTGAATATGTCTTCGTCCATATCACTGGTATCCAATCCAGCGAGCGCAGAAACTTGAGCCAGATTATATATAACCATGTCCAAAATCGAAAGGACATCCGCTGTATTTCGTACTTCAGCCGATGGCCAGGATGAATCCTTTAGCGATGAGAGTTTATAGAGAGCGGTCAGGCAGTGGGAGAGTTGAGAGAAGATGGAGAATGGGAATCCGATATAGTCGGCCGGTGGAATTCCGAAGAAGACATCGAACCAAGATTTGATCGAATCGAGGCACGAGTAAAGACAGTCCAGTTGCTGAAAGTTGGAGTTGTTGGCAATGCTAGGTAGTGAGGAATGTGCGGTCTCGTTGATGGTTAGGTTTGTGCTGTGGTAATGGGCAAGTAGTACCTCTTCCGTAGTGTCAACCAGGTAATAGTGGAAATCCAAGGTAACATACCTCTTGACTGAATGTGAAAAGAATTTTGAAGTTTGACTTCTTGAAGCTGCGATCTTAGTGCCTGGATATAGAATGAAGATGGAGTTTTCATGTGCTTGGTGTTTTCAGTGGTCTCCTCTTGCCAATGGCCGACCTTTTCGACTAATAATTGTAGTCGAATCAGTTGAACTAACGTTTCGTCGTTTGGACCTTCGGGGTTAGAGCTTATAACCTGAAGGCATTCCTCACAATGGGGGGTCCAACGGAGTGCATCTATTTTCTGAACGAAGGAGGAGATACTGGATGGTTAGTGAGTACCAAATTTTGATAACTCGAGGGGTCAAGTGAAGAGAAAATTTACATTGATGTTATGAGGAAGCAGCCTAGAAGAGCTCGGCGTTCCTCCATGCTCCGTGGCGGAGATTTATAATAAGTCTGAGAATAGCTACATAGAATCAATTGATCACTCTTTGGCTTTGGCTTATTGAGACTAAGATCGAAAACCATCGTCTTAGCTAATTGGGCGTATAGCGATAAGTTGGGCTTGGCTTGAACTTGTAGATTCGACCTAGAGTTAGATTGTCACCATCACGAAGGGATCTAAGCAAGAACTTTAACGGTCGTCGTACCAACCAATAAATGCTAACAGTCCAAGAAGAAGATCTAGACTGTGTTCTGATTCTAATAGCAATCGCTGTGCTATTAGGTCCCTGATCCGTTTGTTAAGTGCTTGCTGCTGGGCGATTATCTTCGTAGATATTGCCATAATACAAAGCCACAAGAAAGGGCGCTCTTGTCTTAGCTGCTCAGCGGTGGTATCTGGTAGTATATTGACAAAAGGAAAGTACTTCACTTGCTTTGTGGTAAATACATCCAAATATCCTTGGGCCTCAGAAACAGTAGGTTCATATGGGCAAACCAAGTTATGTGCAGGACAGCCAGTGGATTCAAAAGCACTTATACTAGGGGTCAACATTGTCTGATCTGAGACGTGGTCATTTTTGCCACTGCTGCCACGCCCCATAGATGATAAAGTGCTTTCACTGGGCTCAGGATCGAAGATGATTGCCCTCGTCTGAGTATCTCCGGCAATTTGGCGAGCAGGCTGGGCTCTAAATATCGAAATCAGACCATCAATCTTTTCCTCCAGCCGATCATGTTTCGAGCCCACCTGTCTTTTGAGATTCCGACGTCGAGTTGTCGTGGACGGGCTGCATTCTTTGTTCAGGCGCTGACATCTATTCAATATTCAAATGTCAGTTTACCTATTATAGACCAAGAGACTAAACGACTCGCACGAACCTCTCGCAACAGGCTCCTGCCTCTCGAGTTACACATTTACTCTTGTTTCGAGCACAGTTTATACAAGCGCGACCATATGATGAAGAGCTTGTGTTGAAGTCCAAGGAGTCCATGATGCATAAAGTTGGAAGCGGTTCAAAACTTGTGTTGTATAATTCTTCGCGTGCCCTAGTAAGTTGTCGAAGACGATGATTTCATTGTCAGCCCAACCTCCAACTCCGGTGGCATTCAACGGAAGGGGTTAGGCTATCTATCCATCCATCTTCCCCCCTTAGTCAGATCCCAAATCGTGCAAAGTCCGGTCAGTCATGTGATAGTTTGCAAAACAAGCCTTGGCTAAAATACGTTTCCAGAAGATCTCTTAAATATAGAAAAGGTATAGAACTGATGCAAGTGTCAAAGTTATGTCACGAATTGCAAAATTTCGTGTTACAGCCAAAACGTGTGAAGGAAACGGTACGATATATAAACAGACAATAATTGGTTTGACTGCTCTTTCAAGTACCGTATGTTCTATTTACTAGAAATTCATATTATTAGCATCTTCATCTTACTCTCTGTTCTAAATTAATGACCTCAGAAGACTAAAATTATATGAGAAACGTCAATCGTGACTAGAGGTCAGGTTATTCATGGCCATTCCACTCTCGACCGCACTTCAAGCCTCAGTCTCAGCAGGGCCCTTCTTCGGCCTGATATCCTTCCATCCCATTCCGAAAGATGCCAAAAACACACCCGCACTCGAACCAGCACACAAGTAGAACACCCGATCAATAGATTTTGTATACGAGATCAAGACACCCGGGAAGTCAGCCTGCGAAACGACCTTACGGATACCAGTTGCGCCAGCGGCAATGATAGTTTCAGGATTAACATTTGGGGCATATTTCGGAATCAATGATCTGATGCTGTTAGTCAGAATCGTTTGGGAGAAGGACAGGACGAGGGCGCCCCCAAGAGTAGAGCTGAACATGACTAGGGCCATGGCGGTAGGGATTTGGGCTGGTGTGATGCAGTTTTGCACGGCGATGACAGGCATTTGTAAGGCGATTCCTTCGCCAGCTCCAAGAAGAAGTTGATAGCCGACCCATTTGCCTGTAGATATGGATACATCGAAGGTGGAGAGTAGCCCGCCAGCAATAGCCATTAGAGCACCTCCAACTATAACGAAGGGAGTAAAGTAGCCGATTTTGGGAACTGTCAGCAATGTTAATCTTCTCTTCTGCTAGGTTTGATCATAACTTGGCAGTCCCCGTTACGTACCAAGTCCTCCTGCAATGATGGCACCAGAGAGTTGTAACAGAATACTCGGCAACAGGTACACACCACTTAGGGTAGGCGAGGTTCCCTTGATTGCTTGGAAGAAAATCGGAATGTAATACAAAGCGACGTAAATGGCACTAAGCAGAAAACCAAAGGCAATGCAAGACGAATATACGACACGTTTGCCCATGATAGAGAAGGGAATCATGGCTGTGTCTCCTTTGTGATACTCCCATCCTAGGAAGATGGTGAATGTACCAGTGGCGCCGCAGAACAGCCCGATAATAGTAGCGCTATTCCAGGGGAATTGATTTCCTCCATACTGAAGTGCGAGAAGTAATTGGATCATTGATGGTGCAAAGAGTGTAAAGCCAAAGAGGTCAAGGTCGTGGACGACCGTGCCCCACGTTGGAATGTTCACGCTCCCTGGGAGGCGTACGAATATGAGTAAAACGGCGACAATGACACCGACTGGCAAGTTGATGTAGAAACCTGTCAATATCAGTACTCGATAAATACGAGCAGATCAGAGAGCTACTCACACCACCGCCAGGTAGTAAATTCTGTGAGTGCTCCGCCTATCAAGGGACCCATGACTAGACCAAGTTGCGATATACCCAGCACCAAACCCATTAACGGCGGCCGTTTCTCCATGGGGACACTCTGAGCAACTATTGTGAAAGCGCCATTTTGAATACCTGAAGCACCCATTCCAGCAACTGCTCGTCCAACAATTAACATGATTGACGAGTTAGCTAGGCCACAAAGTAAAGAGCCCAGCTCAAAGAGTGCGAAGAAAGCAAGGAAGGTCCACTAAGAAACAGTGTAAGTATAGTTGATATAATATCATATTGCAGTTTAGTGGAACATGCCTTTCCACCAAAATGTGAATAGAACTTTCCAGTCAGCGGCTGAAGAGCGGCACTATCACACCATTAGCAATGAATCAATGGTTAAGTACTCCATATCACACCCAAAAACACACCTGGCAAGTTGATATGAAGCACCATACCAGCCAACATCATCCAAGGCATGGAACTGAGTTGTGATACGCGGGATAGCCTATACCCAAGAATTCTTCATTAGCAATAAATACTGATTTCACGCTACAAGGACATTCAAGTCCCTTCCGTTTTTTCACGGGAATTTGGAAAGTACTGACCGTAGAAACAATTGAAGTATCAAGCAGCATAAGAAACGTACCGAAAGTCAAACTAGTGATGATCATAAACAACCTCACTCCCTGTACAAAATCTGTTTCTAAACTAGCGGCATCGACTGACTCGGCTTTTCCACTAGTCGAAATATCTTGAGAAAGATCATTTGATTCTTTCTTGAAATTTTCTTCTTTCTCCATGGATTTCTCAATCACGGTGCCCTGAGGCGTATGTACGTGAGTTGGTTCGGTGCTTTGCGAACGGACAGCCTCCGTCACTGTAGGTTGCGACTCCATTTCAGTGGCTTTCAGGTTAAATGTGTTTGGTTGTAGCAAAGATCTTGTGATGCGACTTCTAATGATTTGAGAATTGTTGTTGAAATTTCACGTTTTATTTAAAGGATATTAGTATTTGGCAGGTCCCATTGGGCTTCATCAATCCCGAAGACCGGTGGG
>Ga0247804_10001106_pt1 | contig 12563 bp, 7 predicted proteins | sample UWRJL029104C1_FD_181142 | JGI IMG/M metagenome (GOLD analysis project Ga0247804, IMG submission 181142) | Plant litter microbial communities from Arlington Agricultural Research Station in Wisconsin, United States - UWRJ-L029-104C-1 | ecosystem: Environmental > Terrestrial > Plant litter >...
ACTGTTATAGCTAAATTCGTCCTGGTCTTCGCGGCTCACGTTGTATTCTTTGGCCACCGCTTCCGCCGTAAGGCCCATGCTTAAATAATAATCCGGTTCATCTTTCGCAATGGAATAGGCCGGGACGGTTTTCCAGCCGGCCGTAGGCACCAGGCTCATGCTTTCCGTGCCACCCGCGATGATGCATTCCGCCATGCCCGTGCGGATCTTCGCCGTGGCCGTGGCAATACTTTCCAGTCCACTCGCGCAATACCGGTTGATGGTGATGCCCGCGGCATGAATGCCCACGGCTTTGGCAGCAATGATGCGGCCGAACTGCAAGCCCTGTTCAGCTTCCGGTACGGCATTGCCTACGATCACGTCGTCCACGAGCTTCGGGTCCAGTTGCGGCACCGATGCCAGCAAACCTTTGATCACGTCCACCGCCAGGTCATCCGGCCGGGTAAACCTGAAACCGCCTTTCTTACTTTTTCCTACCGCCGTTCTGTAACCGGCTACGATGTATGCTTCCTGCATGGCTTGTATTTAATATTTTTATAAATAGTTGCCTATGCAACCTTATTCCAAAGTTATATATTTCCGGATTACAAAAAACAGGTCCCGGCTTTATTTTAGCCAAAAAAGGAACTAAAATTTGAATTATATTCGGGCATTTTTTTAGCAGACCAAAACTTGATGCATGCGCTATTCGATTGTGTGGCTGGCGGGTTTCTTTATTTTTTCTTTTCCCGGCTTACAGGCCCAGGATAATCCTGACAGGAACATCGTATTACAGGATAAAACCCAGTCTTTTCGTTTTATGAAAGGAAAGGGTGCGAACCCGGTAGAGATCAGGGAATCCTATACCAATGTATACCGTTGCAATGATTACCGCGGCACGGTGCTGTTCAATGAAATGTACAATGACAAGGAATCCATCGATGAAGTACAGGTAAAAGTTAGTGAGCGGCGTCGGAGGGATATATTGCCCAAATATGATTATTATTCCATCGAAAATATTTTTTACTCCGATGCGCGGGTTTGTTACCTCGAACTGCCGCTGGAAAAAAAATCAGCCACCAGTGAAGTGTCGCTGGAGAAGACCTATGCTGATCCGCGTTATTTTACTTCCGTATATTTCAACGAAAATAACTTTACCGAAAATAAGACCGTTAGCTTTTACATTCCACGCTGGATGAACGTGGAGTTAAAGGAATACAATTTTGAAGGTTACCATATCAAAAGATCGAAGTCGTATGATGAGAAACACGACGAAGATGTCATCACTTATTCCATGAAAGCAATGGAAAAAGAAAAGCGCGAACCTTATGCGCCGGGCGCTTCCTATTTCCTGCCGCATATCCTGGTTTTGTGCAAGGAAGCAAAGCTGGAAAAAGGTACGGTCACTTATTTTAAAACCGTGGCCGACCAGTACCAATGGTATAAAACCCTTACCCCGGAAGCAACGCCGGTAGCGGCCGCCGTGGCCGACAAAGCCAAAGAACTCAGTAACAACCTTAACAGTGAAACGGAAAAAGTGGCGGCTATTTTTAACTGGATCCAGCATAATATACACTACCTCGCTTTCGAGGACGGTATTGCTGGCTTTAAACCGGCACCTGCGGCTGAAGTGTTCAATAAAAAATATGGCGACTGTAAAGGCATGGCCAACCTTACCAAGAACATGCTGGCCGCTATTGGACTGGATGCCCGGCTTTGCTGGATCGGTACCAACCACATTGCTTACGATTACAGCACGCCTTCTCTGAGCGTGGACAACCACATGATTTGCGCCTGGTTTTACAAGGGGAATAAATATTTTCTTGATGCCACGGAAACCAACATCGGGGTAAATGAATATGCAGAACGCATTCAAAACCGGCAGGTGCTGATCGAAGACGGCGAACAATACATCCTTGAACGCGTGCCCGCCACGGCGCCGGTACAGAACCTGCAACGCGAAAAGGTATCGCTTACCGTAGATGCACAAAGCAACTTAAAAGGCACCGTGTCACTGTTGTACAAAGGCGAAAGCCGCAGCGGTTTACTCAGCAACATCCAGCAGGTAAAAAAAGAAAAGCTGGATAAAGTACTCACGAATTATCTCTCTGACGGCAACAACGATTACACTGTTTCCAACCTCGTAACCTCCGACCTGTACGGTAGGGATTCTTTACTTAAAATAGATTACAATTTCTATTTTAAAAACGGCGCTTCTGCTTTTGGCAATGAAATTTACGTGGACGTGGATTACCGCAAGGAACTGGCCAACCTGCTGATCGATACGGCCAAACGCAGGACCGACCGCATGCTGGATCACAAAATGCAACTGGTTACAGAAGTAGAGCTGGCAGTACCGGAAGGTTATAAATGCAGCCAGTTGCCGGCCGCAGCCAAATGGCAACACCCGCTGGCCGACATCAGCATCAGCTACAAACAACAAAATGATAAAGTGATCTATAAAAAAGAGATCACCGTAAAACAGGTGCGCCTGGAAAAGGAACAATTTGCTTCCTGGAACAAAATGATTACCGCGTTACTGGAACAATATAAAGAACAACTGGTTTTCTCAAAACAATAAGATGAAAAAGACCCTGATCGCAACGGCATTGTTATTTGCCTGCACAACCTTGTTTGCACAAAAAGAAGAAAGCAAGGACTATAAAAAAATGAAAGAGGAGATTGAGCTGAAAATTTTCGGCAGCAAAGACCCCATTTTCGAAACCAATGCCATTCCTGCGGCTTTAAAAGATGAATCCACGATCGTACTGGCGCAAAAACATTTTTTAGAAACAGATTCCCGGAAAAAATTATCGATGGTGGGCAATAACCTCGGCCGCGGTACCAAGTATGATTTTTCTGAAATTTTCAGGGAGAAGATCGCTTTGAACGATAAGGCTGCCATAGAAGAATATGCGCAGATCTCATTCAACAAGCTACAGAAAAAATCAAAGCTCATCTTCGGCAAATCGAAGTACTATACTTTCATCAACATCCGGGTGATCAAGCCGGATGGCAGCATTAAAAAAGTGAACATCGATGAAAGCGCCGTTACCCTAACGGAACAGAAAGACGGGGAGAAAACCAAGATCGCCATCCCCGACCTGAATGTAGGCGATATACTGGATTATTACATCGCGGTATTTTACCAGCAGGACCGCTGGGCCTATTCCAACTATGATTATTTTACTTTCGTGATCTCCGACGAGGACCCGATCGTGAATTACGAACTGGACCTTCAGTTCGACAAAAGACTGGGGATCGAATATCAATGCATCAACGGCGCGCCGGATTTCACGCTTTCCACCGATGCGGAAGAAAGCAATATTTTGAAATTTAAAATGCAGAACCTGCCAAAGGCAAAGAACCAGTTGTGGACAAGCCTTGCCCGCCAGGTACCCATCGTGCGCATTAAATATTCCATGGGCGACCTGGTACAAAAAGGCGCGCCAACACTTAAACAGGGTGATGTTGTAAAAGCGAACAATGCGAACGAGAAGCAGCAAAATGGCTTTGTGAGCATTGTCTTCCCGTACGACATGATGGGTTATGGAACCGGCGGTTACTTCGCCGGGGGCGACTATAAAAAAGATAAAAAAACCTACGACCTGAAACTCGAAAATCCCGAGCAGGCGCTTAATTATTATCACTGGATCACCGACTATTCGAATTTCAACCTGAAAACTAAATTCGCTAACAGTTATAGCGGTCAAAGCCTTTCCACTGTAAGGTACAAACTGTGGGGCCTTTACGTTTTCCTGAAAGAACTGGGATTCCGTTCGGAGTTGCTACTGCTCACCGGTAAGGATGATGTGCCGGTGGAAGATGCGATGTCGCTGGGCGATTTTTCCATGCTGCTCCGCACCGTTGGCGATAAGCCGTTGTATTTTTCGCTCGATGATAACCTCAACCTGGTCAACCAGGTCCCGGGCCCGCTGGAAGGCATGAGGGCGAAGGTTTATCCTTTTATTTTAGGTGATATGAACAGCATCTCTAAAAAGAACAAGCCAACGGAAGAATATGTAACCCTGCCTGTATCTTCGGCAACAGATAATAGTTCTGCAGATAAGATGACTGTTACGCTATTGAATGATATGCAAACCCTGAACGTGAAAAGAAACCTATCGGCAAAAGGACACCTGCGCAAGAGTAAACAGGCGGCCATTGCTACGTTCAATGACATCGCGCTTGCTACAGCAAAAAGTGTTGGCATCATGCAGGACCTGCAATCGGAAAATGACAAGCGTTCAAAACGTGAACAGGTAGCTCCCGAAGAACTATCGGCTTTGATAAAAACTGCGGAAAAAGAAAAAGAAGAAAGTTTCCAGAAGGAAGCCGAAGATAATTTTGATACCAAAGTAAAAGAGCTTAAAAATTTTAAGATCCTTAACATGGGCGTGATCGCCGGGAGCCCCGCTTTTGAATTTGAGGAAGAATTAAACATCGAAGGATGGGTAAAAAAGGCCGGCAACAATTACATCGTGGAAGCAGGAAAACTGATCGGCGGTCAACTGGACCTGGCCAAAGAACAGCGCGAAAGAACGCTTGATGTATACATGCCGTACGCGCGCAGTTATGCATATACCATTAATTTTGAGATCCCTGCAGGGTATACGGCGGAAGGCCTTGATAAGTTCAATAAAAAAACCGAAAATGAATGTGGCGGTTTTAAAAGTGTAGCGACGCTGGAAGGGAATACGATTGTATTTAAAGTGTTCAAATATTACAGCAATGCTTTTGAACCCGTGGCCAACTGGAAAAAAATAATCGCTTTTTTGGATGAAGGCGCCCAGTTCAATAAAGAAAAAATACTTTTAAAAAAGAAATAGGATGTATAGGCTTGTCAGGTCCGTTTTATTCTGGTTCGATCCCGAAAAGGTTCATTATTTCTCTATGAACAGCCTCGGGTTGCTCTGCAAAATTGGTTTCAAAGGTTTGCTGAAAAAAATGTTCAAACCTGTTGACGCAAAACCTGTCAGCTTATTCGGACTCACCTTTCTCAATCCTGTCGGCCTCGGTGCCGGCTTCGACAAGAACGCCCGGTACCTCAACGAACTCGAAGCGCTGGGTTTTGGCTTTGTAGAGATCGGCACGGTAACCCCGCTGCCACAGGATGGCAACGAAAAACCCCGGCTGTTTCGCCTGCCGGCCGATAAGGCGCTCATCAACCGCATGGGTTTCAACAACGACGGCATGGAAGCGGTCGTGCAGCGGCTCAGGAAATGGCAACAACAGAAAGCCGGGAAAAGTAAACTCATCATCGGCGGTAACATTGGGAAAAACAAAGCAACGCCCAACGAAAGCGCCTGGCTCGACTATGAAAAATGTTTCAACGCCCTGCATCCTTTCGTTGATTATTTCGTGGTGAATGTAAGCAGTCCGAATACACCCGGCCTGCGCGAACTGCAGGAAAAAGAAGCGCTGAGGAAAATACTCACCAACCTGCAGGGACTGAACCAACAAAAAGACAAATTAAAGCCCCTTCTTTTAAAGATAGCGCCCGACCTTACCCGGTCGCAGATAGACGATGTGATCGACCTGGCGCTCGAAATAAAACTGGATGGTTTGGTGGCGAGCAACACCAGCCTCGACCGGACAACGCTTAGCATTCCTTCGCAGCAACAGGCGGAAAAGATAGGCCTGGGTGGACTCAGCGGCAAACCGGTGAAAGAACGTGCCACGGAGATCGTGCAATACATTCATCAGAAAACCGGTGGCCGTATGCCCGTCATCGCCAGCGGTGGCATTTTCACCGGTGAAGACGCCAAAGAAAAAATAAATGCCGGCGCAGCTTTGGTACAGGTTTGGACAGGGTTTATTTATGAAGGGCCGGCCATCGTGAAAAATATTAGCACGTATCTTGCGCAAAAAAGAATTATGAATTATGAATTATGAATTATGAATTATGAATTATGAATTATGAATTATGAATTATGAATTTATAATTTCTAATTTCTAATTAAGCTTTGGGTTTTGACTTCTAACTTTTGATTTTATTATGGAACATCTATTTACATCAGAAAGCATCATCAGTTTTTTCATATTGGTGGTTTTGGAAATTGTGCTGGGCATCGACAACGTGATCTTTGTAAGCATCATCCTCAACAGGTTGAAAACGCCGGCAGAACAAAAGCGGGCGCGCTATACCTGGATGTTCACAGGCATCCTCAGCCGGGCTTTGCTGCTGATGGGGTTGAAATGGCTGTTGGACCAGGAAGGCAAATACATCATCCCGCAAAGCTGGTTCGGCAAGGGTTTCGACCTGGCGAGCATCGTTATGATCATCGGCGGTTTGTTCCTTATTTATAAATCGGTGAAGGAGATACATGCCAAACTGGAGGGCGAAGACCCGAATGAAAATACACTGGCCAAACAAAAAGGATTGACCTTGAGTGCCGCCATCGGGCAGATCATTTTGATCGATGCGGTATTCTCTTTCGACAGCATCATTACTGCCGGCGGTACCGCCAAGCACGTAGAGATCATGATCGCCGCCGTGGTGATCGCTATGTCCATCATGTTCCTGTTCAGCCCCCGCATCTCCGCTTTTATTCATAAGCACCCGACCTTAAAAATGCTCGCCTTATCTTTCCTCGTGATGATCGGCCTCAGCCTCATCATGGAAGGCTGGGATAAAAAAGCGGCGCACGAACTGCACCTCAAAAACTATATCTATTTCGGTATGGCTTTCTCCTTCAGCGTGGAAGTGCTGAACATGATCATGCGCAAACGCATGACAAAACACAGGGTAGTAAAACTAAACGAACCGCGCCTACACGATGTTAAGGAGGAAAGGCCGGAGACAACCGATTGATCTCGAGGTAGCAGTGAGGAAGGGAGTTATTAGCATATACTCACAATCTTACTTAATATTCAATCCTCAATGTTCGATGATCAATATCCAAGTCTATTGATCAATAAAAATTTATACTGATTTAAGCATAAAAGAATAGAAAGCTTAAATCGATAGCAATTAAAACTGTATAAAAAACAGCAAAGAAGCATCCGTTAGCATACTGCTCACAATCTTACCTATTACCTCTTCAATATTCAATATTTATAGCTTCCTATCCAGTAGCAGTATCATCTGCGCCGCAATGTTTGCGTTCTCCGTAAAGCGGTTCAGGTTCACCTTGTCGAATGTATCGGAGGTTTTGTGGTAATCCACGTGGTCTTCCACACCGAGGTAAATAAAAGGTATGTTCTTTTTATGAAAACTGCCATGGTCGCTGAGGTAGGTCCAGTCCCGCGCATCGGTAGGTTTGTCATAACCGCTCTTTAATTGCGTAGATGATTTGGGCGCGATGCTGTCCACCAAATATTTATAAGCCGGGTAATGCGATAAGCCGCAGGCCCAGATGCTGTTGTTGTCGCTACGGGCCACCATGTCCATGTTGAGGTTGAATTTTATGTTGCTTATGTCAAGACCCACAGGTAAATTATTTACAAAATAATCCGATCCTTTCAATCCCAGTTCTTCGGCATCCCAAAGCGCAAAGATGATGGAATAAGCAGGCTTGTGCGATTGAAAATATTTCGCCATCGCCAGTACATTCGCCGTGCCGCTTGCGTTGTCGTCAGCACCATGATACACCACGCCCGAACCGTTCACACCAAGGTGATCGAAATGCGCTCCCACAACAATATATTTACCGGGGTAGGTTGTTCCTTTAACGAGCCCGATGAAATTTTTACGCGCTTCGCCACTCAACGTAAAATCCTGCGCAAAACCTGTTGCGAAACTGTCGACACCCGCAGCCCTCAACCGGTTTTGGATCAACTGGTGGGTCAATATTACCTCGGGTGTACCTGCCTTACGGCCTTTGTAAGCATCACTGGAAAGTAATTGCAGGTCATTCGACATTTGTGTACTATCCAGTATCCTGAAAGCAACAGGTGTAGGCGCCGGCAGTGAATCTTTATCCCGGCTGCAAGCTATAAACAAAGCGGCTATACACACTAACAAGAGTGACTTTTTCATCTTATGAAATTAAGATAATCCGCTATAAATACCGGGTGAAGTGTTGTTAAAATTAGCCGCGTGTATTGGCCATCAATACAGCTGCGACCATCCCTGCCGTTTCGGTTCTTAAGCGCGTGGCGCCGAGGCTTACCGGTGTAAATCCCTGTTCCAAAGCAAGCGCTATTTCTTCCCTTGTAAAATCACCTTCGGGACCGATGAGCATGCAGGCCTGTTGAAAAGAGGCATATACGATCAACTCCTGCTTTTCCATCCCGGCTTCGCAATGAGCGATGAATTTTTGTGCAGATTTTTCCTTGTTTACAAACTCATTAAAAGGAACAGGCTGTTGTAAAACGGGCAGCAAACTTTGTTGCGATTGCAGCATGGCGCTGATCAAAATGCCTTTCATCCGGTCGAACCGGAAATGTTGTTTTTCCGTGCGCTGGCAGATCAGCGGGACGATTTGACTGATGCCGATCTCCGTTGCTTTTTCCAAAAACCATTCGAAGCGGCTGTTGTTCTTTACAAGGGAAATAGCAATGGTAATTTCTTTCTGTTTGGGCGGCGTAGTCGTTTTACGGAGAATGTCAACCGTACAATGCTTTTTATGCGCTTCGCTGATGGCGGCAGTAAAAATATTGCCCCTGCCATCCGTTAATTGCAATTCCTCTCCCGCCTTCATGCGCAATACCTGCACGATGTGCTTGCTGGCATCTTCATCCAATGCTATTTGTTTGGATGCTGCGTCGATGGTTTCCTGGAAGAAGAATGGTAAAGACATAATAGGAAATGATTGGCGATGGTAATTTGTAAATGTTTTTCATCCCGGTATTTACGCCGCACCTACGGAGCGAAAATATGGATGCGCCCTGGGCTAGAAATACGTGGTTCCTACGGAACAGGAAACCCAGAACCACGTTTACGTTGATGAAGGGATTGTCCTATCGCTTTCTGCTTCAACTATTTTCAACCTTATTCAACGACATTCAACAACAACCAAGCCGTTGGTCAAAAACCAGGCGACGGTGATACATCATCCCCTGTAATTCGTCATTCGTAATTCGTAATTAAAAAGGTGCATCATCATCAAACTCCCCGTCGTTCATCTTGCTACCTTTTTGTATGTACAGTTTAGCGCCATCATCGCCGCCGCCGAGGCCGGAAACCGGTTTCCAGTTGCCGCCGCCACTGCTGCCGCCGTTGTTGAAGCCGCCAAAGTCGCTGCCATCCTGGTCTTCCACGAATTTCTGTATGTGAAGCAAGGCTTTCAGTTTGATCGTATCCAAACTACCATTCCGGTGCTTGGCGATCTTCACGTAAGTTTCGCCCTTGGTGCTTTCGCCCATTTCATTGGCGGTGATCTCGTAATATTCCGGGCGGTACAGGAACATCACCATATCGGCATCCTGCTCGATCGCACCCGATTCCCGAAGGTCACTCAGTTGCGGGATCTTGGCGCCTTCCTTGCGTTTTTCCACTTCACGACTTAACTGCGATAACGCGATGATCGGCACCTGCAATTCTTTTGCAAGGCCCTTCAGGTCGCGTGAAATTTTACTGATCTCCTGTTCGCGGTTGCCGTTTTTATTGTCGCCCGCGCCACTCATCAACTGCAGGTAATCGATCAAGATCAGGCCCACGTTGTGCTTGTTCTTTAGCCGGCGGCATTTCGCCCTTAATTCAAATATATTCAGCGCGGCCGTATCATCAATGAAGATCGGTGCCTTGGATAATTTTTCGATGCCTTTTTTGTACAGTTGTTTCATCTCGTGCTCTTCCAGTTTGCCGCGGGCAATCTTTTCGAGCCATATTTCGCTTTCTGCACTAAGGATACGTTGTACTAATTGACTGCTGCTCATCTCCAGGCTGAAGAAGGCTACCGGTACCGCTTTGGCCGGGTCGTCTGTTACGGCCGCACTGCGCGCGAGGTTGAGCGCAAACGCCGTTTTACCCACGGAAGGCCTTGCCGCCAAAATGATGAGATCGGTGGGTTGCCAGCCGTACGTGAGTTTATCCAGTGAAGGAAAACCGGTGGCCACACCTGTAATGTCTTCATCGCGGTTGCGCATGTCTTCGATCCGCTGGATGGTTTTCACCAGCACGGTATCGATGCTGTCGAAATTTTTGCGCAGGTGATTGTTGGTGATCTCGAACAATTTTCCTTCTGCTTCGTCAAGCATATCAAAAACATCGGTGCTGTCTTCGTATGCATCACCAATGATCTCGCCGCTGATGCGGATGAGTTCGCGCTGGATGAATTTCTGTAGTACAATGCGGGAATGCGCTTCGATGTTGGCAGAAGAAACCACCGCGTTGGTGAGCTTGGTTACATAATACGGTCCGCCTACCTGTTCCAGTTCTTCGCGGAACTTCAGTTCTTCCACCACGGTGAGCAGGTCGATGGGCAGGCTCTTGATCGCCAGCCCCTGCATGGCCCGGTAAATGCGCTGGTTGGCATCGGAATAAAAACATTCCGGTTTGAGGATTTCTATGACCGTATCAAAGGCGCTTTTTTCCAGCATGATGGCGCCCAGTACCGCTTCTTCCAGCTCTTTTGCCTGGGGCGGTACCTTGCCATACATCATGGTATTGAGGTCTATGGGCGCTTTACGCCGTATCTTTTTGTCTTTATTGAAATTCGTAAGTTCCATTGGCTACATATTCGCTTGGCTGTTAGTGTTTGGTTGCAGGGCGGCTAAGGTAACAGCAAAAGGATATTGGAGAGGGATTCATTTTTATTCACATAGGCGTCCTCCCCAAATTAAAAGCTATTGTCCACGCGTAATCCACAGCAAAGTTAACTTATTAACGGGTTTCCCACTGCAAATTAACATCCCCGGAATCAATCAAAACGGGATTGGGTTTCCTTTTATTAACAATTTGGTAATACCAAAATTTCTTTTTGTGCACTAACGGTCGGGCAAAAAAATTTGCTTTTTATGACCCGGTTGATTAGTTTCTTTTCCGCCGGGCGGGATCGCCAAAGCTGGGCCCAAAAAACTATCTTTGCCCACTGAAAAAGACTTAAATAGTACGATAAATGATCATTAGTTACAACTGGCTAAAAGAATACTTACCGCCAGACGCGGCAGACACCGAACCTGCGAAGATGAGCAGGATATTAACGTCCATCGGGCTGGAAGTGGAAACGCTGGAAGCCTACGAAGAAATGAAAGGCGGGTTGCAGGGCCTGATCGTAGGCGAAGTGCTGGAATGTGAAAAGCACCCGGATGCGGATAAATTAAAACTCACCAAAGTAAATATCGGCGGCGATGAACCGTTGCAAATTGTTTGCGGTGCGCCGAACGTGGCGGCGGGGCAAAAAGTGATCGTGGCCACCATCGGCACTACGATCTATCCTTTGGGCGGCGAACCCATGACGATGAAAAAAGCGAAGATCCGCGGCGTGGAAAGCCAGGGCATGATCTGCGCCGAAGATGAGATCGGGCTCGGTGAAAGCCATGCCGGTATTATGGTATTACCCGCAGATACAAAAGTGGGTACGCCGGCGGCGACTTATTTTCAACCTTACCAGGATGATATTTTCGAGATCGGCCTCACGCCCAACCGCATGGATGCCATGAGTCACCTGGGCGTTGCCCGCGATGTGTGCGCTTACCTTTCGCACCACAATAAAAAAATGGCGCCGGTACGTTCGCCGTTCAAAAATAATTTTAAGGTAGATCACCAGGGTTTGCAGGTAGAAGTGACCATTGAGAACGAAACGGATTGCCCGCGTTATGCAGCCATCAGCCTGCAGGGTGTAACGGTTGCCGAAAGTCCGAAATGGCTGCAGCAGCGGTTAAAAAGCATTGGCCTGCGCCCGATCAACAACATCGTGGACATCACCAATTTTATTTTACACGAAACCGGCCAGCCCCTGCACGCTTTTGATGCCGATGCGGTGGCAGGCAAAAAGATCATCGTAAAAAATATGCCCGAAGGCACGCCCTTCACCACGCTCGATGGCAAGGAAAGAAAATTAGCGGCAACCGATCTCATGATCTGCAACGCGGAAGGCCCCATGTGCATTGCGGGCGTATATGGCGGTTTGGAAAGCGGCGTAAAAAACGAAACAAGGAACATCGTACTGGAAAGCGCCTGGTTCAACCCTACGGCTATAAGAAAAACTTCGCTGCGACACGGACTGCGTACGGATGCGGCCACGCGTTTTGAAAAAGGCGTTGACATCAGCAATACCGTGAACGTATTGAAAAGAGCGGCCAGCCTCATCCGCGAAATTGCCGGCGGTGAAATTGCCAGCGACATCGTGGACGTATACCCGGCGCCGAAGGAAAAAACGGAAGTGGCCTTGAAATACCATTACTTAAAAAAATTAAGCGGCAAAAATTACCACGGCGATACCATCAAAGACATCTTAAGCAGCCTCGGCTTTGAACTGATCAAGGAAGGTATGGACGAAATGCGCGTGAGCGTTCCTTACAGCAAGCCCGACATCAGCCTGCCGGCGGACATCGTGGAAGAGATCATGCGGATAGACGGGCTGGACAACATCGAGATACCTTCCGTAATCAGCATTGCGCCTTCGGTGGAAACGCTGGGCCATGCCGCGGTTTACAAAGAAAAAGTGGCCAACTATTTAACCGGCCTTGGTTTTTTC
>Ga0247804_10001107_pt1 | contig 12556 bp, 7 predicted proteins | sample UWRJL029104C1_FD_181142 | JGI IMG/M metagenome (GOLD analysis project Ga0247804, IMG submission 181142) | Plant litter microbial communities from Arlington Agricultural Research Station in Wisconsin, United States - UWRJ-L029-104C-1 | ecosystem: Environmental > Terrestrial > Plant litter >...
TCGCTGAGGGTACGTACCAGCCCTTATCAAAGTCAGCATACGAGCTGGTTACGGTGCCCAGACGGCCCTGGTTGTAGCCAAATACCGTGGGGAAGGGCGTCACCAGATTCGGCGTGACGCTGGTGTTGTAAGCGGCCGTGAGCACGGGCACGAAGCCAGCCGTCGCCAGCCCGCTCACCGGCATGGTGAGCATGGGCGACGAGAAATGCCGGTAACCGGGCCCGGCGTTACGGCTGGGGTCGATGTAGCGTTGCATGCGGCACTGGCCGCTGGGGCTGGGCGCCAGGGTGCCGTTGGTCACAGCCACCAGAGCCGTACCGCTGGGACCCGAGAGCAGCGTCAGGTTGCGCCCCGAACGAAAGAGCGAGCCGCTGGTCAGCCGCAATACCCGCCGGATGCTTACGTCCTGGCTTAAAATCAGATAATTGACGTTAGCCGCCGTCAGCTCCCGCACCGTTGCTGGCAGCCCGTCGCCGGTAATCTGGCCCTGGACGCCCACGTAGTCATAGGGTAGCGACGGCAAACCGCCCGAGGCCATCGTTAAGGCGGATGCTGACGCTGTTGGCATCAGCATTGGCCGTAAGCAGGTCGAGGTCGCCGTCGGCGTCCACATCGCCCACCTGCATTTCATTGGTCCCGGGGAACTCCAGGCTTTCGGTACCAGTGAAATTACCGCTGCCGTCGTTGCGGCGGATGGCCGCGCCGTAAGTGTTGGCGCTGAGAAGGTCCAGGTCGCCGTCGTTGTCAATATCGGCCAACAGGGGGCGGCCGCTGCTGTCGTATTCCTGGCGCACGTTCAGCAGCGTGGCGGGGCCGAAGGTGGTCGGACCGTTGTTGCGGCACAAGTTCACGCCATCGTAAGCGCCCACCAGCACGTCCAAGTCGCCGTCGTTATCCACATCGCCGAGCGTGGTCCGGCGCGGCTGGCTTATCAGGGGCAGCGGAAAAGTAGTCGTGAACTGAGCGGTGGCCCGCCCGGCCGCCGCCCGAAACTGGTACACCACCGGCCGGGCACTGGCCCCGGCCGGGCTTTGCACGGTGGCGGGCACGCTGACGCTCACCACCTCACTGGGCGCGAAGCGCGGGGCGGGTGCCAGGCGCAGGGTGGCACTGCCGCCGCCCGTGGGCGGCCCGGCTTGCCGGCCGCTGCGCTGGCTGCCCCACACGCGCAGTTGCCCGGCCGTAGCGCTGCTTACGGCCTGCGAAAACGTGAGCGCCACTGCGCCGCCCACCGGCGCGGCCGTGGCCTGCGCCAGCGGTTGGCGGCTAATTAATTGCAGCGCGGGCGGCCCCGTTACCACGAAGGCGGTGGCCGAAGTGGCGCTGCCGCCTGCCGTGCTCACGCGCAGGGGGCCGCTGCTGGCGCCGGGGGCACCATGAGGGTCATGCTACTACCGGAAACGACGGTGAAAGCTGCTGCCAGCCCATTGACGCTGGCGGTAGTGGCGGTGCCGAAGTCCGTGCCGCTGACCGTAACCATCGTGCCGGGCGGGCCGCTCGCGGGCGAAAAGCTGGTGATGACGGGCGGGGGAATCCGGTTCAGCCGCACGCTCAGCCCGGTGGCGTTGCCATTGGGCGTGGCCAGGTCCAGGGCACCGTCGCCATCGAGGTCGCCGAGAGCCAGGGCGATGGGGCCGTTGCCCACAGCCACGCGCCGTGCCACGACAAACTGCCCATTGCCGGGGTTGGGCCACACCTGCACGGCGTTTTCGCGGCTGCGGCTGGCCAGCGCGTCGAGGTCGCCGTCGCCGTCTACGTCGGCCAGGGCCAGGGCGGCGCTGCCGTTGCCGAAGCCCAGATTTAGCGCGGGGGCGGCCGCGAATTGCGCATTGCCCGTATTCAGCCACACCCGTACATCGGCGCCGATGCTACCACCTACCAGCAGGTCCTGGTCGCCGTCACCGTCGAGGTCGGCGGCGGCCACGCCGTTAGGCAGCGGGCCGGTGGCGAGCACCACACCGGGCGCGAACGTACCGCTACCGTTGTTGAGGCGTAGCTGGACCGTGCCGCTGGCGTAGTCGCCGCTGGTGGGCGTCACCAGGTCGAGGTCGCCGTCGTTGTCAAAATCGGCTACGGCTACCCCGCCGCTGGTAGCGGCAGGGCTGTCGAAGCCGCCGCTCAGCAGGCCAGCACCGTCGTTGAAGCGCACACTCAACGAATTATACCCCGCAGTCACTACATCCTGGTCGCCGTCGCCGTCGAAGTCGGCGGTAGTGAGGCCGTAGACGGCGATGCCGACCGTCGTCGCGGCCAGCGGTGCCGCGAAGCTGCCGTTGCCGGTGTTCAGCAGCACTTGTACCGTGGCAAAGCCCGCCAGTACCAGGTCGGGGCGGCCGTCGTTGTTCATGTCGGCCACGGCGAAGGTGGCGCCGGGGGCAGCCAGCGGCGCGGCCGCCGGGGTGAAGGTGGCGTTGCCGTCGTTCCAGGCCAGACTCAGGGAGCTAGTATTGGTTTGCACGTCGGTGCTGGCGGTAGCCAGGTCGAGGTCGCCGTCGCCGTCGAAATCGGCCATTGCCACGCTGCCGGCGCGGCTGCCAATGGCCACGGTGGGCCCGCCCGCGAAGTCGGCCGGACCAGCGCCCGCAGCGGCCCGGAGCTGGTATACCTCCTTACTGGCCGCCGTGCCCGTGAGACCAGTGATACTCGCCAGCACGCTCACGCTCACGGCCTCGCCGGGCGCAAACGGCCGGGCCGGCTGAAACGTGAGCGTGGGACTGCCACCGCCGCTGACCGGGCCCAGGTAACGGCCTAGCTGGGAGCCCGTCACCCGCAGGTTGCCCGCCGTGGCGGCACTCACCGGCTGCGTGAAAACGAGTTGCACCGGCCCGGTAGCCGGGACCGCGACGGCATTACGCGCCGGCGTGCGGCTGCTCACGGCTGGTGCCTGGGCCAGGGCCACCGGTTTAGGCAATGTAGCCAGAACGGCCAGGACCAGTAAAAACCGGCTGATACAGGAGGCACAGTGTCGCATACTTTCGAAGAAGCAGGTGGCTGGATGAGCAGCAAGTTGCGCAAGATAGCTGGCATTCACGCCAAAGCGTGGCAAGCGACAGTTGGCCTCAATGAAATGAGTGCCCGGACCTGGCGGACGCGGAAAAGGCCCGCGCCCAGGCACTCCCTCATCGCTCCTTTGCCGCCTGCGCCGCTATGTCGGCAGTCCCGTTGCTGCACTGCGTCCCCAAAGTCCTCCGTTACTAACGACACTGGCTTCGGTAGTCTGAATTCATCAGCTTCGCGGCTTGTAAGACTGCGCCTGCTGACCGACCAGCTCAAACTGTAGTGTTGCTTATTGATTTGTGCTGGCGGGGTGTATATTGCAGCCCAACATATCATTACTTATTACGCTCTACCCATGCAAAACCCTCCCGCTTCTACCCTTGGTCGCCGCGTAGAGCCGCACGACCCGCTTTACCCGACGCTGGCCACCGGCTTCAACCAGCGGTTTGTGGGAGCCCCGCGCTACGTGCAGGTGTGCGCCACGGCCGAGCAGGTGCGCGAGGCGGTGCAGGCCGCCCGCACGCACGAGCCGCCGTTGCGCATTACGGTGCGGAGCGGGGGCCACTGCTATGAGGGCTTCGTCACCAGCGGCAATGCGGGCGTCATCATCGATATTTCGCCGCTTAACCGGGTTTACCAGCAGGAGGGCGAATATTGCGTTGAAGCGGGCTGCGCGCTATGGACGGTGTACAATACCCTGGCCCGGGAATACGGAGTGACGCTACCCGCCGGCTCCTGCTACTCGGTGGGCGCGGGGGGACACATCCTGGGGGGCGGCTACGGCCTGCTGGCCCGCGAATACGGCCTGACGGTCGACTGGCTGTCGGCGGTGGAGCTGGTGCGGGTGCGCGCCGACAACACGGTGGAAATTATTCGGGTGGGGCGCGACTCGACGGGCGAAGAGGCCGATATCTTCTGGGGCCACCTGGGCGGCGGCGGCGGCAACTTTGGCATCGTGACGCGCTACTTCTTTCAGCAGCTGCCGCCCACCCCGGCGTCGGCCTTCCTGGCTACCATGGCCTGGGATTGGCCGGCGACCCCGGCCGAGCGGCTGGCCTTCAAGCCGGTCTTCACGGCCATTGTGGAGCAGTACGGCCGCTTCTTTGCCGCTCATAGTGCGCCCGATAGCCCCTACCGTCAGCTCTTTGCCCTGCTACATCTCAACCATTACCAGGTGGGCCAGCTTACCCTGACGGTGCAATACACCGGCATGCAGACGGAGCTGGTCGACCACTTTCTGGCCGAAATGGCCGCCGCCGGGGGCGAGCCCGTGGCCCAGCGGGTAATGTCGGGCCCGTATCCGCCGGTGCCGCACACCGAATCGGGCCGGCGCATGCCCTGGCTGGAGGCCACCCAGACGCTGAACGGCAGTGGCGCCAACCAGCGCGGCAAATACAAGTCGGCCTACATGCGAAAGCCATTTCCGGCGCGGCAGCTAGAGGTGCTGTGGCACTACCTGGGTGAGCTGCCCTGCCCCACCTCCCAGGCCCTGGTGCAGGTCGATTCCTACGGTGGGGTCGTCAATCAGGTGGCCCCGGCAGCCACGGCCGTGCCGCAACGCTCCTCCATTCTGAAGCTGCAATACCAGCTCTACTGGCCCGACGCCGCCCAGGATACGGAGTGCCTGACGTGGCTATGGGAACTGTACGAAGCCATGTATGGGCCGCACGGCCCCTCTCCCGACGACGTGCTGGATGGTTGCTACGTCAATTATCCCGACGTGGACCTTGCAAACTGGCAATACCTCTACTATAAAGACAATTACGCCCGGCTCCAGCGCAGCAAGCGGGCGGCCGACCCGCTCAACGTCTTTCACCATGCCCAGGCTATTGAGCTGCCGGCTGCCTCTGGCGTCAAAGCCAGACAGGCGTTGTAGAGCCGGTTAAACGAAAAGCTCGTTAGGGATATCTGTCATCTGCCGGGCCTGCCAGAACGCCTCCGCCGGCCACCGCCGCTCCTGCCCGTAGTGTTCCCGCGCCTGAGCCCACAGATGCGCATATTGCCTCCGCACCCGCTGCGCATACTGGCCCACTGCCGCGCCATCCCCCGCCAGCGCCTGCTCCAGCGCCAGCGCCGCCTGGTGCCCCGATGACACCGCCGCCAGAATACCCTGCGCCCCCAACGGGTCGAAGGCCATGGCCGCATCGCCCGCCGCCAGCCAGCGCGCCCCCGCCGGCCGCGCCAAACAGCCGCTCCGCGCATCGGTGGCCCGGGGCACGCTCACCGACATATAGCCCCGGCCCTGAAGCAGCTGTGCCAAATTTGGCAACTCCTGCACGGCCGACGCAAACCCAGCCGGCGTTTTCACCTGCCGCGTCATCGGTTGGCCGGCATCGGTAAAGAGCGTCACGATGCGCTCGCCCCCGGGCAGGCCCGCCGAGTGGCCCCAGCCCCAGGAACCGGACTCCACCAAGGTGAGTCGCTCGGCATCCCCCTGGCCGTCGGGCAGGCGGTAGCGCAGGTAGTGGGCCACCAGCTGGTCGACGTGGTGGTAGGGCTGTCCCAGTAGCCGGCTCACCACCCGGCTTCGGCCCGAGCAGTCCAGCACCCAGTCGGCCCGTAGTTCACCCGTGGGCAGCGTCAGGCACCAGCCGCCGGTGGGTGCCACCCGCAGCTCCCGCAGCTGCCCCGTGGCGGGTATCGCCCCCGCCGCGTACGCCTGGGCCCGCAGGGCCGCGTCGAACGCCGGGCGGTCGAGGTGCCAGCCCGTGCCGTAGGGCGAGCGAATAAAAGAATGATGGTGCAGCGCGGCACTGCCCCAGGCCGCCGCGTTGCCGTAGCAGGGCAGGTGCGGCCCTGCGGCCAGCACCTGCCCCAGTTGCAGTTCGTGGCGCAGGGCCGGGGCCAGCGGGGGCAGGCTCTCGCCCCCGGCAAACGCGCCGGGGCGCGGGCCGCCATCGAGCAGCAGCACCTGGCGGCCCTGCCGGGCCAGAGTGGCAGCGGCCACGGCCCCCGCCGGCCCGGCCCCCACCACCACGACCTCGTAGGACGCCGGCATCAGCGCGTTTCGGTGAGGATAACTGCCGGTACGGGTTGGGGCTTGGGGGCTCCGCGCCCAACCGGGCCCACGTAGCGGCCGCGGTCGTAGGGAATCTGCTCGGCCTCGGCGGCCAGCTGCTGCCGGGCTGCCAGCGCGGGCGTGGCCTTCAGCAGTTTTTCGGCGCCCGCACCGGCTCCGGCGGCGTAGGGTCGGGTTTCGACGTACATGGCGGCCGGAAACAGGGCGCTGCCGGGCAGGCCGGGGCGGTATTCCACCACCCCCAGGTCGCCGTAGCGCTCCACCATGTGCTGGATGCTGTCGAGGTAGTTGGCCCCCAGGATGCGGTACCAGCTGGCGCGCCGGTTGAAAGCATCGAGGCGCACAGTCAGCGAGTTGCCTTCGTCCATTACGATGGCGTAGTCTTCCTCCGTGAGCACGGTATTGGGCACGCGGGCGGGCCAAAACGTGGGCACCAGCGGGTCGTACTTGCTTTCGTAGCCCGCGCGGCAGCTGGCGGTGTCGGTTTGCCAGGGGCAGGCCATCCAGCGGGTCAAATCGCCGGGGCCGTTCCAGAAGATGGTCGTGGGGGTGGTGGAGGTATCGGCAAAAACTGAGGGGCTCAGCACCGGGCCGTAGTCCTGCTCGGGGTTGTTGGCCGAGCGCTGCCGGATGCGGTAAGGGCCGGTGTACATGCCCGCCAGGCGCATGGGCCAGGTCAGCTCGCAGCCGGGGTGAAACGGGCCGCCCAGGCAGTACCAGAGCGCGGCCTTGGTCAGCATGTCGGCCTGCGCCTGCGGGTCGGCCAGGTCGGCCAGCGTGGCGGGCGTGGGGGTGTCCGGCTCCCAGCCGGGCACGAAGTCGCCCTGGGCCCACTGCCGCAGGTAGCCGTAGAGCGTGTTGGTCACGGCCAAGTAGCCGTTAGCGGTCGAGGCGGGCACGCTCATGTTGTCGCCGTACATCCAGGGCCAACGCTGGGGCTCTACCTGGGTGGAAGCAGGTGAGCGGAAATAGTTGAAAATCTGGCGGCGGTATTCGCGGTAGTCGTCCGTCACCTTGCCGTGCTCGTCGGTGGTGATGGTGGCCAGCCGGCGCACTAGCTCGGGGTTGGTAAAGTCGTAGGGCTGGCCGTGGCCGTAGGCCACGTAGAAGCCCTGGTTAACCCATTGGCTCTGGCTGAACTGACTTAGAAGCGGATATATGTCATCCTGGAAGGACGGCCGGTTTTTGGGCGTGATATAGGCCCCTTTGAGCGCGTCGGTAATCACGTCGTACATCGGCTGCACGGCAATGATGTCGGGCGCGTAGTTGGGCGGGGCACACACCACCCAGGCCCCCTGCACCGGCAGCTTCTCGCCCTTATATTTCACGGTCGCGTTCACCGGCCCGTCCGAGGTGTCGTCGTGCCAGCCGTCGTTGTTGGCGAAGGTCGTGGGCGGGTTATCCGTAAACGGCGTGCCCGATACCCCATGCCCACCCAAAAACAGCAGCCGCCCCTGCTCGTCGGTGCGCAGCTCGCCCAGGTACACTTCCATGTCCAGAAAGCGGCCCTTATCGAAGCGGTACTTCTTGCCCTGCGTGTTCTTGCCGTCGATGGTCAGCGCGCCGGGGTCAATGACCAGCTTCGTGCGCTCGGCCCCAACAAAGTTGGCGTTGCGCCGCCCCACCGGGATGGCCTGCGGAATGTCCATGGCCGTGTTGAACTCGTACCAGGCCGCCTTTTTGTTGGCTACGTGGACGTGCCAGCTGATGTCGGCATCGGCGGCCGTGAGCTCGCGCACCACGGCCCCGTGCTGGTTGAGCCCGAACACGCGGAAGCGGGCCGCCTGCCGCTTGAGCGCCCCGCGGGCATCCTTGTAGAAGCCGGGCTCGACCTGCGCCGGGGCCAGCACTTCGGGGCCGATGAAGTATTCGTCGGGGCTGTTGCCGACGCGGGCAATGCCGATGGCCGGGTAGATGGCGGCGCGCACGATGCGTTGGTCCACGACGGCCGGGGAGGTTTCGGGAGTGTAGCTCATGGGAAAGGTAAAAAGCAGAAAGTAAGGATGAAGTCAAAAAGCGAACCTAGTCTTTGGCCAGCACGGTTACGATGGCGCTGAGGGAAGGGCTGAAAAAGTAGCCGCCGCCGGTGGGCGTAATCCACTGCTTGTCGGTGGCCAGCGGCACGGCCTGGGCTTTGTCGTCGAACACGATGCCGCTGCGCTCGCGGTGCTGGCCGTAGTTGCCGTTCAGGCCGATGGCGATGTCGTCGCCGCCAGGGTTGCGCGGGCTGAAGCGGTTACTCATCCAGCGGTTGCGCAGAAACTCGAACTGGTTTTCAATCGAAGTCTGGTAGCTCATGAACATCAGGCCCCGGTTGCCGTCTACGGGGTCGGGCTCGTTGGGGTCCAGCGGGTTGAGCAGGGGTGGGCCGAAGGGCAGCCCCCGGCGTAGCAGGCGCTGCTGGAAGCTGGCCAGCGTGCCGCCGGCATCGTTGGAGGTGTCGCGGGTGTTCACCTTGCGGATGTGGCCGGCCATGGGGCAGGTCAGGCCGATGGGGTCGGCCTTGGCCTGGGGGTAGTGGTCCTGGTAGCCATCCACCATGCGCACGGGGCAGGAGTCGGAGGCGTAGCGGAAGTAGTTGTTAGCCATCGGGTCGGCCCCGAGGGCTTTGTCGTCGTGGTCCTGCACGCGGGCGAAGGGCGCGCCGCCCGGCCAGCGGCCCAGCAGCATGGCCGCTGCTTTCTGCGGGCTCATGTCCTTGAATTCACCCTCTTTGGTCAGCTTCTCCGAGGTTTCGAGCATGAACCGCCAGAACTGCTTCACATCCTGCTTGTAGCGCCGGAACACCAGGAAGGAGCCGTTCTTCGTCCAGGCCGGCCCTTCGGTTTTGACGCTGCCGGGAATAAGCGGGTCCAGCGTCTGGCCGGGGTAGCCGAAGATGAACTCGCCCGGCCAGCTCAGAAACTGCCCGGGGTAGCCGTAGAGCAGCGAGTCGGGCAGCACCTCGGGGGCAATGTAGCGCTCCTGCAAAAAGTCGTTGGCCAGCGTCGAGAGCCGCCCCCGCACGCCGGGCTGCGAAATGCCGTCCTTGAAGCCAAAATGCTCGCGGCCGGTCACGCCGTCGCTTTCCAGGGTGTTCATCTCCTCGTCGTAAACGCAGCGCAGGCCGTGGTCGGCAGCCTTCTGCTTCACCAGCTGCACCTTGCGCTGCAAGTCCTCCTGCCGGTCGCCGCCCAGGATGAGAAACACGTCGGGCACCGCGTCGGGGGCGCCCACCACCCAGTTGCGGGGGCTGCCCTCGTTGTCGGGGCTGGTAGGGTCGCCGAGCAGGGGCGAGCGTTCGGGCAGCCCGATTTTAAACGGGTCGCTTTCGAAGGCGGCATCGTCGGGGGCCAGCTTCGTGATGCCAGGGTACGAGAAAGCCACGTTGAGCCAGGTGGCGTTCAATTCATCCTGGGGCTTGCGGCCCAGGCGCTTGCGCCGGGCGCGGTACAGCCGCCGGAAGGCCAGCACCTCCTCCAGCGTGGAGATGTGCGGCAGGATTTCCCGCAGGAATTGCTTGCCCGCCTTCACCTCGCCCAGCGCGAAGCACAGCACGTACTGGTGCGGCTTGTTGAAGCCCGGCACGACATTTCCCTGAATGTCACAGATATCGAGAATGGGTTCGTCGGGCGCGGCGGTGGTGGCGGGCCCGGTGTGGCGGCTCAGGGCGGTGTAGAGCTTGGGCTCCAGGCTGTGGGCGCGGACGTCGGTAGAAGCGTTCATACTGGTTAACGGAAAGAGGCGTTGACGAAAGAATTAGCGGTGCTTGTGGGGAAGGGTCGGGCGCACCTCGCGGTACAGCGCCTTGGCGGCGGCGGCTTTGCGCAGGGCGGCTTTCGGCATGGGCGCGGCCTCGCCAAAAGTGCCCTGCTCACTCAGGAAAACCTGCTGGTAACCGGCGGGAATAGGGTCGCCGTTGTCGAGCACCCGGGTCAGGGCGCGGGGCTCGGCGATGTTGATGCAGCTGAAGGTAGCTGCCGGCAGCATGGGGTTGGAGAAATGGCCGGGGGCCACGGCCGTGCCCACAATCTTGATGTTGATGTGTTCGGCCACCTGCCCGCCCCAGGTAATGGGCAGCCCGCCGATTCGCAAATCACTCACGGTGAAGCCCTCGGCGGCCGGCACTTCGAACACAGCGCGCTCAATCATGCCCGCCGCCTCGTCGCCCCGCAGCACCCGGAAGTATTCCTTCGGGTCGATACGCTCGCCGTTGGGTTTGGTGAAGCCCTCGGTGTTGAGGTCGTGCATGTAGAGGCCGATGGGGTTCTTGATGGTCACCCAGGCCCCGAGGCGGGCCAAATCGTTGACGCTGGCCCCGATGGTGGGGTCGCTGGAGCGCGAGGTGCCGCCGTAGCCGGCGCAGCACACCAGCGCGTCGGCCTGCACCACGGGCTTGCCGTTTTTCTGGCGCAGCACAGTAGCATCGGCCCCGAGCTGAATTTCGGCCGAGATGAAGTTGTTGGGGTGCGACAGGTGCATGATGCCGTGCGTCGAGTTCCAGCGGTTGTAGGGGTTGTAATCGCCCTTGCGGAACATCACCACTTTTTGGCGCTTGCCCTGCGCATCCTTCTGGTAGAAATAATACTCGTGCTTGCACGCCAGGTCGTCGAGCCGTACTGCCGGCGACACGTACTGGTGGTAGAGGTCAAGCAGGTGCTTTTTGTCGCCGGTGAAAGGATAGGCGAAATTGCCGTTACTATCCTGCAACTCGTCGCCGTGCAGGGCCTGCCAGTATTCGGGCGGCTCGGAGGTGAAGGTGATGCGGGTAATCTTGCCCGCCGCGTTGCGCTCCACGCGCCACTCGCAGTACTCGTCCAGCGGCCGGTAGTACAGCTCCTGCCACATGCGCGAGCCGGGCGGGTCCACGTAAAACGGCGGGGCGGTGGGCAGGCCCGGCCGCGGCGCGGTCAGCGACACCAGCTCTTCCGACTGACGGTAGGCCAGCTCCTTGCTGCCCAGTCCCAGCACCAGCGTGCGCGGAAAGGCGTTCCACACGATGTCCTGGTCCAGGCTCAGGCCCGTCGGGGCGGTTTTGGTGGCGTTGAAGAACTGCACTTTGGCCTTGGGGAAGCCAGCGCCCTTGAATTTCTGAATTTCGGACTGAATACCACCGTCCACCCAGCCCGAGACGGCGTTGCTCCACTGCTGGAGCTGGCCCGGGATGTGGTCGAAATCGGTCATGTTGCCCGGCGGGCCAAATTGTTTGAGCTTCATTAGGGTAGTTTGATAAGCAAGCTGAAAGGGTAAGGGTCGGGAGCAACGCCCGGATGGGCAATTAGTAACTATTGTTCAATCAAGCCGCGCAGCCCCATTTTCTCCAGCACGTAGTCGGCCGTTTGCAGGGCGCCTTCCACCCAGCCTTGGGCGTCGGAGTAGGCTTCGCCGCAGATGAAGAGGGGCTGGTCGGGGATGGGCTGCACGATGTCGTGCTTCACCTCCCAGCTGCGCACGCCGATGTTCCAGCTGTTCCAACCGCCGCCGAAGGGGTCGTCGCCCCAGTCGCGGAAGGCCGCCTGCTGCACCTGCGGCGTGTAGGTGAGGCCGTGAATGGTGCCGAGCTGGCGCGCCACTTCCTGCACCATTTCGGCCGGGGCCTGGTAGCGGTGCCAGTCGCTGGTGGGGTCGGCGGCCGAGGGGGCGGCGTGGGCTTTGGCGGCCAGTGCGGCAGGCACGGGGCTATGGAAGGCTTCGGTGAGCGGGGCCACGTCGAGGCCCTGCTGCCAGGCCTGGCGGCGGCGCGGGCGCAGGCCGTCCCAGTAGCCCACGCTGGTGCCGTCGTCGTAGCTGGCCATGAGCATGGCGGGCCCGGCCACGGCGGGCTGGCCGGCCGTGGTGGGCCAGTAGTAGGTTTGGCGCACGGGCAGGTCGGTGACGGTGCGGCCGGCCTCCACGGGCACGAACGCGCCGGCGGCGGTGGTGTAGCCGGCATTGCGCCACCAGGGGTTGGTGTAGGTGGTGAAGAGCTTGAACAGCGGCCGGGGCGTCACGCTGCCAATCAGGGCCTGCACGCGTGGTGCTTGTAGCGGCGGGCTGCTGGGGGCCAGCAAATCGAGCGAGCGGCGCGGCATGGCCAGAATCAGCTGCCCGGCCTGCACCGGGCCATCGGCCAGCTGCAGCTCAAACTGGCTGTCGCGCTCCGCGAAGCCCTCGAGCCGGGTATTGCGCAGGATGGTGCCGCCGGCTTGCTCAAACAGCTCGGCCAGCGCCAAGGGCACCGACTGAAACCCCTCGCAGAAACCCTTGTAGTGCGGGGCCACGCCGAAGTCGGACAAGTACCACGGAATGGCGTCGGCGGCGTTCCAGTTGCTGAGCGTCGAGCTGTAGCCACCGGCATCCACCCCCAACTGAAAGGCCTCCATGCTGATGATGCGCAGCAGCACGTTCCAGAAACCCAATTCGTGCAGGGGGCGGCCATCGAAGAGGGCGTGCTGCACCATTTCGCGCCGCCGGGCGTCGGTGAGCTCGGGGTTGGTGATGCCGGGCACAATCTGCTCGATGGCGTCGATGATGATGCCGCCCGGTGTGCCGCCCCGCTCCAGAAACGACAGGCGGTAGGGC
>Ga0247804_10001108_pt1 | contig 12547 bp, 9 predicted proteins | sample UWRJL029104C1_FD_181142 | JGI IMG/M metagenome (GOLD analysis project Ga0247804, IMG submission 181142) | Plant litter microbial communities from Arlington Agricultural Research Station in Wisconsin, United States - UWRJ-L029-104C-1 | ecosystem: Environmental > Terrestrial > Plant litter >...
AGAAGAGTCGCTAAACGATTCGTCATCAGAATCTGACATGTCTGATGAAGAGGACGTTCCAGAAGCATATGAAGGCTGGTATTCATGTTTCAAAGGAGATGATGTTCTTCTATGCCTGTTCTTCGGAGTAGAACTCTCAATGACTGGCACGTTTTTCATCAATGTTGGGGTTTTAACTCGATGAACTGGTGGTGGTGGTGGTGCTCCATCATCTCTTGAGCTTGCTGAGGCTGGTAGGTCCTTCCTAACAATTTCGTTCTTAGGTCTCATATCCTCCTTCAGCGGATGGCTGCTTGTCTCTTCCCTTACTTTAGGATCTCTTACTCTGGGAATGAAAGGCAAGCCACCTGACATGAAATACTTCGCCTGATCAGCCTCCTTAGTATTAGGTTCAGGACTGACACAGTCGTCCGAAGTTCTGCCAGGACTCTTGGAAAGCGGCGTTGGACTGCCAGGCATTGAATTCTCTCCACGAGAGTGATATCTTGCTCTTGCATGTTTGGTAGCAACGAAAGGTTTGCCAGCTCTCCTCATAGCCTCATTGAGGTCCCTTGGATTGGGCTCGCTAACTTCTGAATTCTCCTTGAGGGTAGGTATAGATGGAGAGGAGGGGCCTCGAGACCGACTGACAACCACTTCTTCAGCTTCTCTTCGGCGGCGCTCTCCAATCGGTATTGCGATGTCAGTATCCTTCTTGCTTGGCTGTCTAGCTGGAAGAATTGAGGTTGCTAGCTTGGAGATAATGCTAATGTCGTCTCTAGTAATTGGAGGCGGAACTGGTGTCTTCCCGAGCATATCAACCCACTCAGCCGCCGCTTCATCATCATCCGTAGTGAGAAGGAACAACTCTTGCCAGTTATCGCCTCTAATCATCACCACAACCTCAGCTGCACTATCTCCAATTCGAGCAGAAATTTGTTCCAATGCAAAGGGGGGAAACAACAACCATTTCTTGATCTCATCCCCGGCACAGATAAGAACATCTCCAGGATCCTTTTTATCAGATGGCTTGTCCCGAAGTAAGAGTTCTACTTCACATTCCACACGCTGGCCGCTGGAATGGATCATGTCAAGCTCGAAGCTGTCCTTGGCACACACTTGTCGAGTTTGATCAATCTTGAAATCTTCAGCTAAAGCCAAAGTTTCTGGGTCTCGAGCACGGGTAGTATCTGTGTTATTGGCAGCACGGTCTACCATTCTAGCAGCTTCTTCCTTTGTGCGACGACGACCTCTGGACTCGAGTTCTTCCCATCGTTGCATTGTGTTCCACGTAGCATCAGTGGGATTAAGTTTGTGGATACCCTAGGAAGAATGAGTACGAAATCGGAAGATAGGACAGTCTTTACTAACCTTAGCAATCTTGCACAAATACTTGACTCGAACCAATGGTCTTTTGAGCAGAAAAGCTACATCAACCCGTTCACCATCTTCCTTCACCACATCTCCATGAGAATTGAGTGCCATCTCATCATGGCTTGGGCTTTGTGCCGCTGAGCTAGACGGTGACACCGCTGCAAGGTTTACCACGACATCCTGGAAACCCATCCGCCATGCAGTGAAGTAATCATCGTAAGTCTTGCTGGCGCCTTGGAGCCAATTGATAAGAGCAGTAGAGTCTTCAAGAGGGATACGGGTGTGCAAAGACTTCAGTCGTTCAAGAGCTACTCCCATGTCAACAATGGGTTTGGTGAAAGATGGATCCGGGCCTTGGTTGGAATTTGCAGCAAACAGGCCAGCAGCAATAGCAGAGTTCGACTTCGAAAGAACACAAGTGAGAAGTACTGGAATAACACCAGCAACCAGCGTTTTTAGCTCACGCATGTACTTTATTTCGTCAGTAGCCAATTCACGCATCAAATCACGAGTAGTAGCGCTTTCGAGACGACTTCTGCTGGTTCGGACGCTGCGTGCCGATCTGATACTAGGAGCACGTCCTGGATGGGATGTATTATCAGGTAGAGATAGAACGGACATCAGATCAGAATGCTTAGTGAGGCGTCTTTTCAAGCCATCGGCATTACCAGACTTGCGGCTGTTCCGTGATAGAGTTGATAAAGTCGATAACGTAGGATTGGTGGAAATCGAGCTTTGAGTCTGTGTCACGGTGGTTTGCGAGAGGTCGGATCCGGTTCCCGTTCCCGAGGAATACGTGCTAAAAGTCTCAACAGATGCAATTGTAGATAACCGATGCTGGCCAGTAGTTGGAGCTAGTCTTCGTGGAAAAGCAGGCAGAGAATTAGTGGCCTCATCCTTGTCCGTGTTTGAGCTTGGTTCGCGGATAGTAGGAAGTGGTCTGGAAGGTATTTCCTCAAGTATTGGCTTTTTAGTCTGCTGACGTTCTTGAGGGCTTTGATGATCATAGAAGCCAGATGATAGGTCACCTGAAGGGCTCCCTCTCGTTGTATAAGTAGTAGACTCTCCACGGAACGCGTCCAGTAATGCTTCTTTCAATGGGAGTTTCCTCTCAGACTTGGGAGAGGATGCATTTCTTGTAGCTGCTCTCCTTCGAAGACCAGAAGATGGAGTTGTAGGAGGCGAGTTCTCCATACTTGGCAAGGTTTCCCTTGCAGCTCTCGGTGTGAAATGGTTCTCTGTATCCATAGCTTTATCAGCATTCATACTTTGTGAGCTTGATGTCCGTTTGTGGCGTTTCATGTGATTAGGATCGACCTTGGTCATGAAATCTTGCTCTATTTTATCATTCTCATTATAACTGCGCCTTCTCGAAGAATCGTCAGGAAGAGAAAGAGTGGATTTAGGGGAGGTTGGCTGATCTATAAAAGGATCGTTGGTCTGATTCAACCACGACTCGATACTGGGTGGCTGATTGGGTCCAGTTCTAGCTGGGTCGACAGTATCATGAACAATGTTCTTGGCTTCAGTATACACCTTCTTCAGTACCTTTGGAACGCCAAAGCTGGGGTTACGTTTTGGCGCAGCTGGTTTTCTCATGGAGCCAGCTTCTGCACCAAGTGGGAGATCTAACACGCTGAAAGCCGAGTTGCCAAACGGAATCTCTGACATGGAATCAGACGGTGATCCTGATTTTGGGGCCTTCCATCTTGATGCCTCTCGACTGGGGGTTGCCCATGATGATGCATCCTCATCACTCACTTGGCTATCCTCATCACGCGTACCTCGCACTGGTCTGAGTTGCCTGTCGCTCCGCTTCCGGGGAGTCCTCGAAATCGGCTCCTCATCTTTAGATAGCTTCTTCTGTCTCAAAGGCTTTATCCTAATCCCGTCATCGCCATGAGAGAAAGAGCTATCCCTGGATGGCTTGATACGAATTCCGTCATCGGATAGATTTGGAGAAGGCTTAATGCGAGTTCTATCATCGACAACCTCTTTGGGGGATGTTTTTCTTCTGGAAGATGCGGTCTTAGTGGGAGTCTCTTCCAAATCATCATGTCTAGAGGATATTCGACTTTTTGGTGTTTCACTAGCTTTCATCTCACTTTCATTCCGCTTGAACCAGTCGTCCATTTTCTTTCCAGATGTCGGATTCTGCGCTGTTTTGTAGTTGGTTAAGAAGTCTTTGGGGATAGGTGACCCCTTTGTTGGAGTTTCTACTGGCTTCACAGGCTTGACCTTCTTTGGAGTATCTACTCGACTGGGCCGCGGTGCGGAACTGCTGTGAGGTTCGTCTTCTATCTCTACCACAATCTCAGCTCTTGTATCCACCCTGGCGTTCATCTTCACCCAATCTTCAATCTTCTTCTTGGGCGTCGGATTTTGCGCCGTCTTTTCCAAGAAATTCTTCGGTATAGGAGCTCCCTTTCTCGGAGTGGTATCCTTTTTCATCCAATGCTCATCACTAATGACCCTTTTCTTTGGGGCGCCTGCGCTCTTACTTCTCCTCCTTGAAACACCCTGCCCATTTATAGCCGAAGCTCCAATGGGCTTCCACTTGTCTCCAACATCTTCCGCCTCTTTACTTTTCCTCCGTCCCGGGCGTTTCTTCCCATCTTGTATCCTCGCTTTATCAGCACCATCATCTTCCGTTGCGGGAGTAGCCAAATCAGTAGCAATCGCACCAGCGTTTTCTTTCTGCCATTCCTTTACCCTGTCTTGTACCCGTCCAGGCGGCTGCACCTTCTTCACTTCCTCAACTCCCAACCTCAGCTCCTTCTTCACGGCATCTAGACTCCTCCTCCTCGCCGCCGCAGTCGCCGGCCGTCCGGTACGCTGGGGGCTCGGCCGTCCCAGCAAGAAATCCTGGAAGAGGGTTGGAGGCTCCTTCTTGCCCGTGAGCTTCCTCGCCGGCGCACTGTCCGGCGTCCTACGCACGGGAGTGGTGCCAGTAATTCCTGCAGCGCGTCTGTTTGCTGTTGCGCGTCCCGGCGTTGCCGGTTGTCTCGTAGGCGTTGCGGTTTCATCATCGTTGGGAGGCATCTTCTATAGCTGTACTGAAGTTGTCCGTATTAGCTATAGCTACATTCTTGGGCACGCGTGGGTTTAGGTGAGGTAGGGCAGAGAACGTGGGGGGTGTGGTAGCACTACATTCCTGCGCTTGTGATATATATGGCTCTCGACGTACCTATGGTTCTTCCAGCTCTTCCTCCACTGGCAACCTGCAAGCTCGATGTATTGCGCTTCCAAATACCCGCATCACAGGTCGGAATGATCTTTGTGGTCTTCGGTGTTGGGTCAATCAAATTGACGAGTGCGAGCAGCAGACAAGCTGACGGTGGTCGACGATCGCAAGATCTTGATTCGTTATTTGGCCGGAATTGAGGTTGACACAGCAACAGCGGGATGACCTGCAGGTCTGGACGCTGGAAGGCCTAAAAATACCCCTCTTCCCGCAGTCAAACTGAAGTCATCGTGATATGGCGTGGATGATGGATGGATGTATTTTGATCGCGAAGGTAGATGCACATTAAGACACTGTCAGAAAGCAGATGGAACTGATGGCATTGTTTGTATATCACGCTGCTTGCACTATAGTACCACATTCTGGTTTGTTTACTTTTCAAGCAAGGTTCGGACCTAAGAAAGCCCCTGTCGATGGGGGTCCAGTACCGTCGCCAGGAACTTTAGCGGTCCCTCAATTGGTTGTGCCACTAAGCCCACATTCACCACAGTATGAGCCTCGTTGCCAAACTGACTTTGTACTATATCCGACCTCTTGTTTGTTGTGTAAACACATTTATTTGTGCATGCTGAGTTCATCTTGATGGTGAACCGAAGCAGTCCCATTATATCCCCCAACCTATTTCTTCTCTTCGATAGAGCGGTAGAGGATGAGACAGGTCTTGTGCGCGACGAGCTTTTTCATGGGGAGTTGCCAGCTGGTCAGGGTGGTATCAGGTGATAAATCCAGGGACCAAATCAAGGAATATTGCTCAAGGGGGTTAGCAATTTGTGGATTCAGCTAATGGCTTTATTATACTTTGTCATGGTATAACAAGAGCATCTGGAAATGGTAATATGCCTCTCACATTATATCAGATTTCGCATGAGTATCAACAAAGAGGCCGCTAGTAGTCCTAGCTTCGCCGTTGTCGTGAGAACAAGAAGTGTAATAGTATGGTGGTTAGCCCGGATTCACTTTTGAGCATAATTAACGAATCGAGTCTAAGTGCAACTTGAGTCTTTCTAGCGAGATATGGCTAATGTCTATCGTTCCTTCTGACGTCTATCGAATATGCACGCGCATCCAGTAGTATACACATGCTCAAAATAGCATGTTTACGTTTCTCTAACCAGCCCTTTTGTACGCATATGAAATCTATCGGTCTCTTATGTACACCTTGTAGCATGTTCCTCGAAGACTTTCCACACCTATGTATCCTTCTTGGCGGATCCGTTAGGATACTTCTTTCCATTGATCTTCTCGAGGGTTTCGAAGGCATTTGCAATCGATCGCACACTGCTGACCAGGAGGACTATTGGACATGTTAACTTCGCTCTTTGCTGCAGCGGGATCTTTCAGCTTCGGGGACTTACTGCCGGGGAAAACCATCCAGATGAAGTTCATGAAGAAATAGTAGAACCAAAAGTAAAGGAACTCTGGGCGACTGTAGGTAACCTCCTTGTAATAGTGATCGAACATGCTAGTGGCATAGTAGAGGATGAGGCCGTAAATCTGTCCCACGCAAACAATAATTTGAAGAGGATGACGTAAGGCGTGGTTAGTGGTTACCATAGCTGCCACAACGAAGCAAAGAGGGCCCCAGGTGAACTATCGAAGCAAATCAGTACTGCCATGGAAAAAAAGGATGCAGAAGTGGGCCTTACAGCAGTAACAGTCTCCATGCAGAGCACGAATGGGTCGCTTGTCAGGTATCTCGAATCCGAGAATGCATATTCCTTCCAGAGCTGCCCGAAGAGGTCTTGCGCTGGTCCCATCTGGAAATGGTTGAGAGAGAAGTATCCTGTTGCAAATCAGTAACTGGTCCCCAAAATTTGCGCCGATTGACTTTCTCACCTTCGAAGAACAGATGGATAGCTCCGGCTAAGTATCGACCGTTAGCAGATGCTCAATTGAGACCATTGGCTCAAAGACAAGACATACACAAGATCAGCCACCAGATCGCAGCTTTCTCAACCGTAGGCAGATATGGGTGATTCCTGTTGACAAAAGTGTAGGTCCCCAAGAAGATCAAAGCTAAGCCGCCGAAGAAGACGGAGAGGAGGAAGGTGACACTCCATTCGTTGACGATGTAGTTGGGAATAGCCACCTCGAGTGGGAAGTAGAGGTGCTCGGTGATGAATTGGGTCGAGTGGTTGAGTGTCTTCATGACAACGGAATCAATTGCAGAAGCCATGGCCTTTGCTCACTTCTGGTGGGATACTGAGATGAGCAGAATTCTGTTCGGGAATTGTTGAGAGGGGTGGAGGAGGTGAGGTGAGGAAAGGCCGCGCTCAAGAGTCAAGAGGGAAGCAGAGAGAAGGGGAAATGGGGAGAGAGCTAGCGATAGTAGCTAGCTAGCTAACAACCAGCTTAGCTCTGAAAATAAGCTTGGCATTCTAGCTCTGAAACCCCTCCTCTCCGCTTCGCCTCAAGAATCGTGAGACGAAGCCATACGAAAAGTTGCGTGGACCCTGAAAAATAATAATATATTATTGTTCCTGCAGCCGATCAGACAACAGCAAACCCGGTCATCTGGAAGCGAGGCTGACTGGAACACTGCGATCATGACGACTCATCATGGACCAGAATGCGCATTTACTCCGATTTGCATGAAAATCCCCGTACGCGTTCTCCCCCCATGCACACCTTGGATTGTTTGGTTGACAAGAGTAGTAATTCATACCAGTCGAGTGGACAGGGCAGTGTTGACCGGCGGAGTCGATCCCGTCACCGACTGGCCATCCTGTGGCATCCACCCCTTCCAATCCGGATTCAATCAATTACCCTGGCTCGGCTACACGATACTATAGCTATTCATTTCTTTCATGGTGCTTCTATCTGGCATGGTATCCATCCATCCATCCATCCATCTTCTGTACTTCGGCGCCCAACTTCCACGTAAAGGAGTGAGTGGTGTATGTAATGATGGCAGTCAAGGCCTAGATGCATCTGCTCATCCTGAAGGTTCATGGTAGGGCCGGTGCCCCTAAATATCACGAACATTGCATTGCATAGGTGGCCTGCTCTCGCACTCCGTCGTCATATCTGTGGCGGAGAATCACGCGGCGTCGGCGTGGCCATACCTTTTATTCCGTTCAATAGGAGGTCTCACAATACGGGGATCATCTTCAGTTGTCATGAACCAACTGTAGTTGGTCGCATCGCAAGGAATGGAGCCTGAAAGTTACGTAGGTAGGACTGCCACTTGCGAGCAGGTGGCCAGATAGATGTGGCTGGCCCGCTGGCTTGAAGGGGATCTGGGCTACGAACCCAAAATTCAAGCCGGGAGATTAGTGATTGGCTCACCATAACACTCCAGAATCCATGCCGGGGAATTATTTGAATTCCAAAGTTCCACGTTGCGGGGAGTGTGGCTTCGATCATTTGCGAAAGAAAAAGGTGTCCTCCACCAGGTCATCACTCCCTCCACTGAGTCCGGTGATGCTATCGTCATCCACAACCTCACTAACTCTACTAAATGACCTCTTTTCATCGGCCGCTACCAGATTCAAGGGGGATTCCTCCCTCCGCCCGTAGATGTCGACCCCTCGGGCCTCCGCCTCTTGCCATGGGACAGGAGAATCGTCAGGTTCGGATACCGAAGCCAAGATACAGTCCTGAGAGTCACTAAAGAATATCGTTGGTGTCGTAGATGTTGTATTTAGCCATCTGCCAACCGTCTTTCCAATTGTCTTCCCACCTGGAAGTTGCGCTGCAAAGTCAAGAATTTTGGGGCTCTCCCAAGTTGGATCCCACAAATGTATCAGCGCCTTGCTTTCGTTCCCCTCGCATCTCACTAAAATGAGCTCATCGATGCTTGGATGCCACGTTACTTTAGCTACAGGAGCATGGAAGATCATAACGGCGCGCAGTATCTTTGTTCTAATGTCCCAAATCCAAATTGTAGATGGCATGTTCTCGACTCTGGTAGCTAGAAGCGTCCCGGAGTTATCAAATACCATGAGGTTTGTGCCTGTTTTTGCATTTGAATCATTGGTCTGGGGTAAGCTTGATGTTGGAGGGCATATTATCTGTTCTGCTTGTACGAACTCTCGGCGGAAACCTCCGTGGTGTGGTATAAGTTGTTCCTGCCAGACCTGTAATGGTTAGTGGATTTGGGTTTGAAATTTAATGAAGGTGCAATACTTGTAAGCTTTCAGCTGGTCTTATTGTAGCTGTATGTAATAGGCTCATAGCTTCTGTAAACGACGGTGCTGAAAGTACAGTTACTTGCTTGCTGTAATCGGCTACTGCCACATGAGTCCCTGAACGGTTCCAATCAAATAGCTTGATACCGGGACCTAAGTTGAGATCGACTTCACCAATCGTAGGAACGGGACCGCTCCAAGTTTTATAAAGATATCCATCTGCCGCATATATTAAGAACCGATGTCCTTGCGAAGCGGATTCCCAGATCGCTAGCCATCTCCCATCGGCACTCCAGCTGATTCCTTGTGCATCAACTGTATCTGAGTGCCATGATCGAGTCACTTCTAGAGTATCGCGGTCATGTATGCTGATAACATCTTTTCCTCCACTCCTCGTTAAAAGCGCTAGGTTCAGTGACACTGGTCGATATGATACTCCTTTCGTTGCCACGCCAGGATTGTAGAATTTCGGATTGTTTATGTCCACGGATTTCGAGGTTACCAGATTGAATACAGAAAGCTTTAGGCCAAACTCCGAAAATGCACAGACTTCATTGTCGGTCGCCCCAAATGACACAAAAACTGGTTTCGTAGTTCCTGAGGTGGGATTTGTAATGGTAGCGGAGAATTGGGAATCTGTTATTGAGAAGACTCTGATTTCTGCGGCAGACGCAATAAGTATTCGGCTTGACGACGCTGACCATAGAAACCAATTTATTGAAGCTGCGAGTTCTGGTGGGAGAGAAATAACGCGTGTAATCTCAAGTGACCGTGTCTCTCTGATGCTTAGTTTGGAGGGGAAGATGGTAGCAATGTAGGCGCCATTAGGACTCGGTAGAGACTGAACAGAGGCTATATCCGCATTAGTTACATAAACTACAATGAATTCTCAAAATTAAGCACTCACACTTCAATGTACGAGTGAAACGCATGGTGGTAACTGTTGTTGGACCGGATATCTCGGGTGTATTCTACTTTGTTTACACCACTTCGGCTGAGGCAGGACTTTAAGGCAGAAGATAGTGCTTATCGGCCATCGGAGCCGTGCGGTCATCAACTAAAGTGTGCTATGATAGATTCCTATCCCACTATGCAGGTTCGTTACTAAGACAGCATTCCACCCGGTACTACAGAGAGGATGGGCTGGTATCCTATATAAGTACAACATTCCTAATTTCGCAGAGGATTTGACAACCATTCACACATGGCATTATTTGCGAAGACCGCTCAGCAAGCTGCTCTTAATAGTGGCAAGCGTCAGCTGCTTCTTCGCAGTAGAGCTAGGGGGATTGCTTCTGCAGCTGGGGCTCAGGAGCTCCAAAGTCACCATTTCTCGTCAGAGCAAGTGTCGATTCAGAACAGCAGTCGGCGCGATGCGATACGAAATGCCAAACCTTTCTCTTCATTTCTCACAGATACTTTCCAACGACAGCACGACTATCTACGAATATCAATAACTGAGAAGTGTAATCTGAGATGTCTCTACTGTATGCCGGAAGAAGGTGTACCTCAATCACCGGCGCCAGACCTCTTAACAACTCCGGAGATCTTCCTCTTATCGTCGACCTTTGTCTCCCAAGGAGTTACAAAGATTCGACTTACTGGCGGAGAACCAACTGTTCGACGAGATATCCTCCCTCTCATGCATCAGATTGGCTCCCTCCGATCTAAAGGCCTTCGCGAGCTATGTCTTACCACCAACGGCATTTCTTTACATAGAAAACTGGACAGTATGGTAGAAGCAGGTCTTACTGGTGTAAACCTGTCCCTTGATACGTTAGATCCCTGGCAATTCCAAATTATGACACGTCGGAAGGGATTCGAGGCCGTTATGAAAAGCATAGAAAGGATCCTAGAGATGAACAAACTCGGTGCTGGGATAAAGCTGAAGATTAACTGTGTAGTGATGAGGGGAATGAACGATCAAGAAATTCTCCCTTTTGTTGAGCTCGGACGAGAACAAGACCTGGAAGTCCGATTCATCGAATATATGCCTTTCGACGGAAACAAATGGAGTAAAGGGAAAATGCTACCATATCAAGAAATGCTTGACATCATTCGAGTCAAATACCCTAGCTTGAGAAAAGTTCAAGATCACAAGAACGACACCAGCAAGACTTACGAGATCCCTGGTTTCGTTGGAAGAATGGGGTTTATCACAAGTATGACACACAATTTCTGTGGGACTTGCAATAGGCTCCGTATCACTAGTGACGGTAATCTGAAAGTTTGCCTGTTTGGTAATGATGAAGTATCACTTCGGGATATCCTTCGGAAAAGCAACGATGGCAACCCGATAGATGAGCTAGCCCTTCAAGCCTTGAAAAATATTGAGTTAGGTCGTCAGCAAGGTATGGTAGCACCTTCCGAACCATTCGGTAGCACTATACACGAAAGAGAGCTGCTAGAAGTAATTGGACTGGCTGTTAAGGGGAAAAAAGAAAAGCATGCCGGAATAGGGGAGCTGGAAAATATGAAGAATCGACCCATGATATTAATAGGTGGGTAATCTTTCTTTGAAAACACTTATAGCTTATACTGGTCTTTCGACTACTGCATTGCTGGCGTCACAACTATGAATACCCTGTATGTAATATACATAGTTAATGAGATGATGATTTATGATACTTTCCACTATATCGTGCTTGTTGATACTGATTTACTTGTAGATAAAGTTTCTCCAATATTCCAAACCTCAAGCTTGCATCCACCTAATTCCCAAGACTTGAGGCAAAAGATCCCGTTTCATCTCTTTAGCAACTCTTCTTCAAGTCAACAGATTCGCTTTTACTCTTCTCAGCTTTCTCGCTCACGGAATGTGGCTGACCTCTCTCTCGAAACTGGACTGAACCCTCCTAATTATTTAAGATCAGAATATCCTAGACTTCAGCTTCGACCTCAGAAGGAATTGGCGCGGCACTTTGCCATGTGGGCTAGTTCTCCTGATCTTCGTGATAGCACCGCAGATACACCAGGCACTCTTGTAGAAGAGAACCAGCAGCCACGATGGATTATAAGGCGAACACATGTCAAAGGACCACTCGGTCGCCCACAATCTGACCCAGTTTCCATCGCCTACAACAACAAGCTTGCGAAACTAGCTGACCCTGAGACGCCAAAAGTTGTGAAGATAACTCCTACAGTCCCAAAGCTTTCCAAATCTCCTAGGACAGGACATAGCACTCTGACTTTTCACAAAAAGAGTATGCTTGTTCTCGAAGCAGAGGATCCAATAATTAAAGAATCAAAAACTCAAGATCCCACTTGGGTGGATATCTACTTGACAAAAATCAAAGAGCTCAAAGCTGCCAAGTTGGCATATAAAACTTACATTAGAGAAAAAGTGCTTAATCAACAAGCCAGTTCGTGGCATGACGTTAACACGCTTGAGCAGCAACTAACCCAAAATGTGATCGAAGTTTACGCGGCTGCTGAGCTTGCTCGGAAACAGGCCAAACAGCAAAAGCCTATGTCAGCAGACATTGCCAAAACACTAGAGACCCAACCTCTATTACCTCTCCAGCCCTTATCACGCGTGGAACAAAGCGTCCTTGAAGAGGGGAAGGAGGCTGCACAACGATCAATTAGCAAACAATTTACGAATGGAGAAGAAATCGATCAATCTGAGTCAATTATGAAGCGAAAATCTATTTTACTGGCTCGCAAATCGCGAAAGTCTATCGGAGTTTCAGCATCTAACTTAGAAGGGGTTCGATATCCCATAGGCGAAGATAATTCTGTAGACAGAGATGACTCAGTAGGGAAAGTAGAACGCCTGCTGCTTAAAACCGCGAGGACGCGAAGGTCCAATTTACCATAC
>Ga0247804_10001110_pt1 | contig 12534 bp, 12 predicted proteins | sample UWRJL029104C1_FD_181142 | JGI IMG/M metagenome (GOLD analysis project Ga0247804, IMG submission 181142) | Plant litter microbial communities from Arlington Agricultural Research Station in Wisconsin, United States - UWRJ-L029-104C-1 | ecosystem: Environmental > Terrestrial > Plant litter >...
TGACCCAACCGTCGTTGCCGGCGAGGGATCCCGCACCCGACCACACAACCTCGCCGGTCATCGTGAGTTCATCGAGCCAGGCCTGGCTGTACTGAGGCAGGCGTGCGGGCAGTACGAGCGTCTCCCACGCGGATGCCGGCAGCGCGACGCCGGCGAGCTGGTCGAGCACCTGCGCCAGGCCGTCGATGCCGCGCAACTTCGACCCGACGTTCTGCCAGGCGGGCAGGAACCGCGCGAGCGTCTGCCGGCTGACCGGCTCGACCTCGTGTCTGAGTGCCGCGAGCGACCGGCTGCGCAGGCGACGCAGCACCTCGACGTCGCACCACTCGCTCCCGGTCGCGCCGGGGCGGAACTCGCCCTCGACCACCCGGTTCTCCCGCGCGAGACGCCGGAGCGTGTCGAGCACGACCGAGACGCCGAGGCCGAACCGCTCGGCGACCTGGGCCACGGTGAACGGGCCGTGGCTGCGGGCGAACCGCGCGACGAGGTCGCCGAGCGGGTCGGCGACCGGCTCGATGAACGCCGCCGGCACCCCGATCGGCAGCGGCACGCCGAGGGCGTCGCGGAGGCGGGCGGCATCCTCGATGCCGGCCCAGCGCTGCTCGCCGGCGACCTGCACCCGCAGGACGCGGTTCGAGCGGGCGAGCGTTTCGAGATGCTGGTTGAGGAGGCCGCCCGCGGCCGTATCGAAACCACTCGAGTCGGGTTTCGATACGCCCTCCTCCGTCGGGCTCCTCAACCAGCGCTCCGCGATCTCCTCGACCGTCAGTGGCCCGATGAGCCGGAGCAGGTCGACGATCCCCTCGGCGCCCTTGACCTTGCGGTCCGCGGCGAGACGCTGCAGCTCGAGCTCGGTCTGCTCGATGACACCCGCGTCGAGCAACTCGCGCAGCTCGGCGCGACCGAGCAGCTCCGCCAGCAGCGTCGAGTCGAGCGAGAGCGCGGCGGCCCGACGCTCCGCGAGCGGCGAGTCCCCCTCGTACATGAAGGCCGCGACGTAGCCGAACAGCAGCGACCTCGCGAACGGCGACGGCACATCCGTCTCGGTCTCGACGATACGGATGCGACGGCTCGCAATGTCCGCGGTGAGCGAGGTCAGGGCTGGCAGGTCGTAGACGTCCTGCAGCACCTCGCGCACGGTCTCGAGCACGATCGGGAAGCTCGGGTACTTGCGGGCGACCTCGAGCAGTTGGGATGCGCGCTGTCGCTGCTGCCACAGCGGCGACCGGCGGGCCGGGTTGTAGCGCGGCAGCAGCAGGGCGCGGGCCGCACACTCGCGGAAGCGGGAGGCGAAGAGGGCCGACCCGCCCACCTCGCGCGTGACGATCTCGTCGAGCTCGTCGGCCTCGAACACGAACAGCTCGGCGCCCGGCGGCTCGGAGTCGGTGTCCGGGATGCGCACGATCACGCCGTCATCGCTCGCGATGGCAGCGCCATCCATCCCGAGCCTGTCGCGCACGCGCGCGTTGACCGCGAGCGCCCACGGCGCGTGCACCTGCATGCCGTACGGCGAATGCAGGATGACGCGCCAGTCGCCGAGCTCGTCGCGGAACCGCTCGACCACGAGGGTCGTGTCGGTGGGGACGTGGTCGGTCGCCGCCTTCTGCTCGGCCACGAAGCTCACGAGGTTGCGCGCCGCGAACTCGTCGAGCCCGCCCGCGCGGACCCGTTCGGTGGCCTCGGTGACCGAGCTTGTCGAGATCTCCCGCGTGAAGGCGCCGATCGCCCTGCCGAGCTCGGCCGGGCGGCCGATGCCGTCGCCCTTCCAGAACGGCACCTTGCCCGGCTGCCCGAACGCTGGGGAGACGACGACGCGGTCGTGTGTGATGTCCTCGATGCGCCAGCTCGTCGCGCCGAGCGCGAAGACGTCGCCCACGCGCGACTCGTAGACCATCTCCTCGTCGAGCTCGCCGACGCGCCGCCCGCCGCCCCCGCTGGTCGCCCCTGTCGAAGGGTCGCCGCCGACCATGAAGACCCCGAACAGCCCGCGGTCGGGAATCGTGCCGCCGGATGTCACGGCGAGCCGTTGCGCGCCGGGCCGACCGGTGATCGTGCCGGCCACGCGGTCCCAGACGATGCGCGGCCGCAGCTCCGCGAACTCGTCGCTCGGGTAGAGCCCGCTCAGCAGGTCGAGGGTCGCGGTGTAGGCGCTGCGGGGCAGGCTCGCGAACGGTGCGCTACGGCGCACGGTGTCGTACCAGCCGTCGACGGTGAGCTCCTCGAGCGCGACCGCGGCGACGGTCTGCTGGGCGAGCACATCGAGCGGGTTGGCTGGAATCGCCATCGACTCGATCTGCCCGGACAGCATCCGCTCGGTCGCAACGGTCACGTGGATGAGGTCGGCGCGGTGTTTGGGGAACAGCACGCCCTTCGAGATCTCGCCGACCTGGTGGCCGGCTCGACCGATGCGCTGCAGTCCGCTCGCGACCGAGGGCGGCGACTCGACCTGCACAACGAGGTCGACGGCGCCCATGTCGATGCCGAGCTCGAGGGATGACGTGGCCACGACACAGCGCAGCCGCCCGCTCTTGAGGTCGTCTTCGATGTCCGCCCGCTGGTCCTTGCTGACCGAGCCGTGGTGCGCGCGCGCGAGCAGGGGGGCGGCGCCCGAGGTGGAGCCGGCTTGCGCCATGATCTGGGCCGGCGGGTCGGTGGTCGAGCTTGCAAGGCGGGTCGAGCTTGCAAGGCGGGTCGAGCTTGTCGAGACCTCACCAACGTCGATCGTCGGTGAGGTCTCGACAAGCTCAATCCGCTCCTCGCGCTCCGAATAGATCTCATTGAGCCGGGCCGTGAGCCGCTCCGCCAGCCGCCGCGAGTTCGCGAACACGATCGTCGACCGGTGCTCGAGCACGAGGTCGACGATCCGCTCCTCCACATGCGGCCAGATCGACCCCTGCGGTGCGTTGCCGGCGGACGAACCCTCGAGCGGGGTCGCCGTTCCGAGTTCGGTCATGTCCTCGACCGGAACGACCACGCTCAGGTCGAAGGTCTTCTGGGCCGGGGGGTTGACGATCGTCACGGGCGCGGCGCCGGCGAGGAACCGCGCGACCTCCTCGACCGGCCGCACGGTCGCCGAGAGGCCGATCCGCTGGGCGGGGTTCGGCAGCATCGCGTCGAGTCGTTCGAGCGAGACCGCGAGGTGCGCCCCGCGCTTCGTCGCCGCAACGGCATGGATCTCGTCGATGATGATCGTCTCGACCCCGAGCAGCGTCTCCTTCGCCGCACTCGTGAGCATGAGGTAGAGCGACTCGGGAGTCGTGATGAGGATGTCGGGCGGCGTCCGCGCGAGCAGCCGGCGGTCCTGCGTCGAGGTGTCCCCCGATCGCACGCCGACGGTCACCTCGGGCGGGGCGCCGCCCAGCCGCTTCGCGGTCTGGGTCACGCCGACGAGCGGGGCGCGCAGGTTGCGCTCCACGTCGACGCCGAGGGCCTTAAGCGGCGAGATGTAGAGCACGCGGGTGCGGTGCTGGGGGTTGTCGGGCGGGGGAGTCGCCGTCAGGCGGTCGATCGCCCAGAGGAACGCCGCGAGCGTCTTGCCCGATCCTGTCGGCGCGACGACGAGGGAATGCGCACCCGAGGAGATCGAGGTCCACGCTCCGGTCTGTGCCGCGGTCGGTTCGCTGAACGCGCCAGAGAACCACTCCCGGGTTGCCGGGGAGAATCGTTCGAGCACACCGCTCATCCGTCCATCTTCCCCCGTGCCCACGACATTGCTGTACCGCGCAAACCGGTGCCGCTAGGCTCGACCAAAAACCGAGGAGCACCATGGCTGCCGACCCGACAGGCTTCGACTCGCGATTCGATCCGGCGTTCCAGCGCGGCTTCACCGGGGAGGCCGCACCGCATGCGCCGCTCGTGCCTCGCGAGACTCCGATTGCCGTGTCGACGCCGGCTGCCCAGCCGCCGGCACCGGACGCGGTCGACGAGTTCATGGCACTCGGTCTGGCCGCGGCATCCACCGACGACGATCCCGATCTCGATTCCGATCTCAATTCTGACGACGAGCCACGTGGGCCGAACCCGTTCCTCATCGCACTCAGCGCGGTGAGCGTGCTGCTCATCGCCGGGGGCATCTACACCGCACAGGCGGTCAGCGCGTCGTACGAGAGCGACGACCTCATCTCGAGCCTGGACTACGTCACCTTCAACCTCGTCATCTACGGGGTGCCGATCGCCATCGCCCTCGGGATCGCGACCGGCATCGGTGTGCTCTTCGTCCACGCCGTGCGCTGGAATCGTGGTGGCGTGACGCGATCTCGATCCAACTCGCGTAAGAATGAAGCATGAGCTCCGTAGGCACTCCCGATCCCAACTCCGGCTGGCTGTCAGACGAGGAGCTCGCCGAGACGCGCCGCCGCCTCCCGCTGCTCTACGTCGAGGCTGTACCGGTGCGCGTCGACGGCATGGGCAGGGTCAACGAGGTCGGGATGCTGCTGCGCGCGTCGCCCGAGGGCGCCATCACCCGCACCCTCGTCTCCGGCCGCGTCATGTACGGCGAGACGATCCGCGACGCCCTGTTCCGCCACCTCGAGAAGGACCTCGGGCCGATGGCCTTCCCGCTGCTGCCGGCCTCAGCGGTGCCGTTCCAGGTCGCCGAGTACTTCCCGTGGCCGGGCTCGAGCCAGTTCACCGACCACCGGCAGCACGCTGTCGCGCTCGCCTTCGTCGTTCCCGTCACCGGCACGTGCGATCCGCGACAGGATGCGCTCGAGCTCACCTGGATGACGCCGAAGGAGGCGGCATCCGACGCCATCGCGGCAGACATGGAGGGCGGCCGCGGCGCGCTCGTGCGGGCTGCCCTCGCCTCCGTGGGCGTGCTGGGCTAGACCCCCTCAGCGGATGGAGCCCCGGCGGCGGATCGAGCCCCGGCGGCGGATCGAGCTTGTCGAGATCTCACCAGCGCTCGACGTCGGTGAGGTCTCGACAGGCTCGACCCGCTTTGCAGGCTCGACCTGCTTCTCCAGGCTCGACCTGCTGTGCAGGCTCACCTGCTACGCGCTGATGCCGGTGGCCAGCTTGGGCTCGCGGGTGAGCCGCACCTCGAGCAGCTCGGTGCCGAAGAGGCTCCCGCGTCGGCGCTGGCTGTCGGGCCGGAAGCCGTTGCGACGGGCGAAGGCCGCGGCATCCCGGTTGCGATCCCAGAGCCACAGGTAGCTCGCGGGGCCGACGGCGTCGCTCAGCTGCCTGCCGATGCCCTGGCGGGCGTACGGGGGCAGCACGTAGATGAAGTACAGCTCGCGCTCCTGGTCGAGACCTGGGTCGCGGCCGGGGCCGTAGCCGACGAATCCCACGATCTCACCGTCGACCTCGGCGACGTACTGCAGGTAGTCGCCGCCGCGGGAGACGAACCGGCGCCAGAGCAGGTCCATCGTGTCCGGGTCGAGATCGTCGAGCACGTCCGCGGGCAGCACGCCGGTGTAGAGCTGTCGCCAGCAGTTCGAGTGGAGCTCTCCGAGCCGGCCGGTGTCCTTCGGTTCCGCGCGTCGGATCACTGCAGTCATCCTGACATTTTAGGTCGACGGTCGGTCGGTTTCCGTCCCCCAGTCCGGGGAGTGCGCAACGCGAGAACGCCCGCCTCGCCGAGAGCGGCGTGACGGGCGTTCAACGAGCGTGACTAGTGGCTGCGACGACCGGCTGTGTTCGCGCGAACAACGCTGCCGACCATGATCTTCGGTGCTCCGCCGGTTGCGCCGGCGCGACGTGAGCCCGTTGTGCGAGCGCGGGGCGCTTCACCGGTGGATGCCGCGGCGGGCTGTCCGCTGCGCACCTGCGCCGGGCGACCCGAGCGGTCGGTGCGGGCGACGCCGCCATCGCGGTTGGCGCGCTTGCGCTGGGCGTTCGCGCCCTGCGACTGGCCGCCGCGGGACTGGCCGCGTCCGCCGCCGCCGCTGCCGCGAACCGGCTCGGCCGCACGGGGGGCGGGCTTCACGTATGCGGCGACATCTCCGACGAGGGCCATGACGGCCGGCGAGGTTGCGACGACCTGCTGCGGGGTGACCGTGATGGCAGCCTTGCGCAGGAGTGCCGCGGTGTCGCGACGCTGCTCGGGCAGCACGAGGGTGACGACCTCGCCTTCCTTGCCGGCGCGGGCGGTACGGCCCGAGCGGTGCAGGTACGCCTTGTGCTCCATGGGCGGGTCGACGTGGATCACGAGCTCGATGTCATCGACGTGCACGCCGCGAGCCGCGACATCCGTTGCCACCAGCACGCGCACCTCGCCGGAGGCGAAGGCTGCGAGGTTGCGGTCACGGGCGGGCTGCGACAGGTTGCCGTGCAGGTCGACCGACGGGATACCGGCATCCGTCAGCTGGCGTGCCAGCTTCTTGGCGTGGTGCTTGGTGCGCATGAAGAGGATGCGACGGCCACTGCCCGAGGCGAGGGTGCGGATGAGCTCGCTCTTCTCGGCGACCGACGGCACCTCGAACACGTGGTGGGTCATCGCGGAGACGTGCGAGGTCGCCTCGTCGACCGAGTGCAGCACCTCGTTGTGGAGGAAGCGCTTGACGAGCTTGTCCACGCCGTTGTCGAGGGTCGCGCTGAAGAGCAGGCGCTGTCCGGACTGCGGGGTCTTGTCCATGATCTTGGTGACGACGGGCAGGAAGCCGAGGTCGGCCATGTGGTCGGCCTCATCGAGCACGGTGATCTCGACGGCATCGAGCGAGACGAAACCCTGCTTCATGAGGTCTTCGAGGCGGCCGGGGCACGCGACGACGATGTCGACGCCTGCCTTGAGGGCCGCGACCTGGCGCTGCTGCGAGACACCGCCGAAGATCGTGGTGCTCTTGAGGCCGTAGACCTCGGCGAGCGGCTCGATGACCGCGGAGATCTGGGTGGCGAGCTCGCGGGTCGGTGCGAGCACGAGGGCGAGCGGACGGCCCGGGCGGCGCTGGCCGCCGGCGAGCTTGCCGCCGAGGCGCGTGACGAGCGGGATCGCGAAGGCGAGGGTCTTGCCCGAGCCGGTCTTGCCACGGCCGAGCACGTCGCGCCCGTTCATGGTGTCCGCGAGGGTGTCGACCTGGATCGGGAAGGCCTCGGTCTTGCCGAGCTCGGTGAGCTTGGCGACGAGGGGGGCTGGCACGCCGAGCGCGCCGAAGGAGATATCAGACATGGGTGTGTGTGGTGCCTTTCAGGCATCAGGACGCACGGGTGGATAAGCCGTGCTGGTGGCGAGAGTGGCGATGGCCACTATCGATCGCCGGAGAAGGGTTCAACGCGTGATGACCACGAAGCGTTCTACGACGCAGGGAAACAATGCTGTTTCGCAAGTTCTCCCAGTGTAGCAGTACGCCGTGGTCCGACCGCTGTCAGCGGGCGTCGCGGGCGAGTCGGATGATGCCGCGCAGGCGCCACTGCCAGAACACCCAGTAGCCCAGCCACAGCACCGGGGTGAGCGCGCCCGCACCCATACGCAGCTCATCCCGGAACAGCGTGCGCCCGCTCCCGGCATCCGACACCGCCATGCGGTGGTGCCAGCGGGTGGTCAGCGTGAGCGGCCAGGTGAGGCCGCGGCCGGTGTCGTGCACGATGCGCACGTTGTCTCGCTCCTCGAACCGGATGTCGACGGTCTGCCTGCCGACCGGCAGCACACCGAGCGCGAGCAGCTCGACGGGGTGCGGCCCCGCCGACCAGCGCTCGGGGAACCCCTCCGGCTCGAGCGAGCGGAAGCCGAGGAGCGGCGCGGCGACCGCGCGCATACCCGCGGGGGAGGTGAGCATCGACCACGCGGCATCCGGTGGGCACTCGATGACGGCGCGCAACAGGATCCTCATGACCCCAGTCTGCGCTCCGATACTGTCGAGGTGTGAATGCATCCCACGGCCAGCAGCTCTACCAGGTCCGATTCGACTGGGGGCTCGCGGGCGCCGCGGCCGTCGCGAGCGATGTGGACGTCGTCGTCTGGGTCGACCAGCTCGGCGAGGCCGCCTCCACCCTGCCCGAGGGAGCGGTCGTTGCCGGCAGCATCCAGAACCGGGCGGCCGTCGCCCAGTGGGTGCTCGAGCGGCAGGACGCGAAGGCCGACCGTTTCGTCGTCGCCGTGATCGCGGCCGGTGAGCCCCGGGATGACGCGCCAGGGGGTGCAACGGACCTGCGGTTCGCCGTCGAAGACCTGCTCGCGGCCGGCGCCGTCATCGACGCGCTCGCCGAGCTCGGCATCGACCACTGCTCGCCGGAGGCCGCTGCGGCAGCGGCCTCGTACACGGGACTCCGGCACGCGGCGAAGCACCTCATCAGCGCCTCGGCGTCAGCGAAGGCGCTCGGGGGTGTGAGCCTCGACCTGACGGCGACCGACGAGGTTGTGGTGCTGCGGGGGTAGCGGGCCTCGCTGCGCTCGGCCTGGTCTCGACAAGCTCGACCACCGGTGATCGAGCGACCACCGGTAATCGAGCGACCACCGGTGATCGAGCGAAGTCGAGATCAAATCGAGCGAAGCCGAGATCTCAACTTCAGGTCAGCAGGGAGAGCGCCAGCGAGATCGAGACCGTGGCGACGACCGTCCACAACAGGATCGCGATGCCCTGCCAGAGGATGACGCGACCCGTGGCCACCCCCGCGGCGATGAGGGTCGCCGCGGTGAAGTGGGTGGGGATGGCGAGCGGTCCGAGCAGGCTCGCCCCGGGAACGCCGAAGCGCACGAACCAGCGCTGGAATCGCGCGCGCCCCTTGGAGAGCGGCTTCTCCGGCTCCGTCCGGGCCAGTCGACCCGTGATTGCGCCTCGCGTGCGGGCGCTCAGGAGGATGACGATGAGGACGCAGAGGAAGTTTCCGACGGCCGCGGCGAGCCCGGCGACCACCGGGTGGAGTCCACCGACGACACCGATGATGGTGGCGCCCTCTCCCTCGATGAACGGGACGGCACCGGCGAGCACGACGACGAGCGGCTGCAGCAGTTCGGGAACCTGGGCCACGAGCTCCTGGAAGCGTTCGATCAGGTTGGCGATGGGGTTGTCATTCATTGTTCTCTCATTTCTGGTGGTCGTTCGTGATGGTGTGGGCGCGCGACAGTGCAGCGCGCGACAGTGCACCGCGCGAGCCGGTGTGCACGCGCGGAGGAAGCGAGACGGGTCAGCTCTCGGTCGATTCCTGGTTGCTGATCGCCGCTCGCCGGAGCACATCGAGTTGCGCGGGGTTGTAGAGGTCGGCGATCGCCTGGCCGACGACGCCCATTGCGAACTCCTCGCCGCGCCGCGCGTTCTTGTCGGGGGTCTGCAGCCACGGATAGGTGGCAGTCAGGCTCCGGAGGTACGGGGCGTATCGTGCGGCGAGGTCGATGCGGGTCTCCTCGTCGGCGTCGGCCGGGAGGTCGTCGAGCTCGGCGTCCAGCGGCGATCTCGGGGTCTCCTGCATGAGCGTGCGCAGTTCGTCCATCGCCGTTCCCGTCAGCACCCTCGAGTAGATGAGGATGAGGGCGCGATCCGCGTCGCTGATGTCGGCGGCGATGTCGCTGAAGCCCGGGGGCAGATCGGTCGGGCCGTGATGCCGAAGGATCATCGCGAGCTCGGCCCTGATCTTCTGGAGTCGTTCGATCGTGGAGGCGAGTTCCGCATCGAGCACCCTGAGTGCATCATCGGGTTGCTCGCCGGCGTCGCCGAGCGCGCGGATCTGGGACAGCGGCACCCCGAGGTCGACGAGCCGCCTGATGCGCAGCAGTCGCACGAGGTGGCCGGTCTCGTACTGCTTGTAGCCGTTCGACGCCCGCGTCGGCTGCTCGAGCAGCCCGATCTCGTGGTAGTGCCGCACCGTCTTCACGGTCGTGCCGGCGAGGTCTGCCAGCTGGCTGGTGCTCCACGCCATGTTCCACCTCCGTCATCGTCGGCGGACTGCCGACTTCCACCAGTGAAGACCATGCCCTTGGGGCAGGGTCAAGCGGCGTCGAGAATTCTCGGGAATTCGGCATCCCGGGTCGGCGTTGGCTCTGTCATCCGCCAATCGAAGGAGTACGCAATGAAGGCAATGCTTGGTGACATCGTCATCGCAGACGCACCGAAGGAAGACCTCATCTCGATCGAGGGCAACTGGTACTTCCCGCCATCGAGCGTGAACAGCGAATACCTCGTCGAGAGCCCGACGCCGTACCACTGCCCGTGGAAGGGCGACACGCAGTACTTCAGCGTGAAGAGCGGCGACACCCTGCTGCAGGATCGCGCGTGGAGCTACCCGACCCCGATCACCACGGCCTTCGACCGCGTGGGCAAGGACTTCAGCGGTTACGTGGCGTTCTGGAAGGACGTCAAGGTCGTCGACTAGCGCCAGAGCGGATTGAGCGTGTCGAAATCTCCCGAAGCCGTCCGTCGGTGAGGTCTCGACAAGCTCGACCCGCTCTCAGCCGGCCACACGCGACCGGTGCGCCCGCACCTTCGCGCGATTGCCGCAGCGCTGCATCGAGCACCAGCGGCGATTGTTCGACCGCGAGTCGTCGGAGAAGACGAGCGCGCAGTCGTCTGCGGCACACTCCCGGATGCGCCCGGCGGCATTCGCTGCGAACAGGGCGACCGCCTCGCGCGCCATTGTCGAGAGCGCCTGCCCGGCTCGAGCGCGTGTGCGCCCGGCCTGACGGTTGCCGCCGACGAGGGCCGGCGGGATGTCCGGAGTCGCCGCAAAGAGGTTGAGCATGTCGATGTCGTCGGCGGATGCAGCGATCCCGTCGCTCGCGGCCTGCGCGAGCCGCGCGATCGCACCGCGGAGCGCAACGGCGTCGACGAGGTCGCGTTCGGCAGCCTCGCCGATCCCGCTGAACCGCTCTGCCAGCCAGCCGGTCAGATCCGCCGCGGTGTGCAGGCGCTCCCACCGACCGGGCTCGCCCATTCCGCCCGTGTAGGCGAAGTCGAGGGCGACCGATCCGGAGTCGAACCACCAGCGGTGCCCGTCCCCGGAGGTGAACCACTGTCCGGTCGGGCTCGTCTGGTCTTCGGTCTGCCTCACGTAACCAATATAGTTGGTTACATGGCATCCCCACGCGACGACAGTGCACAGTCCAAAGACGGGGGCTGGGTGGTCGGCGTTCGCCAGACCGTCGAACGCCCCATCGGCGAGGTGTGGAGCTTTCTCATCGGCCCCGGCCTCGCACTGTGGCTCGGCGACACCACCCTCCCGACCGAGATCAACAAGGTCTACGAGACCGACGACGGGGTGCGCGGACGCATCCTCAAATTCGTCGAGGGAACACGCGTGCGACTCAGCTGGCACCCGAGCGACTGGCCGCACGACACCACCCTGCAGCTCTCGGTGAAGCCCGCCGAGGGTGGCGGAACCACGATCCGCATCGTGCACGAGCGGCTCGCCGACCGCGAGGAGCGCCGGATGATGCTCGGCCACTGGAAGAACGTCGTCGCCGAACTCGAGAAGGCGATCGGCGACCTGTAGTCCCGGTCACCGCACCGGGCGGTGCCTCCAGGTGATCGCGTTCGCGGCGTCGAACCGCCGCGCGCACTTGCCGCACGCGAGCGTGCGCGTCGGAGTCTTGTAGCGGTAGTGCAGGTGCCCGGCCGGGCAGACGCCGACCCACGGGGCGAACTCGTTCGCAATCTCGCCGTCGTGCAGGCGTTTGCCCTCGTACCCGAGATCCTTCGCGATGCTCTTCCAGCGCGCGCCATGACCGCTGCGGCTTCCGGCGATCGCGTGGGCCACCTCGTGCAGCAGCACCTGGTGGATCTCGTCGTCCTCGTAGCGGGCCGCGAGATACCGCGAAACAGAGATGCGCTTGTCGGTGTAGTTGCACAGCCCCGCGCGCGTCTTGGCGTTGTCGAACGCGAACGACCAGGCCGTGGCATCCAGATGCAGTGCGATGAGGGCATTGGCCCAGGTGCGAACGCGGTCGAGATCTGCCACCTGTCGAGGGTAACCGCTGCCCCCGTCACCCCTCGACGAGGCTGCCCAGTTCGTAGCGGATGAGCGAGTCGCCGCCGTCGGGGGAGGAGCCGTTGCGGTCGGTGTTGCTCGTCAGGATCCAGAGTGAGCCGTCCGGCGCGGCGACGGCATCGCGGATGCGGCCGTGGGCTCCCGCGAACCACGGCACCGCCGTCGCGGCGGTCTCGCCCTCCGTGTACAGCGCCCATACGCGCTGCCCGCGCAGTGCCGCAAGAAAGAAGGTCTCGCTCGTGAAGGCGAGACCGCTCGGGCTCGCCTCGCTCGTCGGCCACTGGTACACCGGGTCCACGAAACCCTCGACGCCACCGGCGCCCTCGACGACCGGCCAGCCGTAGTTCGCGCCAGCCTCGATGCGGTTGAACTCGTCCCACGTGTTCTGGCCGAACTCGGCTGCCCACAACTGGCCGTCGGCATCCCACGCGATGCCCTGGGGATTGCGGTGCCCGAGCGACCACACCGGCGAGTCCGGGAAGGGGTTGTCGCTCGGGATGTCGCCATCCGGCTCGATGCGCAGGATCTTGCCACCGAGGAACGCCGGATCCTGGGCGCCGTCCGCCTGGCTCGCATCGCCGGCGGTCGCATACAGCATGCCGTCCGGGCCGAACCCGAGTCGGCCGCCGTTGTGGTTGCCGGCCTTCGGGAGCCCGGCGAGCAGTTCCTCGATCGGCC
>Ga0247804_10001114_pt1 | contig 12516 bp, 12 predicted proteins | sample UWRJL029104C1_FD_181142 | JGI IMG/M metagenome (GOLD analysis project Ga0247804, IMG submission 181142) | Plant litter microbial communities from Arlington Agricultural Research Station in Wisconsin, United States - UWRJ-L029-104C-1 | ecosystem: Environmental > Terrestrial > Plant litter >...
CTTCTGGAATCACTTTACCGAGCGCATTGAGACAGGAGGCTGTAATCAGAAAGGCGTATGCTATGGCAGGCCTATCGCTTGATGATACTGCATATGTGGAAGTAAGTAGATGTTTCAGTACTAAACTGTAAGTTCTGCTTAGAGTCCTATACTAATCCATTATATCCAGGCACACGGTACAGGTACTCCAGTCGGAGATCCCATCGAAATAGAAGCCATTTCCAACGCACTGCAGCCTCGCTCAGGGCAATCACTGCTTGTTGGCTCTGTGAAGACTAATATCGGGCATGGTGAGGCGGTAAGTGGTATTTCCAGTATCATCAAGGCGACATTGAGCCTTGAGCACGGATTAATTCCACCAACAATCGGAATTCAAAATCTTAATCCCTCACTCAAATTAACAGAGCGTAATATGGAAGTTGTGACAAGCCTAAGGTCTTGGCCAGTTGATACACCCAGGAGAATAAGCATCAACTCGTTCGGCTACGGAGGCGCAAATGGACATGCCATCCTAGAATCTGCGCATACCTATGAGAGTAGTAACTATCTCTCTGCCGTAAGCAATACTGGAAAACCCTTGACGCGAAGTAACATTCTATCGGGGCTTTGCCGTCACAAGAAACTGCTCACGAGGATCAATGTTGGCTGTTGGACTCGGCCACAAGGAGGTTTCTGCTTATATCTCATCTCTCAAATTGAACAGGACGCTTTGTATTGCTTGCATGAACTCGCCAAATAGCACCACTGTTAGTGGCGAGTCGCATAGCATTGACGTTTTATTGCGATACTTCCAGGAAAGCAACGTTTTCGTAAGGAAGCTCAAAGCCGATGACAATGCTTATCATTCGGATTTGATGAAACCTGCCGGTAAGCTATACGAGGCTTTGTTAGCGCCAATATTCATATTCGAGAAGAAGGGCTTTAAAGATGGGAATCTCCCACATACATCGGTCAAAATGTTCTCCTCTGTCACATCAAAGGTTGAAGGTAGATCTTTAATAGGTACAGCTGCCTACTGGCGTCAAAATCTGGAATCAACTGTCAAGTTTGATTCTACTATGAGACAGCTTCTTTCATCTGCATCTCATTGTCTTATAGAGGTCGGACCACACCCAGTGTTAGCACAACCTATACAAGATATCCAGAAAAATACGGTCGTAGAGTCCACCTACTTCTCTACGCTCTTCAGAGGAGTCAACTCAGAATTTTCCATGTTGAAGCTAGGCGGCGAATTGTTTATTCATGGTTACGAATTGCCATTCTCCGAGATCAACGGAATAAATCACACAGATCCGCAGGCCCGGATTCTCCATAGCCTACCGACTTACGCTTGGGACCACCAAGAAGTACTTTGGAGTGAATCGAGGTTAAGTTCAGAATATAGAAACTTGTCACACAGAAGACACGACCTTCTTGGTTTGAAGGTCCCCGGGACACCTGGAGATGGTGCTTGGTGGCGAAACGTTCTCAAAGTTCAGGAAATTCCGTGGCTTCAAGATCATAAGCTGGGCTGTTCAATCGTATTCCCAGCAGCAGGATTTTTGGCAATGGCAATTGAAGCGGTCACTCAATTACAAAACACCACTTCAGCTGAGGGCAAAATCATTTTACGTCAGGTAAATCCTTTGAGCCTGCTTGTACTTCCCTTGGATGGTACTATTGAACTTTCCATACAATTGAGACCACTAGCGATCTCAGCACTAAATCGTTCTGATACCTGGTGGCATTTTGAGATCAGTTCATATGCTACCGGCAAAAGTAACCTGCATGCAAATGGCAATATTGCTATTAACGTCGGTGACATCAATATTGAAAGCAGATACTCGTGTTCCAAACTTGGACTGAATACGTGTGACAAACAAGGCATGCGAAATGTGGTACAACAAGCTTGCAAAGGAAGGGCTTAGTTTTGGACCTGCGTTCCGTACTCTGACTGAAATAAGCACCGATCGTGGGAAGAAACGTACATGTGCCATAGCCAAATCCGTTTTACAGCAAAGCAACCTGGCTAGCAAGGATCAAATATCCATGTATGAGATTCATCCTACCACCATCGACTCCGTGTTACAGGCTGCTATCATTGCTTCTACTGCGGGCAGGGTGCAGTCACTCTGCGGGAAAGTGCCAGTGCTTATACGGGAGCTTGACATCTTGCTCCGTGGCACAGGTCTTACCGCAGATATATACACAATCTTCGCTAGCTCAACAGACGTTGGATTCGGGACCTCTACTCTTGGAGGCGAGTTAATAAGTTGCAAAGGTAAAGTAATCGCACAATTGCGAGATGTGCGTCCGGTCAACTACACAGAGACACTTCTTCGACCAGATTCAAGGGTTATCCGGGACCCTGCGCTCCGAATCCTATGGAAGCCAGATATTTCTATTATGAAAAGCAAAGACTCTGGACTTTTGGCAGATTATTTAAAGTACTTTGCAGAACAACTCCCCCCTTCTTCGCTCGGTTCTCTAGAACTGCCTTTCTTTGTAGGGGCTGTAGATTTAATCACTCACAAGAATGGGAGACTGAAACTCCTAGATTTGTGCAACGATACTAGTGAAAGCTTCCAAACTTTACTAGAGAATTTACTTTTGGAAAAAACTCCTCAGCACTTTGAAACCTATACCAGGACTACTATAAGTGCGACGGGTACGTTGCTTTTACATACAGATCAAAAACAGACAAATGGACACATCCACAAAACGCTAAAACGAGAACCTGTCTATGACCTTGTTCTCATAGCAGAGGTAATTTACTTAGCATTCAAAATTTGACCTAGTTTAACTTTTATGCAGCCAAATTTAGCCAATGCAATGCTCAACGAGCATTTCAATAACCTTTTGCATTACCTAGCACCCAACGCCTCAATCATATGTACTTATGACTCTCAGAATGCAGTTAATTTGCCCAAAACCAAGTTCTCCTCGCTTTCAGCCTCACCACCGGGCAGTGCGCTTTCCATTTTGATTGCCAAAGGTACGGAATCTACTTATCCACTTATCAAGTCTTTAAAATGTTGACAATATAGCAACTACACCTCCCCCGGACCTGGTAAGCTACAGTCCACTGTTAGAGAACGGCAATTTGGAACCACAGAAATGGAGAACGCCGATAATATTTGTTAGTCTATAAACTCCCCAATTAGTGAAACTAGAAGGAAAGCGAATTAATACATGCAGGTTCATCCCGACACCCTAGGGCTATTGGATCAAACTATACAGGCCAGGCTATTGTCTGAATTTGGAACTACCGTTGAGATGCTTCCGTTTTCTAACGTATCCTCTACGATTGTAGCACCAAACTCAACAGTTATCTCGACTGTCGAAGCTACAAAGACCGTTCTTGCAAATATTACAGAGACTGAGATGAATGCGGTGAAAATATTAACAGAGCGAGCCTCGGTGCTTCTCTGGATCACCGGAGGTCGACTTTTCAAAGCTCAGAGTCCGGAACACTCTCTTGTACTCGGACTCGCACGGTCGCTGATGCTGGAGAGACCTGCCTTGAAAATGCCTGTTTTAGATCTGGATAATAGTATGACAGGAGCTGCGGAAACATGTGACCATATCGTTTCTGTTTTACAGCAGACGATAGACGCTGAAAATCCAGACTTGGAATATAGACAGTATAAAGGGACGCTTTATATCAGTAGGTTTGTCGCAGATATTGCCATCAATCGTCACTTCCAACAGGTTCAAGACGCTGAAATTATACCATCTCCTGTTGAGGAAGCAGGCAGATGCAAACTATCAATCAACAATGTAGGACAAATTGATACACTAAGATTTGTAGAAGTAAACAGCATTCCCCAGGTTATGCCTGGGTATGTGGAAGTTGAGGTGAAAGTTGTTGGACTCAACGCTAAGGTATCTGTCTGCTTCTTTCTATCTAAGTATGAAAGTACTTCATACTAAGCTTATTTCTTAGGACCTTTACGCTTTCAGTGACAAGATTGATATTCAAGGCTCGACATGTGCCCTAGAGTTTGCTGGTATTGTAAGAAGAACTGGTACCTCCAAAAGTGAGTTTGAAGTAGGAGACCGGGTACTTGTCATGGCCCCAAATCATTTTGGAACCTTTGAAGTAGTTCCGGAGTGGGCATGCTGTAAGCTACAGGAACATGATAATTTAACGGTAAGCCTTGTGAAAAACTTGAGGTTAGCAATCGTGTACTCATATATGTTGGTAGGTCATGTCGACTGTACCACTTGTCTTCTCTACAGCTCTATACGCACTGGAAGATAGAGCACGCCTACAAGCTGGTCAGGTAGGAAACATTAAATTAATCCTATTAAAAATTCTAGCTAAAATATATCAGTCAATCTTGATCCACTCTGCTGCAGGAGGTGCAGGCATAGCAGCTATCCAAATTGCAAAACTCATTGGTGCTGAGGTAATTGAGCTCTCTGATTTCCATCTTACTTGAACGTTCAATAACGGGCTCTTCTATAGATATTTGCCACTGTGGGGTCCGATTCTAAGAGGGAATTTCTCACCTCCAGTTTTGCCATACCTCCATCACATATATTTTCATCACGAGACGCCACATTTCTTTCCGGAATCCTTGCCGCGACTGCCGGCAAAGGAGTCGATGTAGTTCTAAATTCTTTAACAGGCGAGCTACTGCATGAAAGCTGGAAGGTGCTTGCAGAATTTGGGACCTTTGTGGAGATTGGAAAGCGAGATATTTCCGATGGCGGTATGCTAGACATGGCAACTTTCAAAAGAGGAACGACATTCACAGCATTTGATCTGACAGATCTCTTCTGGTCAACTAATAAAACTCAACGACGTGTGTGGAATAGGTAAGACATTATTACAGAAGATTCTAAAGTTGAGAAAAGTTCTCACTACTAACATTTGTTTTGCGTCATAGGTTACTCCATAGAAGTGTAGACCTGATCCGCACAAACAAGATCAATAACGTGTCACCGCTGAAATCTTTTCCTGTGTCTGATCTTGTACAAGCTTTCCGATACTTCTCTCAGAGCTCTCGAATTGGGAAAGTAGCTGTTACATTTGAGGGCAATGCGACCATTCCGGTAAGCACTTTCGAGTTGTCTACCTAATCTGCGGCGTACTTCAGAGCTTTAGCTGGCCTACTTTCCCCCACCATATCATGAATATTATTGAATCAGACACTAAATAAACACAAACAGGTTGTTCCAAACAAATTTCGCACTATTTTCAATCCAAATAAGACCTATGTTCTAGTTGGCTGCCTTGGTGGCGTAAGTAATACTGCTTCATCTCATCACCATTTGTCTCCAGAGGAAGGTCTATAGCGCTGCCCATAAGTAGAACAGAAAAAGTTTTCTATCAGCCTTAAGAGACTGTCAGACATCATCCCAACTTCTATTTCAAACTTTGACTGATTTTCGCTTTAGCTTGGTAGGAGTATATCGAGGTGGCTACTAAGTCGAGGGGCAAGGAATTTTGTATATATTGGGCGCTCTGGGTTGGACAATGTGGCAGCAAGTGACTTGGTCTCAGACCTAAAAGAAGCTGGCGCTGAGGTAACGGTGATTCGTGGTGATGTTGCAAATTACGAAGTTGTTGAGCTAGCCGTCGCATCAGCCACCAAGCCTATTGGGGGTATAATTCAAGCTGCTATGAATATCAATGTACGTGCTTCAATGTACGTGCTTTAATCAAATGAGTATCCAGATACCAACTAAACATATTATAGGTTGCGATTTTCAGCGAAATGCCTACTTCAACGTGGCATAGTGGAATTGCTCAGAAGGTTCAGGGAACTTGAAACTTGCACAAAGCAATTTCTGGAAAAGATAAAGAACTGGAGTTTTTCCTAATGCTTAGTTCTATCTCAGGTAGTGTCGGAGCCGCCACAGAAAGCAACTATTGTGCAGCAAACTCCTTCCTCGACTCATTCGGTGCTTATCGACAGAGTATTGGCTTGCCTGGTATTTCGGTTGGCTTAGGCATGATTTCCGAAGTCGGATTCTTACATGAGAACCCAGAGACAGAAGCTGTTCTCTTAAGGAAGGGTGTACATCCTTTTACCGAGGAAGAGCTTCTGCAAATACTCGATAATGCATTGACACCGCCGCCAGGGGATACAACAATGGCCATGGACGAGCGTATTGGAGGAGATCACTACCTTCAGGGGCATGTTTTGACCGGTCTTGAGTTGCATGGATTCCAAAAAAGTCGTGATGCAGGATTCATGCGAGGAATGACTGTATTTGAGGATCCACGTTGCTCATTCATCGCCGGGGCATTTGCAAACTCTAAGGATATGAGCTCAGCTAACAATTCTTTGGGAAATGGAAGTACCGGTGGATATCCCCATGCTATTGCAGCAGAGCTTGCAGCAAATGACAACTCTTCAGTCCCAAGTGATAGTCTCATTGAAGCCATCCAATCAGTAGTGATTGATCGAATCGCAACTCTGTTGCTAGTTGATTCAAAGCATCTACAACGAGATACACTACTGGGAGACTTTGGGATGGAATCAATGCTTGCAGCTGAGTTCAGATCGGATATGTTCCGCGCGTTTAAAGCCGAAGTTCCATTTGCAGTGCTTATGGATAAGAGGGCGAAAATCAGAACCGTCGCGGAACTAATTGGCAAGGGACTGCTTGAAGAGAAATAAGTCGCCAAGGCCACGATATCAATGGACAGTATTTGTGGAGAGCTTAGACACTATCCAAAAAAACCTGCAAGTTATCAATTTATTAGACGAGGCCGGCCAAATATTGTCATCCCAAGCTGAGTTGTGCTTTATCAATATATTGGTAAAATCTTAGATCGCCTTTATCAGAGAGATACTAAATGAACAGTTGTGTGTTTGATTAACTTCGACCTCTAGAACTTAGCAATTTCAATTTCTCGCACAAACCCTGTCCGCTGTCTATGAATCCAGGGATAATGGGACACTAACTACTTCCCAACTATTTTCTGCAGTATAAAGCAAAATCTACTCATTACTAGTACATACGACCATAGACTGAGGAGAATTGGGCATCCCGTCCGCTCTGCCATACACAAGCCTCAGATCGGTAGACTAGTAGTTGGGTGGGTGACCACCAGCGAATCCCTACTGTTGTATGTTTTTGCAGTTTCTTTTGTCACTTACTACTCCTCTTAGCTACAGATACATGTAGAGACTATATTGCATAATCATGAAGCTGGTTTAGCCAAGTTGCCAATGTTAAAATGTACAGCAGCTGTCTACATTTTGGTTAAATTCAATATTAAAGTGCCAGCAACTACTTTCAACAACTTCCCCAAGCCTCCCTTTTCCATTTTTCATCCAATACATCCACATTCAAAAATGGTGTTTTATCTAAACCCTTCTCCCTCTCTTGCCAACAAAATCCATTCCCTAACACTGCCCACTCGTTACCAAATCTCCTTTCAATCTGATAATCCTCCCATCTGGGCCACTTCACTGCCTCCATGAAATGTAGCCCCGTACCTGGCCAAGGAGCTGTCACTCTTCCTTCTCCGTTTTTAAACCAGCTCCGACAACTCTCTATCCATACCGTTCGTTTTGAAAATCCTTGCACATGCTCATTAAACATGCGCGTTACATTTGGCTTTGGTAAGAGAGATTTAATACAGTCGCGCTGCATTTTATGGAGGGCTGCAATAAAATAATCGCCCGTTGCTATGAGTGGCCCCATGATAGGTCCATTGTAGACTGGCCTAGAAGGGCCCATAAACATGAAGAAATTCGGCATACCAGGGACTGTGATGCCTAAGTAAGCTTCAGGTTGCAGAGACCACTTCTGAGCAAGGTCGATGCCTTCACGGCCGATCACAGGGAATCTCGGGCGATAGGAGTTGTCAAATCTACTTGCGCAGATAAGTGTGTCGATTTGTGTCTCGTCACCGTTAGCATCAATAAGAGAATTAGTGGTCAGGCGAGCGGCTTCAGCGAAGTGGACTGAAACGTTAGCTTTTTGAATGGCTTTCATATAGAGATCGGCAGGCGTAATTCGCCGGCAACCAGGGCCGAATGATGGCAGGAAGCCATAATATAGACGATCATCCTTGAGGTGTTCTCTCATATGGTTGCGTGTCCAGGTCGAGACTTTCTCCTGCGCTTCAGAGCCTACAATTTGCAGGTCAAGGCATATACTAAGCTGTTCCTCAATATCTTTCGCATGTGAGATAAGAGCCTGGGTATCTTCTCGAAAAGTTCTACGTGCTTCCTCAGTGTAAGGTTTGTACTCCCCAAAATTATCTGCAATTCGCGAAAACCAGGTGGGCGTTCGCACGAAAACATCAATGCTTTTCGCCCATAGCTGGATCGAAGGAATGATCTGGAGACTACTGGCCCCAGTCCCAATGACCGCTATTCTATCGGTTTCCCATTGATCCTTTTGATAGTCAACCGGCCATGCAGAACTGTGCATAACTTTCCTTTGAAAAGCCCCAAATATTCAACGTCAGGCAAATTTTGCTCCATTCAGCGCTCCAGTCGCGTAAAGGAAGACATCACAGTACTCCTCAAATATCTGCGCAACGCTACCGTCCTTTTTCTTGGTAAAATTAACCTTCCATTTACCGGAGTCATCGTTCCATTCTGCTCTTGTGATCTGTGAGTTGAAATTCATATATTTACGCAAATCGAATACTTCACAACCTTTATCAACTATTGTAATGTCAAAAGATAATTCAGATAGATTTCAAACTTTGTAGGACTCACGATACTTCCAGATGTCAGGTTGGTAAGAACAATATTGTGGCCAGTCTGGATTTAGAGCAAAATTGTAAGAGTATGCATGAGAAGGAATATCACAACCGGCGCCTGGATAGCAATTGATATGCCAGGTTCCTCTCAGATTGTCTTCTTTGTCATACATCTTCAACTCGACACCACGGCAATCTTTTTGAATCTTGTAAGCCATCATGATTCCTGATAAGCCTGCAACAACCACCTTAACATGACGATTCTCTAGATTAAATTAGTTTCAAAGAGCTTGAATTCGAAATTGTTAGAGACTCTTACCTGGGTTACCGAGAAGAATATTAGGAATTTCATATTTTGCATCTCTATCCGATTGTTCATCCATTGGCACTTCGCCAATATTACTTAAGCTGGATTCGTTGACTGGTGACATGATGCAATTAATCGGCCTTTATTCTTTCCGTTTTCTTTTCATAGATATGATGTTTCCTTCTCAGTTCAAAATATAACATAATCTGTCTGATAGAAAGAAGCTCAATTTACACCAGCCTTTAATACTCGTATATCAAGATCCATCTACAATAGCTAAAGTGTTCCGTATACTTACAACCCCGCCCTTTATTTTTTACTCTGAATAGTTGCAACCTTATCAAGCCTAAGATTGGGTAAAGCACTCCTATTGCATGCAACAGTAATAAGATCACTTCCCATGAGTTTTCCGCATCTCGCAATTGCCGAAACAGTAAGCAACCATGTTCGAGTCATTGACGTCAAGGTTGTAAGAACTCTCCCCGGGTACAGGCTCAGCGCCACCCCTGAATGCATACGACAGAATAAAGAAGGGTTGCACCGAGCTATGAGGAAGTTTCCCATCAGGGGCGCTGCGTCATATACCCAAAAGAGTACATCTCAAATGAAACACACAATACACCCTCCCTTATACAAGGGTGAGGTTGAAGGAGCTCTGCTTTCAACATCTTCAGAAAATAAGCTAAAATGGAAATTCATCTGTACAATAGCCTGCATAAGGCTGTATCTGATACAATCTAGTGGTCCTAGGATTGAAGGCGCTCATGGGGACTTACTTCACACATGCTCTTTGGGACACACTATATCGGTTATTGGATGCGTGCACTTCCCCACAAAGGCATTATTCAGTGAGTTTCTTACACCGAATGCCAATAGTTAAGCGATGGCTGCATTCAGATACCTTTTTCGCCTGTTAATACATTATACTGAATTCATCAAGCCTCGGACAGAACTCGTTTATCTATCTCTATGCTTTGTGTGGTTTTGTTCACACTTATTCGTGCAAATATCAAAAGTGGTATCAAACAAGTTTTCCCTGCTGTTAAATATCTGTATAATCCACTATTCCATTACAGAGACTTCAATCATAGTCGTGTTGTAAGCTTTGGTAGGGGAAATCGAAGTTCAACTTTGATAATCTGTTAAACGCATCAATAACATTCAATCAATGACCAGTGATGAACTTGTTAGTGTAAATATACTTTTCAAAGGCTCTATTACCCACATTCTTCCTTTCTTGATAGAATGAACACGAAGTCACACTCCTTGGCCCCACCACCCCTTCATATCCTCTTTGATACACTAGTTTGAGACCTGTGTCATCGATCAATCTTTCCCACTGTCCCTGATTCCGCTCTTTGGCTGCATGGCATGCCATCATGGTGAGGACTTTCCTTCTACGCCAGAGTGATCTACTTTTGCCAAAATAGAATATTGCAAGTCTTGTACAATGACTCTGCCCTTAATTTCCGGATATCTTTTTCTGAATTCTTTGCACTAGTGACTAATTCTACCTCTGATATCTACAAATACGACATCATCTGTTCTAAAATCTGCAGTTTCTTCCCTAAAAGGACAGACAGAAAGATCCGTACTTAGATCTGCGCTCCATGAACTCATGTAGGTTTCAAATGCCTTGAGTTGTGAGACAAGAAGTTCTGGGGAAAAATTAAAAGATGATTTGGTAGTATTATATGCTAGCTGAATCTAGGTGTTTGTCGGGGAGCACGGATTGATAAAGTTCGTCGAGGTGGAAAGCGGGAATTTTCTGAAATGCTGGCCCGATTGTATCAAAGCTGAAGACAGTATAATTAGTATGATGCTGTAGGTTAAGACTTATGAAAGTTAAGTACAAAAAGGTGACAGTGGCTTCTTTACCAAGATCCGCAAGTGCTCTTGTGGTATTATTTGCAGAGAAGGTCCATCGTAGTCTCTGCGACCATACCATATGATGCAAAAAATCGTAAATAGCGACCTAGATACATTAGCCGTTAGGACACGTGCTGACTAACTCTTGATCGCCGCCTGTTTCTTTGATAATATTTCCAATATTCAGCGGCATTTTGCTAGCAGATAGAAGGCTGAATAGTTTGAGATTAATTCCAGTACGCACTGCAGAGATTTGTAAAAGCTAATGGAAGAGTTACCATCTGAGATGTTGTTTTTGAGATGTTGTATTGACATAAGAGGTGATTCGAGTCACTGTGTCTTTGGGAGTTTCAAGACCGTAAGACAGATCTCAGAGAGCAGTTACCATACGCCTCCAACCTGCTTCGTTACTTGTTATAGCGAGATGCTCTACCTGCTTCGCTATGGACTCCATGAAGCCGTTTGAATATATGTTTAGACTGTCAACAAGATTGTGGGAATAGAGGTTGGAAGTTGAATAAAATCAGAAATCAGTTTGTTTGTTTCCGGGCAAAACAACAAAAGTCAAACAGGAAAAGATTCATCTACTATACTACCCTGATCAGCAGTTGTGCCACAATAGCTTGCAGATTACCGAGCGAATTCACGTACCGACAATAAATTACCAATCCTTATCAACCGGTAAAATCAACCGGTAAAATGTCACCAAATACGAAGATTACACTTAAGCAAGTAGTATGAGATTTCTGAAAAAACAATATTTGTAATTTTGCAAACTCCTGGGAACCTCTGCTGGTCAAATTGAACACTTCATAGCCAAGAATGAGAGGCAGAAATCTGCAGCCGAAATACTCTAAGACCTTTTGTTTGTTGCTTTTCCACATCAATCTAATCTACTTTGTCAATGCTCGTCCAATGGCATGATTGGCACTGCTGGACCCCAAGGTACAATTTTCTTCCCCAAAGCAGATATTGCATACCCTTCCATGAACTAGACGTCCATCAGCATAGTTAAATAAATACAAAAGTATGACCTACAATTTCAAAATGCGTGGTGCTCTTGAATGCTCCTTTCGCTTCATCATCGACTTCGTAGTAGAGCTGTCTCAACCACCGATGAAGGTTTGGGTAGTCGTAGCGGATTTGTTTCCAATTGCAATTGAACATGGTGTAGTAAGCAATGTCGAAACGAATCGCTGTCGTGAAAAGCCTGCAGTAGATCTATTAGAGATTGACGATCTTAATACGAACACGGATCTCTTTACGAGAGACGTAAATTACGATCCTACGAGAGAGGCGAATCACTTGCCTGATATCTGGCTCTGTGATATGATCTCCGAGGAGATATTTGCTTCGGCCCAGTTTCTCCTCTAACTCATCTAGTCTACCAAACAATCGTTTCATCGACACATCATAATCTGCTTGCGACTGTGCCATACCGCACTTATACGTTCCCCAATTGTAATCATCTTCAATTTCTCTGTTTAACTGATCAAGCTCCTCTAAGAGATTTGGTGGCCGTAGCCCTCCGTCAGGCTTATTCACTTCTCTCAATTCGGGTAACAACAATAGATCAAAGGCTGTGTATAGGCTTTGTATGATTTCTCCACTATCATTATTGATGATAACTTTTGTCTTACGATCCCAGAGGACCGGAGTGGAGTAGCGACCCTTGTAATAA